>Ga0224558_1003874_pt1 | contig 12088 bp, 9 predicted proteins | sample 714S32024metaG_FD_180682 | JGI IMG/M metagenome (GOLD analysis project Ga0224558, IMG submission 180682) | Peat soil microbial communities from Stordalen Mire, Sweden - 717 S3 20-24 | ecosystem: Environmental > Terrestrial > Soil > Wetlands > Peat | place: Sweden: Norrbotten County, Stordalen... | reverse complement strand
CACGCGCCCGCAGCGTTCGGTAGACGCCGCGCGCGAGGCCCAAGGTCTCGATGCCCAGGCATCTCTCGCCGAGTTTCGCGAGCTGCTGCTGAGCGCCGGCGGGCAGGTTGCCGCCGAGGTGCTGCAACGCCGCCCGCGCCCCGATCCCGCAACGCTCATCGGTTCCGGCAAGGTGGAGGAGATTGCCGCGGTTGCTGCTTCCACGAACGCGGACCTGGTTCTCTTCGACCACGACCTTACAGCCACGCAATTGCGCAACCTTGAGGCCGCATTGCCGTGCCGCGTACTCGACCGGACGCAGTTGATCCTCGACATCTTTGCGCGCCACGCGCGCACTCGCGAGGGGCAGTTGCAGGTGGAACTGGCGCAGCTCGAATACATGCTGCCGCGGCTGACGGGGCGCGGCAAAGCCATGTCGCAACTGGGCGGCGGCATCGGCACCCGCGGACCCGGCGAGACACAGCTCGAAACCGACCGCCGTCGCATCCAGCGGCGCATCGATCAGTTGAAGCGCGATCTCGAAGCCGTGCGCCGCGTGCGCCGCCAGCAGCGCCAGCGCCGCGAGGCCGTCCCTGTGCCCACGGTGGCCTTCGTCGGCTACACCAACGCGGGCAAAAGCACGCTCTTCAATACCGTCACCGGCGCGCAAGTGCTCGAGTCGGCGCGCATGTTTGCCACGCTCGATCCCAAACTGCGCGCCGTCGAGCTGCCCAGCCGCCGCCGGGTTCTGTTGTCGGACACGGTCGGCTTCATCCGCAACCTGCCGCACACGCTGGTCACGAGCTTCCGCGCCACACTCGAAGAAGTGGAGCAGGCCGAGGTGCTGATTCATGTGCGCGACGCGTCTTCGAGTTACGGCGACGAGCAGAAGGCACAGGTCGAAAAGGTGCTCGGCGAGCTCGAGAGTTTGTCCAAGCCGCGCATCGAGGTGCTGAACAAGATCGACCTGCTGCCTGAAGAGGAGCGCGCAGCGCTGCTCGCCCGAACGAAATCTGCTCCAAAAGGTAAAAGTGCCCACGGCACCGCCGGTACCGGCGCGGCAGTGGCGGTTTCCGCGCTTACGGGTGAAGGTGTGGATGATTTGCTTGCGGCCATCGACGCGGCGATTCACTCCGATCCTGTGATCGATGCGGAGCTGCGCGTTCCGCAGCATGAGGGCGCGGTTCTGGCGGCGATTGAAGCGGGCATGGTCATTCACACGCGCGAGTACGAAGGCAATGTGGTTCGTCTCAGCGTGAGCGGGCCGGGTTCCCTGCTGGGACGCATGCGGCGCTTCCGTGCGCGGGGAATAGAAATCGTACCGCCGGTCTCCTGACCGGCCGTACTGAGGGCCCCCCGGCCCTCAGAGGCTTCGACAAGCCTCGAATTCGGGCTGGTTGCGCCGTCTGTGAGAAATGCCGTCTACGCGGTGAGGTTGTAGATCAATCCGAAAGGATCCTGGACGTAGCAGCGCGGGAAGTCGGGCTCGTCTTTTACGACCTTGCCGCCGGCAGCGACAATCCGCCGCTTTGCTTCTTCCACGTTGTCCACGGCGACTTCAAGCACAGGCCCGAGCGCCGGTCCTTCCTCGATGAAGAGGTTGATGTGGTTTCCGTGGAGATCGATCCACTTGCCGTGCTCGCCGGTAATTGTGAAGCCAAGTTGATTGACATAGAACGACGCGGCGGCCTTCGGGTCGGGCGCCTGAATCAGAATGTCGGTGCCAAAGGTGTTGGCCATAAAACCTCATTATGAACTGCGCCGAGAGGAAAGGGATCCTCGTCGGTTCAGCCGCGTTTCCGTCCGCCGCGCGGTGCGCCGGGCCGCGAAGCGCCACGCTTCGGGCCGCCCCGAGTGTTTCCGCGGTATTTGCCAAACCCGCCTGGCTTGCCGCTGAAGCCCGGCTTGCTGCCGAACGACGGCTTCGGTTTGTCGCCGCCAAAACTGGCGGTTTTTTCCGGCCCAGTGATTCGCTCGACCTCAAGGCGCGGCTTGGTTTCGCCGTCCCGTTTCCATTGCGGCCGTTCGCTGCGAGGTTTGAACGATGCGCGTGGCGCGCTGCCGAAGCGATTTTCGCCGCGTTCTTGCCGCGGAGCTGATCGGAATTCCGGCCGATCAGCACGCGGCTTGAAAGGCGCGCGTGGTGCGCCGCCGGTGCGATTCTCGCCGCGATCCTGCCGCGGTGCAGAACGAAATTCCGGGCGGTCGCCGCGGGGCTTGAAAGGTGCGCGTGGCGCGCCGCCGGTGCGATTCTCGCCGCGATCCTGCCGCGGTGCAGAACGAAATTCCGGGCGGTCGCCGCGGGGCTTGAAAGGTGCGCGTGGCGCGCTGCCGAAGCGATTCTCGCCGCGGTCCTGGCGCGGAGCGGGGCGAAATTCCGGACGGTCGCCGCGGGGCTTGAAGGGCGCGCGTGGTGTACTGCTGAAGCGATTTTCACCGCTTTCCTGCCGCGGACCGGTACGAAATTCCGGACGATCGCCGCGAGGCTTGAAGGGCGGACGTTGTGCGCCGCCGAAGGGCCTTTCGCCGCGTTCCTGTCGCGCATTGGGGCGCCGATCGAAACTACGGTCGCTGCCTCGGCCTTTGAGCTGATCGCGTTTCTCCGCCGCCAGGCCTGCTTCCTTCGGCAGCATCTTCGCGACTTTGATGCGGCGCGGCTTCATCTTGCCCTCGGCCGTCAGTCGCAGCGCGTTCACTTCATCTTCGGTAAGCTCGCGCATGTTTCCCGGCTCAACATCCAGCACCAGGGGCCCATAGCCCACACGGCGAATCTTCTCGGCAAAGTGTCCGATGGCCGCGAACATTTTTCTTAATTCGCGGTTGCGCCCCTCGATCAGCACCACTTCGAACCAGGGATTGTCGCCTTCGCGGAACTCGCGGACGCGCGCCGGGGCTGTACGCACTCGAGCCGAACCTGGCTCGCCTTTTTCAATCGTCACGCCGCCGCGCAACCGCTCGAGTTCTTCCGCGCTCGGCTGCCCGGCGACCTTGACGAGATACGTCTTCTCCACGCCCGAACCGGCTTTGCTGAGCAGATTCGCCAGTTCGCCGTCGTTCGTCATCAGCAGCAGGCCTTCGCTCAAGTAATCGAGCCGACCGACCGGGTACACGCGCTCTCGCGAATTCGCAAAAAATTCCATCACGGTGGGCCGGTGTTCGGGATCGCTCACCGTGGTGACGTAGCCGCGCGGCTTGTTGAGCATAAAGTAGCGATGCCGCTCGGCGCCGTGCAGCAACTTGCCGTCGACACGAATGTGATCGCGCGACAAATCGGCCTTGCTGCCAAGTTGCGTCACCGCCTGGCCATTCACCATCACGCGCCCGGCGACAATCATCTCCTCGGCGTGACGCCGGCTGGCAATGCCCGCCTGGGAGAGAATCTTTTGCAACCGCTCAAGCTTGGGAGGGGGAAGCGGCTTCGCGTCCGCCTCGACTTCCTCTTCTTCCGCGGCGGCGCCTGCCTCAGTGCTTGCTGCCTCTGCGTCTTCTGCCTGCGATGCCTTCGCGGCAGCCTTCAACCCCGGTCCGAATTCAAGAGCGGCGGTCTTCACATCCGCAACTTTGGATTTTGCGCGCGTCGAATCCTCAACGCCGCCCAGGTACGTGTGGGCTTCCCCGCTGGTCACGTCGCCGATCGGATCGAGCACTGGCCCGTCAATGCGGGACGCGGATTCCTGCTTCACTTTCGCGGTACGCTTTTTGCTCTTCTTCGCGGGCGCTTTGGCTAAAGCAGGAGTTTTCCTGGCTGGCGTTGCGCGCTTCTTCGCAGGCGCAGGCGATTTCGCCGCAGATTTTGCGGTTTTCGGGCCGGCTGCTTTGCTTTTAGCCGCAGGTTTTTTGCTCGCGGCATCCGCGTTCTTGGTTTTGGGCGCGGACTTGGCCGCGGGTGCGGCCGATTTCGTTTTCTTTTTGACTGTCATGGGGAAACCTGTGACCTTCTGCTCACTCCGCGTCGCTGGCTGACGCATCGGAAGCGGCTTGTGTGGACTGCGCCGCGGTTTCGGCCTCGTGGTTCGCGCCGGTTCCATTCGTCTCGAAATTCGTTTCGGTGCTCAGATCCGGGTTGAAATCGGCAGCGGCTTCGGCTCCTGCTTCACCGCCCGACGGCTCCGGCCCTGCAACTCCCGGCTCGGCAATTTCCGGTTCTTCAAGTTCGCTCGCCGCCATCTTCTCGAACTCTTCCATCGACGGCAGCTCGGAGACATCTTTCAGTCCAAAGCGCAGCAAGAACTCGCGCGTGGTCTTGTAGAGAATCGGGCGGCCGATCACGGGCTTGCGTCCCGCAGTGACGATGAGCTTGCGCGCCAGCAGCGATCCGAAGACCGCCGACGCATCCACGCCGCGAATCTCGTTGACCTCCGGTGCAGTCACCGGCTGCTTGTAGGCGATGACCGCCAGGGTTTCCAGCGCGGGCAGCGAAAGCTTGAGCGGCGGCTTGAGCCCCTTGATGAACGAACGTACCGCGTCGTGACACTCCGGCTTGGTTGCCATACGGTAGCCGCCGGCGATCTCGCGGATCTCGACGCCGCGGCCATCGACGGCATACTCGGCGATCAACTCGTCGAGCAATTGTTTGATGATGCCGCGGGCCTCGCGGTCGCGCACCCGCGCCGCGCGCTTTGCCTCGGCGTCGGCCTGGTCGGCATCGGGCTCGGAATCTGTAGCGCCGGTCTCCTGACCGGCTGTAGCGCGGGCGTCCTCGCCCGCGCTCTCTTCCAACTCTTCCGAAGCTTCCGCTTCCTCAACCGCGTCCGGCGCAACCGTCAGATCGGGCAGCGTATCCTGCACCAGGGGCGAATTCTCGCTCTCCTCCGCAGCCGACTCTTTGGCTTGCGCTTGCGCCGCGGCCTCCTGCTCCGCCTTCCACTCCAGGGCTTCATCGGCAAATAGACCGGCCAGTTGCGCCAGCGTTACCGGCTCTTCAGAGGCATAAATTACAGCTTCCAGTTTTGCTTTCAGACTCATTCTTTGTTCGGCACCATTCTGTATGGTAACGGAATCGGCCGTTCTTTCGCGCGTTTGCGGCAGGCGCGTCGTTTTCCAGACAAAAAAGCGCACGGCCCAAGCCGGACACCTTTCTGCAGTGCCGGGTCCCTGTCTAGAAAATGGTGTGGAAGAGCAGGTACAGCAGGCCCGAGAGCAGAGCTGCGGCCGGCAGCGTGAAGACCCACCCGGCTGCAATGGCGCGCACCGTTGACCAGCGCAGACCGCTTCCGTTGGCAGCCATGGTGCCTGCGACACCGGAACTGAGAATGTGCGTGGTGGAAACCGGCAGGCTCCAGGTGTCGGCGGCGAAGATGGTCACCATGGTCACCAGTCCCGCGCTGGCGCCCTGGGCGTAGGTCATGTTCTCCTTGCCAATCCTCTCGCCGACCGTGACTACGATGCGTTTCCAGCCCACCATGGTGCCCAGTCCCAGGGCCAGCGCAACAGCCACTTTGACCCAAATGGGGATGAATCTGGTGGCCTTGTCGAGCTTGCCCTGGTAGATTTTCAGCGCAGCGCTTTCCTGGGCGGTGAAGGCAGGATTGTGGGACGGGTCCATGATCTTCAACGCCCGTCCGGTCAGGTACATGTCGTTGCGGATGGTGGTTTGCTGCTGCGCCGGAATGGAGCTAATGGAGTTGTACGCGGAGACTTCGCGGTTCAGTTCACTCACCAACTGGCTCAAGGCCAGAAGAGTGCCCGGCTGCAGTTGTTTGGACTGGATGTAGTCGGTGACTTCGGTGCGCGCATCGGGATCGGGTGTGCCAGTTGGCACATGGCGATCGAGAATCTGCCCCGCCTGCATGGATGCAGCGATGAAGCTCTGCACCTCTGCCGGGCTGGTGTTGTGGTTCAACGCGTAAGCCGTGGGCACGGTGCCGATAAGGATGAGCATGATGAGGCCCATGCCCTTCTGCCCGTCGTTCGAACCATGGAAGTAGCTGACGCCGGTGCAGGTGCCCACCATGAGCGCGCGAATCGGCCACGGCGGCGGCTCGTTGCCTTTGGGCGCTTCGTAGAGCGCCTGGTAACGGAAGAGACGCTTGGACAAGAGAAGCAGGATGCCGGCGAGCGCAAATCCCAGCAGCGGCGAGATCAGGAGGGCCTCAAGAACTTTGGTGACCTGGCTCCAGTCGAGTCCGGAGGTTCTGGCGTGCGCGTTCATCAACTGGCTGGCCAGCCCCACGCCGATGATGGAGCCCACCATGGTGTGCGAACTGGACGCGGGCAGCCCGAACCACCACGTTCCCAGGTTCCACAGAATCGCGGCGATGAGCAGCGCGAAGACCATGGCGAAGCCGGTGCCGGAACTCACCTTGAGAATCAGCTCCACCGGCAAGAGCGTGATGATGGCAAACGCGACCGTGCCGGAGGACAACAGAACGCCCGTCAGGTTGCAGATCCCCGACCACACCACGGCGATATGCGGCGGCAGCGAGTTGGTGTAGATCACCGTGGCCACGGCATTAGCGGTGTCGTGAAATCCGTTCACGAATTCGAACCCGAGCGCGATGAGCAGCGCCAGGCCCAGCAGCAGAAGCGGCCAGATGCCGGTCACGGTCACGTTGTCGAGGTCTTTGGCGATGTGAACGCCGATATACCCGAGGCCAGCCAGCATGGCCAGCACAAAAATCCATGCGCCTGCACGGGTTGGGCGGCTAGTGAACCTCCGCTCAAATTGGGAAGGGGCCAGGGACGGAGACCCGGGAATGACGTGAACAGCCGTCGCGAGATCAGCCATCAGAAATCACCACGGCGACCGGAGAAATTCCGGATCCGCATGGGCCTCCCTGACGAAAACGTCGACGGAAACTCAACAAAGGTGTGAGTTTTTAATTGAAATAGAGATGGATTGCTGCTGGAGAACAACGAGCCGGAGAAAATGGCGTCCATAAAACCTCAACAACCGCAGTCCATCGCGGCTGTTTACCCGGTGATGAGGGAAATGCATCCGAGCTACAGACAAGTTTAAGCCCGGCTACCTGGGGGATGTGGAAGATTGCGCCCTTTCTGCCGAGGCCGGAAGAGTTCGGGCTGCATGAGATGTTCTCTATGTCATTTATTTTCAATTAATTGCAAGCTGGATGGCGTTCCTTCATGGTTTTTGGGACCGTCGCCGGGGAGGGTCTTGACACGTTTTGCACGAAAAGGGGTGCTTCCGCGGGCAAAAGCCCCCTTTCTGAATCATTTATTCCGGTAGCGTGAGCGTGCCTTTGACTGTGAAGCTGCCCGCGACGGCCGGCGCTCCAGTGTCTGGCTGGCCGCCGCCGACGGAAACCGTGTAGGCGCCTTCGGCCACAATCGGCTCGCCCGCTTCCGTCACCATGCTCAGGTCGCGCGGCTTCAGCTCGAAATGCACCCGTTGCGATGCGCTCGGCGCCAGGTGCACGCGTTCGAATCCGCGCAGCGCGCGCAACGGCGCACCGGGAACGGCGGGAAATTCGAGGTAAAGTTGCGCCACTTCGTCGCCCGCGCGCGTGCCGGTGTTGGTCACGGTGGCTTCGACAACGATAGGCTTGCCTGCCTCCACTGCGGCTGAGGGAAGCGTCAACTTGCTGTAGGCGAACTTGGTGTAGCTGAGGCCATAGCCGAAGGGATAGAGCGGCGTCCCCGCGAAGTAGCGGTAGGTGCGCCCCTTCATGGCGTAGTCCTCGAAAGGCGGCAACTGGCTGACGTCTTTGTAGAACGTCACCGGCAGACGCCCGGCCGGGTTGTTCTTTCCGGAGAGCGTTTGCGCCACCGCCGTTCCACCCTCTTCGCCGGGGTACCACGCGTCCAAAATCGCGTTGGCGTGCGCGTTGGCCCAGTTCACGCCGAGCGCACTGCCATTGGTGAGCACCACCACCAGCGGCTTGCCGGTAGCTGACAGAGCTTCGAGTAGCTTCTCTTCAGGCTCTGGCAAGTCGAGGCTGGTGCGGTCGCCGCCCTTGAACCCGGGCTCGTTCACATTCATCTCCTCGCCCTCAAGTTCGCTGGTGATTCCCACCACGGCCACCACAACATCAGCATTCTGCGCCGCCGCGACCACCGCCGGATCGACACCGCGATCCATCTTGCCCCACATCAATTTGAGATGAGGCGCCGCATTGGCCGTCTTCTGGTACTCGACCTCAAGCTCGTACGCCTTGCCCGCCTCGAGATGCGTTTTCCCGGTCACCGTTTCCACACCGTGAGGATAATTCGCGATGGTCACCAGCTTGCCGTCGAGAAACACCCTGAAGAATCCATCGGTCTCGACACCCAGGTTGTAGTCGCCGGTTTCGGTGGGAGTGAGTGTCGCCTCCCAGCGCACGGTGAGCGGATCGACGCCGGCCGTCGCGACGGGCAGCGGTTGCGCCGCAATATCGATTCCCGGTTCAACGCGCGCGGACAGCGCCGCCGTTCCGCTTGAGCGCTCGCCGGAAAAACTCACAATGTTCTGGTTGAGATAAGTCGCCTTGGCTCCCGGTTGCCCATCTGTGGTGAGCAGCGCGCTGGGAACCGGCTGGGTTTGCTTGCTCAGGAACCCGGTGCCCTGCATGAATTCAATCGTATCTCCGGCAAACTCCTGCTTGAGGCCTTCCAGAATCGAAACCGTGTGCGTCGGAATCCCGTTGTAGTTGCCCAGCAGCACGCGCGTCTGCTCCGCGAGCGGGCCCACCACCAGAATCTTTGCGCCGGTTGTCTTCAGCGGCAGGACGCCGTCGTTCTTGAGCAGTACCATCGACTCGTTGGCCAGCTTGAGCGCCAATGCGCGATGCTCGGCGCTGTCCAATTCGCTGGCGTCGATCTTCGCGTAGGGAACCATCTGTGGCGGATCGAACATACCGAGCTTCATGCGCGCCGTAAACAGCCGCACCAGCGCGGTGTCGATGGCGCTCTCCTTGAGGTAGCCGTCCCTCACGGCATCGAGATACGGCTTGTAGTCGTGGTCATCCGTCACCTTGGCGCGGAAATCAATGCACTCGTTGTCCATGCCGCGCATGAGGCTGATGGCCACCGCCTGCTCCACGCTTGGCTCAAAGTGATGGCCGTTGGCGATGTCGTGCACCGCGCCGCAATCCGATACCACGTAGCCTTTAAAATCCCACTTGCCGCGCAATTGATCGTCGAGGAGGAATTCGTTGGCGCAGGCCGGTTGCCCGTTGATGCTGTTGTAGGCGCACATCACACTATCGGCCTTGGCCTCCGTCACCGTGGCGCGAAATGCCGCGAGATAGGTGTCGAGCTCATCGTGTTTGCTCACCGGCACGTCGGCCGAGTGGCGCGTGGGCTCCGGCCCCGAGTGCACGGCGTAATGTTTGGGCGTCGAGATCACGCGATAGTAGTGCGGATCGTCGCCTTGCATCCCGGTGACAAAGGCCACGCCCATGCGCGCGGTGAGGAATGGGTCCTCGCCATACGTCTCCTGGCCGCGCCCCCAGCGCGGATCGCGGAAGATGTTGATGTTAGGCGCCCAGAAATCGAGCCCATGAAAGATTTGGCTGTTGCCGTTCGCGTCTACTGATTGCGCGTGCACCACGCGCGCCTCGGTGCCGATGTCGGTAGCCATCTGGTGAATGCCTTTGGGATCGAAGGTCGCGGCCAGTGCGATGGGCTCGGGAAATTCCGTGGTTCCGTTGGTGGCCACGCCGTGCAGCGCCTCGCTCCACCAGTCGTATGCAGGCACGCCCAGCCGCGGAATGGCACGCGCCTGGTTCACCAACTGGCTGACCTTTTCTTCGAGCGTCATGCGCTTCACCAGGTCGGCCGCGCGTTGCTCCGCCGGCAAACTCGGGTCAAGGTACGCGGGCTTTCCTGCCGTATCCTGTGCCCACAGAGCGGCCGCCGCTCCCAATCCCAGCAAAGCTCCCGCCACCACTCGCAATCGAAACATTGTCCTCGTCTCCCACACTTCCGCGTCTTCGTCCCGGCGCAAACCCTGTATTCGCAGACGCCCAACTTTAATTGGCGTTTTCCTTCTCTGTCAACGGTGTCAAGCCGTGAAAAATCGGTTTATATAGGCATTTTCTCATCGGGCGACACATTTCGTGGGGATACCGAGAGCCGGGGCCGGATCACCCGATCACCGCACTCTGATTGCTAATCACTAAGAACTAAGCACTAACCACTGACCACTAACCACTAACCACTGTACTGATGTAACCTTTCTGCCAAAGCGCCCGTAAGCCTGGATAGAAAGGGAAGACGGATGCCCGACGGCTCCAGCACGGTGCCCGGCACCATGTTGCAACGGTTCCGCGATGGCGATCTCGACGCCTTTGAGGCGCTCTTCCGCGAGCATCAGCGCCCGGTCTACGGCTGGATTCTGCGCATCGTCCGCAACGCGGCCGCCGCGGAAGACCTCACGGTGGAGACCTTCTGGCGCATTCATCGCGCGCACGACCGTTTTCAGCCGGAGTACCCGTTCGGGCCCTGGGCGCGGCGCATCGCCACGCGCGCGGCGCTCGATTGGCTTCGGGCGCAGCGGCCCGAGGTGGAGCTGACGGCAGAAATGGCCGGCGCTTTGCCGTCCGCATCCAAAGGCAATCCGGGCATCGCTGCCGAGATTCGCTCGAAGACCGCGCTGGCCTTCAGCCGGCTGCCGCCAAGTTTGCGCGCCGCGGCGGTTCTGGCCGTGGTGGAAGAGCAGCCGCACAAAGAGGTAGCCGCGGCGCTCGGCATCACCGTGGGCGCTGTTAAATTGCGCGTCTTTCGCGCTCTTCGATTGTTGAGAAAGGACCTGGAAATGCAGGGAATCACGCCATGAATGCACATGATGAGAATCGAATCAAGCAATTGCTAAAGCAGGCGCTGCCGCCGGTTGAGTTGAACGCAGAGCCGGAACGCGATCTGTGGCCCGCCGTGCTGCACAAGCTCGACGCGGACGCTGCGCAACGCCATGCGGTGCCCTGGTTCGACTGGGCTCTGCTCGGCGGGCTCGCGGTCTTCGCTGTCTCGTTTCCGGCGACGATCCCGGTTTTTCTCTATTACCTGTGACGACGAGTTCACAGGTCGGAAAGGCAGTTCGCAGTTCGTAGTTCACAGTGCCGGTTGTTTCGCCGTGGCGCTCGAACCAGGAACTACGAACTATGAACTACGAACTATGAACTTTGAACTGCGAACTCAAAGGAGCTTGCCATGAACAATCACACTTACCTTCGCGCCTATCTTGCCGGAGTGTTTATCCCTACGCTCCTCTTTCCCGTGCTCATCACACTCCTGCTTGTGGGAAAGCTCGCCGCTCAGGAGCCGATTCCCGTCGAGCGCATCGTAGTCTTTCCGCTCACCTTCGTGCCTTTCCTTTGGGGAATCTGGAATGTGCTTTGGGCGGCTACGCGCAACCGCACCCATGTGCCGCTCGGCCTGCACGGAGCCATCCTGCCATTTCTGCTGCTGCCTGCGGGAGCAAGTCTCGCCAAATGTCTCGGCCTCATCACGCTCGGGTCAACGAGCGTCACCGTGTTACAAGCTGTCGAGGCTCCTTACTGGCTGGTTGCGTGTGGCTTCGCTTTCGGGCTCGTGGTTTACTACCTTGCCTGGAAGTACATCGTTGGCTTCGTGAACCGCGCGCTCGGCATCGCCTGATCGAAGGAGGCCACCATGTTCGCCATCGTTCGCACCATTACCTATGCCACGATTTTTGTGGGATTGCTGCTGGTCTATCTGCCGGCGCGCATTCTCGCCTGGTCCGGCATCACACGCCCCGCCGTGTACGAATGGCCGCAGATCGCAGGCATCGCCATCGCCACGGCCGGAGCCGTGGTTGCGCTTTCCTGCCTGTGGGCCTTTGCATGGATCGGAAAAGGCACTCCGGCGCCCTTCGATCCGCCGCGCAGACTCGTGGTTCGCGGCCCTTATCGCTTCTTGCGGAATCCCATGTACCTGGGTGCAGGGCTCGCCGTCGGGGGAGCGGCACTCTACTTTGAATCCATCCAACTGCTCGCCTTTGTCGCCCTGTTCCTGCTGGCCACGCATCTCTTCGTGTTGTTTTACGAGGAGCCGACGCTGCGGCGCACCTTCGGCCCGGAGTACGAATCGTACTGCCGGCGCGTGCACCGCTGGTGGCCGTCAGCGCGGACAGACCCTAGTTCTTGAAGAAATCTCCGAGTCCGGCACGTTCCGCGTGGGCAGCCATCTGCGCCTGGATGGTGAGCGCCAGTTC
>Ga0224558_1003873_pt1 | contig 12089 bp, 9 predicted proteins | sample 714S32024metaG_FD_180682 | JGI IMG/M metagenome (GOLD analysis project Ga0224558, IMG submission 180682) | Peat soil microbial communities from Stordalen Mire, Sweden - 717 S3 20-24 | ecosystem: Environmental > Terrestrial > Soil > Wetlands > Peat | place: Sweden: Norrbotten County, Stordalen... | reverse complement strand
CTTTGCCTTCAGCTTCCTCCAGATTCCGCCTCGCGACGGACACCCTTGCTGTTCGGCTAACACTTCCCCTTGCCGGGTGTGTAGAGGACTTTCACCTCCAAGTGAGTGCGCCCTGCCGGGCGCACCATAAAAAAGGCCGGACGGCAATCGTCCGGCTTGATCGACTAGAAGCCGCTGAGACAGGTGTCCGCACAAACCGAAATTCGGGTCACACCCTAGTTGGGCATGACCACGGAATCGATAACGTGGATCACACCATTGGATTGGAAGACATTCGGGATGGTCACGAGTGCAGTGCCGCCCTTTTCATCTTCTAAGACGATGTGGTTGCCATCTTGCAGCGATGCCCACACCTTGCCACCCTCAACGGTCGTGAGTGCCGCCTTACCATTGCCCGCTTTGATTTGCTTCTTGAGATCGGATGCGCTCAGCCTTCCCGAAACTACGTGATAGGTGAGCACCTTGGTCAAAGTGGTTTTGTTTTCCGGCTTCAACAGCGTCTCCACGGTGCCGGCAGGCAGCTTGGCGAAAGCTTCGTTGGTGGGTGCGAAAACTGTGAACGGTCCAGGACCTTCGAGCGTTTCGACCAATCCAGCGGCCTTCACTGCAGCCACAAGAGTGGTGTGATCGGCGGAATTCACCGCGTTCTCAACGATATTCTTGGTGGGATACATCTCTTGGCCACCAACAACCGGATTCTTCATCCCGGCTACGGCTGAAGTTACTGCGATTGCTATTACCGCCAACAGAACCGCAAATGTCTTGTTCATTGTCTCTCATCCCTTCAGGATTGAATTTTGAGGCTCACCTACAAGTACGGGACTGTTCTGAATCTGGATTTACCGATTGTTACGGCACAGAACGCAATCCGTTTTCTCGTTTGGTGCGTACCAAGGAGGTGAGCTTTGGGCTCAAGGAATAAACATGCTTTGTGCGAGTTGCGAAAAGCGGGTTCAGAGCAGGCTCTCTTATGCAATTCGGAAAGTTATAGGGCAACGGATTCATGAAATGCATGCAAATTATTGCGGCCCTGCACAAAGGCAAAGAACAGGCAAGAAAGTCGGATGCAGAAATCCGATTGGCGCTCCTGCCCGTATTCATAGTGTTGGCGGGTCGGTGGTGAACGCTCCGGGAAAGGGTTGGGCAGTAGCGGGAATCTCGCGAAGCGATCAATCCTCCATTTGCACCCAGTGAGGCTGAAATGGCCAAGTGGCTACTAGTTCTTCTGATTTTTTGTGCCGCATCAGCATGGTCTCAGACTGCTTATTTTGAATTCGTCGAATTGAAACGCCTCGGCCCTACATCGGAGACGGACAAGCAGATTCAGACACTGCAAGACCATGTCAAGCAAGCACCGGACGATTACGCAGGATATGACAGGTTAGGATCCGCCTTGTTTCAGAAGGCCAGAGAGACCGGCGACATTGCTTATTATGACCTGGCCGAGCAAATGCTCAACAAGGCGCTCTCTCTGGCGCCGCAAGACTTCCGAGCCGCAGATCCTCTGGTTCACATGGCGTTGGTGTATATGGGCGACCATCGCTTCTCGGACGCCCTCGCCTATGCACAAAAGGCGATCGGCACAGGCTCCGGAAATCTGGCGGCATTCGCGATCGAAGGGGACGCTTACACAGATATGGGCGATTACGACGAGGCAGCAAAGGCCTATAACACCATACAGGCTCTCGGGCGGGCGATCTCATCGCCCTTGACGCTCGCATACATGAGCGCCAGTCGCATGGCATATCTGTGCTACTTGCGAGGAGACTCCGCGGAAACCATCCGGCTGATGAAGAGTGCCATCGCGGCCGCGCTTCAAACCAATGTTCCCCGCGAAAATCTCGCCTGGCTCTATTTCGAATTAGGCGAGCGCTACTTTCAAACCGGCGACTTGGGGAATGCTGATTTGTCGTATCAGTCGGGCATAAGAGCCGATCCCAAACACTATCGCTCGCTGGCCGGTCTGGCGAAGGTTCGGGCCGCGCAAGGGAAACTTGAAGAATCCATTCAGCTTTATCAACGCTCGATTGCCATCATTCCGTTTCCTGTTTACGTCGCCGAGTTGGGTGACCTTTACAAGAAAGTGGGACGGGTGAACGAAGCTCAGCAGCAGTACGACTTAGTCGAGTACATCGGACACCTCAGCAAATTAAATCAAGTACTGGCTAATCGGGAACTGGCTCTGTTCTATGCGGATCAAGGGATCAAGTTGCCGGAGGCCCTGGAGCTTGCGCGAAAAGAACTTGAAGTCCGACACGACATTTACACATGGGACGCCCTGGCCTGGGTCCTCTACAAGAATGGCCGATCCCAGGAAGCGGCAGAAGCGATAAATAAAGCCCTTGGTTTGCACACCAATGATTCGCTGCTTCTGTTTCATGCCGGGATGATTTACCACAGCTTGGGCAAAGATCCTGACGCCGAAACTTTTCTGAGCCGCGCGTTAAAGACAAATCCGCATTTCCACGTTTTTCACGCTGAAGTGGCAAGCCGAACTTTAGAAGATATCGCCCAATCGCATAACCGGGATTTGAGGTGAAGCAATGCGCAACGATAACGATAAGAGCAATCATCGCCGGACGGGAATGGCATTGTTGCTGTTTGTCTTTCTTTTGAGCTCCGCGACCTCCTTCGCCCATCCCATGGGAAATTTCAGCATCAATCATTATTCGAAGATCAAGGTCGGCCAGCAGTCGGTCGAGATCCGGTACCTGATCGATATGGCTGAAATTCCTACTTTTCAGGAGATTCGGCAGTTCGACATTACTCCCAAGGCTGACGACCCCAGCGCCTCCCGCTACCTCGACAGGCTGGAACAACTCTTGAAGGAAGGAGTCTCCTTGGACTGCGACGGCGAATCTGTTCGGTTAGATACGATATCTCGCGAGGTGACGTTTTCCGAAGGCGCCGGCGCTCTCCCTACGATGAAAAGCGGGTTCGTGTTCCGGGGCAAACTCGATGTCCCTGCGGGCGCTCATAAACTCTTCTACAACGATAACAACTTTCCAGGGCGAGCAGGTTGGAAAGAGGTCGTGGTTCTCGGCGACGGAGTTGCAATTCTGGACAGTTCCGCTCCCGGCGCCGATCGCAGTCAGGAACTGACCAACTACTCCAGCGATGCGTTGAACAGCCCCCCACAGCAACTATCAGCTCAGGTCGGCTTCAGGACTTCACTCTCTGAACCGGAGAGAAGTGCTTCAGCGGCGGTACTTGGGACCTCTCCCAGCCGGACGATCCCTCAGGGAACGAACGCGGAACATCAGGCACCCACACCTCCGCCCACACATCAAAGACGGCGCCGATCGTCAGATGCAATTACTTCGTCTGACCTAGAGGACGCGCAATCCTTTTCCCGCGGTGTCGTGTCACCCACCGTCGCTCCGCTGTCAGTCGCGGCCCACGCGCAGAACACGCCACGCAGTCGTTTTACCGAGCTAATCTCGACGCAGGGTAAGTTGAGCTTGTGGGTATTATTGTCGGCTGCTCTGATCGCTGCGGGTCTGGGCGCCCTTCATGCGCTGGAGCCTGGACACGGCAAGACCATCGTTGCTGCCTACCTTGTAGGTTCACGCGGTACGGCAAGACATGCGGTGTTGCTGGGAATCGCCGTCACGGCTGCGCACACGGCGGGCGTATACCTATTAGGGGCCTTGACCCTCTATGCATCGCGATATATGGTTCCCGAGCAGCTCTACCCATGGCTTGGAGCAATTTCCGGTCTGAGCGTTACCGGACTCGGCATTTTCATTTTCCTCAGACACTGGACCGGAGAAACCGGAGAGCATTCCCATGCACCGGGAGAGCGGCATTCGCACTGGTTTCTCTCGATGTTCAAGCCCAACCGAGCTACGCCCACGGAACCAGCGAATCGCGCGGCGATTTCTGCCGATTCGAAGCCAATCGAGCGTGCCCTGTCATGGCGTGAACTCTGCATGCTGGGCATCACGGGAGGAATCGTGCCTTGTCCGGCGGCGCTGGTCGTGCTGCTCAGTGCTTTCTCGCTTCACCGGATAGGGTTCGGATTATTTTTGATCACCGCATTCAGTATGGGACTGGCAGTTGTGCTGGTGACGGTTGGCCTCACGATGGTCTACGCAAAACGAGTTGTGTCAACTCGTGTGCGCGCCAGCAATACTGCCCTCCGCTATCTTCCCTTGTTGTCATCCGCGTTCATGGTGGTGCTAGGTGTGGGAATAACGGCATCTGCTGTCACATCAGTTCATGTCTGGCTAGGCCTTCTCTCCCTTGCTTTTCTCTCGAAAGACAAACTGGTTCCTTTCATGACCGTAATTCTGCTGGGATTGTTCTTGGGGATGCGTCATTCCACGGACCCCGACCACGTGGTGGCAGTATCCACCATTGTGAGCCGCCAAGGGTCCGTCAAAAGCTCGGCAGCGATTGGGTTGCTATGGGGACTAGGACACACGCTGACGATTTTTCTGATCGGATCCGCGATCATCATTTTCGGTGTCGTGATACCGCCTCGTCTCGGACTGTCCATGGAGTTTTGCGTTGCCTTGATGCTTGTTCTCCTCGGACTATTGAACCTCACCGGGGTGATGCGTTGGATTGCGGGGCGCCTTACTCCGCTGAGAAGTGTCTCCACAAGATCGCAACCCGCCCATTCCGTATGCCGCGTCTCTAAGGACCCAGGAAAGACAAACCGCAGGGTATCGGGCCGCATTGAACTCTTTCTTGACAGGACTGTCGGGAACCTCGGTCTCTATCAGACCATTCGGCCGTTAGTGGTCGGTCTCGTGCACGGGTTGGCCGGTTCGGCCGCGGTCGCACTATTGGTCCTCTCCACCATCAAGAGTCCTCTCTGGTCGACGGCTTACCTGCTGGTTTTTGGTTTCGGGACAATGGTGGGAATGATGCTCATGACCGCCGCAATCTCAATACCTCTGGTTTACACAGGCAAGCGATTCTTCACAATTAGCCGGCACTTGGCCGCGATTTCTGGTTTGGCCAGCATGGCTTTCGGCATCTTTCTTGTTCACCACATCGGTTTTGTCGATGGGCTATTTACGTCACAGATGCACTGGATCCCGCAATGAATCGGCATGAGTGTCGGGATCGAGATGATGCTCTCCCAGTGTTTCGTTATCCGATGCTGTTCTGGGTGTTACGGAGACTCAAGATTTCTCCACAAACAACCAAGCGAAGTTATATCCACCATTGCGGCGTAAATATTTGTTCAATTCGCGCAATCCGTTTGACGCAGTGACAACGTAACTTTAATACGTAGGCTAGCCGGAGCAACTGCGACAGGGTTCACTTAGAAGCAGTTAGATCCACGGCGATGTCAACGAATTCTGCAGAGAGGCATTTCCATGAAAAAGCTGAAGTCAATCGCGGCCCTCGCCATGGCGATGTTCATGCTGGCACCTTCCAGCCTGTTCGCGTCGAGCCATCGCGAAGCACCCGTCACGGCCCTCGACCGTTCCGCGGATGTGACCGACTGGTACGCCTTTGTCAGCTATGACAATCCCAACAACGTCACGTTCATTTTGAACGTTGACCCGCTCCTTGAGCCGGCCAACGGGCCCAACTATTTCCCTTTCGATCCCAGCGTACTTTACGAGATGCTCATAGACAACGACCAGGACGGAATTCCGGACGTCGTCTTCCAATTCCGGTTCAATACCGAAATCCGCGATCCCAAGTTGTTCACCGGATTCGTTGGCGGCATCGCTGGGATTCCGCCGATCACAGCACTGAGCGGAGCCGGTTCTGAGGGCTTGAGCCTGATCCAGAATTACACCATAACCATGGTCAAACATGGCCAATCAACCGTCCTGAACGGTGGACAAACGCTTTATGCAGTTCCGTCGAACGTGGGTCCGTTGACCATGCCGAACTATCAATCGCTGTTCAACCAGGGAATTTACAGCCTTGGCAACGGAGTCACCGTATGGGCCGGAACCGCGGATGACCCATTCTTTATCGATCTCGGAGCTTTCTTCGACTCGGTGAATTTCCGCAGCGGAGTCGGTCCGATCCTGTCGCCGGCAATCGATGCTGACAACACCCACAATTACGCTCCCGACGCCGTGGGCGGCTACAACGTCAATTCGATTGTGCTGGAAGTCCCTATCACGCTGCTGACAGTGGACGGCAAGATTCACCCTGCCAGCGACAAACGAGCGGTCATCGGAACCTACGGCAGCACGGCGCGCCATCAAATGACGGTGCGGCGCTCGCCGGATCCGGACAAGAACTCAGGTCCGTTTCAACAGGTGAACCGTGAAGGCAATTCGTTGATCAACGAAGCGATCATCGGCACTGGCTTTAAGGACCGCTTCAGTATGGATTTCCCGATTCACGACTCGCAGTTCGCGAAGTTCGTTCTGGACCCGGTGGCGGCAGGCGTATTGAGTTCCTTGGGTGTTCCGGTTCCACCCAATCCGCGCACTGACTTGCTGCTTCTGGTGCAGTACGAGCCTCCCATCTGTCCTGGCTGCGGGCAAAAAGATGCGGGACCGGTAGCCGACCTCCTGCGGCTCAATACCGGCATTCCCGCGACCCCGGTAGGCAGCCAACTGCGGCTCGGCTTCATCGCCGGCGACACGGCTGGCTACCCCAACGGACGCAGGCCGATAGACGATGTGTTTGACATCTCTCTCCGAGCCATCGAAGGCATCCTGGTGGATTCGACGAAGTACGGGCTGGCGCTCGGCGATGGCGTAAACACCAAAACCGAAGGCTTCAACAATTCCTTCCCCTACGTAATGCCGGCTAACAGTGGACGCAACAGCGCTCACACTGGACCCGGGCAGGCAGGCTGCACCGGACAACCCGGCGGTATCTGCCCTGTGCAGTAGCGAAGCCCTATGGCCGTCGTTCTTAGAACGGCGGCCACGGTTTTTGCTTCGAATTCGAAAATGAGGCATGCCATGAAAAGAATTATTTGGGTGCTGTGCATGATGATGACGGTTGCTGCGTTCGCCGCTGCGCAAAGCATAACCGGCGTGGCAAGTAGGGACCTTTCGCCGGCTGCGCAAAGCATGGCAGCAGCCAGCAAAGCGATCAGTGACAAGCCGACGCAATATGCGGGATACAACCTTCTCGCGACGGCGCTGGTTCGCCGCGCACAAGAGACTTCCGAGGCTAGCTTCTACACACAAGCCGAGGACGCGGTAAAGAAATCATTGGAGTTAGCTCCGAAAAATTTCGACGCCGAGAAAATACAAGTTTCGATACTCCTCGGCGAACATGAGTATCCCGCCGCGCTGGAGGCTGCCAAGTCACTCAACGAGAGAGTACCCGATGATGTCATGGTCTACGGCTTGTTGACGGATGCGAACGTCGAGCTAGGCAATTATAAGGATGCCGAGGATGCAGCACAGTGGATGCTCAATCTGAGGCCTGGCAATCTGCCTGCCCTGACTAGGGCAGCCCATTTACGCGAGTTATTCGGGGATACGGAGGGTGCATATGAATTGATGGAGTTGGCTTATCAGTCTACGCCCCCGACCGAAACCGGAGAACGGGCATGGATCCTTACGCAGATGGGCCATCTTCGGTTGGTGTCCGGCGACACAAGTGCGGCGGAAAGGCTACTGCTGCCGGCGCTAACCGCTTTCCCGAACTATCACGACGCCCTGGGAAATCTAGCTCAGGTTCGCATTACACAAAAGCGTTACGAGGAAGCAGTAGTCCTCCTACAGCAACGTTATCAGGGCGCACCCCATGCCGAGAATCTCTATGACTTGGCCGAAGCGCTCCAACTGGCAGGACGCGATGGCGAAGCCAAGAAAGCATTTGCTGAATTTGAAACGAAATCGCTTCTGGAATCGAGCAGGAGGCAAGACTCCAACCGCCAACTCGTCTTCTACTATGCCGATCACACGCACCAACCGGCCAAAGCTCTGCAAATTGCGCAACAGGAGTATGCCTGGCGTCATGACGTATACACACTTGACGCGTACGCTTGGGCATTGTGCGCCAATAGTCAGAACACGGAAGCACGCAAGCAAATTGACAGTGCCCTGGCGGTCGGTATTCGCGACCCAAGACTGTTTCTCCATGCGGGAAAGATCGCCCTAAAGGTCGGGGATGTACGAGCGGCTCAACGTTACCTGAGGCAATCAGCCGAGCTGAACACGGCAGACTCAGAACAGGCGCGAAGCATGTTGGCCAGCCTGACGACACCGTCTGGACGATAGGCGGTAAAACCAGCGCGGGTTGCATTTCTGTCCGTATTCCCTAAGCTAGACATCTCCATACAGCTGCGCAATCGTGTGACACAGCGCCATCAGAGCGCGCGGCCGATGCGAGCCGCGACCTACACGATCCCGCCCGCGGCCGGAGACACGGCGAGCGCCGCGTGCGTGGTCTATTTTTTGGAATTGGACAGGGCGGCAATGTGCAGGCAAATCTGGCCGCGAAGCAGGCTTGATAGTGGAATCGGTCAGAAGAACACATCATCAGGCGCATCAAAATGGGTGTGATTAGGGCTCGTACTTCCACAGGTCGTTGAGCCAGCCGGCTGTCCCGGTCGAGTCGTAGCCGCCTCCACCGAAGAGCCACAGATTTCCGGACGCATCAGTCCAACTAACCGCTCCAGATCGCGCCCCGGGAACGTTGTTGGAGGCAGCCGTCCCTTGAGTTCCGTAGGTTCCCGATTGGTTGATCACGTTCGACCCACTCATCCACGTCCATTCACCAGCATTGTACTTCCACAGATCGTTGAGTTGTCCGCTTTGCCCGGTCGAGTCCAGACCAATCCCACCGAAGAGCCAGAAATTTCCAGCCGCATCGGTCCATCCAACAGAATAATATCGCGCCCCGGGAACGTTGTTGGAAGCAGCAGTCCCCCGAGTTCCGTACGTTCCCGATTGGTTGACCACGTTCGACCCACCCATCCACGTCCATTCACCAGCACTGTACTTCCACAGATCGTTGAGGCTACCGTCTGACCCTACCGAGTCCAAACCTGTTCCACCAAAGAGCCAGAAATTTCCGGACGCATCACTCCATCCAAAGGCCTGCGCTCGCGCCCCAGGAACATTGCTGGAGGCAGCCGTCCCTTGAGTTCCGTACGTCCCTGCTTGGTTGACCACGTTTGAGCCGCCCATCCACGTCCATTCACCAGCACTGTACTTCCACAGGTCATTGAGGTTACCGTCTGACCCGTTCGAGTCCAGACCAGTCCCACCGAAGAGCCAGAAATTTCCAGCCGCATCGGTCCATCCAAAAGAATAATATCGCGCCCCGGGAACATTGCTGGAAGCAACCGTCCCCAGAGCTCCGTACGTCCCCGGTTGACTGGCCAAGTCCGACCCGCTAATCCACGTCCATTCGCCCGCGCTGTACTTCCACAGGTCGTTCTGCACGCTCACCGTTCCGGCAGCGTCGACGCCGAATCCGCCGAAGAGCCAGGGATTTCCGGATGTGTCGATCCAACTGACCGCATCCTGTCGTGCCCCAGGGACGTTATTGGGGGCAGGTGTCCCCCGAGCTCCGTACATCCCCGGTTGACTGACGACGTTCGATCCGCCCATCCACGTCCATTCGCCCGCACTGTACTTCCACAGGTCATTCAGGACATTGGTATCCCTTGCTGCCGAGCCGAGACCATAGCCACCGAAAAGCCAGAGGTTTCCGGACGCATCGGTCCAACTAACGGCAAAACCGCGAGCCCCGGGAACATTGCTGGAGCCAGCCGTCCCCCAGAGTTCCGTAGGTCCCCGGTTGGTAGACGACGTTAGCGCCGCTCATCCAGGTCCATTCATTTGCGTTGCTGGGCGGAGGTGGGCTGCCCCCGCCGCCGCACGCCGACAAACATACCGCAGCCATCATCACCAACATGGACATGCGCGACTTCATTCCAAACATCCGTCCCGACTTCGCAATCCAGACTGTCAAGCACTTTTTGGGCGTACTAACCCGTGCACTCCGAGGAGCGCGCCATTTCGCTCTAGTTGAAGGTTCTGCCATACCAACCAAGGCCCGCTCGTAATCAGTTTTAGGTCAGAAATCGATCCGACCCATGCATCTCTTCGGTCACACTTTCGATCATGATTATTAATTCGACTGCTATCGGCAGCGTGCTTCTGCGGTCCGGCACTTGGCTGCGCCTCCCACGCCGCTAATGTGATAAAAGAAGTTCAAATTTGGCGCTTCGACGACGCCAGTTCATTCTCCGCGCCACGAAACAGGTTCTTCATAGCGCGTACCACCCATCGCATCACAACGACGATTACGACCAGAAACACCACGACGATCGTGCCTGCTGCAATCGGGTGCCGCGTTGCAAGCCATGTCAGAAATACAGCGAGCGTGTCTTCACCCGCGCTGAGGACGAAATTCGACGCTGGCTCTGGGGATGGTGTGACGGCTACACGCGCCGCCGTCTTCCCTCCGTGGGCGGCCAGGGCAATCGCGCCGCCAGCGAGCGTTGCCAGCAATTGCTTTTCCGGCGAAAGCTGCGCCGTTGCACCGTAGGCGATCAAAGCCGCCACGGGAATACGCACGAAGGTGTGCAGGGCATTCCAGAACAAATCGAAAGCGGGGATCTTGTCGGCGAAAAACTCGATGGCAAAAAGTGTGCCGGAGACGGCGATCACCCACCAACTTGTTATCAGATGAAGACCGGTTGGCAGATCGAGCAGGCCGGCGTTGGCGAGGAGTCCGAGGGTCGCTACCGTCGCATACACATTGAGCCCCGCAGCGAAGCTCACCGCCACGATGAGACCGACGAGTTCGGAGCCGCCAAACTTCATGCCTGCCAGATATCCGCACTCAGCCTCCTCGCCAATTTCCCTAAAGTCAATAGGTTGATTAGGCAGCGCCAAAGATAGAAACATCAGCCACGGATAAACGGCACTAGCCGGCAAGAAGCAGCGAGATCCGCTTGCCCTTTTTTGTCCGTCTGGAACGGATTCTTGCAATGAGTAGCTGGCAATTGTGACAGTTCCCACGGGACCGGCCACTGTGTTGAGTTGTAGATCGGCAAGTTGATGCTAATTCATTGGCACGGAAAAGAGCCCGTGCAGCCGGACACCAGCAGCACAAACTGGGCAAGAATCCGTTTCAGCTCGGGGGAAGCTTCGTTTTCGGCCCCGGTAATGTCGACTTGTACATGCACGTCAGCCAGACTTTCGGGGACAACGCTCCGACAGCCGATTTGCTGGACGCGATTCCGTGAATCAGCGCTGCCGAAAACTTACCTTGAAAGTGTTACAGGCGTAGCAATCTAGGTCGAAGTTACAGACCTTCGCGGAGCACCCACCCGATGGTGGAGACGGCCGCAGAAATGAAAATAGCAGCGGCAAAACACTGTGGCAACCGAGGGCGGATTCACGATGGCCATGGCAATAAGCATCACGAGCCAGCCAGGATTGCGCTTGAGTGGAATCTGCGGGGTCTGTATCCCTGACTAGACATAATCTTTAGGCCTTCTTGGCAATCTCGCGCCGCTGCTCCGGCATCAAATTCTTGATCTTGGCTAGGCAGGACGTCTTCCCTAGACAGGCCCCGTTAGGTGGCTGCAACCTCAGCGGCGGGCAGCGAAAACGGAAGCACCACCTCAAACTTGCTTCCCTTTCCAACCACGCTGCTCACTTCGATGCGGCCATGATGAGCCAAAGTGCGGAGGGCCAACTTCGCAAGCTCATTCTCGGTCCCCAACACGAAAAGTCTCTTCTCTTTCATTACACTACGCAAGAAATGGTTCCCTGCTGCCGATTTTGATCGGAATTCGGATACCGGAAACACGGTCGGGTTGATCTCCCTGCCGAGCTCCCGCTGTGCCGGACCCAGAGCGGACACAATCTCGCTGAATGGTGCATTCCCCAAGACCATGAGATCGACGTCACTATTCGCTCGCTCATTTTGACGTGCCACCGAACCGTGAACAAAGGCAACTTGAATCTCTGACCCCAAAGACGCCAACGCCGCACGAATGGCATCGTGGATGCCCACGGTTTTCGTGATCAGACTCTTGATCTCCGAAAAAATCGGACTCTGCGAATTTGCTTGATATAGAACTTGATTGCCCTGAACTCTTCGCACAATTAGACCCATGTCCGTTAGGTGTTTCAGTTCTCGCTGAAGGGCACCGTGGCCGGCACCAACCTCGCGGA
>Ga0224558_1003872_pt1 | contig 12093 bp, 13 predicted proteins | sample 714S32024metaG_FD_180682 | JGI IMG/M metagenome (GOLD analysis project Ga0224558, IMG submission 180682) | Peat soil microbial communities from Stordalen Mire, Sweden - 717 S3 20-24 | ecosystem: Environmental > Terrestrial > Soil > Wetlands > Peat | place: Sweden: Norrbotten County, Stordalen... | reverse complement strand
AACTTGGAAATATCAGACTTTCAAGCTCGAAAGAGATACGGGATCAGACTCGCGGTTTCATAAACACCATCCATGTCGGGGGCGGCGCAACTAGCGCGCCCGTAGCGGCGAAAACACAGGGGCCAGATGCAACTAAAATGCCTGTAGGGACAGTCAAGGTTATAGCCGGTACGAAATACAAAAAAGGTGATGATGGAAAATGGCACCTAGTCGAGTAGCTCTGTCAGATGAAGAAATGAATCAAATGCTTTCCGGTCAGACTGTGGAGGCCCCTGCTCCTCCTGCCGCTCCTGCTCCTAGCGCAGCACTTACCGATGAGCAGATGAACTCAATGTTGGCCCCTAAACCGGCCAAGGGCGACATTCAGGCACTTGTCCAGAAGCACGCCACGGCACAGGGACTTGACCCCGACATAGCGGCACGTCTTGTCCACGCTGAATCGGCGGGTAATCCCAAAGCCGTATCTCCTAAAGGCGCAATGGGACTCACTCAGCTTATGCCAGGAACCGCACGGGATTTAGGCGTACTCAATCCGTTTGACCCGGAGCAGAACTTGAGGGGCGGATTTACGCACTTTGCGCGTCTAATGAAGAAATACAATGACCCGGCAAGTGCGGCAGCAGCGTACAACATGGGCGAGAAGGGATTCGAGGATTACAGGGCAGGCAAGCGAGGACTGCCGCAAGAGACACAGGACTATATTAAGAAAGTAACTGGTCAAAGTCCTTTGTGGGTAGATGTAAACAAACGGTTCCCCGGTCACGCAGACACGATTAAGGCAGTCCGTGAATATGCTGAGAATGTCCCGGAAGCTAATAGCATTTCGGAACTTTTTACTAAAACCGTTCCACACGAAGCAGCCCAACTCGGCATGGAAGCCCTGGAAGCGATTAGACCGGGGGAAGGGAATATAGTAGATCGTATTTCTCAGTTCATACAAAAACCAGCCGCAGAACGCGAAGTATCAGAGAAAGCCGCCATAAATTCCGCGCTCAACAATATCTCCACAATGATAGGTCTCAAGGGTTTCGACGAAGCAAGCAAGTCTTGGAGCACGCAACCACTGCATAATCTAATGATGGTCTCCGGTGCGAAAGACATCCTGCCCGACATAGCAAAAGGCGGTGTCGCTATCGGAGAAAATACGGTTGGGCGTGTTGCCAAACCGACCATAGGCGGGTTGACTGGTAGAGGAACCGCCTCAGTAGAAGAGGCCATTAAAAGCGGGGAATCTACGGGGGTGGGATTGAACCCCGTTAAATCAGTCACGGATTTCGATAAGGCTCTTCGCGGACAGATAACCGGCCAAGATGTTGTCCAGAACGCGCATAGCGCACTCAAAATAGTAAAAGACAAGCGACAAGCCGAATACTTGGCTAAATTGCAGCAGGTTCAGGCCAACCCCTCAGCACTAAATCAGGTGCGCGCGGGAGTGGATGCAGAGGTGGCGCAATTATCCGCCAATTATCGAATTGGGATAAACCAGACACCACAAGGCAGCGTAGTGGTTGATCTCTCCCATAGCGTACTAAGGGCCGAAGCTCCTCGGCTAACCAAGGCGGCACTTACGGACGTGATGAGTTGGACAGACAACAGCGCAACGGGACTCGATACTCTCAAGCGCATTTTAGGCGATTACGTTGACCAAGCAAAGGGGGGGAGCCCCCAAGAGGCCATGCTAACGAGATTGAGAAACAGTGTTAGCGATGGGCTAAAAGCGAATGTGCCGCAATATGCCGAAATGACTAAGGGATACGCAGAGGCAACGGCTCTCATAAAAGACATTGAACAAGGTTTAACTCTCAAAAAGACAGGGATGAATGGGAGAGTAACCGCCGATCAAACGCTTAGGCGGCTCACGTCGGCCATGAAAGATAACTTTGAATTGCGAAGAGATTTGGTCGAGGCTTTAGGGACCGAATCAGGTAAAGACCTTGCTGGTCAAATTGCTGGTCACGCCATGTCGCCGCTACTGCCACAAGGATTGGAAGGCAAGGGACTTCTGGGCATAGGTGTATTGATGGGACACTTTATCAACCCTCACTATTGGCCGTTATTCGCCGCAAGTTCACCGCGCATAATGGGCGAGTTCCTGAGAATGTATGGAAAAGGAAGTGCCGAAATCAAGAACATGAAAGGCAACGTAGGTGCAGGTGTAGCAAAGGGATTCGTGGCAACTAGAAATGATACGAAATCCCCAGAGCCACCGCCTAAATGGAAAGAAATCGGGGATTAAATCAATCCCGATCACTATCCGCTGTAAGAATGCAGTAAAGAAATAAACCGGCGAAGATTATATCGAAAAACATAACATTCCTCCTTCACGCAAGGGATAGGGATTAAATAGCGAAATGTCAAGCCTGAGCAATAAAAAAGTCATAGTTTCCGATACCGGGATGCACACATTCGTTGCGGAGAAGCTGGCCGAAACCTTTGCCGAAGTCTACTACCACATACCGGAAAGCTCCTCGTTCCCTCAGAGCACAAAGGCCAAAATCGGGAGCGGCCTTAACATTACCCGAATCTATGATCTCTGGAAATATATTGATAAGGCCGACATAATAATGTTCACCGATCTAAACGATGGTGAGCTTCAACATTGGCTACGAGGCAAAGGATACAATGTGTTCGGGGCCGGGCGCGGAGAAGACATTGAAATCGACCGCGTGAAGTTCCTCGAAACGCTGAAGGACGTTGGACTTCCGGTTCCCAAAACGTACCGGGCCGAAGGGTTTGACGATCTAACGAAATATCTGGACGGTAAGGGCGAAAAGTACCTGAAGACCTCGTACTTCAGAGGCGACTTCGAATCGTACAAATTCAAAGGCATGAAGCACCTCGAACCGTGGTTGGACGATCTGAGGTCGCGGATAGGCAACCGGGCAAAGGATATTGAAATACTCGTTCAAGACCCCGTTCCAAGTGAATCGGAAGTGGGATATGACGGCTTTAGCGTCAACGGGCAATTCACATCCAACTGCCTTGTCGGGTACGAAGTGAAGGACAAGGCGTACATCGGGAAGGTATTCAGGGAACCGCCGCCCATTCTGAAGACTGTGAACGACAAAATGGGGCCGGTATTCAAAAAGCTCGGTTTCCAAGGTCACTTCTCGTCTGAAGTCCGGATCACCAAGACCGGGAAGGGATATTTCATTGACCCCGTTTGCGGTAGGCTTCCCAGCCCTCCCGGTGAACTCATGACGGAACTCTTCTCAAACTATGCCGAAATAGTGTGGAAGATAGCTCATAACGAAGTTCCGGTTCCGAAAGCCATGGCGCCTTACGGTGCCCAGATTGTCCTCGTTTCATCCTGGCATCAAAATCATGAACTCTGCGTGGAGTTTCCCAAAGAACTCAGCAAACACATTAAGCTCAAAAATCACGGTAAATGGAGCGGAAGCCATTACTGTACGCCGAACGAAGGTGATGGATACTTTGGCGGGGTTATCGGATGGGGTTCCACTCCGAAGCAAGCGATGGACAAATGCGAATCAGTCATCGACGAGATAGTGGCTGAAGAGCTGAACAATGACCCGGCCGTGTTTGACACAGCGACCGCCGCAATACAGGCGGGAAGAAAGTTTGGAGTAAATCTTTGAAGATAACCGCTGAAGTTCTCCCTTACGAAAAGATGCGTTACGAAACCGCAGGCGACTATTTCATGAAGCCGGACGGCTCATGGGTGTTTCAAGTCGCAGACACGGGCAACGAAGCATCAAATATCATGATTCTGATTCACGAACTGGTTGAATGGTTTCTAACGCAGCAGAAGGGCATAACAGAAGAGTCCATAACGGCCTTTGACGAGAAGTTCGAAGAAGAACGGGAGCGAGGGCTGCATGGAGAAGACGACGAGCCGGGAGATGCCCTGGACGCTCCCTACAGGGATGAACACTGCATAGCAACGGCGGTTGAACGGATACTCTGCGGGCATTTGGGTATTCCTTGGCAGAAATATGACGAAGACGTAATGAGCCTTTGGAGCGATAAATGAGAAAAGTCTATCAAGATTCCGTCGTCGATCAGAACGGAACGGTCCTTCCCGGCGCTACGATCACCGTGTACCTTGCCGGGACAACGACGCTTGCCACGATCTATGCAGCTTCAACCGGTGCAGCGATCACCGGCAGCACGTTCACTAGTGGGGCAGACGGATCGTACTCGTTTTGGATCGATTCTGGGGATTACGGCGACAACCAAGCGTTTAAAACAGCAGTCGTAATGCCGGGATACGCCACGTTTACGAGGGACAACCTGTGGTTTGGACCTCCCTTTTTTGGAGCATAAAACAATGAAGACGAAAATTATTCTTGTCCTTTGCCTCTTATTGTTCTTCACGGTAACGAGCGAGGCGGTAGAGAAAATTTACTTCCAGCCCTCCCTCGGCTACGTCACCCCGCAGCAATATGCTTCTTTAGTAACTGGGGGTGTGATCGGCGCTGGTCAAGACGACACGCCTGCTATAAGTGCGGCTATCGCAGCGGCGGGCGCAGGCGGCACTGTTTTCTTTCCGCAGATTGCATCCGGCTATCTTAGCACCACTGGGTTTACCGTTTCAACTAACACGACTCTTTTAGGGCAGGCTACACCGTGGAACAACGGGTCAAGAATCATATTTCCTGCCACCCTGAACGGTCCAGGGATAAAGTTCACTGGTGGCGGCACCATAAGCCACATAACTCTTAGCGGTGCGGCCACTGGCTCGACGACAAATAACAGCCTCGTTTATATCAACAACTGCAATGGCGTGACCGTGGATCTTTGCTTATTCGAGGGTGGATACAACGCCATATATATAGACGGAACCAGCTTTTACACGACTCTCGAATCAAATACGTTCTGGTCAAATTACAACAGTCAACTTTATGTTAACAGTGCCACGGCAGGTGGAGTAGATTTGATAATGCACGGCAACCGTTTCCTGGCGATGCCTGCAACCGGAGTTTATAACGCCTATTTCAATGGCCTAGGGAGTTTGATTGGTAGTGATAATATGGCCTCGGGCAACTTAAATCCATACGGTTTCTACTTCGATCAGCCCGCATCGGCCTTTGGCGCGGTAGACCTGAGCACAACGTCTATCGAGGTGGCAAACTCGGCGGGGGTTAGTTCCGGAGCGGCTATGTATATTAACGGCAGTTCCGGTACGCCTTGGACCCATATGTCGTTCAGTGACGTACTGCTCAACGGATTTTACAATAAGGCGCTCGTCATTAATAATGCCTTCAAGGTCAGCTTCAAGGGCGGCGGATTCTCATCAGTCAATGCTGGTGGCAACGTGTACTTCCCCGCTTCAGCTTCCGCTACCGACATCACCCTGGAAAATACCAGCTTTGACGGGTCGGCCGCAACGGTGCCCATTCAGAGTTCCACCTGTACGGCACTGAGTCTGAATTTGATTAATCCTATATGGACAGGTTCGGCCGCACTCCTCAATTTAAGTGCCACAACCGGGGCCAATATCGCATACATGAACGCCTGGGGAGGAAACGTAGGATCAGCGGCCACTCCGTTTCTGTTGCCTTCCGGAATAGCCGGTCCCGTAAATGTTTCAATCCCAGACAGCGCAACGGCTCTTACTGCCGCGACCTCGCTCGCCGTTCCGACATTAGGAAGTCATTTTTTGGTATCAGGCACTACCACTATTGTTAATATTGCTACAAATGGGGTCTGGTTCGGCCGGGAAATAACACTGCTTTTCACCGGTACAGTTACCATTTCTAACACAGGGAATATCCAGTTGGCCGGAAACAGCAATATGTCGGCGGTGAACGGAAGCAGCCTCACGCTGGTTTGCTACCCCGGCGCGAGTGTATGGGTGCAAAAATCAGCGAGCGTTTACTGATGGAAGGAGAATTGTAATGACGAAGTGGAAGTGGTGTTTGGCGGTTATCTTTTTTCTGTCGTGTATCATGCCAATCGGGGCACAGGCAGACAAAATCGGCGTGCTGGTAAATGGTGTCTATTATTTAGACATAGGCAGTCTAATAAGTGGGATGGTTTTCAATCCTGCCTCTCCGGGCACTATCGGCGGTACGACTCCGGGAATCGGCAATTTTAGCCAAGTAAGTATAGGGTCTATAAACCCATTCAGCTACCACGCTCTTGGCACAATCGGCTCAACAGCCACATTCAATGCCAATACGGCCGTTTTTCAAGATGGTACGCTGACGGCAAGCACGAACGCGACGATTACACTCAGTAATATCCCAACATCACCGGAGCTGCCCGTTTTCCTACACCTGATAATGCCTGCATCCAATGTGCCAACGCTGACGTTTAGTTCAACGCCTGCGATTACATGGGCCAACGGCAGTCCGGTTTTGCCCGCCGCAAATGGCTCGCTTGACTTAAAGTTTTATAGTAACGGCACGGTGCTTTATGGCTGGTGGGCAAGCAGCGCACTTGCACAGGCCAATCTAGGACTGATAGCCGGGACTCTGACTGACGGTTATCTATGCACTTATACGGCGTCAGGAACCCTGCTCTCTTGCAATACGGCTCCTTACACATTGGCGGGATTGGGCGGCGCGTCCTCGGCCTCTCCAACATTTACAGGCACACCTCCCATTTTGCCCGGTGCTCCGAGTTGCCCGACCTATTCCTCAACCTCCACGGGAACAGGAAACGTCAACATAGATGGGGCGAGCTACTGCGATTATCACTATGCCGACGGTGCAAGTGCTGTGACTTACACCCCGGTCATTACTGCGCCGCCCGGTGCTGGTGTACGGTACATCACTCTAACCATCGGCGGGGGAAGCGGTGTTGTTACAAAGACTTGGACAAATGTAACCTTCTGGGGAACGGCAGGATCGGCAGCTTCAATCACCAATAAATTCGATCATTATTGCTGCATTGTTCCAGCAAGCGGCAATGCTATCTGTTCGATCATAGCGGAGGGGAGCACAAACTAATGAAGCTCAAATCCCTTCTATGCTTCTTGATATTGATGTTTGCTACTTCCTGTTTGGCCGCTGGCCCAGAGATATTTATGATGGCGAAGCCGGTGAGTGCGGCTTCTTCCACTCCTAGCACCATTTTCGGAGCTAACCTCGAATATTGGTTTCGAGGTGACCAAACCGCGTGTGGTGCAGGTGCAGGGACTTGCCCTGGAAATAATGGCAATTGTACTGATGGTGCTATCGTTAATCAACTTTGTGACTATTCGGGGAATAGGCATACCGCTAGTAAGGCGGCAGGTGGTATACAACCTACCTATGTAGCAAGCGCATTAAATGGGAAACCTGGGGCAAATTTAACAGGGGGCACCTGTGTATATGGTATAAGTTCACCATTCACCCCTACTAATATTTCCGGATTTGCAGTTGTTAGTGTACCCAATTTAAGCAGCTATTTGGGTATCCATGGGAGTTGTACCTATACTTCTGGCTCTGCTGAATGGCGTATAGATCAGACGTCCGGTGATATGCATATAATCAAAGAGGCGGTAGCCGATGTAGGATCAAGCTCATCCGGCATAACGTCTGGAACTTATCACAAGATTGCATATACTTATAACTCTTCTACGGGATCGTTATCTTTCTACATTGACTCTGACTCTGTGGTTAATACCACAACAAATGTACAATCTTTTTCTTCTGCATTAAACGGTATTTTTGGTGCCAATGCAAGTGGTGATTATTTCAATGGAACGATAATGGAACTTGTAGTAACTAATTCTACAGCTACGTCAGGCCAAGTCACAAGCATGATGGGGAGTTCCGGTTATTTCAAATCGAGGTACGGTCTATGAAAAAATATCTATCGGTTCTTTTTTTAATTATGTTTCTACCCGGCACTGTATGGGCCGTAAGCACCTATTACGATACGTCCGAGGCTTATACTCCCCCAACCAGTAGTGGAACTGTCTATTATCTCGATGCTGTGAATGGCAGCGATTCCAACGATGGACTTGCTGCTACCACGGGTGGAGGACACGGCCCTTGGCAAACATTGAGCAAGATGTCTTATAGGTATTACGATCCTGGTGCAGGGGCACAATTCCTTCTGCGGACGGGGAAGTATTACGGCGGAATAGATATATCCTCAAACTGGACCAAAGGCACAGGGGCAGCACCAATAATCGTTGCAGCTTATGGAGATGGAGAGGTTATTATTGACGCCTCCATAGCAAACACATTGGGTGCGTGGAGCGTATATTCAGGCTCAATTTATCAGTCCACTCTTACCACTGTCCCATCTCCGAACTCGATTTGTGCGGTTGTTATTGATGGAGATTTTAGGGACTATCTTTCTGCCACAAATCTTGCTGGCGTAACGGGACCAGGCTTGTGGTTTTATGATTCAACTGCTCACGTTCTCTACGTATGGGCAGTCGGCGGCGTTAATCCCACCGGGCATGATATTGTAGTGATTAAGACTCCTGCTGACGGTTCTTACGATTCAGCCGTTTCAGTTGACTATGGCCAGAACTATGTGACCTTCAGTAATCTCACCTTACGGGGGAGTGATGCTGACGGTATTTACATTGCGCCTTATGGTGGGGTAGTTAGTGACCATATAACTTTCACTCGATGCAAGATCGAGTTCAACGGTAAGGCCGGGATATGGGCACAAAGTACAACAAATCTCGAACTCAGCAAGAACTACTGGTACGGCAATGTGCTGACGAACTGGCCCCTTGGAACGTGGAATAGCAATTGTTCAGACTCGCTTTTTGGCTGGGCTCCGACTGTCAGCATAGTAAGCAATAGCAATGCTTGGATACACGGTAACATAGTGGATCGCGGTTGCGGTGAGGGAATAATCTTTCTTGGAGATGCAACCAGCGGCTCCAATCTTGCTGAATATAACATTGTCAGAGACGCTTTTTCGACCAGCATGTATCTCGATCATGCCGTTAACTGCACTTTTCGAGATAACATGGTAATTTCTCACAATTACGCCAACTCCGATATTAAGCAAAGCTGCTCTGGCCAAATAGCTGGGATCGAACGCAAGGCCAGAGCCGTCGGGATAATCAGTGCCAATGAAGGCGGAGATGGCACTAACTGCGGATCAGGTAATTCTATGTATAACAACCTGATCTTAGGTGCCACTGTCGGCTTAGGGAACGGTGATGAAACGACTTCGGGTTGTGTTCTATCGAACGAATCCTGGTTTTCGAACACCATTATAATGCCCAACTTTAATCCTGCCTCTTATGGCGGTGGCACTTACGTGGGGATTAGCATTACTTCTGGCAGCAGTTCGGGAGTGAGTATTAAAAACAATCTGATTATTGGTCAGGATTCCAACAGTCTACTGGTTTCATGGGCGGCAAACTCCGGAGTTACTTGGAACGACAATCTCTATTACCACACGAACAATTCAACGCCTTTTGTGCTTGAGGGAACAAATTATGGCTTCTCAAACTGGAAAACACAGACCGGGCAGGACGCGAACAGTGTTAATTCCGCTCCTCTGCTCAATCGTACTGATTGGTCTACTCTCGTTCAGTAGCCTTGCATCCGCGACTTTATCTTCCGAGATATTGGCGGATACCGGGTTCACGCTGAATGATTTGATGCCGAGCAGTTCAAGCCCGGTGGTGGATGTCGGTGCAACCTTGGGGTCACCGTATAACGTGGACTTTGCGGGAACATCCAGGCCACAAGGTTCAGCTTATGACATCGGGGCGATGGAGTATACTACGGGTGGAGGCGGAGGGTCGGCATCTGGTCCATATTCATCTGGCATAGGCCCGGTCCCAAGAAATGCAGGTGCGGTTTGGTAGTGCAGTAAAGACAGGGACTACGGGGCCACCATGCAGCTAGGCCGCTACCGGGACAAGCCGATGCAATGCTTGTCCGTAATCTTCCCTGATTGCCGCTTTGTATGGTGATGTTGACAGTATGCCAGCGTTCTCTTCGGCCCACTTTTCAAGATCGTCTTTGCTTTTTGCTGCGGCTATCGCCTTCACTGCTTCGGTCAAAAAATGTTTGTCTGCGTCGGTAGGTTCGGCCTTTGTTCCGCGCGACCATTCGGCAAGACGGCGACCTGTTTCGATAGTGATCGGTTTCCCGTCTACAAAAACGAATCGGAGTTCATCTTTACTGCATTTTGTAATATGTAGGTTGTGCTCCTTGTCGATCCATGCGTGGATAAGTGCATCGAAAAGAATATCTTCTGCCTGCTTAGGTTCGAGAATTTCAGATCGGACCCAATCCTTTTTACCATTTACGATACCCTGACGCATCGGGTACTTAGCTCTCATGCAAAGTATTACCAACGGGATAGGCGTGCCCAATACCCGGAGCATAAATTCACGCAAATGGCGCATTTTAGGGCCTTGCCATACTAGCATTCCCTTCTTTCCGGCCGCTTCGTTTTCTGCCGCTAAACTCAACACCCCCCCCGCAGCTTCCCATTCGTGGCTGGCTGAATCAATTATGAGCGCCTTAAATCCACGTGGGTCTTTATTGGCTTCAAGGATTGCAGCTCCGTAAGCCTCCGGAGAGAAATCGTCTCTAATGGGGCTGACCTGATAGCCACCGACATCCTCATCTTCAGCGAATACTTCACCCCTGCCCGACTCCGTTTCGATCATCAAGACTTTCGACATATCCCCGACGTAACCCTTTGCCAAAAGCAGTGCTCCATAAGTTTTTCCGTTTCCGCTCTCTGAATACAATCCTATGAGCGGCTTGACCTCAGATCTTGATGCTGGACGTATCATTTTCCGTTCTCCTAAAAAGGCATTCCGTCTTCGGAATTTGCGTCTTGGGCTAAAAGCTCAGCGGTGAACTTGCGATCCTCGAATTGGGCCACTGCGTATGCTGGAGCGTCACATTGCATGATGCGTTTGGAATATCCGGGCCAGATTCCAGTTTCGATACATTCTTTCCATATCGCCATTCCCTCTTTCACTTTTTGCTTTCCGAGTTCCATGAACTGAGAAGAAAGCGAGATGAAAGAACAGAGATACGGCGGGTTGATTTCTTGGACCATGGTAACGAAGCGAGGCTCTAACTTTGTCAGCTTCTTTACCCCCCGCAAATAGAATGCCGCTTGGGTGTCTGTCCCTGCCGCTAAAATCTGACGGACATAATTGCTTGGATCGGCCGAAAGGCCTGTCGTTTTGAGATCAATCATGATTTTGGTATCACTCGAAACCCAATCTGGTCTGGTTCGACACCACGTTTCGCCCTCGGTCCAAATATATGATTGTTCCGAATACCCTTCAGCTTGCAAAGAGGCTATGTGGAGTTCGGATTCAAACAAATGTTCTTCGGCAGCCACTACTACGGCCTTGACGTTCTCGTAATCCTTCACCAGAAGCGGTATTTTGCCGTTCTCGCGGGACTTCGCCGCAGCATCCTTACTTGCATTCGTTCTCCATGAATCAAAGTCCAAACAGTCTGCTATGTCGGTTCCTTCAAGAAGCATCGAATGTACCGTCGAACCAAGATCCCAAGCCTTTTTGTTTTGCTCAACCAAACCAGGATTAAACCGAGGATGGGCGAAGTATGCCTTCTGTGGACATTCATTAATCAGCATTTTGATTATCCCACGAGTCAGGCTGGGAATCTCGCACGGATCGGCCTGATATGCGTCCATCTGGAGGTCGTAAATTCCAGGACTATCAATCATTTCTTCTCCCTCAGTTCGTAGTAAAACTTTCTCCACAGTTTCACGGTAAATCTCAGCCTTTCAATCTTGTCCTGCTGCCAGCGGATGTGGGCGATCAGCTCATCGATGACGTTCTTATCGTCGCCTGAAAATCGGTCCCTGATTTCCGCAATACGCGCAGGAGTGAGCATTATTCAGGTTCCTTAGCTCTTTCGATCTCTGCTTCTGCGATTGTGACATAATCTTGGTTGGCGCCAGTGGGATGTTCGGCCGCATATCCCTTAGCAAGCGGAAGAATCAAGTTAAGTGCATCGAGTAGTGCCGGTTCGGGTTTATCGTCAAGCTCCGGTTCCGGTTCCGGTTCAAAGGTCGTCGTAAGGACCATTTTTTTCTTGTCTCCAATGATCCGGTAGAGAAACTCAACACCCGTCTCAATGTCTGATGGTTGCATGTCTTCAGGGATTTCATACTCGTCATAACCAATTTTTAGCACGCTTCTGAGTTTCAAAGTTCACCTCC
>Ga0224558_1003871_pt1 | contig 12093 bp, 9 predicted proteins | sample 714S32024metaG_FD_180682 | JGI IMG/M metagenome (GOLD analysis project Ga0224558, IMG submission 180682) | Peat soil microbial communities from Stordalen Mire, Sweden - 717 S3 20-24 | ecosystem: Environmental > Terrestrial > Soil > Wetlands > Peat | place: Sweden: Norrbotten County, Stordalen... | reverse complement strand
ATCCTTCGCGCCCTTGCCGTGAAGCTTCAACAGCATGTTGTCAAAGTCCACGTCAGCCCATCGCAGCGTCAATGCCTCGCCGCTACGGCAGCCGGTGTCAGCGAGCAAGAGCATTAGCACGTGGAGCCGCATCGGGAAAAATCCCTTAGGTTTCCATTTCAGAATTTTCTGAATATCAGCGGTTGAGAACGTGGGCAAGATGCGTTGTTCTTCTTTTAGCTTGGGCACTTTCAAGTGCGAACAGGACGCACAGCATTTGGTGCTAAGGCCGCTTGTCCAATGTAGGTAAGAGTTCACGGCGCGAATGTGGCAGTTGCATGACGAAGCGGTCAAACCCTTCGCACGCATCCGCATCACGAAGTCTTTTAGCGCGGCTTCATCCGGTGAGGGGTTGGGAAGCCAATTCAGACTTTGCTCGTACCACTCGCACGTGGCAGGCGATACGTTGGCGAGATATTTTTTCTCTTGAATGAACTGCTCGAAACGCGGTTCCATGGGTCCTCCAAGACATGGGGTCAATTGACCCGCAGTGAATTGAAGGAAACTCAGCCAAACTATTGAGCCGCTAGAAATTGGTCGGGGCGCGCGGATTTGAACCGCGGACCCCCTGCGCCCAAGGCAGGTGCGCTACCAGGCTGCGCTACGCCCCGACATCATTAACAGGATTGATTCTAAAGCACCTCCCAATTTTATTTCCACTCCAACTCTCAGCGTACCTCGACAGTTGCACAACCCGTTCACGTATTCGCTCATCGACCGAACCGTGCGCATTCATTCCCCCAGTCACTGAAGCGAGCGAGGTCAAGCGGTGCGGCTCATGCCGACGTGGTATGAGGAGTGGTACGTGAAGACGAACAAGAGCGACTGCATCGATGCCGAGGCGATCGTTAAGGCTCCCGTCATCCGGCCGGAACCGGTGGCAAGCGTCAACGGAGCTTCCAACATCCCACAGACCAACCTTCTGTCCCGACTAGGCGAATTGCCATCTATGTGACGCCAGTTTTCTTGGTTCCTGGGCGACCGCAAAATCCTCTTGACAGTACAAGGGTGGCGTCTTAGAATTCTCCACCGAGAGCGAGCGCTCGTCTTGACGCGGCGAGCGGATGAACAAAATGCCCAAGCTTTTGGACGACACCGTCGCCAAGAACCGGCGCAGAATCGAACGCGCCGCGCAAAAGCTTTTCACCCGGCAAGGATTTCACGGTACCACCGTCCGGGAAATCGCCCACAAGGCCGGCGTATCCATGGGCAAGCTCTACCTCTACTACCCAACCAAGGAAGACATCTTTATCGACCTGGTCCAGCACATGGAGCAGAAAATGGAGGCCCTCCGGCGGACAAAGATTTTTCCCTTCATGCAATCTCCCGATCCGGCTTCCCTGAAGCAGTTGGGGATGGCCGTCGGTCGCGTCGTGTCGGAGAATCTGGACTACTGGCGGCTTATGTACGTCGACGTGGTTGAGTTCCGTCATAAGCACTTCATTCACAGTTATCGAGAGGTTGCGGGAGGTCTGCGCACCTATTCGACGGCCCTATTTCAAAAGGCGCCGATTCCTTTTCCCAGCGACGTGAACCCCGGGTTGGCCTATGTAAGTTTGTACCTGCAGTTTGTTACACATTTTCTCGTGGAGAAACTCTTCGGCGCCAAGCGCTATCTGGGCGTGAGTGACGAGGAAGCTGTCGATCAGTTTGTCCGTCTGTACACCCGTAGCCGGAAGGACCGAGCTCGGAAGCCGTAATTGCGACACAAGGAGGAAATATGCGAACGCGAACACTCGTAACCCTGCTGGCTGCCGCCGCCATTCTCTGTTTCATGACGTCGACGACTCAAGCTCAGACGGCCACCAGCGGGCAAATCGTGGGCGTGGTAACGGATCCCAGCGGGGCCCTCGTGGTAGGCGCAAAGGTCGCCCTGACCAGCGACGCCGGCGTGCGCCGCGAAACCACAACCGGCAGCAACGGCCGTTACACGTTTCCCCTCCTTGACCCAGGAGCCTATCAGCTCGAAGTGATCCAAAGTGGATTCGCATCGGCCAAACTCAAAGGCATCGTTGTCCAGATAACCGAAAGCACGGTCGCCGACGTTGCCCTCAAAGTGGCTGGTGCGCCGACCACGGTTTCGGTCACGGGCGAGTCACCGCTGGTGCAGACCGAAAGCTCCTCCCGCGGCACTGTCATCGATGAGACCCAGGTGCGCGATCTGCCGCTGCCGACCCGCAACTTCCAGCAATTGCTAGCCCTGACTACCGGAGCCTCGGGTTCCATCGAGAACTCTTCCGAACTGGGGCGCGGCGATGCCCCCTTATACGTCAACGGACAGCGCGCGGTTTCCAACAGCATAGTCATCAATGGCATCGACGCGAACTCCATCGGCACGGGATCGCTGCCAAATCTCTCCGTCCCTTCCGTCGACTCGCTCCAGGAATTCATCGTTCAGACCAGCATGTACGATGCGGCGCAGGGCCGCAACGCAGGTGGCGTCGTGGCCGCCGTCACCAAGTCCGGCAGCAACCGGTTCCATGGCGATGTCTACGAGTTCTTTCGGAATACCGTCCTCGACGCCAACAATTTCTTCCTGAATGGATATGAAAATGGAGTAGTTACGCCGCGGCCCACCTACAGGCGCAACCAGTTTGGCGGCACCTTGGGCGGTCCGTTGGTGAAGGACCGTGCGTGGTTTTTTATCTCCTATCAGGGCACTCGCGAAACCAATGGCACCTCGCTTACCAACTCGCTGTCCACCATGTTCGTGCCGCAGTATTTAGGATCGCAGCGCGATCCCGCATCCCTGGCTAAGCTTTCGATGTGCTATGCCCCCGCCTTGTTTGGATACGTCGATCCTGTGGCCGCGGCAGTTCTGACGGCTACGCTCCCCAACGGGCAGCTTATGATTCCGGGAATCCCGGGCATCACCACCGGCTCCTGTTCCTCAGCGGGGGAAGGGGCGCTGCCCACGACCCAGCCCGTCCTGCAGACGATTCCCTCCAACTCGACTTACGATGAAGACCAGTTCAACGCCAATCTGGATATCAAACTGAATAATTCAAGCCGCTTCTTCGCCAAGTACTTCTTTGCCGCCAACCGCACCGATCAGGCGCTTTACGATCAGTTTGGCGACGGCAACCCGCTGCAGGCGCCCGGTTGGCCGACCGAGGAAGACGTTGACCAACGCCTGCTTTCGGTAGGGGTAACTTCGGTGATATCGAGTCATTTGCTGAATGAGGTCAGGTTCGGCTGGAGCACGATTTATGGCCCCAGCAAACCATCTCAACCCATCAGTTCCTCGCAGTTAGGAATCAATTCGCCGTTAAGCAGCTTGTTCCCCGGAATGCCGACAATGTTGTTCGTGAACCTGTTCACTCTGGGGCCGTCTCCGCTAGCCTCCAACTACGCGGCGACCAACACCTACCCTGTCGGAGATATGATGACGTGGACGAAGGGCCGGCACACCCTCAAATTCGGTGGCGAATATAAGCGCCAGGAAGTGGACGCTCCCTATTTTGATGTATTCCCCAACGGCGAAATGGTCTTCTTTGGCTATCTCCCCCTCCCCAACCCCAGCGTCTTCGGAGATTTTCTATCCGGGTTTAACCTTGCGACCGTGATTGGCTCGGGCACTAACAGCCTTCACAACCGGGCCAACGACTTTTCCGCCTTCTTCCAGGACGATTGGAAGGCTACCCCACGACTTACTCTAAACCTGGGTCTGCGCTATGACTACTTCGGTCCCACCACGGAGACCGATGGCCATTTTGTCGGCTTCGACCCCTCGAAGGCCACCACCAGTCCTCTGCCTGTTCTATCTACCTGTTTGGACACTTGCGGGGTTGCCGTCACCGGCGGCTTCGTCCAAGCCGGCAATGGAAACCTCCCTGGATATCCCAAGGTCGGCGACGGCCTGGTGAATCCCAACTACAAGAACTTCGGTCCGAGAATCGGCTTCGCTTACCAAGCAACAGATTCCGGTAAGGTTGTCCTGCGCGGTGGTTACGGCATTTTTTACGACCGCCCCAACATGCGGCTCTATAACAGCCAATTGTTTAACACGCCTTACGAAATGCTGGCTACCGGGCTGGCAACCCCGTCCGAAAGTCCATTTGTGCAAGTTCCGCTGCCCAGCGTCTTCCCGCTGACCCCCAAGGGCAATCCCGCTTACTTCCCATTTGGGGGATATCCGGCCGTCCTGCCATACACACCGTATGGTTCGACCACGTTCAATTCCGCGCTCACGCCAGTTCCGGCCACCGGCCTCTATCCTGACCTGCACGACTGGAGTATCCCGTATGTGCAAGCCTTCAACCTCGGTGTGCAATGGAGCTTCGCCAATAACTGGATGCTGGACCTCGGTTACGTCGGTTCGCAAGGCCGCAAGTTTCCGCGCTTGTTCTCATTCAACCAGCCCGCCACGCCGGCCTTCGGTGGAATCTACGCGGCAGGAAGTCTGGGCGGACCGCTCTTCCCCGGCTTCGGCAATCTGCCAGCCCCCGGATTGGGCAGCCTGCTGATGGAGAGCAACTCTAATTCCAATTACAACTCTCTCCAGGCCACCGTCAACAAGCGCTTCTCCAAAGGCCTGCAAATGTTGCTCAGCTACACTTACTCACACTCGATTGACGACTACTCCGGGACCGACGTAAGCGACATCACGGTGACCCCGGGCGACCTGATCAACCAACAGAAGAACTATGCCAACTCGGATTTCGACCGGCGGCAGCGCTTCGTCGCGAGCTACTTATATAGCCTCCCGGACCTCTACCGAGGCGGCTCGGCCTTCGGGAAAAAACTGATTGACTCCTGGAGCTTGTCGGGAATCGTCACCCTGCAATCCGGCCTTCCGTTCTCCATCTACGGCGAAGATACGCTGTTTGCGGCAACCACAGCCGACTTGAATCCGGGCCGAACGCTTTCATCCGCGATCAAGGGCGGCAACGTGGCTGACCGCTTGGGCCCCAAAAACACCTATTTCGACACGACCGCCTTCGCGGTACCCGCGGCGATCGGTGACCCCGGCTTTGGGCAGCTAGGAAGGAACCTCATACGGGGGCCGAAACAGATCGACACGGACCTCTCCATCATGAAGCTCATTCCGGTCACGGAAAGCCAACGGGTAGAGTTCCGGGCCGAGTTCTTCAATCTGTTCAACAACGTGAATTTTGCCAACCCGGTCAACATAATTTCTCCCTCGTCCAACTTTGGGTCCATCGTGACAACCACCACGGGGCCCAGGGTGGTCCAGTTTGCGTTGAAGTACACATTTTAGAGGGCGCATGAAAGACACAGGTCTGCGGGGTAAGGTCGTCATCGTAACCGGCGCCGCGGCGGGGATCGGCCTCGCCACGGCCCGGCGGTTTGCCAGCGAGGGCTGCCGTGTGGCGGCATGGGATGTTAACGATGCCGGGCAGGAAGAGTTGCTGCGCGAACTATCTTCGCTCGGAGGAGAGGCGCTGTTCCGCAAAGTCAGCGTCTGTAGTGACGCCGATGTCGAGTCTGCCGTCGCAGAAGTTATCGGGCGCTGGGGCGCGGTTGATGTGCTCATCAATAACGCCGGCATCACGCGCGACGCGCAGTTCGTTAAGTGGAAGGATGGCGCAGTTGCCGGTAAGATGACCGATGATGCGTTCGACTCAGTCATCTCGGTCAACCTCAAGGGTGTCTTTCTTTGCTCGCGGGCCGTCGTGCCCCACATGATCCGCAAAGGCTCAGGCGTGATCCTCAACGCCTCTTCGGTCGTGGGTCTGTATGGAAATTTCGGTCAGACAAATTACGCCGCAACCAAGGCAGGTGTCATCGCGTTTGCCCGGACGTGGTCGCGTGAACTGGCAAAATACAACATCCGCGTGAACGCCGTCGCTCCCGGTTTCATCGCGACCGAAATGGTACAGAAGATGCCGGAGAAGGTCGTCCAGAACATGGTTTCGCACACGCCCCTCGGTCGCATGGGAAAGCCTGAGGATGTTGCCGAGGCCTACGTGTGGTTGGCCTCCGATGCGGCATCGTTCATTACCGGTACCGTGCTCTCCGTCGATGGCGGATTAGTACTGGGGACGTAACTTACAGTAACTCAAGAGGGCTAATTCATGACGCGTTACGCAACCATTGTCGCCACAGGGAGGTACGTACCTGAGATAGAGGTGACTAATGATATGCTGCGCGAGCGCTTCAAACATATCCCGGATTTCGTGGATAAGATGGAGGCCAGCAGCGGCATCAAGACGCGCTGGCACGCCCCCGAAAACTGGGCTACCAGCGATGTCGCTCTACCCGCAGCCAAGCTCGCACTGGAGCGCGCCGGCAAGAAACCCGAAGATCTCGATCTGATCATCCTCGGCACCGATTCGCCGGATTACATAACACCCGCTACTTCGGTCGTACTGCAGTATAAGCTGGGCGCCAAGAATGCCGGGACGTTTGATGTCGGTTGTGCCTGTGCTTCGTTTCCAACGGGTCTTTCCGCAGCCGCGGGAATCATAGCAGCAAATCCAGGGATCAAGACGGTACTCGTCATCGGCGTCTATCTCATGCACAAACTAACGGCAGCTACCGATCCCATGGTCTTCTTCTATGGTGATGGCGCGGGCGCGGCGTTGCTCGAACCTGCTGCTTCGCCGGGTTTTATTACTGCGACCTTTCGCGCCGACGGCTCCTATCACGACTATTGGGGAATCTATTCCGGAGGCACGTTCGAACCGGCGACCGAAGACTCCGTTAAGGCCGGGCGCACCGCGTGCACGATCAAGAACCGCTATCCTCCGGAGTTGAACGAGGAGACCTGGCCGATCATCGTACAGCGACTCGCAAAGGACGGTGGCTTCAATCTGCGCGACGTCGATTGCTTCATCTTTACCCAAGTGCGAAAACCTACGATTGAGCGCGTGATGGAGCGTCTCGGTGTACCCGTGGAACGTGCGCACACTATCATGGAACAGTACGGCTACACCGGTTCTGCCTGCGTCGGTATGGCACTCGACCACGCGATCGAGCAGGGCAAGGTGAAGTCCGGTAACCTGGTCGTGATGGTCGGCTCCGGGGTCGGCTACAACCAGGCGGGCTGCGCGTTTCGTATGCGGTAGGCAGCTTTCGGACTTGACTTCCAACCAAGCCGGCCGAGAGGAGTGGAATGGGCCTGGCAATCAAAATTGTGCTGCTGCTGGTTTTCGCCGCAGTTACCGCTCTGATTGTCTTCTTCATTCTTTTCTTCTTGCGACCCGTCGCCACGATGTTCTGGCTACGGAGGAGCGCCCTTCGCCGGGCCGGTCTTCGGAAAACGAAAGTTACGACCACGGTGGGAGAACAGATCGTGTGGCATGGCGGCAACGGTCCTTGGCTGGTCTTGCTTCATGGCGCAGGCGATCAAGCGGGAACATGGAACAAAGTGGCGCCCGAGTTGAAGCGCCACTTTCAACTTCTGATCCCGGATCTTGCAGGCCATGGCGAGAGCGACCCGGCTGCGGGCGTGCTGAGTCTGGGAACGCTGCTCGCCGCACTGGAGCAGGTGCTCGATGCAACGCCATGGCGAGACGCACCGCTGGTGTTGGTAGGTAATTCGCTCGGGGCTTGGATGGCGATGCTGTATACGCAGAAATGTCCGCAGCGGGTGACGCGGGTTATCCTCATCGATGGCGGCCCCATCAAGAGCGTATCGGAGATTAGCATCATGCCAAAGGACCGAGAAGAGGCTCGGCGCGCGCTCGACGCCGTTTTGGATCCTTCCACGCCTCGTCGGCCGAATTTCGTCCTCGACGACCTAGTCCGCGTCTCAAACACAGGTCCGATTTCGCGGCTGCTGGCTGCCGGCGAAGAAGATATGTCGAAATACCTGCTCGATGACAAACTGGCAAGTTTCCAACTGCCGGTCGACCTCGTCTGGGGTGCCTCCGATCGTCTTGTCCCGCTGGACTATGCAAGGAAGCTGCAATCGCAGCTTCCGCATTGCACGCTGACGGTCATTGAACGTTGCGGCCATGGACCGCAGCTCGAGCGTCCCCAGGAATTGACGCGAGTCCTGTTGCAAATTCTAGCGTCAGAGTCGTCCCGCGCATCCGCCACTGCACAATCTGTTTCCACACAGTCTGGGGAGAACTCGTGATTACCGGCGACATTCTCGGAGAGCGCACCCGTCTTAGCCCCGACGCGGTCGCATTGATCCACGTTCCCACGCGCCTGCAGTTCACTTATGCGGAACTAAATCGGCGGGCCTTGCAGTGCGCGCGGGTTTGGACGGATCTCTGCTCTCTCGTCCCAGGAGATCGCGTCTGCATCCTTTCCGAGAACCGGGTTGAATATGTCGATGCCTTTTGGGCAGCGGGTAAGTCGGGAATCATCCTCGTCCCTCTCGGCACCCGCAGCACGGCTCACGAGCTGCAACAGATACTCGCGGACTGCGGACCACGTTGCCTCATGTACTCAGCGCGCTATGAGAAACTCGCGCAAGAACTCCAGCAACTTGTGGCCTTCGAGCACTTAATAAGTCTGGATGCGGAGGACAGTGTCCCGAAGGCACTGAGTTATGCCAAAGCTATAGAGCAGGTTCGTCCAGATCGACTCCCGACGAAAATCCAGCCCGAGGATATTTTCTGCTTGCTCTACACCAGCGGCACCACTGGACGGCCGAAGGGCGTAATGATTCCACACCGGCAGATCGCATGGAACGCCTATAATACGGTTGTCTCCTGGCAATTGCGGCAGAGTGACCGGGTTCAGGTTTACACGCCCATGTATCACGCCGGCGGCCTCACCGTATTCATGACACCGCTGTTCGCCATCGGGGGGAGCATCGTTTTGCATGACGGCTTCGACGCCGCTGAAGTGTTACGAGCTCTCCGGGACTACGAGTGCACGCTTCTTTTCGGCGTACCCACGATCTTCAAAATGCTCCTCGATTCGCCAGAATTCGCAGCGCTCGATTGCCGCCATCTGCGCTGGTGTGCCAGCGGAGGCGCTCCACTTCCGTTACAACTTCTCCATGCCTACCAGGAGCGCGGACTGACTTTCCGCCAAGGCTACGGGCTGACCGAGGTCGGCGTGAACTGCTTTGCCATGAGCAACGAGGACTCCCTGCGCAAAGCTGGTTCTGTTGGTAAGGCGATGATGTTCACGGAGGCAAAGCTCGTCGATCTGGAAGGGAATCAGGCCGCAACCAACGAGGTTGGCGAACTTGAGGTCGGCGAACTGTGCCTGCGGGGACCACACGTTTGCCGGGGCTATTGGAACAATCCAGTCGCCACCGCCCAGGTGCTCGACGCAAAAGGATGGTTCCACACCGGCGACTTGGCGCGGTGCGACGAAGATGGGTTCTTCTACATCGCAGGCCGCTCCAAAGACATGATCATCAGCGGTGGCGTCAACATCTATCCGGCGGAGATCGAGAAGGAACTACTCGACCATCCGGCCATTGCCGAGGTCTCCGTCATGGGGACGGCCGACGAAAAGTGGGGCGAAGTTCCGGTCGCCTTCGTTGCGCTGAAATCAGGCGCAAGCACCACCGATCTCGAACTCATCGAGTTCCTTCGCCCCAGAATCAATAAGATCAAACTGCCCCGGCAAATCATCTTTATAGAAGCGTTGCCCCGCAACGCCTACGGCAAGGTACTGAAACTCGAACTCCAGGATCGGCTGAACAAGGATCGGTTGAAGCAGGATCGGTTGAAAGATGACCGACTGCAGAATCTCGAGTCTGGCGTCGCCAGCAAAAGCAATGCTGTCACGCCGGAGCGAAAAAAGTTATCCTACTGATAAGAGGTGTTTTATGAAGCGCATCTACATCGCTGCCTATCATCAATCGAAATTCGGGAAACTCATGGGCATGTCTGTACCCGAGATTCTTCAACGCGCCGTTACAGAGACCTGTGCGGAGATCAAAGTGGAACCCTCCGCCATCGATGTAGGCTCCGTGGGCGCCACTTGCAATATTTCCCTCAACCAGCAAGGGCTGCTCGCGGGCCTCGTGGCCGAGGTTCCGGGACTCGCTGGTAAGCCGATCGAGTCGGTCGAAAATGCGTGCGCCTCCGGCGGCCAGGCCATCCTGTCCGTCATCCAGAAACTGCAAATCGGATGGGGCGATACTGGAATTGCGATCGGCTACGAGAAAATGCGCGACGCCGCAGGCAAGATGGATGGAAAGCTCATCGGCCAAGCCCTCGGGTATTTTTCGCATCCCGACGAACGTGAAGGCAAGGTATACATCTTCCCCCACCTCTTTGCGGAGGTGATGGAGTGCTATCTCAAAGTGCACCGCATTCCGGAAGAACACTTGGCGCAGATCGCCGTCACCGAATATGCGAACGCCCATCACAATGAGTACGCGCAGATGCGCAATGTCGAACTTACGGTCGAACAGGCGATGCAGATCGGTGGCATCAATCGCTACATTGTCGAAGGGCTCCCGCTCAAGACCTACGATTGTTCGCAGATCACCGACGGGTATGCCGCGCTCATCCTCGCTACTGAGGAAGGACTGGCAAAGCTCGGCGTGAACAAGCAAGACTGTGTCGAGATTGCCGGGTACGCGCAGGCGACCGACCCTCTCAAGAAGGCTGGCCGCGATGTGCTTCGCCCCGCGGGCGCGATCAAGGCAATGAAAAGCGCTTACCAGATGGCGGGGGTCAAGCCGGACGATGTAAAGGTCGCCGAGATCCACGACTGTTTCACGGTCATGGGAGCGCTCGGCACGGAGGTCTTAGGAAAAGCCGAGTACGGAAAAGGCGCACAATATTGGGTCGACGGAAAAGCCGCGGTCAATGGCGAATGTGGCATTAATACCTCGGGCGGTCTCATTGCGAAAGGCCATCCCATTGGCGCAACCGGTGTCGCCATGCTCGGATGGTGCGCTTGGCAATTGCTCGGTAAGGTCCCACAACCGTTGCAGGTGAAGGGTGCCAAGGTTGCTGCCACGTTCAATATAGGCGGGCCCATCTGCGCCTCGGTGTGCACGGTATTGAAATCCTAGAGCTGAAGCTGAAAAGCTGTCCCGCTCAGGTCCAAGCTAGCGGTGGCGCAGACGTCCGCCACTTGAACAATTGTGGACGACTCCGTCAGTCCCGCGGCGGGCCATGGTGGCAAAGTCAGGCAAGGGTAGAGGCAACTTCCTTTCGGCCCGTCCGAGTGTTTCTTGGATAACTATTGAATTATCGCCATTGCGCTCATTGACCGGGTCGCGAGCGCAAGCCTGTTCTCGACAGTTAGGATGGTAAGTGCCATCATCACTATCATGGCATCGCCGCTGGCCATTTCGCGAATTGTTGCTGGCACGTTGTTCACGTTTGGCGGAACTTGCTTAACTCTGGTGTTGCTCTTGGGTACTCCCAGTTTTTGGTATGTCCCTTGCTCCTGCGCGTTGATTCCGCTTGGGTTCGTATGGTGGTTTTGTGACCCCTCGCTTGCGGCTGCGCTCAGCGTCGGACCCCTAGTTGCGACAGCAGCTTTGCTTCGATTCGTGTCAGGGACAGGGCTCGTCATCTTGGCTGCATGCTTGATTGCCGCCTTCGCTTTCGTTCTTGTGGCACTGCGGGATACCCGTCGTTGGAGAATCCCGCTGATCATTTCTCTGGCATATCTCGCCGCTGCCTTCTGCACTGACCGATTGTTCACCAGCAAAGTGAAAGTGAAAACGTTTCAGATGAGGGTCGTATTGGACGGCAAAGCACCTTGGGGACAGGTCAGTCCTGATTGGAACGATGGGACGCCTCCCCTTGTGCTGTATCGCGAGGTGTACGGAAGCTTCTGCTATACGGTTTTCAGGTCGCATGAGTTGCGCGACCGTCTTGCACAGAGGCGTGCGAACACGGTCACCGTCGAATACAACGTGTTCAGTGATTTTGGTCATACGGGCAGCCACAATGTGCGTTCCGTAGACGGTGTTCTTCTCGCGGATGGACAGCACGTAGTCAAAGATGCTGAACGCTTTAGCGGGGAAATGCTGGTTGACAACTTTTCCTCGCACTGCTGGTAGTTGGGTGATAAATCCCCATTTACGCTCATCCTATGAAAGAAGATGTCAAGGAAAAAAGCATCTCCCCGCCCCTCGGGAAGATGCGGGTATGGTGACTTACATCCAGCCCCACCACACTCTTAGAGGGGTTATTGGTTTGGCCGCTT
>Ga0224558_1003869_pt1 | contig 12094 bp, 7 predicted proteins | sample 714S32024metaG_FD_180682 | JGI IMG/M metagenome (GOLD analysis project Ga0224558, IMG submission 180682) | Peat soil microbial communities from Stordalen Mire, Sweden - 717 S3 20-24 | ecosystem: Environmental > Terrestrial > Soil > Wetlands > Peat | place: Sweden: Norrbotten County, Stordalen... | reverse complement strand
TAGTACTACAGCGATCTCTTTAAACGATCATTGACAACCAAATGCCTGAGCCAGCAATCTGAGCTTTGTTGTCCGGTGCGACCGATAGGCGATAAAGTTACGCCTCTGGTAATAATTCACTAGGTCGAGCGCCCGGCTGATCTCGATCAGATTGCCGGAGAAGGCTGCAATAATCAGTCTTAGGGCCTGAGGCAGCGTCAAGATCAGATCACCCGTTTTTTTTAAAACGTTGTCGCACCTCAAGCACAAAGAGGTGGGCGATCATCACGAACAACATATGCTGATGCCAGGCGTTCCAGGAACGGGACTCGCAGTGTCCCATACCCAGATAACTCTTGCACTCTTCGAAGCACTGCTCGATCGGCCAGCGCAAGGTGGCAGCCCGGTGCAACTCCTTTTTAGGTATGTCGGCCGGGGCGTTGGACAGCGAGAACTTGATCCTGCCGTCCTCATAACGCCTGATGTAGAGCCAGACATCCCTGCCTGGCAGTTTGTCCCGGCACTCGACCACGCGCAGCACTTTGACATCGGTGATGATGGGGCCCTTGGACCCCTCTCCCAAGATCACTCTCTCCCAGGGGATGCTGTCATCGGCCGCCAGTTCAGATACCGCCGACGGAGGATAGGAGCACTTGGGCTTGCTGCGGGGCCTGCCGGTCGGTTTGGGTTCGGGCATGAATACCTGCGGTCTTTCCCTCCACACAGAGACATTGGCGTGGACGTCGGCAAAGTAGTAACGTCCTTCCGGGATGCTGTCCAAGAAATCCTTGCTGGTGCCAAAGAAACTGTCGCAGCCAATCCACTTGGCCTGGAACAGTCCGGAAGCGTCGACTCTCTTAAGCAGTTCAGATGCCAGTTCCACCTTGGTCTTGAAGGTGAGATCCTCCGGGATGCCGCATCTTTCCCGAAGAGGTTTGCAGTCTTCGCCGAACCACTTCTCGGGGACAAACAGCCGGCGATCCACCAGGCCGTAGCCCCGGGTGCTGGCGTATCCGATGAAGACCCCGGACTGGCAGTTCTCGGTCTTGCCCAGGGCGCCGCAGTATTGCCTTGACACCGCCACTGAATACTTGCCCTTCTTGGGAAAGTCCGTGCTGTCGAGGTTGAGCATCCCATCGGGGTCGTCGACTCTGAGTGACAGTTGCTTCTTATAGATCTGCAGCATCTCCTGATCATTAAAGAGGGTCTCCTTGATGAAGATCTGCATTCCCCGGACGCTTGAGCCATAGCGCAAAGCGATCGGCTCGACCGACTTCCGGTCGAGGTCCGAGAGCAGCCCCTTGACAAAGATCTCACCGTTCTGGCGCTGGTCGCGTCGCTGGTAGCAGTCCCTGAATGGATCCAGGTATTCATTCAGCATCTCCCCGAGTCCGGCGATCTCGTTGGCGGTCAGGCCCGCTTCCGCCAAGAGATCCGGGCTCCAGTCCGGAATGGCCAGCTGCATGTTCACCACCCTCTCCCGTACCTTGGGGGCTCGGTAACGGCGGGGGCATTCTTCAATTAAACATGGAAAACGTCTATTCAGCAGATATGCATAGACAGCCTTCTTGTGCCCGTGATAGACAAAGGCGGCGCCTGATTTGGAAAAACCCCTGGTCTCGCCCAGGTAGCGCCAGTTGGCCGCCATGTAACAGGTGCCCCGGTATTTATCCGTATCCACGAAGGTTTCCACCAGATAGGGCTTGGCGCCGAACAAGACCGGCCAGTCCTTTAAAAGAAGCTTTAAAGTGCGTGACAGGAGGTGCGAGGCCAGGTAGCGGATATGCACCCACGGCAGGATCAGAAACCGGTTGTTGTTGACAACGTGAGGCAACAACTTCAGTCTCTGCTCCTCGTCCCAACCGAGGTATCGGTCCCTCGCCCCCACCTTCAGGGCGGCCCGGTTGTAGCTCAGGGCGGCGATGGGCACATCGCCGTAACAGGCCAGGTATTTGATCCGGGGGCCGATCATCTGGTGATAACCAAGATAGTGGTAGGTTCCCACCATGTGGTCCCAAACCGGCTCCAGGTCTGTACGGTTGACCAGGGAGATTGTGATTGGCTGAAACTTCTTGAGACTCCCGGTCAAAGGGCGCGAATCAATAAAAACAGTCTCTTTCGCTGTCCGCATACTCGACCTTCTTTGATTTGCTTGTGCTACCGAACCCCTGAAAATCATTATGGCATGAAATGTTTTCAAAGTCCAGCTCTTTTTGAGGGATCGCAGTACAAAAGCATGCGGAAAGCGAACAAGTTATGAAGTTGTCAAGGTACTAATCTAAAGGATCGCTGTAGTACTAGGTATTCCACGCTATTTTCTCCGCCCTTTCTTTATTTGTGCCTGCCGGTATATATTGCCTAAAGTACCCGAAGGCACATCATCCCCAAGATTTCCAGCTATGGTTACACGGCCTGGTTTCTTGGGATGTTTAAACTGGCGATGGTTGCTTTCCTGGGCAACTATATGCCATCCATCATCTTGTACCTCTTTGATAATCTCTCGAACCTTCATGGTTGTGACTTGGACGATCAAGCGGGACTTAAAGCAAGAAAAAGGGGGAATTATCTATGACTCACGTTCAGAATTACAAATACGATCTCGATCATGATGTTCTGCATATCTTTTTCCCTCCTGCTTCGCCGTCGGTGGATGATGAGGAATACCCCGGTATCATTGTCAAGCATTCTGTTGAAGATGAGAGAATTACCGGGGTGGTGATCCTGGATTTCTCCAAACGGAGCGATAGGGAGTTAGGGACTTACTTGCCAAGGTAAGATCCGGCGCATATAAAAAGGAGTATAGCACCCGAAAATAAAGAAGCGATGATGTAAAAATGTGGCCCCCGGAAGGCGGTTTAATTTTATCGTCCGGCCAAAAACTGAGACGTGATGTTAGCTTTAAAAAAGTTCCGAAACTCAGCTCATTATCTCGGGGGTAGGTGGGGCGGGCATGATAAGGCGCCGAGGCAAGTTTTTGAAAAAAATCAGCCTCCATAAGTTAGCGTGTTCACCGGGTTGATCGAATAGTTACGACTGATTGCTCGCATCAATAATTTCCCCGGCAATATCATAGTTTTCAAAGCGCATGATGCTTTCTTCGGAGTGCCCGAAGGCCAAAAGGTTTATACTGCCGTACCAAACAATGGTCTTGTCAAGGACAGCATATTTTTGATGAATGCTGCTTTTTGTGATCACTGTAATGCCTGCTTCTTCGAGTTCGCTGATTAACGCTGCAATTTTCGGCTGGTCGGACAGCTTGTAATCCCCCGGTGGTCGCGTTACGATAATCACTTCAGCTTTTCGTGTCAAAGGCTCGGCAAGCAAGTTTAGCATACCGGCAACTCTCGCCCGCTTCATAGAGGGACTGATTATAAACGCCTCGCGAGCAATTTCTGAGATATCATGCGAGAATGGCGTGAAGAAGTTCTTGCCGTCAAAGATGATGCCTGCCTTCTCATCGCCTATACCAACTTTGGCCTGGTATCCCAGTTCCGCGTAACCGTGCAGACGTTTTTGGTACATGCGTTCCAGCACCCGAACATGCACATCCACATAGTCGTAAACGCGCACCTCGATTTTTCCGTCAAAGCTACGATGTAGGCGTCCGGCGTATTGGGCGAGCGTTCCCTTCCATGCAATGGGCATGGCCAGAAACAGGGTATCCAAACGCGGTTCGTCAAAGCCCTCCCCGATATATTTGCCGGTTGCAACCACGACAAGTGGCTCGGTTACGGGTATCCTCTTCAGCGCATCGAGCTTTTCACGCTTTTGTTTCTGAGAATCGCTACCGACAAGAAGTACAATATTGCTACAAGAACCCGCCAGAAGGTTTGCCAGAACAACCGCATGTCCTTTTCGCTCAGTGAGAATGAGAGGCGTCCGCCCCTCAATGACAGCAGACGAGACGTCTTTGATGATAGCCCCGTTTCTTATACTGTTGTTTACCAGAGTTGCGTAAATTTCCTGTATTGTCAGATTACTATCTTCAGGGATGCGTGTTGCCATAAACCGAGGAATAATGTAGTGGTCAAACCCACTTTTGGCCGCCTGAGCTATTGCGTCAACGCGATAACGGATCGCTCCGCACTGCATGAAAATAATGGGCTGATGGCCATCCGGCCGCAGGGGTGTGGCAGTCAGGCCGTAAACGTATTTTGCGTCCACAGCCGCCAATATCCGTTCAAAATTGACGGCGGGAACGTGATGGCATTCATCGCAGATCACCATACCGTAATTTCGTACAAGTTCCTTGACCTCATCCCCGTCGAACAGGGACTGCATAATAGCGATGTCCACAATACCGCTCAAGTTGTTTTTCCCTGAGCCAAGCTGCCCAATAAGCGTCTGGGCCTTCTTCCTGCCGTGCTTTTTAGTCGGCTCGGGCAATGTTTCATTAATATTTAGAAATTGCTCCAGCGCTTTTTTCCACTGTGAAAGCAGCGCACTGGAATGGACGAGAACCAGAGCGTTTATCTTTCGTTCCGCGATCAGATATGCTCCGACCACGGTCTTTCCGAAGGCCGTCGTTGCGGATAATACGCCGTTTTCATGCTTCAGCATTGCCGTGGCGGCGGTAGGCTGTTCGTCGCGCAACGCCCCCTGGAATGCAACGTCAATACCCCTACCGGTATTTCTTTCGTCGTTTATGCAAACCAGGACGCCGGAATCAGACAGCAGGTTTCTCAAATCGTCCAGACAGCCTCTGGGAATCCGGAGATAGTCCTCCGTTTCCCATGAAGTATCTATTATTCTCGGCTTATCATAGGTAGACAGCCGCATGGCCTGCGACTTGTAAAAGTCGGGGTTCTTAAAGGCGCCGAGTCGTTTGATCTTATTTAAGGCCTTTTGCGAGATACCATCCTTTTTGATATAGACGCCGTTTGCCAGTGTAATATCAATGGTGTTCGGGAAATCATCCCGCATCAACATTATAGGTTTAGGCGTCTCCCACGGCTTGTCCTCGCCGGTTTTTGCCAACTCACCAAGCTCTCCGTGCGAACATATCACGGATATCCATTTATCAAGCTGTTCTGAGGTTATGCTGCAAACATGTGAAAGAAAGCCCCATTGATCGGCAAACGGAACGAAATCATCGTCAATAAACAGGCTGTTTCCGTTCTTTCGGGCGCGGCCCTGCAGCGGCAACGCAATCAGATTTCCGAATCCCCCCTTGGGCATCGTGTCCTGACTGGGGAACATCCTGTCGTAAGACTTGAATTTAATCTCATGGCGTTTATCCATGGCGCGGGTTAACAGGCCGCTGCCGAATTTACGCGCCGTCACGGACGGTACCGGTTTGTCAAAGAAGAACCACACATGCGCCCCGTTCCCTGAGCGTGAACGTTCTACAGCAGCCTCGATTTCAAACTCAGAGCATGCCGCACGAAAAGACTTTATATCCTGCCGCCAGTTGTCGCCGTCAAGGTCCACTGCCAGAAAATACGTTGTTTCGTCCTCAAGCATCGGGTATACGCCGATGACATCACGACAATATTCATCTTTCCCCTCAAGATGCTTATAGATTAACTCATCCGTAAGAGGCAAAAAATCATGGTTCGGGCATCTCCCGCAGTGGTAAGCTTTTTTATCGCAGACACCGCTGGCCCATTCATTTTTGCAGGCAAGGGCATATTTACCGCTTCTGGACTTGAAATTGTAATACCGTTTGGCATATACATCCTCGCGCCCGCGAAAAAGCGACCGGAACAGCTTGATTTTTTCAGAAGTCGCGCTGTGATTGTTGACCTTTGCATCTGAGAAAGACAGGGCAGTATCGGGCGCGCTATATTCATCCCACCTACTTACCGGGCATGCGTACCTTGTTCCATCTTCATCTATGCAGATGACAATTATTTCATCAGTCAAAGGCTGCTTGAGCCGTTCAACTTCATGATAATCTTTGCCGCCGATCCTTGCTTTCTCTACCATCCTGTCACCTTCAACGCTACCAAATCAAGCTGATCATAGTAATATTTCGACATCAAGTCAACAAATATGTATATTGCTGGCAGACAACACCCAATGGTTTGTGGGAACATTGAGTTTTTGCTCCGCCACCGTGCAGGCTAAATAGTCTACCTCTGTACGTCGTTTTGCCTCAATATCCTGAAGCATCGTAGTCTGACCTTGAGGAGAGAGCTTGGTCATCATGCTTTCAAAGTCCAAGGCATCTAATTGATCTGAGAAACTCTAAAACAACAACCTCCATCATTGCTTCATGGAAAAGAATCCGATTGGTTTCAATGCCTTAGCCTCTTTGGATATCTTGATGCCGTCGCCGAAGACGAGGAGATAGTCGCCCGCTTTGATCTGGGGAGACCGCCAGTAGTTGCAGGATACCGGTGGCGATGCAGCCGAAATTCACAAAAGCAACCGGCCGCTGTTTTTCGAAGATCGTGCAATAGCCACGGCCATTGGCGGCGCTGGTGGAGGAGAAGCTTATTGCTGATTCTCAGACCCTGGCTTTCCGGAAGGTATTTTGGGGCATATGGCGAAGATTGACGTAATCCTTGGATTTGTTGCAGGGAACGCAGATCTTGAAGGCAGAAAGGAGCTTCTAGATGCCTGAGCCACTTTGGCAATGTGCCGATTACCTGAAATGCGCCGATCACAAAAGCCCCCTGGTACGTGAGTGGGCGCTTGACGGACTGGAATACCACTACCCCGGACAAGGATTGCCGGTTGCCCTCAAACTGCTTGGCGATCCGGAAGAGGATGTTTTTGAAAAAGCAGCCCTCTACCTGGCGGAGCATGCTACCGAAAAGGAGTGCCCCGTTCTTTTGGAAGCCTTTCTCACCGGAAAAACCAAAGCCAGGCCGGCATACTTGAAGGCTCTCGGCCGGGTTGGTTATGTTCAGGCTACTCCCCAATTGGCCGATCGTCTGGAAGTCAGCCGTGATCAAAATGAAATCATCGCCCTCAGCGGAGTGCTAGGACTCCTGGGCGATTCTACCGCCAGGGAGGCTTTGCGTGGAGCGCTGCTCCGAGTCAAGAAGGATCCCCTGATCCGGTCTGGCGTGGCCTATTCCCTGGGCAGGCTGGGCCAAATGGAGGATCTCCGAGAAATTGTGGCCGCTTGCTTGGACTGTTATAAGGAAGCATCTTCCGATCGCGATTGCAGGGGACTGGCGGATGTTGTTGGATTGAGGGGACTGGCGGCGAGCCTGGCGGGCATCTGGGCAAAGCGGGTCAAGGTGCAGCGGGAACTGCTTGATTGCGCCATGGCATACTTCGGCCCCGATTTCCCGGTGAACTGGTTCTCTTCACGGGATATGGCGCCGTTCTGGGGCGAGGTCACTGGGGCATCCCGGCTGGATACCCTGGCGGGGGCAGTGCTGGATACCGCCAGGCAGGTCATTAGAAACCAACGGTGGGATGAAAATACACTCTTGGCCGATGCAGCTCAGATCGGAGGGAAAAATCCGTACCGGCAACTGGCCGGCTTGCGCTGGCTGCTCCTGAACTGCTTCCAGCAGGAGGCGCCAAGGTTGGACCGGGTTCCGGAAGAAACCGCTGGTATCTTGCTGGCTTGCCTGTTTGCTCTGGCGGCAGACCGGGATTGCGGCGAACTCCCTGCCGCCACTCCACCGGCGGAGCGGGAACAGCGCCTCCTTAAATTGCTGTGCGGCTCACGCCCGGAGGTCAGTCCTGTGGTGACGGATGAAGTGGTCAGTCTTGGGGGCTGGGTGGCGCGGGATCTCGCTGGGGCGCTGACCAAAGAACTGGACGGTTCGGGGGCGAAGCGGGTGATCCAGGCGCTCTGCCGGATTGCCCGGCAGAATCCGCAAGCCTGCCTCACGGCCGCCCCGGTCCTGTTGATGGTGCTGGAAAACGATGATGCCCTGGATTTGATGGACGATTGTGTGGATGCTCTCGCAGCTCTGGGGCCGGACGTGCTTCCCTTGATTGATCGGGCTTTTCAAGACCACTCGCGCTCTGGCGCCAGATTTCATCTCCTGGGTGTGCTCCGGCGGCTTCCCTACCCGGAGGCCGTGACCATTATGCTCAAACAGGAGAAACTGCTGTTTACGGCAGTGGAATCATATTGTCATACCGCACAGAACCTGGGCAGCGCTGATTTCATCGACCTCTTCCGGCGAGAGTGGCACCCCGGGGAATTTTTAACAGGGGAGACGCTTCTCTTGCTAGCCGGACTGCACGGGCAGCAGATTCCGGAACTGCCCGACTTGCGCAGGGAGTACCGCCAGGAACTGCAACGGGAGAGAAAAAGTTTTGCCGCCATGAGGCAACCCCTGGAGCAGGGAGCCCTTCCCGCTTTGAGTAACGCAGGACGTGTCCTGGAACTCGAGTGCCGCTGCTGTGGCCGGATTTACCACTACCCGGTAGAACATGTCTTCGTCAACACTGGCCTGCTGGGCAAGAAGAGCAAAAATAAAAACCTGCGGGACGAATTACTAATCCAGGACGATATTGTGTGCAAGGGATGCGGCACCATCAACAATTACGAGTTCACCAACGCGGCGCATCTGGCGGTGATGGGGGAGATGATGCTGCTGACCGCAACAGGGGCGCAGGAGAGCGATTGGCTCTCATTCGGCAGGTGCGCCACTTTTGACGGCAAAGAAATGCTGCCCTCGAAGATGCCCTCCTATTTAGCCCGGCTGGTTGGCCGTTCTCCCAATGACGCCGCTCTGCGGATCCGGTACGGGAACGTGCTGCGCCGGTACGGATGGGGGCGGATCGATGAGGCCTTGGAACAATACCGGATCGCTCTGCAGTTGGAGCCGGACAGTTCTGAGGCCGCGCACGCTCTGGGCACGCTCTACGAAAACCTGGGGCGGCTGAAAGAGGCGGTTCCTTTGCTGGCTCAAGGAGAGGCCTACCAGGATGCCTATCTGAAAGAGCACTCTGCCGCCGCAGAGACTGCTGCCAGTCAAGATCTAGGGGACGATCCTCCTGGTAGGGTAACCTCGTCTCCGGCCAGAGCTGATAAAATCGGGCGCAACCAACCTTGCCCCTGTGGGAGCGGCAAGAAATATAAACATTGCTGTGGCAAGGGGTAAGCCCACTATCTGGATTGAAGAAAGATTGAGACACGCGAGGTCTTGCGAGATTGGGAAGGGTCATGGTCAATGGCGCCTCTTTGTTGCCATGACTAGAGAGCAGGCGCCACTACCGGCAAGTTGGTGGAATCCGGCGTGATCGATGGCAGCCGGGTTATGGGTTGTGTGTCTGGCGATTAGGATGCGAGCGGTGGACAAATCATTTAACTTCGCTGATCGGATGGGGGATTGAACTCCCACCGATCGAGTACACAAGGCACGGATGGCACGAAGCGGTTGCAGTTTTTGAAAAAAATAGAATATAATATAATTATGGAGTGCATTGATTCCAATGCAATACGGAAAGGAGCACCACTATGGAGCTTGCGAAAATTACAACGCGCGGGCAAATCACGATTCCCGCTGAAATACGCAAAAAGCTGGGCGTAAGGGACGGTGACAAGGTTATTTTCATTGAGGAAAACGGGCGTATCATTATGGAAAACGCTGCCATGATCGCTCTGAAAAACGCGCAGGACGCTTTCGCGGGGGAAGCGGAACGGCTAGGCCTGAAAACGGAGCAGGACGTTGTAAACTTGGTGAAGGATGTTCGCCGCGCGGAATGGGAGGAAAACGATGCGCGTCATGATTGACACCAATGTTCTCCTGTCCGTCCTGTTGTTTCCCGGGCAGCGGATGAACGCGCTGATTGAGAAAATCACGACGGAGCATCAGCTTGTCCTTTCGTCCTATGTCGTTGACGAATTGCTGAATGTGACGCGCCGGAAATTCAAGAATAAAGTAGAAGCGGTGGACTTATTATTGAGCCAGCTTCCCTATGAGCTTGTTTACACGCCCAAGCAGCCGAAACCGGGGCTTTTTGAAATACGCGACGAAAAGGATTATCCCGTCCTGTATTCGGCAATCACGGAGGACGTGGATGTATTTATCACGGGCGACAGGGACTTTGACGGAATGGGCTTGGAAAAACCGGAGATTATCAGCCCCGCCGGATTCCTCGAAAAATACGGAAGCTGAGAGGCCGTGGACCCTGCCGGGGGCTTGCGGCCTAAAGGCCGCGAAAAAACAGGGTGTGGTTTGTGTCCACGCTCCGCTTTTTCGCGGTGCGCCCCCGATCCGCGAAACACGGAAACGGCGACGCGGGTTAAGTACCGTCAGAGTTGACGGGGCAAGGTGCTAACCTGAAAGCTCTGTCGTCTGGGAGAACTGATAGATAGCGGAAGGCTGGTGGTGTCCGCTCTTCAGCCTTGAAACCAATAGAGAGATGGGTGAGTAAAAGTGCCAGTGTCCAGGGCAGGGAAACATAAGAACGGGAAAAAAAGACCGGATGGGTATCTTGCGCCTACATCAGCGCTGTCGCCGGAGAACCCACTGGAGCGCTGTGTTATCAATAGTGGATGGCGAGAGTCTCATATGGCAAGCATCATTATAGTACGCAAAGCGCCCAATGGTTTTACGGCGGTGGGATTTTTGGTAGACACTATGGGATTGGGACTCAAAGATGCCTTTGCGCACAAGGGATTGAACAGGATCTTGCTCGAACAGCTTTTGGAACATGCTGCGGGTGGTGATGGATTGGTTGATTGTCCATTGTCTTTGGCTCAGCAACTTGTACACGGCGGTTTGGCATGGGCTCGCAAGTATGGCTTTCGGGCGCCTACTGAAGCTATCCGTTGCCTGAAGATTATTCCTGCCCCATCTGGCGAGTTCGATATTTCACTTTTCGGTACAGAGGGCGGAAGTCCACTGATTGTCGGGGATATCTTATGATAAGGGCAACGTCAGTGGCGGTGAGAGCGTAGCAATGAAGCTACCGCCACTAGCATCAGTTCTGAATCTGATCAACCATCGCCGTTGACGGTAATCACGATGGTCGTAGCTCAGTGCCATTGGCATTGGTTAGCTTTCCGCCAAGGAGCGCGGATAGCTACAGGCCGGCAGGAACCCCTGGACGAGAATGCACGGTGATCAGATAAAAAGTCAGACGAAAAAAATTGTTTCACTTGCCGAACCACTGAAACCGGTACCTGCCAGACAATTGTCTTGTAGAGAGAGCCACCCATGAGCATAAAAAAGCAGTTGGCACCCTGGCTGTTGCAGGTAACATTGGGATGGTAAGCTATTCAGGGGGACTTGCTGAGCGACAGCAACGACAATAGCGAAATCCAGCCGCATCCCATCCTGTCAATAGTCAGCGACAGGACCGCATCCCATCCCACAGGACCGCATCCCATCCTTGACGATGCTCTGCCCTTGCCGTATAATAAAGAAGCGTTTTTGGGTATTAGGTTAGTTGGATAGGTGCGCACTTATAAGGTCTAATACCCAAAATGAAGTGGCAAAAAAAGCGAGAATTCGTCAAAAACAGCCAAAAAGAAGACACGGGGATTTAGCTCAGCTGGTTAGAGCGCAGGTCTCACATACCTGAGGTCGGGGGTTCGATCCCCTCAATCCCCACCATAAAATGAACTAAAATATGACCGCCCTTCTGCTAAGGGTGGCATATTTTTTATAGATCTTTGCCCCTGAAAACCTACCCCCTTGTGGGGTAGGATGAAAGGGGCAGCCTTCCGAGAGGCGATCAGTATGTTTACAAACAGTTGTACGTTTAGTATAATTGGAGCATGCATGGAAGAACAAACCACTGTGTCTACAATATCAACTATCATGTCGTGTTCTGCCCGAAGTTTCGGCACAAGATAATCAAATGCCTGGTCGAGGATGTTGTTAAACAGCTAATCCAGGAAATCTGCAATACTTACGGATATACCCTCATCCCCATCTGCACATATTCCTTTCTGCTCCACCTACCGTAGCGCCTACCGCAATTGTCACGAAGCTTAAAGCATCACCGCCAACAAAGTATTTGCCGCCTTCCCGAATCTCAAGAAAAGCTATTTCTGGGGCAGTGGATTATGGAGCAGGGGTTACTATATCGGTACTGCCGGAAACGTCAGCGCCGCTGCCATCCGTAAATATATCGAAGCCCAGAAATCCCTCCGGAAGGAGGTGAAAAACAGTTGAGCAAGTGCAAGAACAACAGGAAGAAGAAGGCAGGCCCTGAGAATGTCGATATCCTGGTCGCGAAGTTC
>Ga0224558_1003868_pt1 | contig 12103 bp, 8 predicted proteins | sample 714S32024metaG_FD_180682 | JGI IMG/M metagenome (GOLD analysis project Ga0224558, IMG submission 180682) | Peat soil microbial communities from Stordalen Mire, Sweden - 717 S3 20-24 | ecosystem: Environmental > Terrestrial > Soil > Wetlands > Peat | place: Sweden: Norrbotten County, Stordalen... | reverse complement strand
CGGCGGGACCGCTCATGCGCCGGCAATTGCATTACGAATGGCATTGGTTCTGGGCGACCGGCAACGGCGAGATGGGCAACAACGGCATTCACGTCAACGACCTTTGCCGCTGGGCTTTGGGACAGGACCAGCCGCCGCCGCGCGCGATGAGCATTGGCGGCCGGTTTGCGTTCAATGACTGCGGGGAGACGGCCAACACGCAGATTGCGCTGTTCGATTACCAACCCGCTCCGCTGATTTGCGAAGTCCGCAACGTGCGCGCCTCTCAAGACGCCAATGCCATCGGCCAATTCCGCAACCGGACCAGCGGAGTCATCATTGACTGCCAAGGCGGATATTTCGCCGGTGAGGCCACCGGTGGCGCGGTCTTTGACAAGCAGGGAAACAAGATCAAGGAGATGAGGGACGACGTCAGCTCGGAGGCGCTGGAAACGAGGCACTTGGCCAACTTTGCCGCGGCGGTGCGCAGTCGCCAGGCCGGCGAACTGGCGGCTGAGGCGCTCCAGGGATACCGATCGGTGGCCTGCTGCCACATGGCGAACATCTCTCATCGGCTGGGTAAACAATCGCCGCCCGAAGCCATTCGCGCGGCGATCCAGGCGAAGCCGGAACTGGCCGACGCGTTCGAGCGCTGCCGCGAGTACCTGAGCCGGAACGGCGTCGATCTTGGGGCCACGCCGGCCACACTGGGACCGTGGGTGACGTTTGATCCGAAGCGGGAACGGTTCACGAAAGACTTTGCCGATGCTGCCAATAAGCTGTCCCGGCGCGAATACCGCAAGCCGTACGTAGTCCCCAAACTCGCCTCATGAGCTGACATTGTGGCTGCGCCCTATTTCCAACGCGGTTAGACCGGTGACCCAGGGGTTGGCCTGGTGCAACCCGGGATTATGGGGATGGTGTTCCCGATCGAACGCTGGGTTGTGGACGCGGATACGCGAATTGACGCCAACTCGGGCTTCACTCTGCCAGAGACCGGTGCCGAACCGCCTGTTTTGGGAGGGCGAGCGTCCCCCGCGTGCACTGATTCTTGCGGTGTTTCAGAGGAGTTTGGGCTCGCGTGGACGCTCGCCCTCCCTGGATTGGGCTTGGGCTCCCTATGGGGGTGAAGCCGTTGGAGCGTGAAAGGTGAAACGTGAAGCGTGAAGAGTCCCACCACCCTCGCCGGTTCCGAGGATCGGGCTGGGTTTGACCACTTTTAGGGTGAACTGCGGTCTGTGCGCGGTTTGTTGTCCGCCGGGATTGGCGGCCGTTCTTCGTCCGGGACGGAGAACTCGATTCTGCGGCTGAACCAGTTCGTCTTCCAGGCGCCATAGAGAAGGCCGGTCGCGAGCCAGACCAGTCCCACGACTTTGGCGGGGGTGCGCAAGCTCAGCCAAATGTAGAAACACGTGGCAAAGCCCAGGAGCGGCGGCAGCAGGTTTCCCAGCGTGCGCCGCTCGGCCCGGACGAAGTAGCGCGCGATGGCTGACGCGTTCACGCCCATAAAGGCAATGGAGGCGCCGAAGTTCAGCAACTCCGCCCCCAGTTGATAGCCGGTGATGGGAGGGCCGCTTGCGGCGGCGGAGCGGCCAAGCCATCTCAGCACTACGGCGATGGCGGCATCCATTCCGTTCAATAAAAACGCTCCGGCGAGCGCGAGGCCGCCGACGAAGAGGATGCTATTGCTTGGAATGCGAGTGCGCGGATTCACCACGCCGAAGAACTTGCGCGGGATGGCGTTATCCCGGCCCATGCTGTAAAGCAGCCGGCCCGCGCCCAGGTGCGCACCCGAACCGGAACCGATGGTCGCGATGAGCAACGCTGCGTTGACGGTGACCAGGAGCCACTGGCCGCCGGCCTTGCCCGCCACGTCCACGAACGCAGTATCGACGTCCGGGAAGTTGTTCGTCTCCGGCCAGACCAGTTGCGCGGAATAGACCTGAAACGACGCCAGCACGCCGGTGACCAGGCATACGAACACGGTGGCGAGGAGAATGTTGCGGCGCGGATTGTGAACTTCCTCCGAGAGCGTCGAGATGCCGTCGAAACCGATGTAGGTGAGCATGGCGATGGAGGTGCCGGTCGAGACATGCGCCCAGGAAAAGGTTTGCGGATCATAGAATGGCCGCAGCCATTCCATCGCGCCGGCCGGAGGATGCAGCCAAAGCCAGCGCGCCGCGGCGCCGAAGAAGAGCACAATCACGACGCCCAGGCCGGCGGCAATCGCGGCATTCGTGCGGGCACTGGCCTGGATGCCACGCAGGTTCATCGCGGTGAAGAGGCCGACGAAGATCACGGCCCACACCCCGTAAGGGAGCATGGGGACGAACTTCATCGCCGATTTGCTGCACCAAATCGCGCAGATGATCGGGTTCAAGACGTAGTCGAACAGCATCCCCCACCCAACCAGGTAGCCGAGCGCGGCGTGCAGTTCGCGTCCGACGTAGGAGTAGGCTGATCCGGCGCTCGGATAGGCGTTGGCCATGCGCCCGTAGCTAATGGCAGTGAAGAGCATGGCGACCATGCCGATTAGAATAGTAGTCACCACGTGTCCGCGCGCTTCTTGAGCGACGACGCCGAACAAAGGCATCGGTGCGGTGGGCTGAATCAGGATGATGCCATACAGGACCAGTTCCTTCAGACCGAGGACACGGTTGAGTCCTGGTTGGGCCTGTGGGGTCTTGCCAATCATAGCGGCACTAAATGCCAGGAGACCGCCTCCGGTGAGACACCGATGCGGCGCAACGGCACTGAATTGAGCCACGGCACTGGACCGAGAATCAGGACGAGCGGGGCCACAGGCCAACACCGCACAAAGAGAATCAACCAGCCGATGAATAAGATCAGGGCTTTCATCGTGCTCTCCTTGTCCTTCGTAATGGCGCGAAAGTCAACAGCCGACTGGGTTGGGAAGTGGTGCTGTGCGTTGTTGTTTTATTGTCCATTGCGTCCTTCAACCCGCTTGGGAGGCCTGCCAGCATCGCAGGTCAGCCATTTGGTTTGGGACCGTAATAGATGACTGCGGGCCTCTCTGATAGAAACAAAGCGGCGTCGTTTTTTGCTCAAGCTGTAGAAAAGCGAACAGTACTCTATGACTGAGAGCTCCTGAACGCGTCACCGCATTCCGACCTCGGCAAGAACGAGTTTCCTTGCATTATTCGCGTGTTCTCCCACAGCACTTCGCCTTGGATTCCCCGTGGCACACCAAGTGCTGAAAGTCGCCGAGTGAAGACATCGGAAGATTTGTCATCGAGAGAGCTGAATGAGGTCTCCATCCCGCCCCGCGCCTCGATGAGCGATACCGGCCGGCGCGCAGGCCTAATGAAAGGAAACCCGGTGGCAGTCTTGATGCAGGGCTCAATTTGACTAAAGAGACACATCACGCTATGACCAAATCGGCAGAAGCTATCATCGAAGCGATTCGCAATCCCAAACACCCCTTCCGCAAGGTGGATAACCAGCCGAAGAAACCCCTTAAACATCGCTACGAACGCAGGAAGATCCGATCTTACCTGCACTTTGGGGATTGGGTGACAGGCGAGGTTGCTTAACGACCATTAATTACCCAGTTTGAACTGGATCAGCGGTTCGGCCTGACCAAGGTTCCCGCCGACTTGGCTTTGGCGCGCTTGACAGCTTCGGCGTTAAACGCAAGGTTCGGTCATTGTGAAGACGGCAATGTTTTGGCTCGATGTCGTCCTGCTGGGTTTGCTGTCGGGAAGCACGCTGGGGACTGAGGCGAAGGAGACCCCGGGCCGCAATGTGGTGACTACACCATTTCTGCTCAATCCGGCTCGGGTCTTCGACACGGCGAATGGCCAGTTGCGCGCCGGCTGGTCGGTGCTCGTGACCAGCAACCAGATCACGGCGGTTGGTCCGGCCGCGCAGGTTGAAGCGCCGACCAATGCGGTGGTGATCGAGTTGGCCGATCTGACACTGCTGCCCGGCCTGATGGATATTCACTCGCATATTTTCCTCCACCCTTACAACGAAGCGTCCTGGGATGACCAGGTCCTCAAAGAGCCGGTTGCGTATCGTACCGTCCAAGCCGTACGGCACGTGAAGAACACGCTCTTGGCCGGCTTCACTTTGCTCCGCGACCTGGGCACTGAAGGGGCTGGGTTTTCAGACCTGTCAATCAAGCGCGCAATCAATGAGGGCCTGATTCCCGGCCCCCGACTGTTAGTGGCCACCAAAGCCATCGTAGCCACCGCCAGCTATGGTCCCGGACCTCGCGGTTATGCGGAGAACGTCGTGCTCCCCAAAGGGGCACAGGAAGCCTCGGGCATTCCGGAAATCCTGAAGGCGGTGCGTGAGCAGGCCGGCATGGGCGCAGACTGGATTAAGGTCTATGCCGATTACGGCCGCGGCGCAAGTGGCCAGCAAGTCCCCACGTTCAGCGCGGAGGAACTCCGGGCACTGGTGGACGAATCCCACTCGGCAGGGCGATTGGTGGCCGCACACGCCATGACCGCCGAAGGGATGCGGCGTGCTGTTGAGGCGGGGGTCGATACGATCGAACACGGCTACGGGGGAACTGAGGAAGTTTTCCGCAGCATGGCCGCCAAGGGAGTCGGCTACCTGCCAACCCTCACAGCCGCGGAGGCCTATGCCGAATATTTCCACGGTTACAAGCCAGGACAGAGTCCCGCCACTCCTGAAATGCAAGAGGCGCTACGGGCCTTCAAATGCGCAATGGATAACCACGTCGCCATCGGCCTCGGCAGCGACGTCGGGGTCTTTGCGCATGGCACGAATTATCGTGAGTTGGAATGGCTGGTGCGAGGGGGGATGAGCCCGACGCAGGCCCTGGTTGCGGCGACGCTGACCAATGCCCGGCTCCTCCGAATGGAGGATAAGTTGGGAGCCATCCGCGAGGGAATGCTGGCCGACCTGATCGCTGTCCCGGGCGATCCCACGGCGGACATCCAGGCGCTGCGGGATGTGCGCTTCGTCATTAAGGACGGAGTGATTTACAAGCGGCCCTAGCCCGTTGGAAGTCGGCATCGCTGGTGTACGCCCCGGCCTCACCACAAGCTCCCCTATTGAGTGCTGCTGCGGTTGCTGCTGCGCTGAACTTTGCGCTGGCAGTCATCTTGTCAATCGGGGAATATGTAAAGCCATGAAGCTGAACCTGCTCACCCTTTCGACCGCACTTGCACTCACACTGTCCACTACCCGAGCTCGGGCTGCTGATCCGGAAACAGTTTATATCTCCTCGCTGGACCTTTCTCCGATTACGCAAGGCTGGGGGCAGCCCCAAGCCGACAAAACGGTCACCGGCAAGCAGATGTCCATTGGCGGGAAGACCTTCGAGCGGGGGTTGGGCACCCACACCGACAGCCGGGTTCGGATTCAGCTCAAAGGTGGGGCGGAAAAGTTCATGGCGTCTGTCGGCGTGGATGACGCCGCCACCAGCGACCAAGCTACCATCGTGTTCCGGGTGGTCGGGGATGGCAAGACGCTGTGGAAGTCGCCGGGGATGAAACGCGGCCAGCCTGCACAGAAGGTCGATGTGAACGTCAAAGGGATAAAGACGTTGCTGCTCCTCGCGAATTCAGGAGGCGACATTTCCTTTGGCCATGCTGATTGGGCCGAAGCCAAATTGCTCGTCACGGGCGAGCGCCCCGTCATTGTCGGCCAGCCACACGAGGACGCCGTCATCCTCACCCCAAAGTCTCCCCGCACGCCGCGGATCAACGGCGCGCGCATCTTCGGCGTTCATCCGGGGCATCCGTTCCTGTTCACAATTGCGGCGACGGGCGACCGTCCGATGACATTCGCGGCGGTCCATCTGCCTAAAGGCCTGACCGTGGACGCCACCAGCGGCCAAATCCAGGGCCGGATTGACAAGCCCGGCACATATGAGGTGACCCTTCGGGCCGCCAACCGGCTCGGCAAGGCGCAGCGCAAGTTCAAGATCGTCTGTGGTGAGACGCTCGCCCTTACGCCTCACATGGGCTGGAATAGTTGGTACGTGTGGGAGGGCCACGTGACCGACAAGATCATGCGCGCCGCCGCCGACGCAATGGTCAGCAGCGGGATGATGGATCACGGTTACCAATACGTGAACATAGATGATTGCTGGGCCGTGAAACCGGGCGCCAAGGACCGAAGCCTCGGCGGTGAGCCGCGCGATGCGCGGGGCATGGTCAACGCTAACCAGCGTTTCCCTGACATGAAGGCCCTCACCGACTACATCCACGCCAAGGGTCTCAAGGCAGGCATCTACACTTCGCCGGGGCCGACGACGTGCGCCGGTCACGTCGGCGCGTATCAACACGAGGAGCTCGACGCCCAGCGGTTCGCGGAGTGGGGATACGACTTCCTGAAATATGACTGGTGCTCGTATGGCGACATTGCGAAGAACCCGGACCGTGCCGCCTTGGAGAAGCCGTATCGTCTCATCGGCGGCATACTGCGCCGGCAGGACCGCGACATGGTGCTCAATCTCTGCCAATACGGCATGGGCAACGTTTGGGAGTGGGGGAAAGAAGTAGGCGGGCACAGTTGGCGCACCGCGGGCGACCTGGGCGGCTCGTTTCAAGGCATTCCCGCCGCGCTGTTCCGGGACGGCTTCGATGTGTATGCCCGGAACGAGTTGCACAAGTTCGGGGGCCCGGGCGGGTGGAATGATCCCGACTACCTCCTGCTCGGCTACCTTAGCAACTGGCAAGGCCAGACCGCGTCGTCGCCCCTCACGCCGAACGAGCAATACACGCACGTTTCCCTCTGGTGCCTGCTGGCCGCTCCCCTGATTTTCAGCGGGGACATCACGCGTCTCGACGACTTCACCCTGAGCCTGCTCACCAATGACGAAGTCATCGATGTGGACCAGGACCCGCTTGGCAGGCCGGGCCGCCGCGTCGCGATTGAAGGCGACCTCGAAGTCTGGGCCAGGGATATGGAGGACGGCAGCAAGGCAGTAGGCCTTTTCAACCGAGGTGAGGACACGACTACGGTCACTGCCAAGTGGACCGACCTTGGGATTAAAGGCAAACAGATCGTGCGCGACTTGTGGCGGCAGCAGGACTTGGGCAAATACGAAGGTGAGTTCAAGACCTTGGTGCCGCGGCATGGCGTGGTGCTGGTTCGCCTCCGCAAATAGTGAATTACCTTGGATAGCATCATCAGGCTTGTGCGTTCGTTGCTCCTGTCAGCACCGCTGGCGGTTGTTCTGGCAGCGCAGCCGACGTTCGCCTCACCCGCGCTTCGACCGGTTGTCGAGGCCGAGGAGGACGTCTATTCCTACACCAACGCCGACAATGGCGCCGGCCCGCTCTGGTGCCACGGATCCACCTGTCTGGTGCGCATCGGCGCGGAGGTCTTCGCCAGCGGCATCGAGACTCTCCCGAACATCAAGCCGTTGAATAACTGCCGCTGGACGCTTTACCAGCGCGGGCAAGATGGCTGGCGATGCCTGCGGGCAGATGAGAACGGGCGCACACGCGAGCCATCTCCGATGGCCGGCTTTCACGATGGCCCCCTGTTCCTGTCCGCCAATCCCACGCTCACTCCGGCAGGAACGTACAGCGGCCCGGCGCGTCCCGAGATTCTGCAGTTCGCGGCCAAGGATGCCAAGGCCCCGTTCGAGCGACTGCTGCCGGTGTGGGACGGCGACCCGGTCTTTACGGAGCACTCCTATCGCAGCTTTGCGGCGGACGGACCGCGCCGGGAGTTGATCCTGCTGCAGAACATCGCCTACACCCACGCCGAATGGGCGTTTCGCGACCGGGAAGGCAAGTGGATCACCCAAGGCCAACTGCGCTGGCCGGACGGCGCGGAGTATCCCAAGCCCGAACCCATTCGAGTCTGTTATCCGAACGTCTTGCTGAAGAAACGTGGCGTGCACTTCTGTGGCGTCAGTGACATTGTCGAACCGTATCCGGAGTGGCGCGTCTTCAAGCAGCAGCTTACCGGACAGGAGTGGGACTACGACTTTCGCCGCCTGTTCTACACCTGGACGCCGGATGTCACGCGCGAGAAGTTCCGGCCCTGGGTGGAAATCGCCAGCCGGGACAAGACCTGTGGCTGGATCATGCCTGGCGACCTTTGGCTCGGACCGGACGGTGACGTGCATGTTGTGTGGACCGAACGGGCCATCGACGAAAGGCTCCGCGGGAAGTTCTTCCCCGACGCCAAGCAAAGCCATGCCGTCAATTATGCCATCGTGCGTGAAGGCAAAGTGGTTCGCCGCCGCCCGCTAATGCTGGCCGAAGAAGGCAAACCCGGCGAGATCGGCTCATGCCCCCGTTTTCAGGTCACGCCTGACAACCGGCTCTTCGTCGTCTGCTACGCAAGCGGCCAGAGCGCCGACGGCAAGGCGGTATCGGAGAACCGACTGGTGGAGCTGTTGCCCGGCGGCGAAGTTGGGCCTTGGGTGAGGGTGCCATTCGCCCAGCCATTTACGTCGTATTTCACGGCGACGGTGCGCGGCGGATCGCCGGCGTCGGAGACCCTCGAACTATTGGGCGAGCGCCAAGGGGTTCCGAGGACAATTTGTTATGGCAGGGTGCGACTGTGGTGAAGGAGAACCCATGTCGTCGCCGGAGCTTCACGTGGTCACAGGTGCCTTTGGCTACTCCGGGAAGTACATCGCCGGGCGGTTATTGCAGGCCGGGCACCGGGTGCGCACGCTGACTAATTCGGTGGATCGCCCCAATCCTTTCGGCGGGCAGGTCGAGGCGCACCCATTCCATTTTATCGACAAGGCGAAACTGGTGGAGTCGTTGCGAGGCGCGGCCGTCTTCTACAATACATACTGGGTGCGCTTCAACTACGGCGACTTCTCGCACTCCGCCGCGGTGGACAATACATTGAGGCTGTTCGAGGCCTGCAAGGAAGCGGGCGTAAGGCGGGTGGTCCATGTCAGCATCACCAATCCCTCCGAAGATTCTCCGCTCGAGTATTTTCGTGGCAAGGCCCGGCTGGAGCGCGCGCTGGTCGAGTCCGGCCTGACCTACGCAATCCTGCGGCCCACGGTCCTTTTTGGCAAAGAGGACATTCTGATTAACAATATTGCCTGGTGCCTGCGCCGGTTTCCGGTGTTTGGTGTGTTTGGCGATGGGCAGTACCGGTTGCAGCCGATCTATGTGGATGACCTGGCCGAGTTGGCGGTGAAGCAAGGTCAGGCCGACGCGAACGGCGTCATTGATGCCATCGGCCCAGAGACCTTTACGTATCGCCACCTGGTCCAGGAAATAGGCGCGATTATAGGCAAGCGCAGGCCGATCCTCTCGGTTCCCCCATCAATCGGTTACGTTGCGGGCTGGCTGATTGGCAAAGTCACCGGCGACGTGATGATTACTCACGAGGAGATTAAGGGGCTGATGCAAGATTTGCTCTGCACAAACTCACCACCCGCCGGAACAACCCGGCTCACCGATTGGGCGCGAACCCACGCCGCCACTCTGGGAAAGTGTTACGCCAGCGAACTCGCCCGCCGCCGGAACCGCCAGAACGCCTATGAAGCCCTCAGCGGAAGTTGAATTGACGGACAGTTCCAGAACGCACCCTCAGGCAGCGATCACTTGCAGGGGCACGGGCGAGTTGGTATGTGGGATGATGACGGTGACCTTGTCAGTGAAGGTGAAGTCAAAGACCAGACCACAGTTTATTTTCCGTTGTATTCCGTAGCCCGGCTTGGCAGGCTCCAGGTGCGCAGTCGTTAACTTGTCAGGCAACCAACTGTATGCGAAATAACACTCAGACCAACCGTCGTTCTTTTCTCAAACAACTCAGCGCCGCGGGCGTTGGCGCCTGGACATTTTCATACGTATCACCGGGCAGCGTCTTTGGCGCGGAGGCGAACAGCAAACTCAATATCGCCTTGCTCGGTTGCGGAAATCGCATGGGGCAATTGCTGCCCTCGATCCTGGACCCGGGCGAAAATGTAGTGGCGTTGTGTGAAGTGAATGCCAGCCGGATCGGGCAGTTGCAGAAAGAGGCGGCCAAACACGGCGCTGCGGGCGCGGCCATGCAGAATGCGAAAGTGTATGACGACTACCGCAAGCTGCTCGCGACGGAGAGATCGGTTGATGCCGTCGTCATCGCCTCCGGGCAACGCTGGCATGTGCCGATGAGCAAGGCCGCGTTGCACGCCGGCAAGCACGTCTTCTGCGAAAAGCCCCTGGCCCATAGCGTCGCCGAGGCGCGTGAGATTCGGGAACTCGCCCGGGGTTCCAAGCTTGTCACCCAGGTCGGCACACAGGGCGGTTCGAGCGCGACGTTTCGCCGGAGCATGGAGGTGATTCAGGCCGGGGTGCTGGGCCCGATTCGCGACGTGCATTGCTGGATCAATCGCAGCTTCCCTCCGAGCGCGCCGATTGCCACGGAGGCGGACCCGATCCCGGAGGGTTTGAACTGGGATTTTTGGTGCGGCCCCTCACGGCTCTTGCCGTTCAAGAAATACTACCTCGGCGGTTGCCTGGCGTGGGGCCGGTGGCTCGCTTTCGGCGACGGCCACCTAGCCGACATGGGCGCCCACGCGATCAATCTGCCCTGGCGCGCGCTGCAATTAGGCCCGCCTCAGCATGTTACGGTTAAGATAGCCGAGCCGCTAAGGGACAGTTATCCCTCCGTCACGGACTTTCGCTGGGACTTTGCGGCTCGCGGCCAGTTTGCTCCGGTGACCGTCTGGTGGCATGATGGCGTCGAAGCCGGGCCGCCTGAGGAGATGGGCAAGGAACTGCTCTCGACCTACGACAAAGTGCCGACGAACGGCGTGCTCTTTGCCGGCGAGGCTGGGCTGCTTTACTCCGATGCCTGGGGCGTCGGCGGTATGGTGAAGCTGAAAGGCGAACCCGACTGCAAGGCGGTCCTGCAACATGCAGGCTGCAAAACGGTTCCCGCCACGCTCCCTCGGGCGCCGAAGAACCACATGCAGGAGTGGCTCGACGCCTGCAAAGGCGGGCCGGGCACGTTCCAGGGGTTCGTCTCGAGTGCTGACATCGCGGAGGTGGCGATGGTCGGCATGGTGGCGTTGCGCTACGGCAAACCGATCGAATGGGACAGCCAGAACATGAAGGCAACAGGCGAGCCGGGCGCTGATCGCCTGATCAATTTGGCACAGCGTAAGAAGTGGCTGTAAATGACTTGCTTTTCAGGCACCTGGGTGGATTGTAGCGGAGAACTCAAAGTTGTCCTTTTCCTGGCTTGATTCCGGAGCAGCAGTGGTGCTAGTGAGTACCTGGGGTGTACATGGTGTACGGCTATACATTACCTAGCCAACACCTATACACTACCTATCCGACACCTATCCGACACCTATCTGACACCTATCTGACACCTATCTGACATCTATCTGACATCTATCTGACATCTATCTGACATCTAGCCGAAGTGCGGCGAATGCGTGAGAATCACGCATGCGGCAGCGTGAACAGACCCCGAGGCGTGAGGGATGCGAGCTGCGCCATCTTGGCGCACAGGGCCGGCAATTGGGTCCAACGCGACAGGGCGCAGCCAGACGCCGGCACCGCGAGGACACGGAAGGGCCTGGAGCGTAGAGGACTGCTTTGGAGGAGCGGTGTTTCGGCAACCCCGACGGAGCGATGCGCCGCGCTTCGGTGGCGGTGCCTAGCTGCGCAGATCTCGTCGGAAGGTGGGAGGATTTCAGTGAGGGATGGGCAAGGGCATGCTATGTTCGCTTAGTTCATTCGTGAGCCACCAAACACCCATGAGGATACTGTTGGTTTATCCGCAGAACCCGGATACGTTCTGGAGCTTCAAGCATGTACTTCGCTTCGTCTCCAAACGCTCCACTTTCCCGCCACTCGGTTTGCTGACGATCGCCGCCATGCTGCCGTCTGATTGGCAGCTCAAGCTGGTCGATTTGAATGTAACACGCCTTAAAGACAGCGACTTGCGCTGGGCTGATTACGTCATGATCAGCGCCATGATCGTCCACAAGCAGTCCGTGCAGGGGATCGTCGCCCGCTGCGTTGCCCTCAAGAAGCCCGTTATCGCTGGCGGTCCCCTCTTCACGACCGGCCACGAGGACTTCCCCGCCATTCAGCATTTTGTGCTGGGCGAAGCTGAGGACGTCATGCCGCAACTGGTGGCTGACTTGCGCGCGGGCACTCTCCGGCCACAATACCGCCTCACCGACCGGCCAGACATC
>Ga0224558_1003866_pt1 | contig 12105 bp, 18 predicted proteins | sample 714S32024metaG_FD_180682 | JGI IMG/M metagenome (GOLD analysis project Ga0224558, IMG submission 180682) | Peat soil microbial communities from Stordalen Mire, Sweden - 717 S3 20-24 | ecosystem: Environmental > Terrestrial > Soil > Wetlands > Peat | place: Sweden: Norrbotten County, Stordalen... | reverse complement strand
TATATAGGCCCGAGAGCGCGGCCAAATCCAACACCCGTGCTGTTCCCGCTCATCAGGATCGAAGTCGCTCAATCAAAGTTTGGTGCATTCCAAGTTGGAAAATGGCCAGTTGCACCACAGGCAGCTATGCGGCTACGACATGCACTCGGTGCGGCACCCACACCGAGTGCCGTTTGCGCGACATCCTGAGCGGCCACACCAAGAGCTGCAAGTGCTTGCGGCCGGAGCAGTACCTCACCAATGTAGGGTCTCAGGCCGACCAGCTCCCTGAACAGAAAGTGGCCCAGATCTGGTCAATGCACTTCAGTGGCGCTGGCCGGTGGGCCATCGCCATAGAACACAAGCTGGCCGTGATTGTGGTCGACTTCGCTCTCCGGCGCTACCAGCGCATTCTGGACGGAATCATTAACACCGGCCGCGCGCTTCTTATGGCGACGCGGGCAGTTACTCCGCAGGTGCGTGATTACCTCAGGAAGGCAGAGTACAGGTTCCAGAATCTGCTTCGGCGAGCCTCGATAAGATGGGCTGAGACTGAGAAGGCCGCCGAGGCCTGGGAACGGATGCAGCGGCGGTATGACCGGGATCACCCGAAGGACTACTGGTGGATGCACGTTAGCCCGCACGACGAAGTGGAGTTCCCGAACAAGTAATCATGAGTTAGTGGAGACACAATGAGTGTGGACGGGAGCCTTTGATAGTCGCGCGCTCTGTAGCAAGATCGAGAGAAGTAAGACGGCGTTTCCCAATGCAGTTCGCGGTACGCGGCCCGCATGGCAGACAGGACGCCAGCAGTAAACGATGAGCAGGGAATAGCGTCTCGATAGTCCTGAGCATCGCAGCAAGGGTTGGCATCAGCCTGTTCGCCCTGAGCCTGGAGTGAGGCTCATATTGGTCCGGCGCCATCCGAACCGAGTAAAACAGCACCGAGACGCCCCGCGGCACCAGCGCGCCGAACAGACGGACTGGTTGTCGGCCTCTACGAACGTGATCGTCAAATACAGCCACGAAGCGTAGAGGGCGCTGATTCGACAGCGCGCCAAGTCAAGCAGTGTGTGAGTAGCGCGAGCTATAACGAAGGCACACATGAGGCCGCTCGGTAAGCGGCCTGGTTGATGGGGTAAGGCGGGAAGCACCCGCGCCCGGAGCACCACCAAAGAATACGGTGGTTGCAGCCTGAATCGACGGCAACCGGATAGTTTTCGGAGATTGACGACCAACTGGCGGAGTAGAGAATGCTCCTCTAACTAACTCAGGGAAACCAGCGAGGACTAGAACTCAAGCAGATCCCCTCACTGATTGCATTCACCCAAAGATGCTCTGCTCTGTACCCTTCGTGTATCTACTCGACAGGAGTCTAGCAACAGACGAGCCGACATACATTGTCACGGTGCACACAAAGGCCCTCACGCGGGGCCTTTTTCTTTGTGTTCTGAATCGAGTTTAGGATTCTGACGGAAACCTGGAAGTCGATTTCCTGTTGCACGCCAGAGAATTACATGCCCCCTCTGAGAGATCAATCAACATGAAAGGCATATGCGTACCCGGTCAGCGGCATCAGCGCCCCTGGGCAGGCGGAGTGAGCTTCGCGCGAGGCTGAAAATGCTTCGGCGATGAAGAGACCAGGTAGTTAGTAGCACTTGGTCAAAGGCTCATTCGGTTTGAGCCCACCGGGGGCTAATTACAACTGGCTGCCATTCAAGGAGAATGAAATGACCACGAAGAAACAGCTCACGGCTGAACAGCGTGCCATGTTGAACGAACTCGTCAACGGAGCATTCAGCTCCATCACCATTCACTTCATCGGCGACAACCTGTCCAAGGGCATTCACAAGGTGGCCGATGCAACGCAGCGCACCACCGATGTGACGGCCCGTGTGGCTGGCACTGCACAGGTGTGTGCGATCCCGGCAGCCAAGCAGGCATGGACTGGGTTCACTGGCCTCTTCGCCAAGAAGACGGCCGCAACGCCTGCCTCCCTCTAAGACTACTCAACGACGCAAACAGGGCATGGGAACTGACTGGCAACAGGAAGCCCATGCCCGCGGCTTCTGCGCACAAGACCCAGCACAACTCATTCGTACCCAACCGACCCCGTGGAGGGGGAAGGAGATTCCCATGTCTATCGACATGAATTTGTTGAGCGTCAATGCAGACGCTCTGAGCACTAACCAGAACGATGAGCTACCGGGATGGAATGTTCCCAGTCGCATGGCGTTCCATATCGTCTTCGATGGTCGCCTGGACATCAACGGAAGGTTGAGTCCGGTCATTCGTCGACCGTATCGGGACACGTCCAGGCCGTATAACCAGCGTCGCGACTTTATGGCGCATGAGAGCCGTCAGATCCTCGACGATCGCATGCCCGATGGTGTCGAGTACGGCATCGTTACCTTTGAGGGTGGAAGCAAGGCTGCACGCGAAGAGACGCGCAGAGTGGTCGAGCATCTCTCTCGTGGATGGACCAACAACGGCAAACGCTTTCGCTGCGTCTATGCCCACGTAGCAGACTCGGGCCTCATGCTCTTCGTCGATGCAAAGAGCAGCATCCACAGCCCGGACGATCTGGGGATTTACATCTCCAGCGATCCCAAGGCAGCCAAGCGTGTGCGCCGATTCTTCTCGGCGCATTCTCTGATGTTAAAAGGCCGTGTCATTGACTGGGCCAAGTCTCCGCTGGGAATGCAGTACGCGGTGCAGATGGAAGATGAACGCCTCTTGAGCGTTCCTGATTTTGATATGAAGCAACTCGATGAGCGTCAACGCGCGCTCAAAGAAGGTTCGTGCATCTGCCGCATTCCCGGTTTCGACGGGACTACGGCTACCTTTGGTGGGCCATGGGGACAAGGCAAAGGCATCGCTCATGACAATCCGTGTGTTTGGATGTATGACCTCGTCGTCTTCGACTCGAAGAAAGAAGTCGTCTTCACCGGCAAGGATCACAGCGTCTACTTCGGCGTGCTTTCGCATACAGGATTGCATCCGTTCCGAATGGACCTGCAAACCCTAACCAACAGCGGTCTGTATGAGGAACACTTGGCCGTTAAGGCCGGATTGAATCGCATGGACGAGCTAGCTGAGTTGTACTCGGGCGACGATGAGGACGCGATTATTGCCGATTTTGCTGCAACAGTGAAGGCGGTCGATTCGGCTGCCGATACGGATAAGCCGGTCTGGCCGTTAATCCGAGCCATTCACTTGGATCATCAGAGCAAAACCATGCCGGCATTGATGCGGCGTATGTTCAACCATGCAACGGAGGAGTCCGTAGATATTGCGCGCGGACGCATCCTGTTGCCCAATGGCTTCAGAGGATACGCATTTCCCAATCCGCTGGTAGACGGCCCTGATGGCCTGCCAGACCTGTCCAAGGACACCATCAGCGGCGTACGGGAAGGCCTGCGAAGTATCTGCGCGCCGGATGCTCCCGAAGGGCCGGTTGGCGTTGGGCGCTCTCCGAACACAAATTCCGCCGAAATAGTCGAAGTGTGCAACATCCATCTCCCTGAACTGATGCACTTCAAAGGACAGGGACGTGTGTTCTTCGGCGCTGATGCTGGCGAGATACTCGGCAAGCTCAATGGCGGAGACATGGACGACATGGTGTTTTGTTTCTGGGGCGCAGAGTATCTGGAGAAGTTTCGCCAGATGCATTACCCCGTCCAGCCGCGGATCAAGGATCAGATTGCTAAGGCAAAGTCCGGACATGCTAAACGCAACGAAGCCCGTTGGAAGGGCGTTGGCGAAAAGTGGACACCGTGCGTTTTCTTCGAGCAGTTGAAGGAGTTCGAGCATGGCGCCGAGAGCCTGGGCCGCATCATCAACCTCATCTGGATTGACACCCTCTTGTCCGGCGAGCACAGAACTGTAATTCGCGCTTGCCTGGAAACCAAGCGGTATGTGTTGCCGGCGAATTTCAATCCACCCGGTTGGGAGACTCTTGGCGGCTATCTCGGTGACAATGTGCTTGCTGCAGTTGGCGAGTACGAGCGCACCGAATCTGGATTTGTGAGGGCGGCTACGGCCTTCGCAGAACTCAAGGCGGATTTCGTTACTGCCAAGGCGGCATCCAATTCCGACCGAATGGTCGACTGGCTGCAAATGCGGAAGGGAGACAAGGCGACCTTCCTCGAACTCGTCACGAACGCGATGGAGGCTCTCAAGACTCCAATCTTCCCGCTGTGCTTTGCTTCCAGAATCCCCAAGGATCGTCAGGAAGCCGGCGACTACATCCTGGTGGAAACCAAGCTATGTCGCGCATTGGCCACTCTCCGGCTACGGCGCGATCAACTTATCGAGGACAATCGGCAACTGGAGCACCTGGTCAAGCGTCCGCTGGCGACGGCGTTGCTCGATCGGTATCCAGTCGATGATGCGATTTTGCGCATCATCGCTGAGCTGACCTACTGGTGGCGCGAGCAGTTCGACAGCGCGAGGAGACAATCCGGTGGGGCAATCCAACCGGAAACCTTCCAGCGTGCTGCCTATGGCTACTCCTCATTGATGGAAGTGGAGTTGCCGGATGGCAAAATCAAGCTGGAGGAGATCCACCAGCCTGGGCTGATCGACCTTTACACGAATCAGTTCTCCGTATCGGGAACGGTCTTCAGTGTGAGCGGCAGTCCGTGGTCCGTGGAAACCCGGCGAAAGATCGGGATTCACCTCGCGAACACTCGCTATACCGACGATCGGGAACCACGTCTCGACAACGAAGGCTTCACGATGTCGGTCAGCGATGGAATTCTCATCAACGAAATACTCCACGACATTCTCGATGCCGAGGAGGAGATGGGCTTGACTGGCCAGGTCGAATTCATCGACCTGAATGGTTACGCCCGCAAGAAGCTTGCCAGCGGCGACAAGATGCTGGTTAAGGCGAAAGGCGGCCACATCTTCCACCTGAGCAACGGCCGCGAGTTATCGCAGCAACCCAACCCAACCATCCCTGATGGTTCCTACATGATGTCCGACAAGGGCATCATCCGTGTCGCGGATGCCGTACCGGAGCTGAAATCGAACTTCAAGTCGCAGCACGTTGCCGCTCTGGCTGCCTGCGGCTTTGAGTTTGATGAGGACTCAGGTCTCTAGCATTTCACTCCTTCACAACACAGCCGGTTCGGCCCCGTGCAACAAGGCCGAAAGGGCAGAGTTCATGCTGCCCTTGATGGGTCATGCCCATCCTGATGACCGGGTTCGCCTGGGAATCGGCTGAGTCAGTGTGTCCAAGCGGGACTTCTTGTCTGATCGAGGCTTACAACCCCGAGGCCATGAATGGCCGAGAGGACAATGCAACTGACGCTTACAACTTGCCGCCAGCATCAAGGCTGCGAATAGCCGCTATGTCCCGAAGCTTTCAGCTTCGGTGAGAGGCAAATCAGTGAGGTCGTTCTGCGCAAGCCGTTGTCGATGGCGAAGCAAACTGCTGGCTCCGAACTCAGCGTATAGCGGAGCTTTGGAAAGCCAGGCTATTGCAGTGATCGACCCCCACCTATTGGGTGGCTGATTCAGGTGTGCGGAATAGGTTGTGGTGTTTGCCCGAATCTCGCCTGCGCGCGAGGTTTGTTGTGTCAGGCAGGATGGTAAGCCCTGGTCTGCTGGAGGATGCGGCGTAGGCATCCAACAATTCTCTCTGCCGCTTCATGTGCCGCTGTTCCACCAACGGAGTCGTGGCTGCGACGAATCCCAAGCAAGTTAACGACGTTGCTCCATCGGAGGAAATATCCATGCTTGAGTTTCTCAGCTACGTTGCTGCCAGGGTCATCGCAGGCGTCATGACGGCGCTCATTCTGGCCATGATCTTCAACCACCAATGCAACAAGGCTGTCCAGTTCACTGGCGCCGCGACTGCTTCCGTATAGGGAGGCCTCATGACAGGTGATCTGTTTGTCATCAACTCGCCGCGGGAGTCATCGTGGATCTCAACTGTTTCTGATGTCGCCTCAACCTGGTTGTGGGAGCACAGCAACATAATTCCGCTCTTTCTCGGCGAGACCTTGCTGGCTGCCGTAATCGTCGCCGTCTTTGTTTGGCGGGAACGGCGTAAGGCCCAGAGAGCAGACGCTGAAACCATGAGAAGAATCGGGGCGATGGAATTCAATCACCGTCGGGAGGAAGATTGAACCCTCGCCGTTGAATCCATCATTCCGCCGCACGTTGCCGTTGAAGCCAACATCCATCCTGCGGTAAACCCTTCACAATTCAACCAAGCAAATCAGGCTTTGAGGAGAGCCTCGCCCATGTTCGCTCATGCTCAACAAAAGTATTCGCGCAGTGTCCATTTGCGTTTCGTTGCAGCTCAAGACTTCATGATTCGCCGTTGTATGCCGCGGACGCCCCAAGTGATCGGGTCTGCCGACAATATGCTTGCTTACTCAACCGGGTTAGTCGGCCGGAAGTAGTCTCTCCCGGTTCAACCGCAAACTCTTTCGATGGTGATCAAGCCATTCTTTTCCTTCGCGCTCCACCGCGACGGACGCCGGGCAGGTTTGCCTCTTTGACTGCCCGGCGAGTTTTTCGATCAACGCGGATTCAAGATCAAACGTCAGGTTTCCGCAATTGGCGGCAGTTTTATCCGCCTCAGTTACGAGGCCGTAGACGCCAAAATCAACGGCGAATTCAGTTTTGCATCGAGGTTCTGGTTTTTGTATGCGAGGGGTCGGGACATCCCTAGAGTTCCGATCGAGTCTTGATACTTTCGACACACTTTGCCTGTTTTCTGGTCCGGGTTTTCCCGCTCTAGTATAGGCAAACAGTTCCCAAGTGGATAATTCACGATTCAACGCACTGCGTTATGGGATGCTTTCGACGTTCAAGAAGCAGCTAACTCATGGCGGTTTCACCCTGGCTTTTATCGTTGCTTGAAGGAGAGGGAAATATGAGCACGACGCTCATCGACCAACCCACCGGTCCAATGCACCGTTGCGGCAAAGTCTGGGAAGGACTTCGCTCATTGGGAACCCGCGGCATCAGCGCGGTCAACCTCTGGCGCAGGCATCAGGACCAGAGTGCGTTGGAGAAAGCATTGGCTCGCATCATCGAGACAGCCAATGGCCATCGTACCAAAGGATTGCCCAAGGGGGCGCCAGTCTACGTTGTGTTGCGCGATAAGGCCGATGCCAGAATTCAGGTCTTCGCTATGAAGTGGGGCGTGGACATCGCAATCATCAAGGCCCAGGCGCCAGCCTTGGCTGATCTCGATAGCCTGTGCGTCCCGGACAAGCAGATACCGGCCGGCCTCAAGCTGCTGGCTGCCCTGCTCGGCACGATTCTTTCCCTTGTGCTGCTTGGAGCAGCATCCGGTCTGGTGCACGCCGGCCACGATTGGGTGATGCGCTTCGTCGTCCGATAGTGTCTGTCTTTCCATCTTTCAATCCAACTGGAGAAAGCCAATGGCGGCATGGTTGCTGTGGTTCGTGCCCTCGTTTGAGGCAGGATTCTGGTCTGCCCTCATCGCCGGCAAACTCCGCGGCAGGGGCAAGACCTGCGAGCTTCTTGTATACGGAAGACCCGCGCGGACATGCTTGCCGCTCATCGACGAGCGGCTCCGCAAGGCCGCCGGAACACCGACAAAGTCGCAGGCATTCGCGGCCCGGCGGATTGCCGCCGTCCTGCGCTGGCTTGCCAACACGCGAGCAATGGATTACGCAATCCTGCTCGGACTAAGACGGATCTGGCCAAAGGGCCGGACCATCCGCGCGGAGGTGAAAATGTGCCTCTGATCTACAAGCTGCTGCTCATAGTGCGAGCGGCAGCGCTCTCTGTATCGGCCATCTACAAGGCCTACCAGAAGAATCGGGAGGACTCGAATGATTCTCACTCCGTCTAATACCGGCAACCTTGTCGCCGGCGCCGGTCTTGGCATCTTTGCCTGGAGCGCATTCCTCAAAGCAGACAAGGTACCGTGGCTCAAAAAGCTGATGACCACCAGGCGCAAGGAGCTGAGCCTGGATTGGATCAACAGAAACAAAGGCATCAGCCTTCTGGGTCTGGAAGCAATCAATCTCGGCATCCACGGAATTCTCTCCGCGAATGCTGTCATCTTTGCACTCGGCAACACCATCCTCAACATCTTCATGCTCTGGGCATTCCTGCCATTTCGCATGGCACGGGCTGAAAAGCTGCGCATTCACAACATGCTGAAAGGAGTTGCATGACCAAGCTCACACTGCTCGCCGTTCTTGGCCTGATCTACCTCGGTGTCCTCAGGCTTGCCTACTTCTTCATGGCCGTATTCATCATTCTGTTCTTCGGCATGACCACCTGGGAACTGATTCGCACATTCCGACAACCGGCGAAGCATCGCTTTGCCGCGCAGTAGCAATACATGCAGTTCAAAACAAGGAGCGATACCCCATGAAGATCATTTGTGGATTCTTGATGTTCGTTGCCGCGGTTGCAATCACCGGCGGCTTGTATCTGGCCATCCGCAAGCCGGAACAGAAGAAAGCTGATTTGGAGAGACTCGGCAGCGCATGCAGTCAAATAGCCAATCGTCTTCAGCGGCTCGGCGATTACCTGGTCAGGCTCTACACAGTCACTGTCGCCAGGGTCATTCCCGGTGCATGCAAGGAACGGACCAGCCTGCCCGAACAGCAAAGCTCCGCGACCATCTGATCCAGTTGGGGCGCAGCAATACCGCATGGAGAGAGGAGGCCGCGCCATGTATTTGAAGTTCCGTGTGAGCCGGGAACCTGCAAACGACTTCATCCATTTGTTTGTGAACCGGCTCGCATACGGAATCCAGGCAACGAAGCCTTTGCCGAACGGTTCCATCCCCTACTATCTGGCACGAGATTGGTTGACGAAGGCTCCGAAGCTTCTCGATGCGGATGTCGTGCGGATGCACTTGAATGGCGACATTACCATCAATCTGTTCGCGATCAATCCAGAGACACAACGCTCGAAGTGGGTCGCCGTCGACGCCGACTTCGATGGTGCTCTGCAATCGCTGATTGAATTGCAGCAGGCGTTGAAACAGGACGGCGTCGAAGCCGCGATTGAGCAATCGCGCCGCGGTGGTCATCTCTGGATATTCGGGGCCGCACCGCTGCTAGCCTCTGAGTTCCGCATCTACATTTACAACCTGGCGTTGCGGCTCGGAGTTCCGGTCAAATGCGGCCTCAAAGACGGCATTGAGATCTTTCCACGTCAGGATCGTCTTGAAGAGGGCGAGTACGGCAACGCGCTTCGCGCGCCGCTTGGGGTCCATCGCAAGACGAATCTCCGGTACTGGTTCCCTGCAGCCGCACCACGACCAGAAGCGCAGCTTGGCTATCTCAAGGGACTGCCAAAGCTCACGGAGGCCAGGCTCAAGGCGCTCATTCATGGAATGAGGTTTCCTGAGGCGTATAGACAAGTCGTGGCAGCTCCGTACACTTCAATCGCATCACCATCTGGCCAGCGCGAGTTTCGGATTCTTGAACTCGTCCGCACCACGCGCAGAGACAGCCGCAATTGGTGGGCAAAGTGCCCATCCTGCTCGCTGGTGGGGCGCGATCGGACCGGCGACAACCTTTCAATCCAAATCAAGGACTCACGCTTCTACAAGTGCTGGGCCGGCTGCACAAAGGATGAGATTCGCGCGGCGCTTGGCCGACCGATTCGCATGAAGCAAGCAGCGTAGAGGAGATGGACTCGCAGGCAATCGAAGATGTGTACAACCCAACCTGATGGGGAGGAGAAGAGCATGAGCAAGTGCGTCAACAAAGTCATCTTGATGGGCCACGCCGGAAAGGATCCGCAGGTTCACATTCTGCCGAGTGGGACCTTGGTCAATCTCTCGCTGGCCACGAGCGAGCGCTTTAAGGACAGCCGCGGGGAATGGCAAGAACGCACCGAGTGGCACAACCTAGTTGGATACCAAAGAATTGGGGAGATCCTTCGGGACTACGTCAAGAGAGGTTCGAGGGTCTACATCGAGGGTACCCTCCGCACCCGCTCCTGGGAGGATCGGGAGTCGGGACAGCGCAGGTACCGCTCGGAGGTGGTCGTGACGGATATCAACCTCCTATCCCCGGCCATCGCTTCGAACGGCGCGGGCGAACCTGAGCACTATGCCGGCGGAAACCGCAGCGTGCCGCAGGAGTTCAGCGGCGAAGAGGAGATTGAGCGCGAAGAGGTGCCCTATTAAAACTGGGAAACACCTTCCCAAATTAACTCACGCCGAGCCTTAGCAGCATCCGCAGGTCTGCCCCTGCCAAGCCGATCTACCCTCCTTGACGAGGATAGGAACTGCCACCAGCGCAGCGGCGGCATCAAACCACGCGATATGAAAACATGCGTTCACGCCAAGCCCCACCAGTGCGATCAATGCAAGATAGGCACAAGTGGCCGACTGTGCTGCGTCGGCGGCCAAGGCCGTGTTTCCGCTGTGATGAGCTTCCCGACGCTTCAGCCATGCGAGGACGGGCATAGCAACCAATGCGGCCATGGTGATGCCAATTCCCGCACGGCTAGTTCCAGGCCGCAGCCCGAGAACTAACGATGCAAGGGCCGTCCCCGCTACAACAAAAGCAAGAACGAATAGCAGCATTGAGGCTGTGCGCGTTGCCTTGCGTTCCGAAATGGACATGCTTGGGACCCACTGCAAGAGCACCACAGAGGCGGACATAAGCTCTACAAGGCTATCGGAGCCAAAGGCCAACATCGCGGGGCTGTGTGCGGTGATCGCCGCATACGCGGATACGCCGAACTCTATAACCATCCATACCAACGTGACACCTTGAAGCCAGAAGACACGAGTCCGGGGCGGCGCCTTCTGAGCACAGCCGAAAGCAGGTTTCGAAAGGTGAATACCGATCTGCATGAGATCTGGCATGCCGTCATGCTCTCAGGTTCTCGTACGGGACGCAAGACCACAGCAGCAACTTGGTGAGCCAAGTTGCCAGAACTTCACTGAAGGTTTCGCACAGGAGGAGTTGAGTTATGGCAACAGCAGCGAAATTCGCAGGAGCCGAGCGGGAGAAACTCTTCGCACAGCTCGAAGTGCCATTCGATCCAGCTCAGGTCAAATGGCGGATCATGCGCAGCTCAAACGATGGGCGCTCGGGTCTGGTTCTTCCCTTCGCCGATCCGCGCGCGTACACGGATCGACTGAACCAACTCTTTACGCCGGCAGGATGGACTCGCGAGTACACAATTTCTACCGTCCCGTCTCTGACCCGTGTGGACCGAGGCAAAGTGGTCGTAACCAGCAAGGTATTGGTGGCGACTGCCGTGACTATCACGAGGCTGGGCAGCCATGTCGGAACCGGAGAGGAGTGGGCCGACCGGGAAAACGCGGTGACGGCAGCGGACGCCCAAGCATTCAAGCGTGCCTGCAGTTGCTTCGGGCTGGGGCGCTATCTCTATAGCTTCGGTGAAACCTGGGTGAACTTGAATCGGCGCGGCGAACCCGTTGCGCTTCCTGTGCTCCCAGAATGGGCGCTGCCGCCGGGAGTCACCGTGCAGCCGACCACTGGCTCTGCCGTCGATTTGCACGGCCCTGTCGATCACAAATTGACTGCATCGATTGAGGGGTTCCGAAGCATGCTCGGAGTGGACATCTACGCTGAGATCCTGCGGCGGGCGGGCCACAGTAAAGATGCCCGGACGATCCCCAATGCCGACCGGCAAAGGAATGTCGTTGAGTGGATGCAGGCGGCAGCGCGGGGATTTGAGCGGCTTCATGGGCTGGTTGAAATAGCGGGCGACGCCAGGTTCATCGCCGCAATGGACAACCTGAAGCTCGCGACGACCACCTGTCTTCCAAGCCTGGCGGCATTGAAGCAATTGATCGACGAACTCGAATCCATCAGCGGCCAGCAAGTTGCCTAGCAGCGCCGCTCTCACCAGGAGGAAATCCATGTGTCAGGTCAGGCGGTTTCGCTCTGAGCATAGCCTCGTCAGTATCCCAGTCGACAAGGCCATCTATTGCCGGCACTGCAAAACAGTGTCAAACTCACCCCGTGAACAATGCGGCAAGTGTGGCAGCGAGCTCGTACTGCATCTGGCCACGCTGGTCGACCAGCCGCCCGCTGGCCCGGATTCGGGTCCAGCCGCGCCAGGGTGCATCGTTCCGGTTCTCCATCTGGAGTTGGCCAGGGCCGCGTAGGATTGAGCCATCCGCTG
>Ga0224558_1003864_pt1 | contig 12107 bp, 14 predicted proteins | sample 714S32024metaG_FD_180682 | JGI IMG/M metagenome (GOLD analysis project Ga0224558, IMG submission 180682) | Peat soil microbial communities from Stordalen Mire, Sweden - 717 S3 20-24 | ecosystem: Environmental > Terrestrial > Soil > Wetlands > Peat | place: Sweden: Norrbotten County, Stordalen... | reverse complement strand
CGACAGGCGGTAGGTAATCGAAGACATGGCGCACCGGAGTATCGAGCGCAATTTGCAGGATCAAGGCGATCCTTTTGTCCACAAATCCTGTGGATAAGTCTGTTGAGAAGCCGGGATCATTAGCCCTAAGTGCCCGTTCTGTTTCGGGTCCTATTCAAATTGGCGAAAATCTATCCGAAATCGAAATGAAAGCTTGCAAATCAATGGGTTGCAACACCCTATGGATCCAGCGCCGAGATGTTGGTTGCAAATATTGCAAAGGAAGCCATCGATGGTGTGCGTAAGTCGCTGATCTTGCGCGGACCTAAGCCCGCTACGCGGCGTCAACCACAGCTCTGGTCAAGCGTTTATACAGTGAATGGAATGGGTCGTCGACGTCGAGAGGACGAGATATGCCGCGCTTTGATACGCTTCCCCATGCTTGGATGGTCTGGGATGTTCCCGCTCCAGCACGCAGGGGAGCGGTTCTGGACCAAACGCGAGAACTCGATAAATTCTTGGCTGAGATCGAGCGCCGTGCATTTCGCATGGCGCAGGTTGCGCTACGCGACCCCGACGATGCGCTGGACGTGGTGCAAGACGCGATGTTGAAGCTCGCGCGCAATTATTCTTCCAAGCCCAGCGCGGAATGGAGGCCGCTGTTTTATCGAATTCTGGAAAATGGCATCCGGGATTTGCAGCGTCGCAGGACAGTGCGCAAGAAGTTCATGGTGTGGCTGCCGGGATCCAAGGAGGATCCGGATAATGAAGCGCAAGATCCGCTGGATGGCGTCGCGGATGGTGGACCGGATGCGCCGGAATTGCTGATGCAGGACCAGGCCATGCAGAAGCTCGAGGGATCGTTGCGTGCCTTGCCGGGGCGACAACGAGAGGCGTTCATGCTGCGGAATCTCGAAGGATTGGATGTGGCTGAGACGGCGAAGGCCATGGGCTGCTCGGAAGGCAGCGTGAAAACGCACTATTCGCGCGCCGTGCATGCGTTGCGCGAGCAACTGGGCGAGGTTTGGTAATGAACGAGCACACGCAAGATGCAGCGCGGAGCGCATTGGAACTCCGCAGCCGTGAGTTGTTCGAGGGCAGCGTCGAGGGACTCGACATGCGTGTGCGTTCGCGCCTTACCCAGGCACGCCATGCGGCGCTGGATGCGGCCGCGGCGGCAAGGCGCCGACCTTGGTTTTTCCAGATGCGGGTATGGACGCCGGCAGCGGGGGTGACTGCCGCCGTTTTGCTCGGTACAGCCCTGTGGTTTGGCTCGCCCGCGGGCAACCATGCCATGACGGCGGCCGACCAATCCAGCTTGGAAGACTTGGACATGGTGGCTTCGACCGACGAAGGCTCGGGCGACGCTATGGAGATGTTGCAGAACGATCTCGATTTTTATGATTTTGCGGATAAAGCAGCGAATTCCGGGCCGGCAGCCTAAAGTTGAAATCCGATTGACTGCGTCGCGGTACTGGTTTGCATTGGGTGCGGCCTTAGGTGCGGTTGCGTTAGCGGGACAACCGCCTCCAGGGTCACCGCCGCAGTCGCCCGCGACGACGAATGCTCCGGGCGTCGCCACGCCGGGCGTCGCTACGCCGGGCGCCGGCATGCCTAACGACGAGTTCATCGAATTTTTGGGCGCGGATGATGTTGGAGATACCGCTTTGTGGGAATTTTTGAAGAACTCAGCGCCGCGCAAGGGCCGACCTCCCGTACCGCCACCGCAGGATGCAACGCAATGATCAGGGCCGCTTTTCTCTGTGTGAGTCTATTCGTCGCGACGGCGAATTCGACGTTCGCGCAGAGCCCGTTGCCGCCCACTCCCGCTACGCAAGCGCCGGCGCCTCGGGAATGGCAATCCTTGTCGACGGAACAGCAGCATCTGCTGCAAAACTATCAAGACAAGTGGAACACCCTGCCTGCGGAACGGCAGCAGGCGCTGGCCAAGGGCAGCCAACGGTGGCTCTCGATGACGCCGGAGCAGCGGTCGAGCGCGCAGCAACGATTCAGTCAGTGGCGCGCCATGCCGCCGGAACAGCGGCAGCTCCTGCGCCAGCGCTGGCAGGAGTTCAAGAGCCTGCCGCCCGAACAGCAGCAGCGAGTCCGCGAGTCCTTTCAACGCTTCCGACAAATGCCGCCGGAACGGCGGAGTGAATTGCGCCGCCAATGGCGTCAGATGAGCCCCGAACAGCGGCGCAGTTTCAATCATCGAGCGCCTCAGCAGCGACCGCACGGGCGCTAGCAAGCGACAATCCGCCGACCGCATTCCGGCCCAACCGGCCCCTGCGGGACGCGGGTGACAGTCCAGATGCCGGATACCCACGGCAATATTTCAAGCACTTATACGTCAATCCCACCCACCGCCGCGGGTTGCGGTAAGCTCTTGCCCAGCCGGGCGACTGCGGCTTTACCGGCAATGGAGGCATCGGACATTGGCGATCTACCATTTAACGGCGAGCATCATCTCCCGGGGCCGAGGGCAGAGCGTCGTGGCCGCGGCGGCCTATCGATTGGGCGCCGCGCTCCGCGATGAGCGCTATGGGGTCACGCATAATTACACCGGCAAACGCGGCGTCGTGCACTCCGAGATCATGGCTCCCCCGGAAACGCCGGCGTGGGTGCGCGACCGGGAGACGCTGTGGAATAAAGTCGAGGCGAGCGAAATGCGGAAAGATTCGCAGCTCGCCCGCCTGCTCGAAGTGGGGTTGCCGGTCGAACTCTCCGGCGATGAACGCGTGGCGCTGGTACGCGACTTCGTCGCGAAGAAGTTCGTCGCGACGGGCATGATCGCCGACTTCTGTATCCGCGGCGATACGAATAATCCGCATGCGCATATCTTGCTGACCTTACGCGGGGTGACCCCGACCGGATTTGGACCCAAGGAGCGGCGCTGGAATGGCAAATCGGTCCTGCTCGAATGGCGGTCCGCCTGGGCTGCCCAAGCCAATGCGCACTTGGCTCGAGCGGGCCATGCGGTGCGCATCGATCATCGCACGCTCGAGGCGCAGCAAATCGAACTCACGCCGGGGCGCAGAATTGGCGTCGGGCTGGCTCGGCAGCGCGACCAGACCTTGCCGAGTCACCTAACCGACCGCATTGCCGAACAGCAACGGATCGCGCACGAGAATGGCGAAACCATCCTTGAGGACCCGACCGTGGCGCTCCGGGCGCTTACTCACCAGCGGCCCATCTTCACGTCTCGAGAGCTCGCGCAGTATCTGCGGTCCCGCACGAGCAGCGCGGCACAGTTCGACGCGGTGTTCAATGCCGTCACGCAGGCTGCCGACTTCGTCGCGTTGGAGCCCACGGCCGGCCCTCAAGGTCGTTTCACCTCGCGTGACATGATCGAGGCAGAGACATCGCTCACCCGTCGTGCGGCGTCGATGATGGCCCGGCGAGACCATGGCGTTGCGCCGGATCGGCAGAGCGCCGTGGCGTCGCAATTTGGACTGGAGGATGCAGTGCGGCGCGCATTCGAATATCTGGTGAGCGAGGGCGATGCCAAGGCCCTTGCGGTGGCCGACGGTGCCAAGGTCGTGCTGCTGGCCGCGTCGTGCCAGGCGTGGGGCGCCGAGGGGTTCGCCGTCGTTGGCTCGGAGTGGCACCCGGGTAGCGACATGTTGACTCGCCGCACCGTGCTGCTGCTCGACGCGTCGCACCTGATGGGAGTGAAAGAGCTCGAGCGGGCACTCGCTGCCGCCGACCGCGCCCGCGCCAAGGCCGTGTGCATTGCCGATTCGGACCAGCTACGGGCGATGAAGGTGGTGTCGCCGTTTCAGAATTTGTTGTGCCAGGTCGGCCCAACAACTCATCGGTGATAGTCCGGATACGGGGCCTGACCGGCTGTGCGAAGGGGTGCGCGTCCAGCTCACGCAATGCTATCGCGACTGCGGCCTCGAGTTGCGGATCGTGCCCTTCGCTCACTGCCTTCGGATCCTGATAAAAACAATAATCCCAGCTGGATACTGGAATGATGCATGCGGCGGTCGACTCGGGCTTACCCTGCCGCTTTGACCGCTTGTATCAGTTGACTGACGGCCGCCTGCGCGTCGCCGTAGAGCATGCGAGTTTGATCGAGCCCGAACAGGGCATTGTCAATTCCGGAGAAACCCTGGCCCTGGCCGCGCTTGATGACGATGACGTTTTTTGCTTTGTCGGCGTTCAAGATCGGCATGCCGTAAATCGGGCTCCCCTTGTTGGTGCGCGCATCCGGATTGACGACGTCATTGGCGCCGATGATCAGCGCTACGTCCGCGGTTTCGAACTCCGCATTGATCTCATCGAGATCCGATATTAAATCGTACGGCACGCCGGCCTCTGCCAGCAGCACGTTCATGTGACCCGGCATGCGACCCGCGACCGGATGAATGGCGAAGCGTACCGTGACGCCGTGGTTGATCAGCAGTTGAGCCAGTTCCCAGACCTTGTGCTGGGCTTGGGCGACGGCAAGGCCATATCCCGGCACGATGATGATTTTCTGCGAGTAAGCCATCATGACGCCGGCGTCCGATGCCTCGATGGCCTTCTGCGTTCCGGTGACGGCGGCGCCCCCGGCGGATGAAGTTTCGCCGAAGTTTGCAAACAGCACATTGCCGAGGGAACGGTTCATGGCCTTGGCCATGAGTTGAGTCAGCAGCGTGCCGGCCGCTCCCACGACGGTACCGGCGATGATCATGGCGGCGTTGTCGAGTACGAAACCTTCGAATCCGACCGCCAGGCCGGTAAGTGCGTTGTAGAGCGAGATCACCACGGGCATGTCCGCGCCGCCGATGGGCAGCGTCATCGCGATTCCAAGAAGCAGCGCGAACGCAAAGAACGCGGACACGATCGGCGGTTCCGAGTTAATTCCCGAGACGATCATGAAGCCGAGCGCTACGGTGACGAGCAAAATCGCCAGATTGAGAAATTTCTGGCCGCCGAAACGCACCGACTTCGTGATCAGTCCCTGTAGTTTGCCGAAGGCGATCAAACTGCCGCTGAAGGAAACGGCGCCGATGAGGCCGCCGACCGCGGCCATCGTCAGATGCACGAGATTATGTTCGTTGCCGCCGTACAGCTCGACGGCAGCGATCGCTCCTGCCGCGCCGCCGCCCATGCCGTTGTAAAGCGCGATCATCTGCGGCATGTCGGTCATCGCGACGCGCTTGCCGCTGACCCAAGCCACGATTCCGCCGATGGCGATGGCGGCGACGACGAGCATTAGATTGAAGGGAGAAGCAGAAACGCCCACGAACGCCAAAGTCGCGACCGTGGCGAGCAGCATGCCGAGACCGGCCCAGCGCACGCCGCTCACTGCGGTGACGGGCGAACTCATGCGCTTGAGCCCTAGGATAAAGAGCGCGGCCGCTATTAGATAAGATAGCTGCGTGAGCGTTTGAATGGTCGATGTAGACAGCATGGCTACGCTGCTTTCTTCTTTCCGGCCGAGACGAACATTTTCAGCATGCGTTCGGTGACCACGTAGCCGCCCACCGCATTGCCGGCCGCGAGCACCACACCGATGAAGCCGATGACGCGCAGCAGCGTGCTGTCGGCCGACCCCAATGTGACCATCGCGCCGACCAACACGATTCCATGAACGAAGTTGGATCCCGACATGAGCGGCGTATGCAGGATGACCGGCACCCGCGAGATGACCTCATAGCCCGTGAAAGCGGCCAGCATGAAGATGTAAAGCGCAATGACGCCGTCGATCATGTTGATTGTCCCTCCACGGTCTTGCGGGTTGCTTCGTGCTTGATTTGACCGTCGTGCGTGAGCACGGCGCCGGCGAAAACCTCATCGTTCCAGTCAATGGCAAGCTCGCCCTTGACGAGGGCGGGCTTCAGTAAGTTAAATAAATTTCGAGCGTACATTTCGCTGGCGTGGTACGACAGCGAAGCCGGCAAATTGAGAGGGCCCACAATTTTTACGCCTCCATGAATCACCGTCTCGCCGGCGCTCGTCAGCTCGCAATTGCCGCCCTGCTCCGCGGCGATATCGACCACGACGGATCCCGCCTTCATGCGCTCGACCGCCGCTCGACTGATGATCCGCGGCGCGGCTCGTCCGGGAACCGAGGCGGTGCTGATGACGATATCGCTGGCAGCGATTCGTGCGTCCAGCACTTCCTGTTGCTTGAGTTTTTCCTCCGCGGTGAGTTCGCGCGCATAACCGCCCGCGCCCTCGGCGGAAACGCCGGTTTCGACGAACTTTGCGCCAAGGGATTTCACTTGATCCTTGGTGGCGCTGCGCACGTCGTAGGCTTCGACGACGGCGCCCAACCGCCTTGCGGTCGCGATCGCCTGCAGACCCGCGACGCCGGCGCCGATGATCAGCACCGACGCCGGACGAATGGTGCCGGCGGCCGTGGTCAGCATGGGCAAGAATTTTTCCAGTGTATTGGCGGCAATGAGCACGGCCTTGTAGCCGGCGACCGAAGCCTGCGACGACAGCGCATCCATGGACTGTGCACGGGAGATGCGCGGCACCAGTTCCATCGCAAAACTCGTGATGCGGCGCTGTTTCAGAGCCCGCACCAGGTCGGGCCGAGCATAGGCCTGCATGAATCCGATGACCAAAGCGCCTTCGTTGAGGGAATTCACTTCAGCGATGCTGGGCGGCTGAACCGTCAGAAGCACGTTTGCGCTCTTCAAAATGGTCGCGGCATCGCTGATTTCCGCATCCGCGTATGCGGCGTCCGGAAAATGCGCCGCGACGCCCGCGCCGCGCTCGATAAGAACGCGCGCCCCAAGAGCCTTCAATTTGGTCGCTATCTCCGGGACGACGGCGACGCGAGTTTCGTTCGCAGCCGTATCTCGGAGGATACCGATGATCACAGCCATGAACGGATTCTCCCCAGACGTTGAATTATGGCATAAGAGTCGATTATCTTTAGTATTGTTATGGAGCCGATGATCAAAGACAAGCCTCGTTCGCTGGATTGGGCGGAGGACCTCGCGGCCGTTCCTCGAGGGCATCCATTGTCGCAACAGGTCTTGCGGACCGACGTTTCCGGGATGCCGCTCGAGTGGGTCGACTATCGCGAGGCGGCGCGCCTCTATCATACCTTGCAAGTGGCGTACACCTGCGGGACGCTCTTGTATCGCCTATTCGGCGGGACCTGCGCCAAGACGGGCCTGCGCACGGTCGTCGACGTGAATTCCATCATCGCGACACATGGACATACCGGCAACCCCGGCAATCTGCGCGGTGCCGGCTATACGCCGCCGTTGAACAATCAAACCCTGTTCCGGCGCGATGCGTACCTTTGTTTGTACTGCGGCGCGCGGTTTCCCCACAGTTTATTGTCACGTGACCACGTGACACCGTTCAGCCGCGGCGGTCAGGACACCTGGGGGAACGTCGTGTCCGCCTGCCGCCGCTGCAACAATGCCAAGGCGTCACGGACTCCGGAGCAGGCCGGCATGCAGCTGTTGGCCGTGCCGTTTACACCGACTTACGCCGAATATATCTTTCTGAAAGGCCGACGCGTGCTCGCGGACCAAATGGAATACTTGATTGCGCACTTTCCGCGTTCCAGTCCGCTGCACGAGCGCATGCAACGCTGGCCGATGTGAACGTGGATGCGGCGGATGGCCGCCCCGCGGATGGCCGCCCCGCCGTTTCTCCTTACGCGTATACTCCCGCCGTGCCAACCGGTTCGCTTTCTGGCGTCGTCTATCACATTGATGCCAGCTACTTTATTTTTCGCGCTTATCACTCGATGCCGCCGGACATGGCCGACGCCGACGGCAACGCCACCCACGCATTGTACGGTTTCGCGCGCTTCATCTCGGATCTGCTCGAACAAGTCAGGCCCGAGAGGATCGGCGTGGCGTTCGATCAGAGCCTGCGTAGCGAAACGTCGTTTCGCAACGGCATCTATCCCGCCTACAAAGCCAATCGCGAATCGCCGCCGGTCGATTTGGAGCGGCAATTCGCGTTGTGCCGCGAATTTTGCCGACATATGGGCCTGGCAGAGTTTGCAAGCGCCGAATACGAAGCGGATGACATCATAGGGACGTTGGCGGCGCGCGCGCGCGCCGCAGGCCTCCGCAACGTTCTAGTGACCCGTGACAAGGATCTGTCGCAACTGATACGCGACGGCGACGTATTTTGGGATTACAGCGGCAATGCCCGCTATCAATACCATGAGATTGGGCCGCGCTTCGGCGCGATCCCGGAACTGATTGCGGACTTCCTGGCCCTTACGGGAGATGCCGTCGACAACATCCCCGGCGTGCCCGGCATCGGCAAAAAGACTGCAGCGGAATTGTTTGCGATATTCGGCTCGCTCGACGACTTGTACGCCAATCTCGAGCGTGTCGCTGCAATGAAGTTGCGCGGCGCCGCTGCGGTGGCGGCCAGGCTTCTCGCGCACAAAGATGCGGCCTATTTGGCCAGACGGTTGACCGGCATAGTTTGCAACATTCCGCTCGAATTCACGCTGGATGAGCTGAGACCGCGGCCACCGGATGCGGCTTGCCTCGAGGCGTTTTTAGACACGCACGGTTTCGGCACTATCTTGCGCCAACAGGTGCGACGGATCGTGGGCGCTCAATAGGAAGGTAACATGGCGGTATTGATCGCAGGTTTGGTCGTCTTTCTCGGCGTGCACTCCATCGCGATTTTCTCGCCCGACGCGCGCGCGCGCGCGCTGCAGCATTGGGGCGAAGGGCCCTGGAAAGCCGGGTACGGCTTGATTTCGCTGGTCGGCTTTGCATTGGTGATCTATGGCTTTGGATTGGCGCGTCAGGCGCCCGTGGTGCTGTACACGCCGCCACTGTGGATGCGGCACGCCGCCGTTCTTTTCATGCTGCCGGTTTTTCCGCTGCTCCTTGCGGCGTATTTGCCCGGACGAATCAAAGCTGCGATGAAGCATCCGATGTTGGCTGCCGTCAAGTTTTGGGCCTTCAGCCATTTGCTCGCCAACGGAACCTTGGCCGACGTGTTGCTTTTCGGGGGGTTCCTGGCCTGGGCGGTCATGGATCGAATCTCTTTGAAGCGCCGGTCGCAGGCGATAAGAACGGCTCCTCCGGGAAGGTTCAATGACTTCATCGCCATCGTTCTAGGACTTGCGCTGTATGTTGTTTTCATCGGCTGGGCACATGTGCGGCTGTTTGGCGTGTCGCCGCTTGGCTAGCACTTTTTCGCGTGGGTGATTGATGGAGTTACCGACCTATGCGGACGTCGAAGCGGCTGCCGGCCGGCTCGCAGGATACGCTCACCGTACTCCCGTGATGACATCACGGATCGTCGACGAGGCGGTGGGCGCGAGAGTATTTTTCAAGTGCGAAAACTTCCAGCGAATGGGGGCATTCAAATTTCGCGGCGCTTTCAACGCGCTGTCCGTGCTTGCGCCGGACGCGCGGAGCCGAGGCGTCATCGCATTCTCGTCCGGAAATCATGCGCAAGCGGTCGCATTGGCCTCGCGTATCCTCGGCATCGACGCCACCATCGTCATGCCCGATGACGCACCGGTATCAAAAATGGAGGCCACCCGCGGCTACGGCGGCCGCGTCGTGACCTACGATCGATACCGCGAGAACCGTGAGGAAATCGCGCAGCGGTTGGCGGAGAGCCAAGGCTCGGCCATCGTGCCGCCCTATGACCATCCCGCCGTCATTGCCGGACAGGGCACTGCAGCGGCTGAACTCATCGAACAGGCGGGGCGGCTGGACAGCTTGTTCGTGTGTCTGGGCGGCGGCGGTCTGCTCAGCGGTTCGGCATTGGCAGCCAAGGCCCTATCCCCTGGTTGCGCGGTATTCGGGGTCGAACCTGAGGCCGGAAACGATGGTCAACAATCATTTCGTCGGGGGTCCATCGTGCGTATTCCCGTCCCGAAGACCATTGCGGACGGCGCGCAGACGCAGGCTCTCGGTCGGTATACATTCGAGATCATTCGCCGCGACGTCCTCGATATCCTGACCGCATCGGATGCCGAGTTGCTCGAGTGCATGCGGTTTTTCGCAACTCGAATGAAAATCGTGGTCGAACCAACCGGATGCCTGGGCTTTGCGGCAGTTCGCGCACTCGGTACACGGCTTGCCGGTCAGCGAGTCGGAGTGATCGTCAGTGGCGGAAACATCGATGGCGAACGCATGTCGAGCTTACTGAAGGATTCGTAGCATTTCCTCGTGGTCAAATTCTGCAATAATATTCCGCTACACGGGCTGGATGCGATCGCCAAGGGCAATCATGCCGATCACGGGAAAGCCTGCAAATAGCCGCTGAGGAAAGCGCGCGCTGCGGGACCCTGAGCGCGCGCGTTTGCCAAGAAACAGCGCGCCGCCACCTCCTGATTTATACCTATCGAAGGGATACAGAATGAATGTTCGTGCATGGACTCTAGCGCTCGCGTGTTTGACGCCGGTGGTTGCGCTGTGCGACGAGGCCGCGCCGCCGCCGCAGGAGGTGTGGACGGGCAAAGGACAGGCCGGCTACACCGCATCGGAAGGCAATTCGGAGGGCAAATCGGCGAATGCGGCGCTCGACACGGCGTATTTGGATGGGCCGTGGAAGCATGCGTTTCACTTGGGCGGCTTGTATGGGCAGAGTGCCGGGATCGTGTCGGCGGAGCGCTGGGATACGAACTGGCAGACGAACTACGATCTGAGTTCGGATTTGTATACTTTCGGTGCGCTGCGCTTCCAGCACGACATGTTCAGCGGTTTTGAGTATCAGGCGAGCGCCACGGCGGGGTTGGGCTACAAACTGTTCGATACCGCTGCGACCAAGTTGGACGTGCAGGCCGGCGTGGGCTACAAGAAGTTGCGCCCGGAGGAGTTGAGCAAGAATGCCGACGGGGCGGTTGACAAGCGCACCCTGGAGCCTGCCGAGAGCGACGCGATCGGCACGCTCGGAGTGAATTATTCGCAGGCCCTGACCAGCACCACGACGCTGACGGACAAACTGCTGGTGGAGTCCGGTTCGAGCGATACGCTGGTGACGAATGCGTTGGCGCTGGCGGTGAAGATATCGACCAAGCTGGCGCTCTCCGTGGGCTATACCCTTCAGGACAACACCAAGCCGCCGGCGGGCCTGAAGAAGCTTGACTCGCTGGAGACGGTGAATCTGGTGTACGCGTTCTAATTCGACATCCACACCCAGGGGAGAACATCATGGGATTACTGGACGGAGTGCTGGGCGGACTGATCGGTGGCGATATCGTGAGCATTGGTTCGGAATTCAAAAGAATTTGCCATGAAGGGCAATGTGCTCGACTTGGCGGTGGGCGTCATCGTCGGCGCGGCATTCGGCAAGATCATCTCCTCGTTCGTCGGCGATGTCATCATGCCGCCGCGCCAGGAAATACTGCTCGAAGAGATTCGAGACGCGTTGGTTAAGCGTTAGTCCCGCTCGGACCGGAGCGTTGTTGGCGCCGGCACCGCTTGCAAGCAGCCGGCGCCGCGCAGAGGAAATGGGCAGCGGGGCTGCCCGTTCACGTTGAAGTTCTACTGTTTGTCGTATACCGCGACAGTATGCGCTGGGTCCTTCATAGCTCGACAAGGGACTTGGGTCGGTCGTGCCGGCAAAGGTAGTTCATTGAAAACGTTCAAGAAGATTCTAGGTGCGAGCATCGCTACGCTGATTCTGTTGCTTTTCGCGCTGGTGCTCATGATGTGGGAGAGGCCGCCTGACCTGATTCGCATCGGCGCCAGTTACGCAGCGAAGATCGTTTGTTCGAACGTGTTTTTGGCGAACCGCGATCCAGCGGAGGTGCTAACGACCGACGTCCAAGCTCCGGGACATCCCCTGCTCAAACTCATGCGTATCGATGTTGATCGAAACCTCGGCACCGTGCGAGCGGGTTTGCTGGGCTTCATCGGTGGTGGACTCGCGGTCGCGAGGCCGGACGTGGGGTGCGCGGTGATGCCTGACGGGAGGCTCGATACCGCACGCACCATGCCTCAGCCTAAGCCGCTACCTGGCGAGGGCTCGCTCGAACGCGACTTGAGCTTCACAGCGCCGGCGGCGTTGCAGGAGGTCATCGCCGACAACACGCTGGCCGGTCCCGGAATGCGCGCCATCGTGGTCTTGAACAAAGGTCATCTGGTTGCAGAGCGGTATGCCCGCGGCTTCGGCCGCGACACACCGCAGCTAGGATGGTCCATGACCAAGAGCGTAACCGCAGGGCTCATCGG
>Ga0224558_1003858_pt1 | contig 12129 bp, 8 predicted proteins | sample 714S32024metaG_FD_180682 | JGI IMG/M metagenome (GOLD analysis project Ga0224558, IMG submission 180682) | Peat soil microbial communities from Stordalen Mire, Sweden - 717 S3 20-24 | ecosystem: Environmental > Terrestrial > Soil > Wetlands > Peat | place: Sweden: Norrbotten County, Stordalen... | reverse complement strand
GATGAGGTGCTCGATGGAGGCGCGCGCGCCTTCGGCGGTGCGGGTCTCGATGATCTCGCCCATCAGCATGAAAAAAGCGACCACGCCGGCCGTCTTGTATTCGCCGGTCGCAAACGCGGCAAGCACGGCGATGGCGACCAACTCGTTGATGCTCAGGACTCCAGTGCGGATATCCTTGATGGCTGTCCAGACAATCGGATACCCAAGGATAACAGCACCGATCAAGCCGCTGGCGCTGGCAACCGTGTTGCCCTGCTCGAAGAGCCAGTCCACAATGAACGCATTGAGGACGAAAACGATGCCGACCAGTGTCTGCCGCAACCGCACGGGCGCGTGTTCGTGGTCGTGGCCGCACGTCGCGCATGTTTCATCGTGCTCGTGCTGATGCCGGCTTAATAGAGAGGTGACTTGCATGGTCTTAAGGACTCTTACGGTTTAGTCTCTTCCGTCTTCGCCTTCGGGACTTCACGGTTTAACAATAGCCGCAATTCCTTCGGCTTGCCATCGGCGCTCTCGGACAGGAAGATTTTATCCTGCACATTGGTCAAGACGCGGCCCAAGATTTCCGTCAGGCGCTGTTGGACGAAGAGGGTGGGGTGATCCTGGTATTGGGGCAGAATCTCCTGGAACCGCTCCGCCTGCGCGGCCATATCGCTCACGCGGCGGGCGCGGTCGGATTGCGCCAGGCTGATGAGCGAGTCCGCATCCGCGCTGGCCTTGTTGGTAACCTGGTTCTCATAGCTGCGGGCGGCGTTGAGCACCTTGCCACGCTCCTGTTCCGCAGTGGTCACCCGTTCAAAGGCCTCTTTTAACTGGCGCGGTCGAACGCTCTGGACCGCGCATTGCTCGACAAGTATGCCGAGGTCCTGCGTTTCCACCGCTTGCGTCGCGCGGCGGCGCACTGCCTCCTGGAAGCCGGCAATGTCGCGGGTGAGAATGTCGTCCACCTTGAAGCGCGAGGCGGCGCAGAGCAGCGCGTTGTCCAGGGCATTCTGGACGGCGTTGGAGGCGTTGACGAAGGCAAAAACGTATCGAATTGGCTCCTTGATGCGGTAGGTCAGGGTGGCCTTCGTGTGAATAATATTCGCGTCGGCCGTCAGGGCGTAGCCATCCACGATGGGATTGAGTGGGCCGCCCGCGGGCGGCTCGATGCCCGCCAGTTCCTGCTCGGGTGTCACCGCGTACCAGCCCACGGTCGAGGTGACCTGCTGCAGTCCGGAGATCGAGACTTTGATGCTCTCGTCGATCGGATAAGGGAGCGACCAATGAAGCCCCGGCCCGAGCAAGGCCTTTTCGCCTTCGCCCACGGGCCTGCCAAAGCGCAACAGGATTGCCCGCTCCTGGGGACCCACCGTGAAAAAGCCGGAGGCAAGGAACAGCAGCACGAGCAGCACCATCACGACCTTAACGATGGCAAAGCTGCTGCGCAGGGCCTCGGCCAGGGCCTGCGAGCCGGCATCCACCGGCGTCTCCGGTGGCTGGCCGGGTTCGGGCAGCCTGTTGTGGGGATTGTCGTGCTCGTTCATTGCTGGATCACTTGTTCAGCAGATTGGTCGAGGCGCCCAGGAACAGGTCGAATGGCGGCGTGTGCTGGTCGAAGATGAGAATCGAGCGCTCCTTGAGTGAGCCTTCCAGCGCGTTCAGGCGGAAAATGAAGCTAGCCAGCCCGGGATTCTGCTGGAAGACGGCCAGCGATTTGGCGGCTTCAGCCTCGCCTATACCCTTGATCCTCGTTGCCTGTGATTCGGCGTTCGCCAGCGTTTCCGCCGCCCGGCGTTCGGCATCCGCCCGGATTCTTTGCGCCTCCGCTTCGCCTTCGGATTGAAACCGGTCGGCGAGCCGTTTCCGCTCGGAGGTCATGCGATCAAACACGGACTGGCTGACGCTTTCCGGGAGCTGCAGCCGCTTGATGCCGAGGAATTCGACCTGCAACCCCAGGTTGTTGGTCTGGATCTGGGATTGGATGGCCGCCAGGATTTCGTTCTCGATGGCCACAAAAGCCGCCCCATTATCACTGGTTGAGATGAAGTCGGACAACGGGTGCTTGCCCACGATGGCCGTCTTGGCGTTGCTCAGCCATTGGTCCAGGCGCGCTTCCGCGGCCGCGATCGGGTTGGCGCTGCCGGCGAATCGAGGGAAGAAGGCGGTCGGATCGGATACCTTCCACCCAACATAAACCGAGGTCAGCAGGGCGAAGCCATCGGGCGTCAGCCCTTCGGTGAGCCGGTCCTCAAAGTTCTGCACGCGCCGATCGAAGGTCCAGACCTTCTGTATGGGCCAGGGCCACTTGAAATACAGGTTCGGCTCGGTGATGGGTCGGGTCGGCTTGCCAAAGGTGGTGACCACGGCGACTTCGGTGGTGCGGACCTGAAAGGTGAACAGGAGCAGGCCGAAGATAAGGATCAGCAGCAGGCCGATAACAGGCGTCAGTGGGTTACGTCTCATGGCAATTATTTGGTTTTGGGCGCGGGCACGCTCAGGTTGAGCAGGCTCTGCGCGATGGATTCCTGCAGGTCGAAGATGAGGACGTCATGGGTGTTGGTGGTGAGCAGAACGTATTTGCGGGCGTTGGCAGTGGCGCGGGTAAAGGTCTGCAGATAGGCCCGCTCCGCATAGACCGACCGCGCTATTTCAAAGGCGGGAATCTGGTTCGTAAAGAGGGCGGCCTGCGCGAGCGCGCCCACTTGCCGCGCCATTTGCTCGGCGTAGGCCTTGTCCACAAGGGTGACCGCCTGCGCCCCGGCCAGGGCGTTGGTGCGGATATCGTCCGCGCGCGCGGCTAGGATCCTTGCCTCCTTCGTCTGTGTAGCCGCGATAACCTTCTCGTATTCCGGCGCGACTTTCACCGGCGGATGCAGATCGCTCAGGCCGACGGAAATGATCTGCGCGCCCAGGCTGTGCTGGTCGGCCGCCGCCTGGATGCGGTGTTTTAGCGCTTGCGCCGCCTCGTCCCGGCCAAAAGACATGAGTTCGCCCATGTCCGCACCCACGAGATAGCGCACCACCTCGCGCGTGCCGAGGTCCTCCAGGAGCCCTGGCGCGTCCTCGTTGTTATAGGCCCAGTCCACCAGATTGGTGATTTGGAATTGCACGGGCACGCTCACTGTCAGCAGGCTCACGGGCGGGGTCCGCTTGCCCGAGACCTCGTTGGTGGTTTCCTGCGAAACCTGCAAGCGGTTCGCCACCAGGAAATTGGTCTCATTGCGGTGGCCCTGGCTCCACAGCACGTACCGCTCCCGCTCCTGGCCGGACTCCTCAGCAAAACCGACGTTGAAAGTCTGAATCTGCTCGGCGCGGAAGCGATAAACCTTGTCGATGGGCCACGGCCATTTGAGGTGTGCCCCGGGGCCGAGCGGCGAGCGGCTCTCCACGCGCTGGCCGAAATGCTCGAGCAGCCCCTGCTCGCCCGCTTCAATGAATACCACGCAGGTCGATAAAACCAGCGCCCCGAGCTGCAGCAGCAGAAGCCACCCGAGCGCCTTCTCGAAGAAGCGATAAAACCACGTTTCGGAAACCTTGAAGCCGAACTGGTAATCCAATGCTTGCGCCGCCGTGGTAACCAGGCCTTCCGGCTGACCCAGCAGGCCGACCAACCGGCTCTCATACAACGGCCGCTCGATCTTGCCCTTGACCCGCGGCCGATAAATCTCCAGCACCAATTGGACCAGGGTTTCGAGCGCCACCAGCCCCAGCAGACCGCACAGGACGTGCGCGACGTAGAAGTCCGTCCTGGGGAAGCCGGCCCAGACTCCCACCATGCCCAGCGCCACCACCAGGGCCAGGAAGGCATTGAAAAGCAAATAACTCGCGCCGGGCCGCAGCAAACGCTGACGTTCCAGCCGCGCAATCGTGGCGGAGAATCTGCCGAGCAGGAACAGCAGCAGGGCGAACACGCCAAACAGCGCCAACCCGGCAATGGGCTGCTTTACCTCGGTCACCGATGTGCTCTGCGACAGCCAGCGCCACAGGAACCAGGCCCCGCCGACTTGCAGCGCCAATAGGATCACCGTGAAAGCCGGGACAAAGAACCGCTCGAATTGCTCGCGCGAGCGTTGCGCCGGGAATACTTCCGCGTCCTTTGCTTCGAAGAGCGCCGAGCCGCTGTGAGTCTTGGCCAACTCGTCGAATTCCAGCTTCTCCAGCCGCTCCCGGTCCTCGAGGCGCATTTGGAACCAGCTCACGGCCGCCACCAGGACGCCGAGGCCAAGGAACAAAATGTTGACATGGCCCGCCAGCGAGTTGGCATAGCGCGCTGCGGCCAGGGCCGCCACGCCCACGGCCAGCAGGATCAGCAGGTTGATCAGCCCGTTTTTCTGTATGCTTCGTTCCATGACAAATCAGCTCAGTTCCCGTTCTCGAAACAGCAGGATGGCTGCGGTCAACACCGCGCCGACATAAGCCGCCATATAGGCAAACGCCTTGCTCACATAGCCCCAGTGGAATGTGCTCTTGCCTTCAGCCAATGCATCCGCCAGCCAAAAAAGCTGCCAATTCGGCGTCACCGTGTAAAGCACCGATGCCCACCAGGTCCCCCCCATGCCCGCGTGCCGCAACCGCGCCTCGTCCGCCGCGCTGATGTTTTTCCGCTCAAACGCTTCGAGCTTGCCGTTGCGGTCCTGGTCGTACTTGCCCACGATTTCTCTAAGCAGCGACTTTTGGCTCTCCGACCAGCGGGGGCTGCTGACTTCCTCCGTCAGATCATGCCGCCAGACCGGCTCGGCTCGCCGGCCAAACAGGTAATCCGACATGATGCCGACCAGAAACAGCGCCGAGCAGATAACCAGAGTGGGAATCATGTCGAATCGCGTCGAGCAGGCCAGCGCCAGCCCGGCCAGAATCCAGAGCGCGAACAGGATCAACACCGCCGCCGGAATCATCCGCCAATCGACCCCCGTGGCAAACTCCCGGGGTTTGCCATGCTGGTCGAAGAAGCTGATCACCACGAATGCGACCGTCACCATCACCAGCACGCCGAACACTGCGTCGGACACAAAGGGCCGGCGGAGGAAGAAATTGCTGAACCCGCCCAGCAGGTAGGCCACGACCAGCGAGAGGAGAAAGAGCCCCAGCGCGAACAGGTCCGTCGAGCCGTAGGCGTCGAACGCCATGCGGCTGGCCAGCAGCGCGGCGATCAGGTTCACATAGGTCAGCAACGCCAGCGCGACGGTCAGGCCGGCGTATTTGGCGAGCAGGAATTGCGCCCGGCCGACCGGTTTCGATAGAACCGCCAGGGCCGTCCCCGACCGGATCTCGCGCGCCAGGGAAGCCGAGGCGCTCAAAACCGCCCCCAGCAAGCCCGCCAGCAGCATCACCGCCAGCGTGCTGTTCTTGACCAGCTTCGGCTCGTCTCCGAACGCGAAGTAGTAGGGCGTCGCCAGAAAGATCTCAAACACGGCCGAGGTGGTCATCAGCAGCAGGAACACCGGCTGCCGGACCAGTTCCATGAACGCGTTAGTGGCAATTGTGACGAACTGTCGCATCTACGTAGTCAAACCGTTCATCTTATGGATCGCGCGCATTAATGCAAATCGTTATTCGAGTCTGAGGCGAATCCTGCCGCACCTGCTGTCGGCTGGAAACTGTGCGTTTGAGCGCACACCTGGGCGGTTGAGGGCACAGGGCCTGGGGGTGCCAAGGAGGATGGAGGATGGTAAGGGCGCGCGGACGATGCCAGGCCCTCGGCAGGTTCCGAAGGCGTACCGGGCGCGGCTGGGCTGGTCGAAAGCCCCAGCACGCCGCAGACGGTTCTGGCGATAGTCACTTCCTCATCGGTGCGGATGACCCGAGCCGTGACGCGACTGGCCCGTGCGGAAATGACCGGTGCGCTCGCCTCGTTCTTCCTGGCGTCCAGCCTGATGCCCAGGAATTGGAGGCCGTCGCAAATCCGCGCACGGACCGGGAAGGCGTTTTCCCCAATCCCGCCGGTGAAGACGAGCGTGTCCAACCCGCCGAGGGCGCGGCAAAGGCGCCAATCCATTTCTTCACCTGGTAACAGAACAGCGCGACCGCCTCAGCGGCGCGCACGTCTTTCGCCTCCCGCGCCAGCAGGTCCCGCATGTCGGGACTGATCTCGGACACGCCGAGCAAACTGGATTGGCGATGGACCATTTCATGGAACTGCTTGCCGGTCATGTGCTCCGTCCGCGCCAAGTACCATACCAAGCCCGGATCCAGATCGCCGGACCGGGTGCTCATGGGGATTCCGGAGGCGGGGGTGAAGCCCATGCTGGTGTCGATGCTCTTGCCGTTGCGGACGGCGGCGAGGCTGGCGCCGTTGCCCAAGTGGGCCAGGATCAGCCGCCCGCGCGCCGCTCGGGGACCAGCCACCCGCGGCATGTCCCGGTGGAAGGCGGTATCAAAGCAGGCCACCTGCGGCAGTTGAGGTTGGTGCTGATGGAACACCTCCATGAGCTGAATGCCGGAAGGCATGTGTTCGGGATCGTATGGGCTGATCCGGTGCAACTCGGCCATCAGTTGCGGTGTGATGAGCTGGGCCTCGCTCAACTTCAGCCCGCCATGGACCACGCGATGGCCGACCCCGGCCACCTTGGCGAACCCGACATGACGATCCAGCCAGCCAATCAGAAACGCCGCCGGGGCGCGGTGATCGGATGCGCGAATGAGTCGCGGGGCGGTCTCGCTGCCGCCGTCATGGATGGTCAGGGTTGGCTTGGGCAGGCCGATGCGTTCGATCTTGCCGGCAAGCAGCCGTGTGGTGGGCGAGTCGGCGCGGTAGAGGGCGAACTTGATGCTCGAAGAACCACCGTTGACCGTCAGCACGCGCCGGGCCGGCTCCTCGGCCGGCTTGTGACGGGGTGTTGTGTTGGTGCGGGACTGGCCCGGCATGTCACGCTTTGTTAATCAGCAACGCCGTGCGGACGGTGGCCAATTCCTTGCGCTTGGCGGCGCTTACCTTTGGATAGTTCAAATCCAGTGATTCCAGGGCGTCCACGATCACCTCGGCCACCACCAGGCGGGTGAACCATTTATGGTCCGCCGGCACGACATACCAGGGGGAATAATCCGTGGCCGTATGGCGTATGACCTCTTCATAGGCGCGCATGTAAGCGCCCCACTTTTGCCGCTCCCGCACATCAGCGGGCGAGAACTTCCAATGCTTGTTCGGGTCTTCCAGCCGGCTCAGGAACCGGCGGCGTTGTTCCGGTTTGGAGAGGTGGAGAAAGAACTTCCGCACGATCACCCCGTTGCGCATGAGATGGCGTTCAAAGGCGTTAATGTCCTCGAACCGCTCCCGCCAAAGGTCTTTGGTGATCAGCGAAGGAGGCAATTTCTGGCTGGTCAGCAGCTCGGGATGCACCCGCACCACCAGCGCTTCTTCGTAATAGGAGCGATTGAAAATCCCGATGCGCCCCCGCTCCGGCAGCCGCCGGTTCGTGCGCCATAGGAAATCATGGTTCAGCTCCTCCTCCGACGGCACTTTGAACGAGGCCACGTCGCAACCCTGTGGGTTGACCCCAGACATGACGTGTTTAATGGTGCCGTCCTTGCCGGCGGCATCCATCGCCTGGAAGATCATCAACACGGCCCATTGGTTTTGGGCGTACAGCTTGTCCTGCAATTCGCTCAGCCGGGCGACGCCTTGCTCCAGCCATTTCTGCGCGTGGTCCTTGGACTTCAGCTTCCACGTGTCGGCTGGATCGATGTCTGTCAGCCGGAACTTCCGGTTCTCGGCGATGCGATAGCGTTTAACTAACTCAGTTCTTTTCATAGCTTCCTTGATCTGTTCCACCGTGCCGGCAGGGCCTGAAGGCCGCAGCCAATGACGCCAGAACAGTAACCGGTGATGGTCCTCCCGGCAAGAACTAGCCTGCGAGAGCCCGTTCGACGTTCCATTTGGGAGGGCGAGCGTCCTCGCGAGCCCCATCTTCCAAGCTTCTTGGGCTCACGGGGACGCTCGCCTTCCCGAATTGTTGCGTGACGACGGCTCAGGCGGCTGGTCTAACTGTGCGGGAATGACCTGAGCGCGAAATGAACGTTGCCAAACTGACGCGGTCTGCTTATAGAGTAAGGGTAGCCAATTCGAAATTGTCGCGAGGAATACATGGCAGGGCATTCTGAATCCACGCTTCGGTCACAGCCGCGAGGGACAAGGTTTCGCCGCCTGGTGCGGGCGTTGTGGCTGCCCGCCTTTTGCGCCGGCGCGCTCGCGTCGCGGGCCGCGCTCCAGTTCGATGTGTTCCTCGGCTACGACTGGATCGTGCCACAGGCGAGCTGGTTTCCGGTGGTGTGCGAGATCAAGAATGACGGGCCCCCATTTGTGGGCACGGTGGAAGTGGACGGAGGCCGCTTTAACCAGGAGCAGACGCGCCGCGCGGTGATTGAGCTGCCGACCGGGACGCTCAAGCGGTTCGTGATCCCGGTATTTGCGACGGCGGGCTCTTTTGGCACCTGGGACGTGCGTTTGCTGGATGAGCGGGGGAAGCTGCGGGCCGAGCAAACGAGTTTGCGGGCGAAGCGGCAGATTGCGTCCTACGCGCCGCTGGTGGGCGCGCTGGCGCGGACGCCGGGGGGCATGCCGGTCATCCGCCCGATCCTGCCTCAGGATGCCGTGCTGCAGCCAGGCTCAGCGCGGTTCCTGCCGACGGTGTTTCCCGACAACCCGGTGGTGCTGGAGGGGCTGGATTGTCTTTATCTGAATTCAGAAAAGGGCCTGGATCTCAAGGTCAACCAGGTCAACGCCATGTTCGACTGGCTCAATGGCGGCGGCCACCTGATTGTGGGCGTCGAGCAGATTTCCGACATCAGCGCGACGCCGTGGTTGCGCAACTTGCTGCCCTGCGCACTGAATGACATACGGCCCGTGCAGGAGCATCCCGAGCTTCAGGAGTGGCTGCGGAGCGCGACCTGGCCAGCCGGTTTCGCCAAACAGCCCCAGAATCAAGCGGCGGCGTACGGGCAGCCGAGGTATGGCCTGCGACCAGGGGCCTCGCCGAGGCGCCCGGGGGCTGCGTCTCCAATTCCACCCCCACCTCCAGTCGAACAGTCTAGGTCCCAAGCGCAACCTAGCGTTAGCGCCGCCGAGCCGTTCAAGGACTTGCCGGATGATCCGGCCTTTGAAGCGGCGGGCTTGCAGGTGGCTATGGGCGACCTGCGGGACGGGCAAGTGGTGGTGGCTGCGGGGGACAAGCCGTTGATCGTCACCGCCAACCGGGGACGCGGGCGGATGACGCTGCTGCTGTTCAGCCCTGAACGCGAGCCTTTCCGGTCGTGGAAGAACCTGCCGACCTTCTGGGCGAAGCTGGCAGAGGTGCCCGGCGCCTGGTACGTCTCGGCGGATTACCGGCAGCAGGGTGGCTGGAGCAGCGACGGCATTTTCGGGGCGATGATTGACACGCGGCAGGTGCACAAGCTGCCGGTCACGTGGCTGCTGCTGCTGTTGGTGGTGTATTTGGTCGTCATCGGCCCGCTGGATCAGCGCTGGCTGAAGCGCATTGGCCGGCCGATGCTCACCTGGATTACGTTTCCCTGCTACGTGGTGCTGTTTTCGCTGCTGATTTATTTTATCGGCTACAAGTTGCGCGCCGGGGAGTCGGAATGGAACGAACTGCACCTGGTGGATGTGTTGCTCAAAGGCGAGCAGGCGGAACTGCGCGGGCAAACCTACGCGTCGGTCTATTCCCCGTCCAACCAACGCTACCGGCTGGAGGGCCGGCAGGAGTTCGCGACGTTGCGCAGCGAGTTTGCCGGCACTTGGACGGCCCCGCAGCCGGGCGAAAAGGCGATCTTCATGCAGGAGGGTGACGGTTCGTGCAAGGCGGAGATCTTCGTGCCGGTCTGGACCAGCCAGCTTTTTGTGAGCGATTGGTGGCAGCCGGCGCCGGTGCCGCTGAGCGTCACCGTGGTTCCCCAGGGAGGACAGTGGCAGGTGAAGGTCGAGAACCGGACGGATCGCGGCCTGTCCAACGCGCAAGTGGTCATCGAAGATTACATCATGAAGCTGGGCGAGGTCCCGGCGCGGGAGGCCAGGACCTTCACGGTCTCAAAGGACAAGGGGACACTCTTAAGCGACTTCGTTTCCCGCCACGGTGCGGGCTTTCAAGGCGCGGTGCAGGCGCGGCAGAGAACCTTCGGGGGCGGTGAAAGCGGGCGCATTGATGATCTGCCCAATGGCGCCATGGTCGCCTCGTTCCTTTCGCGCCTGAGCGGTCCCCAGGGTTCGATGCACCACTTCATCACGCCGCCCGGACTGGATTTGTCGTCCGTGGCTGAGCATGGCAACGCGGTGCTGCTGGCGTGGGCGGAGGATTACTCGCCGGTGAAACCGTTGCGCCAGTTCACCCCGCGCCGCAGCCAGAAGCACACGTTGTGGCGCGTCGCTGTGCCAGTCAAAAGAGTCTAAAGTCTGTTTTATGAACGCCCCCCCGATTCCCGCCGTTCAGACGTTCGGATTGACGCGCCTTTACGGCAACATCACCGCCCTGGATCGGCTCGACCTTACCGTTAATAAAGGCGACTTGTTCGGCTTCATCGGGTCGAACGGCGCGGGCAAGACGACCACCCTGCGCATCCTGGCAACGTTCCTGGCCCCGTCGGCCGGCACGGCGCAGATCCTCGGACGCGACCTGCTGCGCGAGGCCGACGCGGTGCGCCACGTGATCGGTTACATGCCGGACTTCTTCGGCGTGTATAAGGACATGGAGGTCACGGAGTACCTGGATTTCTTTGGCGCCTGCTACAAGATCCCGACGGCGCAGCGGGAGAAGACGGTGAACGACGTGCTGGAACTAGTGGGGCTGACGGAGAAGAAAGGGGCGCTCATCGGCGCGCTGAGCCGAGGCATGCAACAACGGCTCGGCCTGGCGCGGGTGTTGATCCACGACCCGCAACTGCTGCTCCTCGACGAACCGGCCAGCGGGCTGGACCCCCGGGCGCGCATCGAGATGATGGCCATTCTGCAGGAGCTGCAGCGGCTGGGCAAAACCATCATCATCTCCTCCCACATCCTGAGCGAACTACAGACCTTGTGCAACCGCGTGGCCATTATTGAGAAAGGCCGGCTCATCTACAGCGGTGCGGTGCAGGGCGTGCGGGACCAGGTGTCGCAAGGCCGGGTGGTGTGGGTGCGCGTTTCGACTGAGCAATCCCAGGCCATTGATCTGCTCAAAGCGCGGAAGGAGGTGGCCGAGGTGGCCGCTGCGGATGGGGAGATCAAGGTGACCCTGGCCGGTCCGGACATCGAGCACAGCATTGTAGCGGACATTCTCGTCCACGGCGGCGCCAAACTGATCGAGTTGCGCGAGGACGAGGTCGGGCTGGAAGAAGTGTTCATGCGCGTGACGCGGGGAGAGACGCAATGAGAGGCGGAGCGGCTGGTGACTGGTGATTGGTGGCCGGCCAACCGCCGCGCGATAACACTGATCACCAAGCACTGACCCCATGACCTTTCTGCCCATCATCGAGCGTGAGCTGCGGGTGCGGGCGCGAAGCCAGGCGGCTTATTGGACGCGCTTCGCGGTGGTACTGGCGGGCATGTTGGTTTGCTTGCCCCAGTTGATGTGGTGGTCGGGGCCTTTCGGGACTTACGCCACCCTGGGCCGGGGCCTCCTCAATGGGCTCGTGAGCACCGCTTTCCTGCTCAGTTGCGGCGCCTGCTTGTTGACGGCGGACGTTATTAGTTTGGAACGTCGCGAAGGGACTTTGGGATTGTTGCTGCTCACCCGGGTCAATACGTTCGACGTGCTGCTGGGCAAGCTCGGCTCAGCCGGCTTGACCAGCCTATGCGCAATCGTGGCGTTCCTGCCGATGCTGATGTTTCCGGTTTTGGCGGGGGGCGTGGCAGGCGGTGAGGTCTTCCGCAAGGGTTTGGTGCTGCCCGATACGTTGTTCTTGGCCCTGGCTGCGGGGCTGTGGGCTTCGGCGGCCGGCTACGAATGGCTCAAGACCGCGCGCACGGCCCTTCTCCTCGTCGCGGCGCTCGTGCTGGTTCCCGGTCTGGTCGGATTGGTATTTGGGCCCGTTAGCGCAGCGGTAGCAAGCATCAGATTGCTGAGTCCGCTGGACACCCTTTTTGCCGCGGGAGATGCCTCATACAAGGGGTCGGCGGTGGATTACTGGATTTCGCTGCTGCTGGTGCAAGCGGTGGGCTGGACGCTGCTGGTTGCCGCCGGC
>Ga0224558_1003856_pt1 | contig 12141 bp, 14 predicted proteins | sample 714S32024metaG_FD_180682 | JGI IMG/M metagenome (GOLD analysis project Ga0224558, IMG submission 180682) | Peat soil microbial communities from Stordalen Mire, Sweden - 717 S3 20-24 | ecosystem: Environmental > Terrestrial > Soil > Wetlands > Peat | place: Sweden: Norrbotten County, Stordalen... | reverse complement strand
TCGGTTACTCCTTCGCGGCGCACGCCGAGCGTGTTCGCGAGCATTTCATGTGTCATCGTCAGCTCATTCGAAGCGAGCCGATCGAGGCTCATCAGCAACCAGCGGCACACTTGCTGATCAATGGAATGGCGCCGATTGCAGACCGCCATCTGGGATATCTGAGCGAGCAACGCGTGCGTGAACCGGAGGAGTAAATGTTGCATTGCACCACCGCGGCTGAATTCCTCTTGGAGAATTTCCCTCTTCAGGCGGTATACCTGGCCGTCGCTCTGAACGACCACTCGGTTCGCTGTGATTCCACCACCCAAGATCAGGCTCACCCCTACAACACCCTCATTGCCGATCGTGGCAACCTCGGTCGAGGCTCCGTCGTTTGCCACGTCGCGGACAGAAATGATCGAGGTTGTCGGAAAGTAGGCATAGTCGAGCCGCGATTCGAGTTCGCATAAAGTCTCACCGGCCGGTGTCTCGAGGACAGAGAGATACCGTTTCACGCGCTTCCAGTCGAATGCGGGAAGCCCTGCCAGAAGCTTATTCTGCGGGTCACCGACGGCGGGGATGAAGCGGCTCGACATTCCGATGATATCCCTGTGTTGATATGCTGAATGCGCTTCCAAGCGCGCGCAACACCATCCCTGCGCGGAACTCTACTCTCTGTGCGGTTTCGTACATAGGGAAATCGTATCGCCCCAAAATGACATTTGGCGCTTGCGTATCGTGTAGAAGAGAGATGAAATTTGGGGGTGTGCAATCGAATTTCGCCGCTCCGGTTCGCCTTTCAACTAGAGTAAGGGCCGTGTGAGAAACCGCCGTGCACTCCATCGAGCCGCGCAAAACTGATTTCGGCGAGCCGCGACGCAGGGAACCGGAGAAGATCCAGCACCGGCGATTATGCAAATACATGGATAAGAGATCCTATCCTCGGTCCATAATTATGGAAGATCGGCATCGACACGGTTGGTTCGGCAGAAGTAAGGGTCGATGCCGCGTTCCGGCGACTCCAGAACGAATCGGCACCGACCCCAACGTTGTCGACATCTCTGGGTCCCTTTCAACCGTGCATAATTATAGGCTTTGCAGGAACCGTAGGACATCATCCTTCGGCCGGTACCTTGGGCTTGGACAGGACGGTCCTTGGAGGGCCTTCAGTGCTCGATCTTTCATCTCTAGATCGGCCTCGACGTATCGATGAGTGGTGACCGGGCTTTCGTGTCCGAGCCACAGAGCGATGACCGTGATGTCGACCCCGGACTGCAACATATGCATTGCGACCGAATGTCGAATCAGATGATTAAAAACACGCTTCTTGGCCAACTCGGGATACCGATGAGCTGCGAGATTGACGGCGAGCTTCAATCTTTCGGTGAAGCCGACCCGCGTCAACGGGTGACCGGACCGACCTGGGAAAAGCGGCGCATCGGGCGCGCGAGGGTATTGGTGTAACCATCGCTTCAGTTCTTTGGCGGTGCCGGTCCACAGTGGGACCGATCTTTCTTTCCTGCCTTTGCCTCGGATCCGAACCCATGCGGATGGTTCGAGAGTCAGATCCGAAACGCGCATGCCGATCAACTCGGATACTCGCGCCCCAGTGTTATACAGCACGGTGAGCATCACGCGATCACGTTGCCCGGTCCAGGTACTGGAATCCGGGGCGGCGAGAATCGCCTCAATGTGCTCACGGGACAGAAAACCGACCAACGGCTGTTCAAAGCGCTTCATGGGAATCGCCAATACCGACTGAGCTAAACCCAGCGCCGATGGCTCCTCGAAAGAGACGTACTCCATAAATGAGCGGATGGCGGCAAAGCGCGCGTTCCGGCTGCGACTGCAGTTATGACGGTCTACCTCCAGGTGATTGAGGAACTCTAGAATGAACGAAGCGTTCAAATCGTCCAGCGCGATATCGCTCGGCCTCTTTTGCAGGCGCTGATGGGCGAACGCCAGCAGAAGCCGGAAGCTATCGCGATAGGCGGTGACCGTACAAGGCGTCACGTGCTGCTGTTGCATCAGGCGCTGCACGAAGAACCGCTGCAGTAGTACAGGAAAGGGTTGCGGGAGCGGGCGGCTCACGATACACCTCCGGCGCCGCGCGTAAAGCGCTGGGCGGCACTAGCCATCAACTCGGGTGTGGCGGTCACGTACCAATAGGTGTCGGTGACTTTGACGTGTCCGACGTAGGTGGATAGTGCGAGGATACTGCGGTCGATATCGAGGCCCTGTGCGTACCAGTCTTCGAGCCGATGGCAGATAAACGAGTGACGAAGGTCGTAAATGCGCGGTGCGGGATGGCCGCCGCGGGCACGCCACTGCAGTGCAGTTCGCAAGAGCTTAAACGCGTACTCGACGCTGCGAGTCGACGCCCGTCGGCCATAGTCGAAGACGAAGAATGCGTCGGTATTAGCGGCAAGAGGTTCGCGATCGCGCTGCTGCGCGTAACGTCGTAGGGCTTGCGCGACGGAGGCGTGTATCGGCACCCAGCGCTCTTTACCAAACTTGGCGCGACGTATATGAAGCAATAGCCGCTCAAGGTCGACGTCCGAACGCGTCAATCCAGTCGCCTCGGAAATCCGGAGGCCCGTCGCCGCGATGAGCCCGAAAATCGCCGCACAACTTTGGCCGCGTAAGCCCCCGACCGGGTACAGCCGCCGGCAAGCGACCAACAGGCTGCGAATCTCGTGGTCCGTAAAAATATGTGGGGTCAAGCGTCGGTGCGCGCGACCGCAGAGCCATCGTGGAGGAATCTCTGTCGCCGGATCGAACTGTTGCCAGTAGCGGTAAAACGGGCGTAGCACTTCAATGCGGCGAGCGGCCGTCAGTGGCCGTTTGCCCCGCGAATCGGTGGCCCAGCGCATCGCTAACTTCACCGTCACTGGACCCCGATGACCGACTTGCTCGGCAAAGGCGGCGAATCGCTTGAGCTGTTGACCGTCGATATCCAATGCAAAACCCGCCTGCCGCCGGCTCGCGAGGTAGGTATCAATCCGCGTGCCGAGTGTGTCGGAGCCGTTCATGTCTGCCTCCCCGGCCACGGCATGGCCACCCGCGACAGGCCCGCCAGATCGACCTTCGCGTAGATAGTCGTGGTGTCGAGGCTGCGATGGCGCAACAAATCGGCGATCTCCTTGAATCGGGCGCCGCTTTGCACCATCCGACAGGCAACCGTATGTCGCAGGATGTGGGTTCCGCGAATACGGTGCTCAAGGCCACAGCGCCGAGCGGCGTTGCGAACTGCATTGCGGATGATGTCCATGTCGGCCGGCGCATTGTTGGGCGGCCGATGACGTACGAACAACTCGCGCCGGGTCGTTTGTGGCCGTCCGTTACGCAGATAGTCCATAATCGCAGTACCCGTGGCATCGGGTAATGGAAGTATGTCGATACGCTTGCCCTTGGCACAGAAATGCATCGTTCCGGCTTCCCAATCCATATCGTCCAATCGCAAATGGGCCACTTCCACACGGCGCAAACCCAGGTCTAGCAAACAGCGCGTGATCGCGTAATCCCGCTTGCCGGTCGCACTGGTGCGATCGAAAGCGCCGAGGAGACGCTCGACCTCGTCGGCCGAGAGCCCCTGCGGCAACCGGGAGTGGCGCCACTGTGCAACCCGAGGTAAGGCGGCGATGAGAGACTTCGTCCGCTCTCCCCGAATCGACTTGAACATGAAATAACTTCTCAGCGACGCGCCGGCCGCCTTAATCGACCCTGGAGCCCATCCAGCTGTATAACGAGTCAAGAAACTCGCAACATCATGCGGCATCAGTGTGCTTACCGTTAGTGATCCAGCACCAAAACGATCGATCAGGAAATCCTGAAGGTGACGAACACGCACTGCTCGAGTGCTCGGCGCCAATCCGCGCGCATCAAGCAAATGGTGGTCGAACTCTTCAAGCTCCACGGAAATGGCCGCCGGAATCGTCGACTCCTTCTGCGGGATAATCCCCTCCGTCCCGAGCATCTTGAAAAACAGTCTCAGTGCGGCTCGAACTTCTGAACGTGTGCGGTAACATCGGGGGGCGCATCGACACTGAGCAAGATGGCCGTCAAGAAATTGGTCAATCCGTGACTCCTGAATACCCTTAACAGAAAACCTCCGCCGAGTGCACCAATGCACAAAATGCGCGACGCTTCTGAAATACCCCTTGATCGACTCAGCGGCATATCCACGATCAGTGAGGTACTGCAGGTATGCTTCTGCGGCGTCACCGAGGGACGCCGCCGCAAACCAATCTTCGCTTCTTCGCTGACCGGACCTGAAACGTGTGCGCGTAACCATGTGACTCTCCTCATGACGGTTGAACGTCAGAAAGAGATCAGCAATAATTATGGAAGGCAAACTCGTGCGGACTTCGGGTCGTCGGCCGCGAAACTTAGCGGCTCTACGCGACCCTGCGATCCTGACCTTCCATAATTATGGACCGAGGATAGCGGCGATTATGCAAATACATGGATAAGAGGTCCAACTGGCTCTTCGCTGGGTCCCTGCGCGCCGGTCAGCGTGCCGCCGCCATCATGAGCCTGATCCAGTCCGCGAAGCTCAACGGGCATGATCCTTACCGCTACCTCAAGGACGTCCTCGAGCGCCTACCGACGCAGCCTGCCAGTCGTCTTGAGGAACTGCTTCCGCATCGCTGGCAACTGACATGAACGCCCCCTACAAGGCTTGCCATACTGCCGGTTCAGCAGTTCGCGTCGCCGAAAGAAAGATCCTAGAAGACTTCGTGAATACCTGGAAACTGCACAACCCGCTCACAACCGAGCAGCTGGCGTTTGCCGGTCGCGAATCGACCGTTAAGTCCGTGGGGTATTACCACGGCGGTGATGTCCTGTATGTTCTCCAAGACGTACCGGGCGTCTGGCACGAGCAATGCCTCGAGCCCGCGCCAAACAAATAAATACAGTCAAGGCGTGATGCCCAAACGCTTACTTTTCTTCGCTTCACGGCATACAATTGGGGGAATTGATAGTCAGGCAACGTAAAATCCACGGCATTCTTTAGAGTGCTTATCGCCATCACCGTGATGAGCGAGTTTGCGATGAATTCCGTGCATGCAGCGGACTGGATGTTCTTGCGCAGTGACGGCGACCGCGAGACCTATATCGACATGTCGAGTATCGAGGTTGACGGATCGAGTAATTCAGTCACTTGAGGCAGAGGACGTCCTAAAGCGGAAAAAGGACACCTTTAAGGAGAACTGACAACCGCGGTCATATCCGAGGGCCTTCGAATCATAGCCCGAGCGGTTTTCGCTTGAGCCGCCAATCAACTCCAGTTCGATCCCGCGCCCACGTCAGAAACTCACTAGCCTCGAGCGGTTTGGCTATGAGATAGCCCTGCGCCAAGTCGCAGCCGAGCTCACGAAGCAAATCCCAATCGTTTTCGGTCTCGATGCCTTCGGCGACAGTGACAATACCGAGCTTTTTCGCCATATCGATACTCGACTGGAGGATAATCCGCGCGGCCTGCTGCGTGGTGGCGCTCTTTATGAATGACTGATCAAGCTTAATTTCGGTAAAGGCGATGCGCGCAAGCTGCTGCAGCGACGAATAGCCGGTGCCGTAGTCATCAATGGACAATCCGAAGCCTTTCATGCGCAGGCGCGACAAAGTTTCGAGCGAATGGCCGATATCGGTCGTCGCGGCGGATTCAGTGACTTCGAGGATTATGTTTCGGCAATCAAGGCTTTTGCATTTTACAAGTTCGGTCACACGATCAGCGAAATTCATATCGGTCAGCGATTTGGCCGACACGTTGACCGACACGCTGACGTCCAATCCGCTTTTTGTTCGCCATTCACAGCAGAAATCCACCGCTTTACTGAGCATCAACCACGTGAGCTTATCGATGTGGTCGTGCTCCTCGAGCAGCCCAACAAAAGCGTAAGGAGCCACAATGCCCTTTTGCGGGTGGCGCCAGCGCGCGAGCGCCTCAGCGCCTTTGATGCGTCCACTTGCCAATTCCACCTTGGGCTGAAAGAAGGGCTCGAACTCATCATTTCTAATCCCTTGTACGATCTCTTCGATCGTAAAGGAGAGGGCGTCCGTCTGGGTCAGGTTGGGATTTGCCTGCGCAGGGAGATGAAGTTTGATCAATGCGGCCAATTTCTCCGGTGTGATCGGTTTTTGGATGACCCCTAAGATTTTCACACCGTACGCCCGGGTCATCGTCTCGACCGAGTCCAGTAGCACGCTCTCCATGGCACTGGCGAGGATGATTGACACCGGAATGTGCGCTTCGCCCACATGGCGCATGAATTCAAGACCGTCCATGCCCGGCATGTCGAGGTCGCTGATGATGATATCGATCGCCGCACCCGGTGACATGACGATCTCGAGCGCCGCATAGCCGTCCGCAGCCGTTGAAACCTGCGTGGCGCCCAGTCGCGCAAGCATCTTCAACAACATTCCGCGCTGAAACTCGTGGTCTTCAACCGCCAGGAACTTCAGCTCGCTAAGGCCCACCGGTCCTCCTCGCAATACTGATTTAGCCGTTCCAGCTCATGCTCAAATGCTCCCATGTTCGCCCGGACTGTCAGCCAGTCATCGGCGCGGCTGGCGCGCTCCAGACGCTCACAGACCGCGGCGAGCCCCATGGCGCCGATCATCTTGCTCGCACCCTTGATGCGGTGGGATGCCGTAGTGACTTCAAGACTATTCGACCCATCGACGGCGCGCTTCAGCATGGCGGCGTCTTCCGCATTCACTCGTCGGAAGTCCATCAGGATTTCGCGCTCCGCCGCTACATCGCCGCCTGTGAGACTCGCAAGCGCGGTCCGATCAAGCGGTGCGGCCGGTCGCGCAATGGGCAACCAGTGATCGAGCTTTTTGGACAATTCATTCAATTCGACAGGCTTCGCAAGATAATCGTCCATGCCGGCAGCAAAACAAATTTCCGCCTCCCCACCTAGCGCGTTCGCCGTGCACGCGATGATCGGAATGCGCTTGTCGCCCTTCGTAGCTTCGAGTTCACGGATGCGACGCGTCAGCGCGTAGCCGTTCATCTCCGGCATGTTGCAATCTGTAATCAGGATACCGAAACGGCCGGATTTCCACTTCTCCAACGCGACGATCCCGTTTTCCGCGCTCTCGGCGGCATAACCGAGCAAATTGATCTGGCGCACGATCAGAGAGCGATTGGTCGGATGGTCATCTGCGAGCAGCGCGAGCGTCCCCTCGGCCTCGGCGCTCGCAGTGTCTGGCGCCCGGCGGCGCATCATAGTGGTGCGCAAAAAGTCCGGAGGACCGACCGGGTCAACTTCGGGCAATTCCTTCGGATTGGCGATAGGCAAGGACAGTTCGAGGGTCATGGTGGTCCCCACCCCCACCTCGCTCACCATTGCGATCGAGCCGCCCATCATCTGAGCAAGCCGTTGGCAAATCGTTAGCCCAAGACCGGTGCCCCCAAATCGGGGCGTGATCTCGGCCGCCGCTTGAACGAAAGGCTGAAACAATCGAGCTTGATCTTCTTGAGATATACCAATTCCAGTGTCGGTGACCGAGAAACGCACGCGCTCCTCTCCATCGGCCCGCTCCAAGAGTTCCGCCTTAATTTCGATACGCCCTTTTTCAGTGAATTTCAGCGCGTTGCTGACGAAATTGTTGAGAATCTGGCGCAACCGCATCGGATCCACGAACAGCGCCGGGCTGATTTTCGGGTCGATGTAGCACCTCAGGTCAACGCGTTTGCTGCTTGCGTTGCCAGAGAAGATGTTGCTCACCGCCTTAATCGTTGATGCGATGGACGCAACCGCCGGGCGCACCTCGAGCTTGCCCGCCTCGATCTTGGAGAAATCCAAGATGTCATCAATGATCCTCTGCAGCGACTTGCCGGACTCGCGTACCACTTCGAGCGTTGTACGCTGCTCGGCGTCGAGAGTCGTCAGGCTCAATAGTTCGAGCATGCCGAGCACGCCGTTCATGGGTGTGCGGATCTCATGGCTCATCGTCGCTAGAAAAATGCTCTTCGCCCGATTGCCCGCTTCAGCAGCTTCTTTTGCGTAGTGTAGCGATTGTTCGAGTAGCTTTTGGCCGCTAATGTCGTCCCAATAGCCATTCCAGAGGATGCTCCCGTCAGGTTCCCTGCGTACCGATGCGCGAGATCGTATCCATCGGGCCTCACCGGCCGCGCGCTTAATGCGAAAATCGTGGCGAAGAGGCTTGAGTGTTCGCGCGGAGTTCTCCACTGCAGCGGCAATTGCCCTTCTGTCCTCCTCCAGAACGCAAGCCCAGATGAGATCTGCGTTTAGAATCATCGATTGGCGCGCGATGCCGAACAGCTCTTCCGAAGAGGCGCTTACAAATACGAAGCGCAGCGAGCCGCCGTGGGCGTCCGACCGGGCCTGGAAGGCCGTTCCGGGCAGGCTTTCAGCCAGGTCGAGCACTTTGCGCTCGGCGTGACGGCGTGCGCGGGACTGCACGATGAATCCCAAATAGCCGAGGATGAGAACGGCCAAGCTAATGAACATCGCTGCGAAGACACCAACCTGAGTACTCTCGTGACGTTGACGCTCCGCGGCACGACGCACCTCAAGCAGCCGCATCTCCTCCTGCTCCATGGCGCTCGTGAGGTCATATATCGCTTTACTCGCCGCGCGCCCGAATCCGGCAGCTATCCGAATGCGCACACGCTCGGTGCCCTCCGTTTGGAGCAGACGCTCGTTCTCATGCATGATTGATATGCATTGCGCATTCAGTTTTTGGAGTTGGGATACGCGGCGTTGTTGATCTTTGTTGTCGGTCGTCAATTCTTTAATCGCGATGACGGCAACGCCCTCTGCCGCGAGCGCCTGGTCGCGCTCTTCTAAGTACGTCTCTGCGGCCGTCAGCAGGTAGCCGCGCTGCGCAGACTCCGCGCGAGTTATCTGCTCATCGACGTCGTGAAAGGCCTTGATTACTTCCAGCGTGTGGCTTACCCACCTCGTCGATTCTGTGGTCCGCACGCTAGCGCCATAAAGTACCCAACCGCACGTGAGGATCGCGGCGGCAGCCGCCACAAAGGCAATGTGTCCAATAGACTTGAACGAAGGACGTCTGAAGTTCATCGTCAAACGAACCATGGACTGGTGATCGCCTTGAAATAGGTCGACTTCGTCTTGCCGCGAGCGACGCAGGACTGAACCCTGCCGCGGTCCACGAAAATTAGGTCATACGGCGCCTCTCTGACGGCCGGGTACCAGATCTTGGTGCAGTGAAGCGAGTAATCGTTTTGGTGCAACGAGCGACGTCCTATAACTCAGGTACGTCGGATGTTCCGCTCAATACGCATCAATTCTGTGTGTTCATCTCCCAAATCCATCCAAAGATGCCCCGTCGTCGCCGCTATTTCAGTTGAAAATAGGCTACATCGCAAAGAAGCACCCGGCATTAAGGGTTTGCTAGCACCCGCGAGGGTATAGTCGGGCTTGCGGCGTGAGCGTAGATCAATCAGTACATGGATGGCGGACGCCCATTAAGCCGGTCGACAACCCTGGAGATACCGATTGCGTGGAAACTGGGACGCGGCGCCTCCGAAGTAGGATGTAGCAGACTCCCCAATAACGGTCATTGGTGTCCGGCCGGTTGGGGTCAACTCCGGCGGTTGCTACCAGCTACCTCTTAGCCCAATTTGTCGGCAAGCCACAACTTGATCAACTGGCGAATTATTTTCGGCCGAGGGGCTTCGATTTCGATCGGGGCCGCGTCCTCTTCGCTCTAACCTTCGGATTTGGAAGCGCGGCCGCTGTGGTGCGAACTAGGTCAGCGAGGAATTCTGGATCATCGAGATCCGCCATTAAGAACCAGTTGTTAGCACCCGGAAACGGCGGTGCCTCGGTGGGTACGCCGATCTTGGCTCGGCCGGGTTCAGTCGCCTTGAGGAAGAGCTGGTTGTCACATATCAGGCCTATGACTTTATCTTGCAGGTAGACAGCTGCTTCGCCGAACATGCGTCTGGAGGAAATCTCGCCAGCGCTGCACAGCTGTTCACACACGAACTTCACAAATCGCCGATCTGAGGCCATCGCTGTCCTCCTTATTGAAAGCCGCTGCCTACTTGATTGGCGGCCGGCTCGTCCAGTGCTCCTGCGCAACGGCGTCGGGCCATGCCGAACCCAGCGGTTGCAGCGCAGCCCATGTCTCCACGAGCTTCCCAGCCTCGATCCGGTAGGACTGCATGCCTGCCCGACTGCGTGGCTCGCCAGTCTTGGGATCAGTCCACTTGAACGCAAAACGAAACCATGCGCGGTCGCCTTTGAACGAGTGATCGTAGACAACGACACGTATATCAGGCCGTTCTTGCCGAATTTTGGCGATCTCTGCCGCGTAGGCATCCCCGGTTACCGTCCGATCACCCGCTTCGTCGTGCCGGATGTAGTGCGGTCCGACGCATTCCGGAACGAAGCTATATTGTCCCTCGTGCCAAACTCGCTCCCAGCGGTTGAACAGGTCGCTCATCGCAGATTCATCTGACATCGACGAACGCCTTTTCCTGGTGACCCCGTTGGAATTAGCGCATTTTCTCACCAGCGAGAGACGCGGTCCAGCCGACCCCCCGGCAGATTACGGTCGTGTAGAAAGTCCACTTGTTCACAATGATCTCCGTGGAGTGGATGATCCCGCGAAACGCCCCCGTAGATGCGCGCCGCCCAGGCAACACTTTCGCTTCCAGCAACGTGGTGCGCTCCCACGAAGTGAATCCCCGCAGTATAGATCGAGTGGCGCCACGTTTCCGACAGCAGCCGACTTGCTCGCGGCACAGTGATCGACGCCTGCGCCGTTGCCTCGTCCGCGCTGATAACCAGAACCCGCCCCGGCGTTCGAGCGCTCTTCAATCTCCCGACGCTTCCTGGAGGAGGTGAGTAACGTATGCTGCCCGCGCCGCGCCATCGAGCTTCCGACCGTGAAGACGGCACCAGGCCGCGAGCGTATACCAGGCGAACCCCAACTGCACCTCGGCCGCCGCTCGGTGTTTACGGCGCCTGCTCACGACTCAGATCTCCTCGCTCCTATCGCGAATCTCGAGCTTGAACTGCCACCCTTCGAACCCCATGAGCATCCGCCCGAACTGCTCCCAGGAAATCTCGCGCCCGTCGATGATGAGCTGCGGCATCCGATCGTCGGACTCCAGGTCGCAGTCGATCCGACCACGCACGAGGAAATCTTTGATCGAGAGGCCAAACCCCGGCTCCTTCTCAAGGTGCCGCAGGGCGAGCGCCCGGCGCATCCGCTCGATCAATTGCCCCATCACCGCAAACAGATCCGCTTCCGCGTCGTCGAGCATCTGAAATTGATAACCGCCGGGAGCGCCGTCCTTGAGTTCAAACGCCTCGAGCGAAACTCGATCGCCCAAGAGGTGCAGCCGAAAGTGAAACCGGTGCATTTGGCCGCCGGCATCGGGCATCTCGACGGGCTCAAAATTCACGTGCTGAAAATCGAGATCCCCCAGACTCGCCACCTCCTCGTTGAAGCAGCGGCTACAGAGGTCCCGATAGCCGGTCTCGATCGAGCCATAGTGCACGCTATCGTAGCCGGCGATTGGCGCACGACAGGTATGGCAAAGGTCGGCCATGTGCTAACCCCGCCCGACCGGCTTCAACCCGTAGTCCTCGATCATCGCCGCCCACTTCGCATCGCCGTTCTCGATGTAGCGATGCACTTCCTTGATGCCCCGCGTATCGAGGGCCAGAAGCTTGAGGCAATCGGCGGCGATGTCGCGATCGACGGCGCGCAGCTCGGTGAGATCGAACGGGTAATCTGCGCCGTTGTAAAGCCCGGCAAGGAACGCCACGATGCGCCGCGACTGGCCGGTGTGCCAGTTGTCCTCCACGCGCTTCACCAGCCGATGCAGCGCATTGACGCCGGCGGTGACGATGTCCTGCTCGGCCTGAACCTGCCGCTGGTAGTGACCACTCATCAGATCCTCGACGCAGGCCTCGGCAACCGGGATGGCCGCTTCGGGCACCTGCAGGACGTATCGACGAGCGCCATCGGCCTCCTCGCTGATCTGGCAATGGATGCGACCCGGGGCAATGGCGTGTTGGGGATTTAGTGGCATGAGTTGAATTCCTCCTCCGGCGGGACCTTGATCCGTCGCTATCGTAACTGCCCCTCCTGTCGGGACAATTGGCCCGCGCGCCGGCCGCGCCCGCAGTATACGAGCGATGCGGG
>Ga0224558_1003855_pt1 | contig 12143 bp, 14 predicted proteins | sample 714S32024metaG_FD_180682 | JGI IMG/M metagenome (GOLD analysis project Ga0224558, IMG submission 180682) | Peat soil microbial communities from Stordalen Mire, Sweden - 717 S3 20-24 | ecosystem: Environmental > Terrestrial > Soil > Wetlands > Peat | place: Sweden: Norrbotten County, Stordalen... | reverse complement strand
ACGTATATCGACGGCTCTTGTATCGTGAGACTTACGTCGTGCAAGACGGTTTTCTTGTTGTATCCCGAGTTTATGTTGTGCAGTTCTAGCGTGTGCACGTTCGAGGCTCCTAATGCGCTTCGTGTGAGGTACCTAAAGCGGCAGGCTATCTGGTTTTGAAGATCCCGTTCGCGTCGAGGCGTTGGAAATCCGGGTTAAGACTTCCAGCCGAGTACGTCATCGAGCCAATCAAACTCTATTTGGTTCTTCAATAGCAAGTTGTTAACCATGCTGTGTCCCTCGCCTCCTTCAGCGGCTGTGACAATCCTTGCTTGGCTCTTGGGATGGTTCATTACCTTCTTCCATTGGACTTTTTCCTTTTCCGCTCTCGCAGGATCGAATTCGCTTTCTCCGGCAAGAATGAGCAACGGGCAAGTGATGTTCTTTTCGAGTCCAACCAAACTAAATTCACGCATTCTATCCAGCCATTCCGCGATGGTTTTGTTGGCATATCCAGACCTCATTCGTATATCGCCTTTGCTCAACGCCTTAACAAAAGATTGAGACATATCAAGGCGTGATTCCAGATCGCGCGGATATGGCTTTGTCGGATCCAACCCTAAAAGTTCAACGAACATCGGCTGAAGATCCGAGAAGAGCGGAAGTGCTATGACAGCTGCCAAACGCTTCTCGAAGGCAGCAGCCCTGGGGGCGAAATATCCACCAAAACTTGCGCCGACTAAAGCGAGTTTCTTTGGATCGACCTCAGGACGACTCAGGACATAATCCACGACATATCTAATCGGGACTTCAGCATCAGGGCGAAAGAACAAGTCAGGATAGTCAAAGAACATTGCTTTTTGTCCGGGCACTTCGAACATAAGCGCATTGTAACCCCGCCTCTGCGCGCCCACCGGACTCGGACCGTAGAGCTCCTCCAGGGCACTATCACCGCCTCCAAGCACAAGAACCGTCGGTCTCTTCTCGCCTTTAGGGCCGCCGGGAATGAAGTATCCGGGAATCGTCCTGCCGTTTTCGTAGGGGATGTTTACAACTTCTATGGGCGGGTTGAAAAGCTTAGCGGCTTCGCGGAAGCAGGCCCGCTCTTTTTCGTAAGATGAGCGGTGGCGCGGATCAGTGGGATCGATGTACATCGTCGTAGCGCCCCAGTAGGTCACGGCTCGTAAAAACGCATCGCGGGCGCTCACCTTGTGCCCCTTCTTGAGACAATCCCATCCAATGGCTTCGACCCGCTTCGCAGTTACCTCCCAAGCATTTGTGTAGCTTTGAAAATCTCCATCAACAATTCGGCTTGCCGTTTCGTAGCATTCTCCTACTGCCGATCCACCATAATTGCCTCTCCCTATTACTCGCGTGAAGTGAGAATCGAAATAGGTCCCGAATCTATTCGCCTGGCCCGCCGTGTGGCGAAACATTAGTTCCTGTTTTTCTTCTTTTGTGTTTTTCATTTTGATTTGTTCCTTTTGGTATTGAAGTTGTCAATAATTTAACAACGATTGACATGGGGTCGTAAGAACTATATATAGATAGCGGCTTAGTAAATAGTAATTTGACAACTAATAATCAATGGGGACAATGATGAGACGATTACCCAGTCAACTATTAGTATCCTTAACAGAGCTTGGGTTGCTCGAGTCAGAGGCGAAAATATACGCAGCGCTGGTAGTATTGCAAAGCGCAGAAGTAAGGGACTTGCTCGATTTTCTAGATGTATCTAAGCCGAGGGTATACGATGGCTTGAGGAAACTTGAAGAAAGTGGTTTGGTCGTGTTAACAAGTCCGAGACCGGCTACCTATCAGGCGATAGAGCCAAGAGTTGCGCTGGAACTGATAATAAAGAAAAATCAGGACGCCAAAAAGGAAGCGCTAAAAGAATTCCAGATCCTTAAAGAGCAGGAGGTAGTCACCGAATCTTCTTCCCCTCTATGCTTTATTTTCGGCGCTAAAAGCTTTGAATTTAAAATCAAAGACATGTTAAATGACGCTCGGGAGAGCATAAGCTGCGAAACATCAGGAAGATACCTAGAGTATATAGAAAAGGTCGCAAAAAAGAACATTAAAATAGATTTGTTAATCGTAGATGGTCAAGATACAAAAAAAAGACTGGAACACCTGTCCAAAAAAAGTAATGTGAAAATCCAGATAATTGAAAAAAGCCAGATTTTAGAGCGTCAGCATCATGAAACTGAAACAGAGTTACAAAGGCGGTCCCGTGCCAATTTAAAGGATATAATAGACGTAGATAACCTGTTCATACTGGTGGTTGATGATTCTGAACTCTTAATAATACCTCCTCTAAAAACCGGCTCTCTTAGCGCTATAACATCAACAAATAAAGTATTGATATTTATTATCAAGATGCAGAGAGAACAAGCATTATTAGCTTTCGGATCAGGTAAATAGAGTCTTCTTCTGTTTTTGATTCCCATGATATTACCTTGGCTATAACATATCAATGCTTTTATCGTGGTAGCTACGGCTTCGTAATCACGGTAAAACGGACGCGGTGACGGGCCCCGTTATTTATTATATTTTTTCCGTCTGAACCGGTCCCGAAATGATGCCTTAGGCGCGCCTTCAGAGAGCAGCCGCTGCGCTGGCGCGTCGTTGATCTAGCTGTATACGCGGGGGCGGTTAATAACCTTAGTTGCGTCTTGTTCTACACACTTAATGCAGCTGATGGAGCGGGATATGTCTCTGCCGCAATCTGCTGAGCAGCATTGTGCTCACGTTCCCGGCCAGTGAATCAATGTTATTGCGCGGATTGAATTAAAAAAGGGACTGATCTGTTCCCGGCAATGCACAAAAACCATATCGCGACTGCGAGAAGCGCAACAGCATAAGTCGTACCCCCGTCTATGAGACCAACTTGTATTAAGACGCCAAGGAGGGCAAGTAAAGCTGCTAGCGCGTAGAGCATTCTCAAGAAAAACTCGATTCGCTTCGTATTTTTTTCTGCCATGTATCTACCTCCAGACTGCTTGAAAAACGAGTATTATATTTTTCAATCTTACCACTTTCGTCCTACTTTGGCTAACAGTTACCCTAGTAGATCCCCATTTCTGCCCCATGAACAACGATCGCGCAGAGGTCGATGAACTCATCCTTGAAATCCCGGACTACAAAAACGACTATGTCGATATGGCTGCCGAAAAACTTTTGGTGGAAGTGCTCGACTAGTTGGGAAGCCTATCAATACCTGCAAGACCGCGCGCACGATGGCTGGCTATCCAACAGCGCACGTCAGCAGTTGCAACGAATTATCAAAAAAATACAGGAGCGTTTGCTTCAGAGCCGCGAATACGGGTGGGTATGTAAGCAGTCGTGAACGCAGATCAATACGTTTAAACCTCCTTGAACCTAGTAGGTGAGTTTTGGGGGCTCTCGCTAAAAGAGGATTCGGCGATGGCGTCAGGACAAGCACCTACTGAGGACGTAAAGGGGGTCGTTGGGGGAGAACAAGGAACACCCCCTCCGCCTAGAAAATTGCGCGACCGCCTCTATTTCGCCGACAACCTGCGGACCTGGCTCATCACGCTGGTGGTGCTGCACCACCTGGCAATCGTTTACACCGGGGTGGGGGCCTTCTATTACGTGGAGCCGCCTCCCAGCTACCCGCTGCCGCTCGTCGTGCTGGTCATTTTTATAGTCGTCAACCAAGCCTACTTTATGGGTCTCTTGTTCCTGATTTCGGGTTACTTCTCGCCTGGATCGCTCGAGCGTAAGGGGGTGAGGCGCTTCGTCAAGGATCGACTGATCCGCTTGGGCATCCTCTGCTCGTGTACTTCTTCGTGCTCAACCCGATCGCATCTCTCGGCTCGTACGCAATGCCAGCGTCCCTGAGCGGCATCACCACGCCTCTGTCCTGGCAAGCTTACCCCCAGCTGGTCGGTTTTGGACTCGCCTGGTTTTTAGCAATGCTGCTCATCTTCGACATCGGCTTTGCGATCTGGTGGGTTATCAGAAGAAACCGTGCGCCACGGCAGGAGAGCAGCAACGAGCCTCCCCGCTATCAGATCATAGCCGCGTTCATCCTTGTCCTGGCCTTAACCAGTTATTTGATTCGCATCGTCATACCGATAGGTGAGTACGTAGCTGGATTTCCGACCCTGTCCTACCTCCCCCAGCATCTCAGTTTCTTCATCATCGGCATCGTTGCCGTCCGTCACAATTGGCTACGGAACATTCCGAAATCGATGGGGAGGGGGGGCTTCGCTCTGGTGCTGGTCGCGACGATCACACTCCTTCCCCTTGCGCTCACCGGAGGCATCACAAATGTCGCAGGCTACGGGTCCTGGCAGTCTGCGGTCTATGCGCTGTGGGACTCGACCGTTGCGGTGGGAATGTCCCTCGGGCTGATCACGCTCTTCCGCGATAGATTCAACTGGTCGGGCAGCTTCAGCCGATTCCTGAGTCGGCACTCGTACACCGTCTATGTCATCTCGGCCCTGATCATCGTATTCGTTGCCGTTGCACTGATGGGACTCTCTCTCGAGCACCTGCTCAAGTTCGGTCTGGCGGCGGCGATTACGGTTCCGCTCTGTTTTGCGGCAGCCTATCTGGTTCTAAAGATTCCCTTCGCGTCCAGGGTCCTCTGAATCTTAGAGATCATTGTCGTTTTTAAGTCCGAACGCTGACTCATTTTAGTAATAGCTGGGCGAGTTACGGCGCGCCATGTACCTACCGCAGTTTCCCAAACGCTCGCCGTGACGAATAAGGGCCATTTTGATGCGAATATCGCCATCGTGACGCATCTTTTTCTTAATGCCTAATTAATGGTTGGTTAATCACTCTTTATGCGTTCTTATGAGCGTCATAAGCAGTAATTAACGGGATCAAAATAGCAATCCTTATTGTCGCTCCAACAACGTAGGCAGCTATGCAAACCGTAACCATCTCGCTTAATAGTGAGGCGCTAAGCGCCGTAGATCAAGTCGCGTCCATCCTAACTCGCGCGGAGTAGGCTATTAATTTGAGCTGTAATCCCCGTGGTATTCGTGGCGTCGATCCAATGCCCGACTTCACGGCCGTTGTTTAGCAGGATCAGCGTCGGGACCGACGGCACCTTGTACTGATCGGCCAGCGGGCTCGCATAGTTCACGATCGACTGTACGGGGACCTTCCCCGCATACTTCTTTTGAAGCTGGGTGACGTGTGGCTCCAGCGCTTGGCAATAGGGACAATTCGTCTCATAGAAGAATAGCACCTTCAAGTGTGCCGGCACACGCGTTGCCGACGCTGAAGTCGTAGTATTTGCTGTCTTTGCTTTCATTGATGCTGTACTCGATGCTGCTTGTGATGCACTGCTTGCCGTTTGGTTGCTATTAGTTGATGATGTGCAACCCGCTACTGATAACGAGGCAACCATCACGAGCACTATGATGGCTAACAACTTTTTTATCATATGCGTCGCCCAAAAAGGCGGCGAGATAGTATAAACGTTGTTGTTAGCTGGGCCCCATCTGGTACCGTTTGATGGCTCGAAGAACGGGGGAGTTATCAAAACTGCTTCGCGGCGATTAAGGAATTGGGTATTTTCGAGCTTAGCAGGTCACACGCTGCCGATGACATAGGCTACTATTGGTCACTTCCCGCGAAAGCAGCCGCCGTTAGGTGTGACACAAAGATGCTGTCACGCTTTCCCACACAAAGATGCTGTCACGAGTTCCCACACAATCTCTGTCTCACGCGGCCTTATGAAACCATTCCGTGTAGTCCTGATTGGAGATGAACGTGATGGCTACGAATGCATCAACCATAAAAAACGGGGCCTGCTGGTATGGCCTACACTTCGGCTGCTTGAACACCTCAAACGATCCGAACTGCACCAAGTGCGCAGAGCGCCTCGGCCACGCCGTGAACAGCGTGCTTCGCCCCCCGCAGCGCGATTGACTGAGTGGTTTAGCGCACCGGCTGAGAAATAACGAGTGCTACCTCATAGGTTTGGTACCACTTAATTTTCCAAACTGATCGCTGAGGTTATGGGGCACAAGGCCTTTATGCCTTCAGCACGACGCTGTGCGCAACGCGATCGCCGAGACGCTGTTTCTTATGAGTCCAAATGAGGATTACGCAGCAGGTAGGGCTGACGTGCTGACTCTCGTCGATCTATAGCAGAATCGTGCGCACAAACGCGCTCCGTAGGTGATCGGTGTGTTGTCCGCCTCTCTGACCGCTTTTATCTTGACTACCACCTCCAACCGATTGTCCGCAACGCGCTAAGAGGGACGCAACGTAGAGCAGCACGATGACACTGCCCAAAACGGTAGTTGCGAAGTAACCATCACCTTCAAAAGTGCGCGATGAGTTCCTAAGATAATGCCATCAATGAGTAACGCTGCAACGGGAATAGCGACGCCAGGATAAGGCATTCCAGCGCCTAGTGCGGATGCGGCGCTTGCGTCAAAATGAGGATGCCCCCTAGCAGGAATAGCACGAAGGTAAGAATGCCGAAAAACGATATCACAACCCCGAGTGGAATGAGGGCGGCTCCCGCTACGAATTCTACAACGCTAAGACCACTTAAAAGGCCGATCGATATCAGAGCCCCGAGCGCTCCGATAATCATTACAGTTGCGCCGACGATTTTCCAGTTTTCGAGTACGCCGCCAGCGATTCCAACTAGTGAGAAGATGAGTGCTGCCCCTGCTGCGGTCGTGTAGGGCGGTAACCCCCCAGTTGCGTTAAACGCGTCGCTCATTCCTCCGAGCTGAACGGCGAGTACAACGGCGAGGATACCGCAGACTCCTCCGGTTATCCCAAGCCAAAATGCGTTGCCCACATGTCACCTCCAAGGTTCAGCTTTAGCTCTGTGCCGCCCTAGCGCACAAAACCGTTAGCCGTAGAAACGTGCGTGAACCCTTAAATGTTCGCGTTTACCGCAAAGGCTAACGGCCTCGCATCCGATCCCACATGCTCTTTTTAGGCCTGTCTGGAAAAGGCGGGACAGGACAAGGAGAAAATAGTTCGCGACAGGAGATAGCGCAAAATCAAAAAAGAAATAATGAGCTAGAAATTAAGGATAGGGCCGTAGGAACACGTAGACCGTGACCTTCACGGTTGGGCTGAAGGCCTCGCGGTACACGGAGCTTCCGGCGTCGTAGGGTAACTTGAACTCCAGCGGCGCAATAATAAATCATTTTTGAACCAACAGAGATCGCCCACTCATTATCGGTACATAGGCGTTTCAGGCGCCACCTGCGTGTAAAGAAAAAGAGGGTGGAGGGGTTAGCTCCTCCTCACTACGTACGCGACGATTAAGAGTCCGACAAAAACGAGTGCGACAAAGGCGAGCACGACCTCGAAGCCGGGCGTTCCCTGACTTGTGGCCGCAGCTGCGCTGCCGATGGCGTAGACGTTGCCATCATCGCTCCCCACGTAGACCACCCCCTTGGCGACGGCGGGGGATGAGTCCACGTAGCCCCCGGTTGTGTAGCTCCACAGCTTCGCCCCCGTGGTGGCGTTGAGGGCGTAGAGGTTGTTGTCATCGCTCCCCACGTAGACGACGCCGTTGGCGACGGCGGGGGATGAGGCCACGAGACCTCCGGTTGTATAGTTCCAGAGCTTCGCCCCCGTGGTGGCGTTGAGAGCGTAGGTGTTGTTGTCAGTACTCCCTACGTAGACGACGCCGTTGGCGACGGCAGGGGAGGAGATCACGGCGTTTCCGGTTGTGTAGTTCCAGAGCTTCGCCCCCGTGGTGGCGTTGAGAGCGTAGGTGTTGTTGTCAGTACTCCCTACGTAGACGACGCCGTTGGCGACGGCAGGCGGGGACTCCACGCTGCCTCTAGTCGTGTAGTTCCACAGCTGCGTGCCGGTTAGGGCGTTGAGGGCGTAGACGTTGTTGTCAGTACTCCCTACGTAGACGACGCCGTTGGCGACGGCAGGGGAGGACCACACGGCGCCTCCCGTCGTGTAGTTCCAGAGCTCGGTACCGGTCGTGGCGTTGAGAGCGTAGGTGTTGTTGTCAGTACTCCCTACGTAGACGACGCCGTTGGCGACGGCAGGGGAAGAATAAATAAGGTCTCCGGTTGTATAGTTCCAGAGCTTCGCCCCCGTGGTGGCGTTGAGAGCGTAGGTGTTGTTGTCAGTACTCCCTACGTAGACGACGCCGTTGGCGACGGCAGGGGAGGACCACACGGCGCCTCCCGTCGTGTAGTTCCAGAGCTCGGTACCGGTCGTGGCGTTGAGAGCGTAGGTGTTGTTGTCAGTACTCCCTACGTAGACGACGCCGTTGGCGACGGCAGGCGGGGACTCCACGCTGCCTCTAGTCGTGTAGTTCCACAACAGCTGGCCGTTCGACGGCACGGGCCCCGCCACGGGGCTGTAATCGCCGGTATGCTGAACGTTGTAGTGGAACTGCATCGTATCGTACTGTGCTGCTGCAGGAACGGTTACAGCGCCTGCGAATAAGACAGCGATGAGAAGGATCGCTGCAGAAAATGAGACGATTTTGTATGCGCGCATGATTGCCTCGAAAACGTTCGTTGCCCGAAGAGAATGTTAGAAGGTACGATAAAGGCTCCGATTTGAAATTGACGGTGAAGGGGCCGCACTTAGCGCTCTGAGGTTTGGTGGGGCTGCTCAAAAATTACGACGGCTCCCTTGCTTGAATTAATATTGAATAGCTCCTTTGCTTCTAATTTGTTTTTGTAACTGCGCGTTTAGAGGTTTTACCCAAACCAGCGGAGGAGTGGAAGAAAAACCCACTCCCACGCGGGAGCGACGTACCTGCGCTTGGGCCACCGGGCTTCCACAGCTTTCACCACTTGTCGTGCGATGCTCCAAGTGCCTGGTAACTCGAGCTTCAGGACCCACTCCTTGCGCCGCATATATGCCATGTGATCTTTGTACAGGCTCTGTGCGCCCATCCATTCATATTTCCGTGACATGAAGTTCTCATTGAAGCCCGTCTTGTACACCCCAGGGTTGATGATGATGACTTTGATGCCAAAGGGTTTCAACTCCGTTCGTAAGGAGGACGCAACGCTTTCGAGTGCGAATTTGGTCATCCCATAGGGCGCGTAAAAGGGCGAGGGAGTAAGCCCTGCCATTGAGCCCATAAATATAACCCTCCCCTGGCCCTTTGCGATGAGCTTCGGCACGACTTTTTGCGTTAACCGTAACGCTGAAAACACGTTGGTCTCACATACGGCCTTAACTCTTTCAAGATCTATCTCTGCTAAAGGCCCGGAATCGCCGATCGCTGCATTGTTGATTAGGACGTCAATGTCCCAGTTGTCCACTTTGTCGATGTCGCTGGATTCCGTTATATCAAGTGTGTCTATTACGAAGTTCTCGCCACACGACTGCAAGGCAGTTCGCAAGTCATTGACTGAGCTCTCACGGTGAACGGTAGCATACACCGTGTGTCCTCTTTTTAGGAGCCGGCAGGCCACATCGAGCCCTATGCCGCCCCTGCAACCTGTTATGAGAATGCTTGCCATGCGCCACGGATCGCCTCTGGTACTATTTTCGCGGCGTGTATAAAAGCTACGTTACATCCAGTAAGCGAAATACAAGTCGTATCAGTGCCCTTTGATAATCAATTATATTTTTCAGAAGGTTTTTATAGGTTGTACAAAGCATGCGACGCAGCAGGTGTGGCTAATGTGCCCCGACGAATCAAAAGCGCAGACCAATAAAGCGGTCTCCCGTTTGCGGATCTGTTTTGTCTCTCCGTATCCGCCAAGATTTGATGGCATAGCGACGTATTCGTACGAACTCGTTGAAGCAATCAAGAAGCTTGGGCACACGGTGTACGTCATCTGCAATTCGGATCTCGATGCAGGTGGGCACTTAGGACAGGAAAACGTTTTTGCTGCGAGGGATCCCCAGAAAGCGGGCTGGTCTCAGGACGTTCTTGACATCATCAACAAGCTGAACCCAGATGTTGTACATATCCAACACGAATACGGTCTTTACGATATCGACGGCAGACTTAGCACTGATCTGCTTGACCTTCTCGTGCGGTTGAACCTGCAAAGAATCCCCACCGTCGTGACGTATCATTCAGTGTACAGCACCCTCGGCGACAAGGAGCATGTATTTATGAACCTGAGTTTGCAGCTAATTGATGCCGGGATCGTGCACGAAGAGCTCCAAAAGATCTTTCTGCCGGTGAATTTGGGCTGGGTGCCCCAGAACGTCACCGTAATACCGCACGGGGCTAAAGTGCTCGAGGCGGGGGGCGTGCCTGACGTCATCGAGTCGAAAAAAGAGTACGGTCTTCAGGGTAAGGACGTCGCCATGTGTTTGGGCTGGTGGGAGGAGTACAAGCGCTTTGACGACGTTGTCGAGATATGGCCACAAGTAGTGAGCGAAGTGCCTAATGCCGCTCTGGTTATCGCCGGAGATGCGCGGCCAGGGTCCGCGGGCGGGGTGCACTACAAACCTACGTTGTTGAAGGCTGTGGCTGATAGCCCTGCAAAGGATAGCATCTTTGTCATCCAAGGTTCTTTCCAACCAAAGGAGTATCTAACGATTGAAAATACGGCAGATATCGTTGTGTTGCCGTATGAGCAAAGCAGTCAGTCAGGGGTATTGGCTCACGCATTTTCGCTGGGCAAGCCTGCCGTCGTCACAGACGTTGGGGGTCTGCGGGCGGAAGTTGAGGCGAGCGGCGGAGGGGTCGTCGTTCCGCGGGGAGACTTGGAGCAGCTTAAGGGGTACATCGTGCTGCTGCTCTCTAACAGGCAGATTAGGGAACGATATGCGCAACGGGCGTTGGCGTACGTCGAAAAGCGCATTGGTTGGAAGTACGTGGCAGGGATGCACCAATTGCTTTATCTCTCGATAATCAAGAAAAAGTCGCGTGCGATTCGAGCGTAGCGCAAGCGCAGCAACCGGGTCGCGCTTAAAACGGTGTCTTCGATGATCCTTCGGAGCTCGTGCACCTCGTCGTGAATCGCCGCACGCCTCGGGACGGACACATCATTGGAGACGATCTCGTGGAAGTCTGAGGATTGTTCGAGCATGGCTTCAATCCTACTCAGGTTATCAAGCCACGTGCAGGGTCGCACCAACGCTGCTCTTCTGGTGTCTCTCATGTTATCCCTTCCAATAGCCGAGCTCAACGAGCGCCGTGAGCGCGTAGTAGGCGTTCTTGAGGCTCGAGATGCCTGAATCGACAGCCCGCCGAAACCCGCCGTTGGCGTTCTGGAGCTGGCCGATGAACCGCGCGGTCTCCTGCGGGTAGCGGGGACGCTCGTTCACCGCCCGCATAATGGAGAGCCCTCGGTGGATCTCATCGAGGTAGTTGGGCGTATTCACGGGCGTCTGCGAGAATCCGCCAGTCTTCCACTCGCATCGCCGTATCCACTGGGAGACGCCCGCGAGGCAGTCTACTGGGCAGAAGGAGAGCGCCCGTACCGCATTGTACGTCGAATAGACCGACGCGTGGTCAGCGCCGAAGCCTCCCTCCGGACGTTTGTACGGACGTACCGCTGCGACGACCTCAGTCTTGACCGCTGGCGAGGGCTCTTCGTGCCGGAGGGCGAGGATCGCAACGGCCCTGCCCAGAGATTGAAGGAACGAGTTACTAAGCTCGTAGTACGGTTGAGACACGATATTGAGCGTACCCTTCAACTGGCTGTGCAGAAAGTCGTCCGGATCGAAGAGAGGCGGCACCCCCAAGAGATCGAGCCCGCGGAGAACGTAATCGGCGCTGTAGACGCTCTGGAATGAGCCATCGCTGCCTTGGCGCTGTTGCAGGAAGTCTGCCGTCAGCTCGGGCTCCGGCACGGGCCGATTAAGGGCGGTGAGCACGTACACTGCATAGAAGGTGTCAGCTGCGTTCGACTCGTTGAGGCGATAGTAGCAGTACCCGCCGTCGTCGCTCCGCGTGCTCTCGACGTATGCGACGAGCTGACGCACGCCAAACCGTAACAGTTTCTTGTTCACTCCCGTCACCAGTAGTGTCTTCATCCATTGCAAGCTCACCCGTAAGCCGATGAGCAACGTGACCCGGTACGGCTCTCATTGCGTCGCATTCGCACCTCCGGTGAGATCAACCACATCTTCAGAGTGGACGGGCATGAACCACTTTTGAGCGATGAAAGTGGGGATCACTGCCGTTGCTACCACGACGCCCACCAGCACCGAATACTGTACCTGATTGATGTATCCCGCAGTCAAGCCGAAGACGC
>Ga0224558_1003849_pt1 | contig 12151 bp, 5 predicted proteins | sample 714S32024metaG_FD_180682 | JGI IMG/M metagenome (GOLD analysis project Ga0224558, IMG submission 180682) | Peat soil microbial communities from Stordalen Mire, Sweden - 717 S3 20-24 | ecosystem: Environmental > Terrestrial > Soil > Wetlands > Peat | place: Sweden: Norrbotten County, Stordalen... | reverse complement strand
TTCGGGCAGTGTGCGGGAATGCGTTCCGGAGCCAGTCTCTGGATTTGGGTTGAAACTGTCTGACGCGCGTCGCTACAGTCGGCCAGTGCGACGAACGATCCTCTGCCTCTGCCTGCTTTCAAATGTAGCCTTCGCTGCCGAACCGGCGCGCGTGGCGGGCCTATCCACCGCCACCCCGGTGACGCAGGACCGCGACCACGCCATTTATGATTGGCAGAAACGCCATGCGGAAGTCCTCGCCCGTAACCAGGAGTTCAAGCCCGACGTTGTCATCTTCGGCGATTCGATTATTCACTACTGGGGCGGAGAGCCCACGGCGCCGAAAGCCTGGGCACCGCAGGCCTGGTCGAACTGCTTTGCGGGGCTGAAGGTGACCAATCTAGGCTTCGGGTGGGACCGCACCGAGAACGTCTTATGGCGCATTGAAAACGGTGAACTGGACGGCATCAAACCGAAGGTCATCGTCATCAAGATTGGCACGAACAACACTGTCGTGGATAACTCTCCGGCGGACATTGCTTCCGGCATTGAGGCCGTCTGCGCCGCCGCCCACGAGAAACAGCTCGGGGCTAAGATCCTGGTGCTGGGTATCCTGCCACGGCACGATGAAAAGCCGCCGCGGCCCGCCATCACAGAAAAGGTGAACAAGATGCTGGACTCGCGCTTATCCGGGGTGCCGTGGCTGACCTTCCGCGATTTCGACAGCGCGTTTCGCAGGCCGAATGGCGCACCGGACGCAAGATTGTTTTCCGATGGCGTTCATGTTAACGCCGCCGGCTATGAAATCCTGGGCCGGAAAATCCGCGAGCAACTATTGGCCCTCATGAAATGAGACGACTCTTGATCCCTTTGCTCTTCGTCCTGACTGGTGCCGCTCTGCACGCGTCCGATGTCCGCATTGCGTTTCTCGGCGATAGCATCACCTATGACGGACGCTGGCCTGCCCTCGTCGAGTCCGCTCTGCGCGGCACCCCTCAATTCGCCGACGCCGACATCGTCAACTTCGGGCTGCCGAGCGAAACCGTCTCCGGCCTTTCCGAGGAAGGGCACGCTGGCGGACAATTCCCGCGTCCCTGCCTCCACGAGCGGCTGGAACGGGTGCTAGCCGCTTTTAAGCCTACGCTTGTTCTCGCCTGCTACGGGATGAACGATGGGATCTATCTGCCAGCGAACCAGGCCCGTTTCAAGGCCTTCCAGGAGGGTATCCTTAAACTGAAATCCGTCGTCGAAAAGCATGGCGCTCGCATCGTTTTCATCACTCCGCCCTTATACCAAGCGGGCAAGCCATCGGATGATCCCAACCGATACGATGCCGTACTCGATGGCTATGCGGATTGGTTGGTGTCACAACGCGCTTCGGGCTGGCAGGTCGTGGAGATCCGCCCCGCTCTGAAACAAGCCGTTGCACAGGCGCAAACCGCCAATCCGGCCTTCGTCTATGCGGGCGACGGAGTGCATCCAGGCGACGACGGTCATCGCTTCATCGCCGAAGCCGTCTGCAAGGAACTATGGCCTCTACTGAACTTGTCCGGCTCGGCTTATTTCGCAGAAGACCACGCGTTGACGATCTTGAAGCAGCGACAGAACCTGCTCAAGGATGCCTGGTTGAGCAAGACACGTCACCTGCGCCCCGGAATCCCTGCCGGATTGCCTCTGGAGCAGGCGCGCGAAAAGGCGGCGCCGCTGCTGGCTGATTACCGCGCTGCAATCGCCCGCACCGGGGACGGCGCCCCGGTGAAAGTATCCCAATGGTCTGGCTATGAGCGGCTCGACTTTGCGGTGGACGGGCGTGCGGCGCTGATCGTGCGACCCAAGGCGGCGGCCCCCGGCGCGCCCTGGATCTGGCGCACCGAGTTTTTCGGCCACGAACCGCAGGCAGACATCGCGCTGCTGGGCCGGGGTTTTCATGTCGCCTACGTAGATGTGCAGAACATGTATGGGGCCCCTGTCGCCATGAAGCACATGGAACAGTTTTATGCCCATGTAACCCGCGCTTACGGACTCTCGCAGAAGCCCGTGCTTGAAGGTTTCAGCCGGGGTGGTCTCTTCGCCTTCAACTGGGCCGCGCTTCACCCCGACCGCGTCGCCGGGCTCTATGTGGACGCGCCGGTCTGCGACTTCAAGAGCTGGCCGGGCGGCAAGGGTGTCGGCCCCGGCTCCCAAAGCGATTGGCAGGCGCTGCTGAAAGTTTATGGGTTTGCGGTAGAACAGGCGCTCGCCTATGACAAGAACCCAGTGGACAACCTCGCTCCGATTGCCAAAGCAAAGATCCCTATCCTGGCGGTTATCGGTGATGCTGATGAAGTCGTGCCTGTCAACGAGAACATCAATCTCGTGGAAGCGCGCTACCAGGCCCTGGGAGGAACGATTCGCGTTATCCGCAAGCAAGGCGGCAAACACCATCCACACAGCCTGACTGACCCCGCTGCGATCGTGGACTTCGCCGTGCTAGCTGCCACTACAAAGTAAAGAAGGGGGGCACCGGAACGGTGAGGGCCGTGGAGCCCTCAAGGGCAGCTATTTCCGGTTGGCCGAGTCCTGGCGGTGCTTTGCCCAGGCTTCGAGCAGGTGTTTCTCCGTGTCGAGCCAGGGTTCCTCATTGGGACGTTTGGTGAATTGCGGCGCGACGCCAGCCTGGATATTAGGCGGGAGCGACTGATACCAATCGAGCGTCGCCTTGGTAGTAACGGAGACCGGACGAAACTTCAGTCCCCAGGCGAACGCGCGGGCAATGCTGCGACGATGAAAGCCGGCGCTATCGGCGGAGGGCGGGACATAGAGCGGGAACTTGTCCTGCGAGATTTGGTGGGTCTCCAGAAAGGGATTATCAATCCAAGTGAAGGAGACTTCCGATCCAACGCCCTTGCGGACGCCTTCGACCATGCCCTGCATCGAAAGTTCTTTGTCCGGGCCGGTGACATTGTAGATGCCGACGATTTGGTTCTCGATGCAGTGGATGGTCCAGTCCGCGACATCCCGGACGTCTATTAGCTGGATCGGGTCGGCGGGAGAACCGGGAACAGCCATCGTGCCGCCGATGGAAACGCGCACAGGCCAATAGATAAACCGGCCCGACGTGTCGCGCGGGCCGACCATGAAGCCAGGCCGCAGGTTGGTGACACGACCAGGCATGGCGGCCTCGACGGCTTTCTCGCAGAGCGCTTTGCCGCCGCCATAGTTAGCGAAATCCTTGCCCATGTCCTCGGTGGTAGGGTCAGCGAGCGTGGCCAGCGGAGCGGATTCGTCGGCATTCGGAACGCTCTCGCTTTTATAAACAGAGATGGTGGAGATGAAGACGTATTGCCTCACGTTGGGCGCGAGCAGTTGCGCGGAGGCCTTGACCATGCGTGGGAAGTAGCCGCTGGTGTCAATGACCGCATCCCACTTCTTCCCTTCGAGCTGGGACAGGCCTTTGGGGCTGTTGGGATCCTTCGGGGCGTCGGCGTTGCCTTCATTCCGGCGGTCGTCCGCGGTCTTATTCGGGTCGCGATTGCCGTAAAGCTGCTCGACGCCGGAGGGGACCACCGATGGGCGGCCGACGGCGTGGCGTCGTTCCTCGGTGCGGCCACTGTTAAAGTGAGTGACCGCGTGGCCGCGGGCGATGGCCGACTCGGTGCAAGCGGGTCCAAGAAAACCCGTTCCCCCAAGAATGAGGATGCGCAGCGGTTTGGCGGCCTGGACAGCGGATTCGGCTGCGGCCAGCGCGCCGGGGAAGAACGGCGCGCCTGCTAGGGTTGCGGCCGTCGAAGAAAGAAAGTCCCGGCGTGTGATGGTCATGCCAACGAATCTTGCGCTGCCTGGGGTGGGCGTCAAGCCGCCAAATGCTTGCCGGTCCGCGCTTGCGCGCAACGGCTATTCGTTTTTGGCGGCCAGGTAGCGCTCGACCTCGATGGCGGCGGCGCAGCCGAGCCCGGCCGCCGTCACGGCCTGCCGATAGACCTGGTCAACACAATCCCCCGCCGCGAATACGCCCGCCACGTTGGTCGCGGTGCCCTCGCGCGGGAGGATGTTGCCATTCTCATCCATTTCGATGACTCCCTTGAAGAGGTGCGTGTTCGGAATATGACCGACGGCCACGAAAACTCCGGCGCATTCCAGCACCGTCTCGGAGTTGGTCTTGAGGTTCTTTAAGCGCACGCCCGTGACCTTGTCTTGCTTCACGTCCAGAACTTCGGTGACCACTGAATCCCAGACCGGTTTGACCTTCGTGTGGGCCAGCGCCCGCTCGGCCATGATCTTCGAAGCGCGCAGCGTGTCGCGCCGGTGCACCAGGTAAACGATGGAACCGAACCGGGTGAGGTACATCGCCTCCTCGCAAGCGGAATCGCCACCGCCCACGACCACGAGCGGTTGGTTGCGAAACAGCGGCAGCGCGCCGTCGCAGGTGGCGCAATATGTGACGCCCTTGTTCTCCAGCTCATGCTCGCTTGGCAGTCCCAGATGACGATGACTCGCGCCGGTGGCGATGATAACGGTCTCCGCGGTCAGCGGCTCGCCGTCCACGGTCAGCCCAAACGGCTGGCGCGAGAAGTCCACCGCTTCCACCGTGCCGAACCGCACCTGGGCGCCGAAGCGCTCGGCCTGTTTCTGCAGGCGCACCATCAGTTCGTAGCCATCAATCCCTTCCGGGAAGCCGGGGTAATTCTCGACCACCGAGGTCGTGGTCAAGAGGCCGCCCGGCTGCCGGCCGGTCAGAACGAGCGGCCGCAAATTGGCGCGTGCGGTATAGAGTGCGGCCGTCAGGCCAGCGCAGCCCGAACCGATGATAACGACTTTTTCCATGAGAAGGCGCAAGTTAGATTCGCCACCTCCGGTTGGCAAGCGGTGAGTGCGCTGCGCAGCGCGCCGGCAGCGCGTATGCATGAGAGGGGCGGGGACGGCTCGTCCCCTGCTTGCTTGCTGATCTCCATGTGGAAGATCTGGGGACGAGGCCGTCCCCACCCCTGCGGCAGGGCTTCATGCATACGCGCTGGCGCGCCGGCGTCTCCTGCCGATACCACCACGCGCGGAGGAGCCCTGATGGCGCAGCAGCGCTGCCTTTCGGCGGGAACAACGCCGTCGTGGCCTCCGAGCGGCACGCGAGCCACCCCGTAGCAGTGCCAGAGCGCCCCGCTAGTTGCAAGCAAGTTGCAGGCATCTTGCAAGCCTGTTGCAAGCTTATTGGTAGTTTCCTCCTTCTCTCTCCCCCGGGTCCCCGCGACGAGCACCCGCCCACTCCAGCCGACGAACTGCGTAGTGTCCCGCAGCGTCCGGGTATAGAGTTTAGACAGCGGAAGGGCGGCCAAGGTTACAGGGATTCGATCGCTTTCAGTGAGGCCTCAATCATGGCCGGTAGCGCGGGCAGTCCTCTGCACGCCGGGCCGGGATCATGGGCGTGCCACAGCGTGCAGAGGACTGCGCGCCCTGCCTCCTCCCGCCGTCACTGAAACATTACCGCTTTCAAGCTGGCGTGCCGCGTTTGAAATGCCAGATCTAACCCGGAAAGGGATTGACACCGCTAGGATAAGTCGAGCAGAGAATAACCACCATGAAACGCTTCCGACGCTTGCCACTCACTGACCCTCAGGGCCACCTGCTTCTGTCCCTCGCCTTGATCCTTGTCTTGTCACAAAGCCCCTCTAGTTGTTCGGAGCCCATAACCCTGCGCCAGGGCCTGGCCGTCGGAGGCGGCGGGCGCGCGGGGCGCTCTCCGGTTCATACCGACGCCATTGAAGCGGAGATCATTTCAGGCAAATGGCAGCGGCCTGCTGAAGGCGGCCACGTCAATCTCGCGGATGGCACCTCCCCACAGTGGCACTCAATCGAGGCCGACACGAATGGCTGGTTCGCCGACGAATCCTGGCAAGGCGGCTACGCCTTCGTGCCGATGACGGTCGAGACCAATTGTGTAATGCTCCTCGAAGCGGCCGGGGACGATCTTGCTTATGTGAACGGCGAACTGCGTGCCGGCGATCCATACCAGTATGGCTACCTGCATTTGCCCGTAGCCCTTCATGCGGGGACAAACGACCTGCTGTTCCGGTGCAGTCGCGGCCGGTTGAAAGTCGCCCTCGCAATGCCTCCCGCTCCGGCGGCACTTGACCTGGCCGATCAGACCTTGCCCGACCTGATCGCCGGAGAAAAGGCCGACACTTGGGGCGCAGTGGTTGTCTTGAATGCCACGGCCGAGACCCGGAATGGTCTCGTCATCCGCGCCGCCATCGCCGACCAGCACGCAACCGAGACGCCGGTGCCGAGTCTCGCTCCCCTCAGCGCGCGCAAGGTCGGCTTTCGGCTGCGGGGGAAAGCCCCCGCCTCTGGCGACACGGCCCCCCTGGCCCTCACGCTGTTGGCTGGTAAACACCAACTGCTGCACTCGGCCACGGCGAGCCTGCGCATTCGCCGTCCCGACCAAACTCAGAAGCGCACGTTCGTGAGCGGCATTGACGGCAGCGTCCAGTACTGGGCTTTGAATCCTGCCCAGCCGGTCAATCGCACCTCTACGCCCCCTGCCCTCTTCCTGTCCGTGCACGGGGCGAGTGTGGAAGCCATCGGCCAGGCCGACGCCTATTCGCCGAAGACCTGGGGCCACCTCGTCGCGCCGACCAATCGCCGGCCGTATGGCTTTGATTGGGAATCGTGGGGGCGCATGGATGCGATGGAAGTCCTGGGCCTGGCCCGGGCCCAACTGCACGCCGACCCGCAGCGGATCTACCTCACCGGCCACTCGATGGGCGGCCATGGCGTGTGGCACCTCGGCGCGCTGTTCCCGGATCAGTTCGCCGCCATTGGCCCCAGCGCCGGCTGGATCAGCTTCTTCTCGTATGCCGACGCCCGGCGCTTCACCAATGCGACGCCAGTGGAGGCGCTGCTTCAGCGTGCCACCGCGACCAGCGAGACGCTAACCCTCGAAACCAATTATCTGCAAGAAGGCGTCTATATCCTCCACGGCGCTGACGACGACAACGTGCCGGTGACCCAGGCCCGCACGATGGCAGAACGGCTCGGCAAGTTCCATCGCGACTGGCAGTATCACGAACAGCCCGGCGTCGGTCATTGGTGGGATGCTTCGGATGAGCCGGGGGCCGATTGCGTGGATTGGGCGCCCATGTTCGACTTCTTTGCGCACCATGTTATCCCGACCGAGCAGAGCCTGCGACAGATCAACTTTACGACCGTTAACCCCGGCGTTTCCGCCCGTTGCCACTGGCTGGAAATCGAGCAGCAAATCCAACCGCTCAAGAAGAGCATGATGAACGTGCGCTGGGATCCGGGCAAGCGGCGGTTCGTCGGCACGACGGAAAACGTTGCCCGCCTTGGTTTTAGTCTGAACCACGTTAAGCCGGGCCAACCGCTAAAAGTGGAACTCGATGGGCAGACCCTGGACAAACTCTCGTGGCCTGCTGACCTCAAGCTCTGGCTGCAGCATGAGGGCGGCCAGTGGCGCTTGACCTCGAAGCTCTCACCCGCGCTGAAAGGCCCGCAGCGCTATGGCCCGTTCAAGGATGCGTTTCGACATAACATGATATTCGTGTACGGCACGAGCGGCACGCCGGAGCAAAACGCGTGGGCGCTCAACAAAGCGCGGTTCGATGCCGAGTCCTTCGGGTACCGAGGCAACGGCTCGGTAAGTGTCATCCCGGACACGGCCTTCAATCCGCGCAGCGCGCCGGATCGGGGCGTGGTCCTCTACGGCAACGCGGATTCCAACGGTGCATGGCCGGCGCTGCTCGCCGACAGTCCCGTGCAAGTGCGACGCGGCGAGATCAAGGTCGGCTCGCGCAGCCTAACTGGGGACGACCAGGCTTGCCTGTTTCTGCGCCCGCGACCAGGGAGCACAGTGGCGTGCGTGGCCGTGGTTTCGGGCAGCGGCCTGGCCGGCATGAGATTGACGGACCGCCTGCCGTATTTCCTCGGCGGTGTGGAGTACCCCGATGTGACTGTCATCGGGCCGGAGATGCTAAAGCAGGGCAGCAAAGGAGTCCGCGTCGCCGGTTTCTTCGGCCTGGATTGGAACGTGGACAAGGGTGAGTTCGCCTGGCGAGACGACTAAGCCTCTCAGCACTACTTCGGCCAAATCAGCGCGTCCTGCCGGATATGCCAGCGCTGGATTCGGCCGCTCGGCAACTCAATGTCAGCACTCGCTTCAAATCCAACCTTCGTCAATTTCATCGTGGGTGCCTTAGCCAGGCCAGATCCGAAATCAGCGGATAGTTTGAGATCGTCAAGCGTCGCGGCCCAGCGATGGTTCTTCGCTTCGTAGTCCCGCTGCGCGTAGTAAATCTCCTGGAGTGCATTGCGCGCCGGCATCGCGGGGTCAGGGACAAAGCTCACCTCGCCCGGCTGCTTCGTGAATTGCACGTAGCCCCACTTTTCCGGGCGGTGCATGTCAATGATCCCTGGCGGCGACCATATCCAGTTGTCTTCCTTCGTGCCGGGCACCTTCTCATACTTCCCGTTCACGATGTTGATCTGCCATTCCACCCGCGAGAAGTCCACGCGCCACTGATCTCCCTCCCGCGGCGGCGTGCGCCGATGCGCATAAGAGGCCAGCGCCTTCCACGGAAACGCGATTTCCACCCACCAGCCTTTGTCCTGGTCCGCAGGGTTGTTAATCGTCCCCTCAATGTGCACCGCTGTCTTGAGGCCCGGGATTTCCCATTCGTTCAGCGCCGGGCCGCCGTCCTTGTAAGGCTTCTTCAGCAACAGGTCCCACCCAGTATTGAGCGCGTTCATCTCGAACTCGTAATACTCGTGGCTGTCGCCGTTCGGATCTATGAACACCTCGAAATCGTTGTCCCGGAAGATCACAGCGTCGTGCTGCGTGATCGTGCCCCAGACGTGCGGTTCCTCCAATTCAGCGCCCACGTAAAAGTATTGATCGTCCCACAACATTTTGGCCCGCGTGCGGAACCGCGGTTTCGGCTTCGCTTCGCCCTCAATATCCGCAAATTCGCGGGTCCAGGCCGCCCTTAGCCAATCCGTTTCCTCCAACCGGCCATCTACCGTGATCGGTCCAGTCGTGTGATGACACACATAACCTTGAGGCACGATGCCCTTCATCCGCGCCCAATCGTTCGAGTAATCGGCACCCGCCAAAAGACAAGCACCCATCAACCAGAAACACAGGACTGAGATCCGAACAGTTAGTCTCATTGGCTTTACTAAATGCCGCTTCACGCAAACGCTCTTCCAAGCACCTGGATGCTCAATTGGGACCGTGAGGTTGGGGTTCTCTTCCCCGTCGAGCTCCGATTAAACGTAACCCCCAGTTCACAAACGGCCTCAAGGCGTTTGTGCGCGCGACTTGGTCTTGGTGCTTTGCCAGGTCGGCAAGCACAAAGTCCTGGCGGCGATTTATGACAGAGCTACCCATGCGGCCATTTTACCGGTCCGAGGTCTAAAGTCCAGCGTCCAAAATCGGGTTCATCCGGTGTGTCTTGGCCTGAAGCGGGGCTGAGCTGAATTTAGGGCTCACAGCGGCACGCCGAACCGATTGGATTGGAGTGGGGACGCTTGGGGGTCGCATGGAGCGAGCCTTTCAGAACCAAACTCCACGGGTGGACAGCCTTTGGAGCAGTCGAGTTCGCGTTCGGGTGCCATCCTCCCCCCTCGCGCAGGCAATTTTGTCTTAGCCTTGAGCAAGATTGGTGAAGCGATGTTTATTGACACTTTTATTGACATCTCCTTCCCAAAGGCTTAACGGTAATAGGAGTGTCGCTAAAGGTCCCTGAGTTAAGCGGCTTGGCTAACCGAGCCGGGTCCGGGCTTTTGGCGAGCGATTTAGCAACCCACAAAAGAAATAAACGTATGCGCAAGACAATCCTCACATCAGCAGCTTTGCTGGCAGTAGTGCTGACCAGCTCAGCCGCAGTCACCGTCCAAGGATGGTGGCATCTCGATAGCACTCAACCCATCGCCGACTCAAGCGGCAACGGCCATGGTTTTGGATCAGCCTATTCGACGGCTCCGGCCACGGGCGGTGCGGTGGCCGCGCAACTCATCAACAACGGAGCAGGTGGACCATTGGGCAACTCCGGCTGGACCAGCACAAATTGTATTCAGGTTGGAGTCGGTGTCGGTGGCAAGCGTCAGAGTTCAATGTGGGCCACCGGCTACAACCCGCCGGCCGCAGACTACGGCATGGAAATCTGGGTGTTGCCCCAGGATAACGGAATCGCCGGCGGGAGTGGTGGTTGGATTTTATCTTCCGGTCAAACCGGTGGTGTCGCATTGCGCGTCAATGCGCCGACCGGCAGTCCTTCTTACATTGATGCCTATGTTCTCGGGCCGGGATCAACCATTGGGGACCAGGTGCCGATAGATACCAACAACTGGATGCACTTGGCGATCGTCAACGCTGCCGGCGTGCTGACGTTCTACACGAATGGCATCGCTTGCGGTGCTAGCCTCTCCAGCGGTGCGACTGCTTCCGCGGGCGACATGTACTGCATATCAGGTCCGGGTGACAACCAGGCCTTTTACGGGTACCTTGACGAAGCGCGACTGTTCACCTTCGCCGCGGGCGCATTCACGACCAACGATTTCCTGCTTCGGCCCCAAGGCCCCAATATCATTACGCCACCTCAAAACGCGGTGGTTTGGGCCAATGGCGCCGCGACCTTCACCGTGGTGCCCTCGATTGACACTTCGCTGCTGTATCAGTGGCAACGCGGGGGCGCCAACCTCCCGGGCCAGGTCTCGCCTAGCCTTTACTTGAACCAAGTGACGACGGTGGACAGTGGGAGTACCTTTGATTGCATTGTTACTGGCGGCGGCATCAGCAAAACCAGCGCGGTGGCCACTCTAACCGTTGTCGTGAATAACGCGGCCAACGTCGCCGCCTACCAGAACGCCGTCAAGAACGAGTCTTCCCTGTTGGCTTATTTCCCAGTGGATGGAGATACCGGCACGACCCTGACCAATGTCAAGGACGCCACCCACAATGGCACCTTGGAGCTCGGCGCCACCTATGATGGCCGGACCAACGACACGCTTGGCGCGCGCTCACTTTCCTTCAACGAGGACGGAGATGTCTCGATTCCCAATAACCCGGCCTTCGAGTTTGCTAACGGGAATGGAACGATCGAGGCGCTGGTGTTCATGAGCCAGGCCACAGTTACGGACCCGACTATTTTCTCGGAAGTCTTTGATGGGAGCACGACCCCTTATTACGTTTTTGGTGCCAGCGCCAATGGCGGCAGCCTCATTTACAATAACGACCAGACCGGCCAGTTGGCCTGGCTGGTCCCGGGAGGCTTGGTCGGGAAGTTTTCACATGTCGCCTGGGTTTTCGACAACGTCACCAACGTGACGGCTTACGTCAACGGCCAGAACTTGGGAACCAAGACTCAGGTCGGTTTCGGAAGCGGCGTCCAACAGCCTGTTTGGATTGGCGGTCTCGGCACGACCACCGCCAACAACCGGTGGGCCGGCACCGTGGATGAATTGGCCGTCTATGGCAACGCGCTGTCGCAAAACACCATCCAGCAGCATTACTCCGCGTTTGTCTATGGCACCAACACCGCCCGGCCCTCGATCGTAAGCCAACCCGCATCCAAGACCCTTTATGCCGGGGGCTGCCCGACACTGGTAGTGAACGCGGCAGGCACGTTGCCGCTGATTTACCAGTGGAGCGCCGATGGCCAGCCGATTGCAAGCGGAACCAGCTCCGCGCTGAGCCTCTCCAACGTCACGACGACCGCGACCTACACCCTGAGCGTCCAGAACGCCTACGGCACCACCAACATCCAGCCAATTGTGCTGACCGTGGTTGCCCCGCCTACGGGCTATCCGACGGCAGTGATGCGCGACCATCCGGCTGTCTTCTGGCGCCTGGCGGACACGTCGGGACCGACGGCAGTGGATTCTGCCGGGTTATGCGACGCCACCTACTCCGCCAGCGGCGTGACCTATGCGGCCGGCAATTTCCCGGGTGACACCAATGCCGGCGCTCGTTTCGACGGCTCAACCGGACGTGCAGTAACACCGGTGAATTACCCGGCACTCAACCCCAATGGCCCGTTCACCATTGAATTCTGGGGCAGCCTCACCAGCTATGGTTTCTACGTTCCGCTCTCCTCCATGGACCGGCCTGCCCGTACCGGCGGCTATGAATATTATATTGACGGCAACAGCCCCGGTTACGAATTCCATACCGCGGCTGTTGCCG
>Ga0224558_1003846_pt1 | contig 12157 bp, 10 predicted proteins | sample 714S32024metaG_FD_180682 | JGI IMG/M metagenome (GOLD analysis project Ga0224558, IMG submission 180682) | Peat soil microbial communities from Stordalen Mire, Sweden - 717 S3 20-24 | ecosystem: Environmental > Terrestrial > Soil > Wetlands > Peat | place: Sweden: Norrbotten County, Stordalen... | reverse complement strand
CACCGTGATTGCTTCCATGAGACCAGTACGGGTGGCTGTAACCGATGCCACGCATGCGGAAGGTGAAGACCTTCTCGAGCTCGATGTGGACCTCCCCCTCGGCCGGATCGGAGAACCATAACTCCGCCCGCTTTATCTCGCGGCGACCGGGTTCCCATTCCAGTTCGTAGCGGATGTCACGACACTCCCGGACACCTGCCGTGCTCCATGGAACAGCGTCCTCGGGGATTGGATCAAGAACGAGCGCGGTCTCGAGCCAGCGGTTGCCGTCTGCGTGCTCGTGCAGCGCCAGATGGGTGAATCGGTCGGGAAAGTGCAGCGGTGCCCACAGCCAAAACGCCTGGGGGGGTCTCCCCGGACGATTCGTCTCTAGTTGCTTACCGACGGGACGCATGCCCCACGATCGGTCACGAGTGCCGGGCACATCAGCCGGATCGATTCGAAGTTCGTCTCCGTCGACGATGATCGCTCCTTCCCACGTACCCCACTGGGTTAGCCGGGTGTGGTCCATGGTCAGAATGCCTTGTGGCGACATGGTGCGCTGTCGAGGCTCCTCCACCGCGACGGTCGTCGCTTTGAAGGTCAGGTCGCATTCGATGCCGTGTTCGTTGCGCTCTACCACGTAGCGGATTGTGCGGATCGGCTCCAAGACCTCGATCCGGATCGGTCCGATCCTGGTCGATCTGTCTGACGGCATGATCCCCGAAGCGAAGATCGAGTGTTCGACTCCGTCGCGTACGACGCTGAAGGCGCCATCGACCACACCTCGCACGGGGTAGTGCCCCATGGCTGCAGCGAAGAAAAAGGCGCCGTCCTTTTGGTGGCCGTTGAACCAATACCGGTCGTAGTGGTTCGGGTCTCCTGTGGCGGGATGCGCTATCGGGTCAGCCGATGGGTGAATCGGATAGTCGTCGAATGGGGTCAGCACATCAATCCACCTCAGATATCGGAGTTCCACTGTAACGTCTAAACATCTAGAGATATAGTACGACCTGACCGCAGCTGGCGCAACGACGGAACGTGCGCTATCGGAGTACCTCCCGGTTGTGGCCAGCCTCCAGTCCCCCGTGAGTCCCGCCCCACGAAGCAGCGGCCCTAGTCGCCCAGGTTGGTCGCCAACAGTGTGATCGACATGCCCAGGACGGGAGTCAGATCGGCTTCGTCGACAACAATGTCACCGGTCTCCCGGTGCTGCCGATAGCGGACCGATGCGCCATAGGGAGCAATTTCGCCGCGCTCATCGATGAAGGCGCGAAACCGAGCGGTTTCGGTCCCTTCGGGTTCGGCCGGCGCCACGATCTCGACCCCAGCCGACCAATCGAGCAGTACGCGGATCCCCTCCTCGGCAAGGGGGACCTCTTGGAACGTCATGCCGACATCGCGCCATAGATCGGCGGCGCGCTCTTGGTTCTCGGCTCGCACGCAGAGCACACGTGATGCACCTTCGCTCTGATCATGCTCGCCATTCTAGGCGCGACGGCAATGTCTCGCCAGGAAACCTCTCGTGATTCCTCTATAGCTTTTGGGGATCACGGCAGCGCGCGACGCTATGCTGGCCATCATGGGGAAAACCCGACCAATCCGTGTGATCCAGTGGGCAACGGGCGGAGTCGGCCAGATCGCCATTCGCCACATGGCCGACAACCCGGCGTTTCAACTCGTTGGTTGCTACGTCACGTCGGCCGCGAAGGACGGCCTGGACATCGGGGAGATAGCGGGACGAGAGCCGATCGGCGTGACTGCCACCACCGATGCCGAGGCGTTGCTGGCGATGGAGGCCGACTGCGTCAACTACGCACCGCTCTACGTCGATGTCGACGAGATCTGCCGCATCCTGCGGAGCGGCAAGAACCTTGTCACCCCCTCAGGGTTCACCTTTCCGCCCGCTCTGGAAGGGGCGGTGGAAGACGAGCTCGAGAGAGCCTGCCAGGACGGCGGCGTCTCACTGTTCGGCGCCGGCATTCATCCGGGCTTTGCCGGAGACCTCCTACCCCTGACGTTCGCCCGACTGTCCTCGCGTATCGACGAGGTCGTGGTCCAAGAGGTAGGCGACTTCCGAAACCACCCATCTGGAGCAATGATGTTCGAAGGTCTCGGCTTCGGACGGGACCCGACAGAGTTGAAAGCCGATCCGCCACCGATGTTCGCCACGATGGCTCGCACCTTCAAAGAGTCGATTCACATGCTCGCGGCCGGACTGGGTATTGCCGTCGAGGATTACGATTTTGTCTGGGATACCGCCGTGGCTGTACGCGACGTGACTGTGCGTTCCGGCCATATCAAGGCGGGCCGTGTGGCCGGCATGCGCCTCGAATGGCGCATCTGGAATGGCGGCAAGCCGGTGATCGTCTTCCGCTCCTTCTGGCGGATGGACGACACGACCGAGCCCGATTGGGGTTATGAGGACTGCAGGTACGCCGTGCAATTTACGGGCTTGCCCTCGTTTCGAGTTAACTACGAGCCGACAGAACCGGGGCCGGACGGCGACATCGGCTATTGGGGCCGAATTTGGACGGCCATGTCCGTCGTCAATGCCATTCCGACAGTGGTGGCCGCCCCTCCGGGCATCCGTACACATCTGGACCTGCCCCTGGTCCAACCGCCGAACCTCTATCGGGGCCCGAGAAGCCCCGCGCCGGGATCGGCGTCTTATGGCTCGGGGACGTGAAAATGGGCGTCTCGCAACTCAAAAGCCCGCTTGGTGCCGTACTCGGACCTGGTCTTGACGAAGTTGAACTCGTCTTCGTCGAACTGCAGGTTGGTGCCATAGGCGTGGAAGATATAGGAGGCGGCCTCCTCACCCTGATAGGCCTGGACCTGCTCGACGAGTCGGAACGCCTCCTTGGCGATCACGATCCCGTCGGCTGGCATTTTGGCAATCTTGCGGGCCCACCAGTCGGCCCGGCTCTCCACCTGGTCGTCGGCGACGATCTCGGTGAAGATACCGTATTTTTCCAATTCGCCTGCCTGAAGGGTGTCGCCGGTCAGCAACAGACGCCGGGCCAGAACGGGCCCTAGACGGTAAAAGAACATATGGAGACTCCCGAGTGCCGGGCCGAGGAGGCGAGTCCCAGGCGTGCCGACAATGGTGTCGGTTGCGACGACCGATATGTCCGACATGAGAGCCAGCTCGAATCCTCCACCCAATGCATAGCCACGCACCTCGGCCACGGTCACTTTCGAGTACCCCTGAAAGTCGTGGTAAAACTCGAAGGTCCTTCGGTCCACGGACAGTTTGCGGCGCTGGCTGGGTCGACGGCCCCTTCCAGCCTTTGTCCCGTTGCCGTTCGCCTCTTGCGCCTCGGGCCCGTACCACGCATACGCGTTGTCCATATCGGCGCCGGTGCTGAAGACACCGCCCTCACCTCGCAGGACCACGACTTTGATGTCGTCATCATCTGCCAGCTGATCAAGGTACTCCGCCATCTGTCGTCGCATCGCGGGGTCATACGAATTGCGACGATCCGTGTTGCTAATTGTGAGTCGGGCGATCCCCGAGTGCGGGTCATGATCGAGCAATACTCGGGGGTCAGTCAACGTCACAGTTCCCTTCTCACGTCAAGTCACGACTCACTTTATCAGATTCCCTTTAGATGTTTATCGGGCTAACGAGTTCCGGCAATAAGACCTGGCGTCCACGGAAGGTCGTCAGCAGCCCCGGAGCCAGGCCCCCCATCCTGACCGGGACGAAGGCTTTTGAGCCGAGGGTGTCGCAGCATCATGGAACCTTCGGGAGCCAGCGTGAGATGGAGGCGCTGCACCCGCCGATCAAGCAAACGAGCGAGATTCTCCTCGTCGTCGGGAGTGGACGTCCTGATAAACGAGATCAGGGCGGTATCCAGCTCTTCAGGTTCGGGTCGATGACTCAAAAGATCGGCTGCATCATTGAGGTCGTCCTTCTCGACATCCCGCCCGATCTGGTCCACCCGTTGGAGGTGGCGGGCCACCCGGAAGCTGAGGGCCTTTTCATGATCCCCCACGCCCATCTCAGGTCCTCGATTCGACAGCCGCTCCACCAAGAGGCTGAAACCCGGAGAATGCCGCGATGGGCGCGAAACCGGCGGATCGACGGTCCCGAGCTCAAAACCGCCCAACTCTGCAATGCATTCGAAGGCCCACCGGGCACCGTTGACGTACCAGCCGAAGTATGACATGAGTTCCCCGTTCGCCGGCGGTGCGACGATCAGCGGGGCCGCCGACAGGACTGCGTGGGCGTTATAGGCGATCCTGTGAAAGTCGAGGACGTCGTAGTCGAGCTCCTCTCCGGTGATATCCGACCACGCCATCGCAATGGTGGACAGGTCGCCCAGGTTCTTGATGGTGTTACGGACGGGAAGCACGGCCAGTTCGCTGAGCGGATCGCCCACGTGTGCCAGTTCGAAGTCGATCAGTCCGGTGATCCGACCCTTATCGAACATGAACTGGAAGGCGTCAAAGGTGATCAGGCGTGTCGTCGTGCGATGGCGGGGGCAGTGACGGTGCAACCACACCCGCAAGAACTCCGAAACGGGGTCGGGCGCGATCATGCGCTCGTCGTAGCCGGCTTCGAAGGCGGGGAGGAGCCCAAGACCGATTTCCTCAGGAGATTCCGGGATCGTAAAGCCGGCCGTTCTCGCCTCTTCCAGATCAATTCCGTAGATGCGTGGGAGAAATGAGAGGTACTCGAGGACCACGTCGATCCGCTCTTGGTCGGTTGCCGCAAACGAAAGGTCGACCGAGCCGGAGAGACGGTCCATTACCATCACGTAGGGATCGTCGCAATAGCCGTACACGTGAGGGACGGGAACATCGTGCGCCTCGAGAAGATCATGCACTCGACGCTCGTAGTCAATTTGATAGGGCATGCCGATGCCATCGTCTCGCTCTCCACGGGCATGGAGTGCGAGGACCCGATCCCCCATATCAAGGTCGAAGTTCCACGCTGGCCGCCAACGAGCGATCGCTTCTATCGACACGACCCGGCCACCGATCGTCCGCTCTGCCCACGCGGCCAAGCGCGCTTCGCTGGGAACTAGGTTCGATCGCTCTTTGTCATGAGTAGCACTCATTGTCTGATCTCTCCCAACGCCAATCAGCGATGGTACGCGAATCCTCCATCGACCAGGATGAACTGCCCGGTCACATACGCCGAGTCGTCCCCGGCAAGAAACACCGCGACGCGCCCGATATCGCTCTCCGCGTCACCCACCCGCCCCAACGGAACGCCCAGGCCGGGGTCACTGGTATCACCGCGACGCTGGCGATCGGCGAGCCAGTTCGGCGAGTCGGTAACCGGCGCCATAACATTGACGCGGATCCGGTCCGGACCCCACTCGATCGACGCGGCGCGAGAGAGCGAACGGATCGCATCCTTCGTTGCCGCATAGACGCCGAAGTGCGCCGGCTTCATCTGCGTACTCGATCCGAAATTTATGATCGATCCCCCGCCGCGCAGATACGGATAGCACTGTCGCATGAAGTGAAGAGTCGCTTTAGGCCCCGTCGTCCAGAGAAGTTCAATATCCTCCTCTGACACTTCGAGCAAGTTTCCCACGCGTGAGTTGTGGTGAGCGGCTTGGGCCAGAATGTCGATGCGCCCGAATTCATCCGCCGTTGCCTTCACCACGGCATCGATCTGCGCCGTGTCGCCGACATCGCACTGGAGGGGGATCGCGATGGCTCCCCGATCCTTTATTTCCTGAGCGACGTCGACCAGCTTGGACTCCGTGCGTCCTACTACGGCGACCGAGGCACCTTCGGCGGCAAGGGCGAGGGCGACTCCCCTGCCGGACCCCTGGCCAGCCCCCGTCACGATTGCCACGCGCCCATCGAGAATTCCCATCTAGCCCTAAACCCTCCTTTGCTGGCGGCGCCGCTGATTTACGTCCCTCTCACACTACCGCTAACCCTATAGATATTTCTGCAGAATTTGGTAACTTCCGAACATGACCACATCGACGAGACAGGGGCCGCCAACGCCCGACACCGCTCCGCCGGACGCGCGACGCGTGGCCGACATCGTCGACATCGACCTCACCACTGGATACGCGTTCCTCAGTGAAGTGCCCCACGCTGCCTTCGACGAGTTGCGCACGAATGGTGGGATCGCCTGGCACGATGAGGCTCCGGTGGCCGGACTGATGGGCGACAATCCGCTGCTCCAATTCGTGAACGCGCCGGGGTTCTGGGCGGTCACCTCCTATGACCTGGTCGTCGAGGTGGATCGCGACCTCGAGCGGTTCTCCTCTGAATTGGGCGGCACGTTCATGCCGTCAATGACCGAAGACAGCCTGGCCATGTTTCGGCAGATGTTGCTCAACATGGATAATCCCCAGCACAGCCGGCTGCGGCGGATCGTCCAGCCTGTCTTCACTCCCAAATCCACGGAACTCCTGCGCAAGTCGATCGAGGACAATGCCACCGAGATCATGACGAATCTACCCAATGGTGAGTTCGACCTCGTCACCAGCGTCTCAGCCGAGATGCCGCTCCGGGTCCTCGCCGACCTGTTCGGAATGCCGCGGGAGGACCGCCACCTCATTTTCGAATGGAGCAATAGTCTCCTCGGCGCCGACAATCCTTCGGCCAGTGAGCACGCGGCCGACTCCGTGACCGCTATTGCCGGGATGATGTCCTACGGGCAGGCCATGGCCGACGACCGGAGGGCTAACCCGCGCGATGACATCGTCAGCCGCATCGTGACCACCGAGGTGGACGGGGAACGGCTCAGCGACGCCGAGTTTCAGATGTTCTGGCTCCTCTTGGTCATAGCCGGTAACGAGACCACTCGTAACGCCGTATCGGGATCGGTGGTTGCGCTCCACCAACAAGGCCTCTGGTCATGGTTGGCCGAGCATGTCGATTGCCTCCCCACTGCCGTCGAGGAACTCCTCCGCTATGTCTCGCCGGTCCAGAACTTTCGCCGAACCGCGACACGCAACCTCGTTCTCGGCGACCAGCATATTCGCGCCGGGGACAAAGTCGTCATGTGGTTCGGGGCGGCCAACCGCGACCCGCAGGTGTTCGTCGACCCCCACCGCCTCGACCTGGAACGGAATCCCAACCCGCAGATCTCCTTTGGCAATGGTCCGCACTTCTGTCTTGGAGCCAATCTGGCCCGGTTGGAGATGGCCGAGATGTTGCGTAACCTCCTCCAGTATGCGCCCGACTTGAAGATCGGTGCGCCCACCCGAGTGGCATCGAACTTCATCAACGGCATTTCCCACCTTCCCGTCATCATCTGATTTCAGCAGGTGAGACGCCAATGACCCAGGGTCAGTGCGGGGACCGGAACTCGGCCGGAATCAGTCGACGGGCGATCTTGCCCGTTTGCAGCCGCGGCAGCTGGTCGATGAACACAACCGACCGGGGACACTTGAAGTGGGCAATCCGATCTCGGCAGAAAGCGATGAGATCGGCCTCGAGCCCGGCGGGATCGGCCGGCGGCTCACTAGGTTGAACCACGGCCCGCACGGATTCCCCCATTTCCGCGTCGGGTACACCGATCACCGCGACGTCGCTGACAGCGGGATGCGCGATGAGCGCGTCCTCCACCTCTCGGGGGTAGATGTTGACACCGCCGGAGATGATCATGTTGGAAGCCCGATCAGTCAGGAAGAGATACCCCTCAGGGTCGACCCAGCCGATTTCACCGAGCGTGCTCCACCCACGGTGGTCGTAGGAAGATGCAGTCTTCTCGGGATCCCCGTGGTACTCGAAGCGGTGCGGCGACTCGAACCAGACCTCTCCTTCGGTACCGGTCGACACCTCGTTGCTGTTTTCATCGACGATATGCACGGGGCCGAGCAGTGACCGGCCGACCGACCCGGGGTGCGCCAGCCACTCCTCCGGACCGATGGCGCAGAAGCCCACACCCTCGCTTCCAGAGTAATACTCGTAGACGACCGGTCCCAGCCACTCCAGCATCGCCCGCTTGATCTCCGGAGGACACGGTGCGGCTGCGTGGACGAGGACCTTGAGGCTGGAGAGGTCGAATTGAGCCCGCTCGGACCCAGGCAGTTTCATCAGCTGAACCATGTGCGTCGGAACGACCTGGGCCAGGGTCACCTTGTACCGCTCGATAGCTCGGAGGAATTCGATCGGATCGAATTTGGTCAGCGTGACCACGGTGCCGCCCAGTCGGTGCACCGCGCCGGCCCAACCTGACGGAGCAGCATGGTAGAGGGGAGCTGGGCTCAAGTACACGGTCGACTCGTCACCGCCGTACAGTCCCCTGACGAGACCTGTGAACGATGTCTCCTCTCCGAGCGCACCGCCGACAGAGGGTGGTTTTATGCCCTTCGGGCGTCCGGTCGTCCCTGAGGAGTAGAACATCCAGTTGCCTTCGCACTCGTCTTCGATCGGGTCCGGCGGGTGGGCTTCCAGAACACGCTCGTATGGATCGAAACCCTCGACGGACCCGCCGACGACGATGCGTGAACTCACATCGGCCATGACCCCCTTGGTCAGTGCAGCACAGGCCGACGAAGTCACCAGAACCGAAGCCGCGCAGTCCCTGATGATGTACTCCACCTCACCAGGGGCGAGGTGCCAGTTGATCGGTGTCACGAACAGGCCCGCACGCATGCCGGCCCAGACCGCCTCGAAATACTCGGTGCGGTTCTCCATCACGATGGCTACGTGGTCGCCCACTCCTAAGCCTAAGGAACGAAATGCGTTGGCCAGCCTGTTGGATCGGGACTCCATGTCTCCGTAGGAGAGCGTTACACCGGTATCGCCGACGATGACAGCGGGGCGGCTCGGGGTTGATTCGGCGTAACGCTTGGGGTGTTCGTAGCCCATGGTTTCCTTTGTGACAGATTGCCGGAAAATGGGTTGACGCACCGCCGCTCTCGGCGAGGGGGGGCTCGCGCGAGACGACGGGCAGACCGATTCTCTGGATTGCGAACCGATCGCTGTTGCGCCAACCCGCTCAGAGTATATGTGTAGATATTATGGTTGGCAACATCAGTGCTGGTTGTGGCCGGCGTCCGCTGGTGCCAGGCTACGCTCGACGGCCCGGTAGGAGGGGTGCCTCGTTGCAGGGCAGAAGGGGTTCGAGATTCCGAATGGTTAGCGTGCCGATGACCGGTTCAGCGGGCCCGTTCCTGGGCGGGGTCGAACCCTTTTCCGAGTCAGACGATGAGCTACGGGCCGTTCTGGCCCACGCCGTGCTTCCCCCGCTTCTGCCCTCGCTGGCCTACGCCACGGGTGACATGTCCCTGCTCCGCGCCGAGCTCCGGCCCGACGCGCTGCTGGTCAACCTGCCGGGGTCCGGGCTGACCGACGAGCAGGCGGCGGTCATCCGGGAACTCGCGCTCGAAGCGTTGATCCGCTTCCGTGACGGAGGGTGCCGTCCGGGGCCGGTGCCTTCCGACCACGACGTGCTCCGCATCATGGAGTTCGCTGTCGGTGGCGGCGATATGGTCGCCTATCTGCCCTTGCTGGAAGAGGAGCTGGCTCATCGAGGTGAGGATCGCAGGGGACCAACCTGGCACAAGGACGACGTCGCGCCGGACGCACCCTTCACCGTGGCCGTCATCGGCGCCGGTCTGTCCGGGCTGGTAGCGGGCCATCGCCTGCGGCAGGCCGGGGTGGACTTCGTGATCTTCGAGAAGAACCACGACGTGGGGGGAACCTGGTTGGAGAACCGGTACCCGGGCTGCCGAGTCGACAACCCGAGCCACAACTACAGCTACTCGTTCGCCCAGCGCCACGACTGGCCTTTCCACTACTCGACCCAGCCCGTCCTCCAGCACTATGCGCGGGACTGTGCAGAGGCTTTCGGTCTGGTCGAGACGATCCGATTCGGTACCGAGGTGACCGATGCGGTGTGGTCTGACCGGGACCTCAACTGGACCCTCACCGTTCGCCCGGTCGGCGGTTCCGAGGAGCGCATCGTCGTCAACGCGGTGATCAGCGCTGTCGGTCAGCTCAACCGACCCAACCTCCCGACAACGATCCCCGGTTTCGGCACCTTCGAGGGCGCTGCCTTCCACTCGGCGAGGTGGGACCATGACGTCGACCTCAACGGCAAGCGCGTTGCCGTCATCGGAACTGGGGCAAGTGCGCTGCAGTTCGTTCCCGAGATCGCCTCTCAAGTCGGGGAGCTGCTGGTGTTTCAGCGGACGCCCGCATGGCTCGGCCCGACACCCGACTACCACGATCCGGTTTCCGACGAGCTGCAATGGCTGTACCGGCACCTGCCGTCGTACGCCGAGTGGAACCGCTTTTGCATCTTTTGGCAGATGGGGGACGGAGCGCTCGCCGCCGTGACTGTGGATCCGGAGTGGGATGGCGGCGGTGAGTCGGTCAGCCTGATCAACGACCTGATGCGCCAGATGCTGCTCGGGTACCTCAACGAGCGGTTTGCGGACCGGCCCGACCTCCTCGAGGCCTGTACCCCGCACTACCCACCGGGGGCGAAGCGGATCGTCCGGGACGACGGCGGGTGGCCGGAGGCCCTCCAGCGGGACAACGTCCGCCTCATCTGCGGAAACATTCAGGCCATCACCCCGCAGGGCGTGGTCACAGCGGATGGCACCGAGGAAGTCGTGGACGTCATCATCTACGGCACCGGGTTCACTGCCTCGAACTTTCTCACCCCGATGACCGTGAAGGGCCGTGGTGGTCTCGACCTGCACGAACACTGGGCCGGTGATGCCCGGGCCTACCTCGGCATCACGATTCCCGGCTTCCCGAACCTGTTCTGCCTCTACGGGCCGAACACCAACATCGTTATCAACGGCAGCATCATCTACTTCTACGAGTGCGGCACCCGGTACATCCTCGGACTACTGGGTCTCCTACTGGGAAGTGGTCACCGTGCCCTGGACGTGCGCCAGCAGGTACACGACACGTTCAATCGACTCGTTGATGCCGAGAACGACCGCATGTCGTGGGGAGCGGCCCATGTGAACAGCTGGTACAAGAACGACCATGGCCGGGTCGCCCAGAACTGGCCCTTCACGCTGCTCGACTACTGGCAGCGAACGCGGGCCCCCGTGCCTGAGGAGTATGAGCTGCTGTCAGGGCAGTGAGCGCTCATTGAATTTTCGCGTTTGGCCCACGATCTCACCAGGGCCGGACCTTGCCGAGGCGGCTGACGCCGAAGAGTATGGCCAATGCCACGCCGAGTTGAACGAGCGCCAGGACCATCGCCTGGTGGTGGGGGCCATACGCGACGGCATTGTAGAGAGCGATCGACATCGTTGTCGCCATGGGCACCGAACCGGAGACGATCATGGTGGCTCCGAAGTCGCCCAGGGCGCGCCCGAACGCCATGGCGACTCCTGCCACAATGCCCCGCCGCGCCAGCGGCAGGGTTACCAGCAGCGCGATGCGCCATTGGGGCAACCCCATGGCACGGGCCGCCTGCTCGAAGCGTGGATCGACTCCGGAGATCGCCGCCCGCGAGAAGCGGAGGCAGTAGGGAAACGACTCGACGATCTGCGCAATGACGATCCCGGTGAAGGTGAAGGTGAGCGGATGCCCGAAGAGGCTGACCTCCGCATTGCGGATGGGTCCTGGCCCCCCCAATCGCGTGAGGAGGTAGTAGCCGACGACAGTGGGCGGGAGCGCCATTGGCAAGCTGAAGAAGCTCTCGATGGCGCCGCGTCCAGGGAAGCGACCCTTGGCCAGGAGGTACCCGAGAGCGATGCCGACCACGGCGACGACGATCGTCGCCTCGAAAGCCGCACGGAGGGAGACCGACAGCGGATTCCAGACCCAGGGCGGGACGCCGAGTCTGTTCAACCATGAGTGCGGAACCAGCGCTGTCATGCTGACGCACCAATGATCACGTCACCGATCTCCTCGGCTCGTTCGAGCCAGGAACGAGCGGACTTTCCCGCTCCAGACGGGCCGAACAACACCGATATGCCGGACTCCATCGTGAACGCCACGTCCAGGTCGAATTCGCCGATTCGGCGAGTGACCGCGACATCGAGCGCGGCCGTCATGTCCGGGCTCGGCCGAGCAGTCCGACGCCGGCCATGGCCATGATCGCCATCAGGACCAGAATCAGGAGCATGGCGTTCCGCTCAGGCGTGGTGAACGAGTCGAGGATCGCCAGCGACAACGTGCGGGTCTTGCCGTTGATGTCTCCGCCGACCATCAGCGTGGCCCCGTATTCGCCCAAGGCACGGGCACAGCCGATCGTGAGCCCGGCGGCGATACC
>Ga0224558_1003845_pt1 | contig 12160 bp, 9 predicted proteins | sample 714S32024metaG_FD_180682 | JGI IMG/M metagenome (GOLD analysis project Ga0224558, IMG submission 180682) | Peat soil microbial communities from Stordalen Mire, Sweden - 717 S3 20-24 | ecosystem: Environmental > Terrestrial > Soil > Wetlands > Peat | place: Sweden: Norrbotten County, Stordalen... | reverse complement strand
AGGAACAAGCCGCCCGTCCAGGGGAGCGTGTGAATGACCCCGTGCACTTTACGGAAGTACGGGGAGCCGAAGTGCTGTTGCACGTTCCCGGCGGAGAAGAACATGAGCGGCTTGGTCACTCCGTGAAAGAGCATGTGCAGCACCGCGCCCAGTACGCCCAGCGGCCCGCCAAAGCCGAGCGCCGCGACCATGATGCCCGCATGGTCAATGCTCGAATACGCCAGCAGCCGGCGGAAATTCCGTTGCACGAGCACGAAGGGAGCTGCCAGCAGAATCGAGAATACCCCGAAGCCCACCAGCAGCGCGCTGGGGAACTCATGCCCCAGGCACTTCTCGGCCAGCACGTCGAAGCGCATGATGGCGTAAATGGCGCAATTGACGAATGCAGCCCCCAGCAGCGTCGCCGCCGGCACCGGCGCTTCGGCGTAGGCGTCCGGCTTCCAGGTGTGCATCGGCGCCAGGCCCGCCTTGGTGCCGTAGCCGAGCAGCACCATCACAAAGGCCAGCCGCATCGCGGCGGGATTGAACTTGTCAGCTATTTCGGCGAGCACGGACCAGCTCATTCCCTGGCCGGCGTGTTCGCCCAGCACGCCGACCGCGGAGGAGTAGGTGATCACTGTGCCGAACAAGGCGAGCGAAATGCCGACACTGCCAATGATGATGTATTTCCACCCGGCCTCAAATGAGGTCTTCTGGTTGTAAAAGGTGACCAACAGCACGGAGGCCAGGGTCGTGCTTTCGATGGCCACCCACATCACCCCCAGGTTGTCCGCCAGCGGCGCCAGCAACATCGCGCATACGAATAACGGCGTCAGCACATAGTAATGCCGCAATTGCGGCTCAGTGATTCGGCCTTCGCTCAGGTCGCGCCGGAAATAACCCACGGCGTAGATCGCACAGACCAGCGCGACGAATGCCGTCAGGCCGACCACCAGCGCACTCAGGGCGTCGGCACGAAGGAATCCACCCATGGCGGTGACTGCCCCGTGCTCTCCTGGAACGGCCAAGTCCAGACCCAGGAGGACCGCCAGCACCGCGACAATTGCGAAGGCCAGCAGGTTCAGCCGTTCCCACCAAACGCGAGAGCGCGTAGCAAGGCAAAGCAGCCCTGCCGACGGTGGCACGAGTAACAGGAGCGTTAAGACCATGCACCGCTCCTTTCTTGGAGCGTTGTAACGACGCAGTTCATGGCACTGCCTCGCCCCCAATAATTCCCGCCGCTCGTTGCATGACGAACCGAAGCGGCGCGGGCAGCCAGACACTGAACACCAGCAGCGCGCCGAGCATCAGCCCCATCGCCGGGAGCCCATCCAAAGGCGCGGCGTCGCTGGTTCGCGCGACTTTCGGCACCCCCAACAGAATCCGCGTCAGTTGATAAAGAATGCCGCAGAACGCTCCCAGCAGCGCCAACAACACGATTGTGCTCACGACTGAATGGCCCGCGGCAAACCCGCCGTTCAAGATGGTCATCTCGCTGAAGAACAGGCCAAACGGCGGCAGACCCGTCGCCGACACCGCGGCCAATCCCATGCAAACCGCCGTCACCGGCAGCAGCTTCGCCATGCCGGTACCAATCAACCGCATCTGCAAAGTGTGGCAGGTCTGGTGGATGTTGCCGGCGGCAAAGAATAACACCGGCTTGGTCAGAGCGTGATAGCCCATGTGCAGCAAGGCGCCCCAGATGGTCAGCGGCGAGTTCAGGCCAAAGCCGACGCAAATCAGGCCGACATGCTCCAGGCTGGAATACGCCAGGAGTCGCTTCAGGTTGGTCTGCACAAGGATGAATGGGGCGGCCAGGCACATCGACCCCAGCCCGAAAACCAGCAGGAGCGTCCGGCTGAATGACGAGCCCAGGCAGGCCGTCGTGAGGATGTGAAACCGCAGGAGCGCGTAGAGAGCGACCTTGAGTGAGACCCCCGAGAGCATCGCGCTAGTGGGCGACGGCGCTTCGCTGTGGGCATCCGGCAGCCACGTGTGCATCGGCGCCAGGCCGGCTTTTGTGCCGTAGCCCACCAGCACAAATACAAAAGCCAGCTTGATCATGCGAGGGTCGAGTTGCCCGGCCATGGACATCAGGTGCGACCAATTGAAACTGGGCAGCGCCGTGGACTTCTGGTCAATGGCGGCCGCGTAGGTGAAGACCGTGCCGAACAGTGCCAGGGCCAGGCCCAAACTGCCCAGGATAACGTATTTCCAGGCCGCTTCGAGGGAGGTGTTGCGGTTGTACAACGCCACTAGCAACACGGACGACAGCGCCGTCGCTTCCAGCGCGAACCACATCACTCCCAAGTTATTGGCCAGCACCACCAGGAACATGCCAGTCGTGAAGAGCGGTGTGAGCACGAAGAACTCCTTCACCCGCCCGGGCGTCACCACACGCGCCGCCAGGTCCCGCTGGAAATACCGCCCCGCATAGAGCGAAGACCCCAGCGAGACCACTGAGATCAGCAACACCATCCATACGCTCAAGGCGTCAGCCCGAAAGAACTCTCCCCATTCCGTAATGACGTGGGGCGGGGCCTGCAACTGCAGTAGCAATCCCACCCCGAGCGCGACCGTGGTGCCGAAGGCTAGCATATTCGCAAACGCCATGACACGGCGCGACCGCGCCAGCAGGCAAAACAACGCAGCCAACGCCGGCGACACGAGTATGGGAACGAGCAGCATCATCCTTTCAACTGGCTCAGCTTGCTAACATCCATGGAGGCAAATGTCTCCCGGATGCGATAGACCAGCAGCCCCAGCACCATGACCGCCACCATCACGTCGAAGAAGATTCCCAGCTCTACCACCAGCGGCATCCCATAGGTCGTCAGCGCCACCGCCGCGAGCATCACGCCATTCTCCACCGTCAGCAGGGCCAGCACCTGGGTGATGGCCTTGCGGCGGTTGAACATGAGGAAGAACCCGGTCAGCAGGAGCGTGATCGCGACGCCCAGCGTGTTATTGCCCAGCCGCTCGAGGGAGGTGAACGGCCGCGCGACGATGTAGCCGAGCAGCGTGAATCCGCCGCAGAGCAACATGGACGCGGAGGAGTTCAGCAGCGGCGCGATTTCCTGCTCGATTTGCATGCGCCGCACCTGCCGGTTGAGCAGCCAGGGCAAAAAGAACACCTTGCCGACCACGGTGAGGCCCGCGACCCAATACACATGCGTGGCGTTGTGGAAGAAGGCGATGATCGCCGCAATGGCCGCGAGCATCAGCGACTGCAGCGCGAACAGCCGGATGTTGGTGAGCAACATGCCTTGCACCACCATCAGCAGTTGAATGACCAGCATCCCGGCGGCGAGCAGGGTGATCAACTGCGAGGCGAGTTCAGATTGGGGGAGATTCATATCACTGGAAAAGGAACGTGGATAGCAGGGCCAGCGTGGCGAGAATGAACGCCGCGCTAAGCAAATCCGGCACGCGGAAGAGGCGCAGCTTGGCGTTGGAGGTCTCCACCAGCACTACCGCGCCCGCGAGGGCCAGCAGCTTGAGGACGAACCAGAGCAGCCCCAACCCTAGCGCAGTAGCGCTCACATCTGTCGCGATGCCGACCGGGAAGAAGACGTTCACCAGCAGCGCCATCAACACGAGCTGCTTAACCGACGCGCTCCATTCAATCAGCGCCAGGTACCGGCCCGAGTATTCGAGGATCATCGCCTCGTGAATCATCGTCAGTTCCAGGTGCGTCGCCGGGTTATCCACGGGGAGGCGGCCCGTCTCGGCGAGCAGAACAATGAATAGCGCGGCAAAGGCCAGCACGTGCGCCGGGTTGAGCAGCTTCCAGGTCGGCCCTTGGGCTGCCAGCAGCATCTGGCTGAGATTGGTCGAGCCCGCCGTGATGGCGACTGTGAAAATCGCCAGCATGAGCGCCGGTTCGGCCACCGCGGCAATGGTCATCTCGCGGCTGCTGCCCATCCCGCCAAAAGCGCTGGCCGCATCCAGCCCGCCCAGCGCCAGGAAGAACCGTCCCAGCGCCAGCAACCCGACGAAGGCCAACACCCCGCCGAACAGACTCAATGGCGCCGACACGTTCACCAACGGCATCATCAGCCCCGCCAGCAGGGTGGAGGTGAACAGCACATAGGGCATGGCCCGGAAGATCCAGGACGCGTGCTCGGAGATGACCATATCCTTGCGCAGGAACTTCACCAGGTCGAAATACGGCTGCCACACGCGCGGTCCGCGGCGGTTTTGCAGTTTCGCCTTCCAGTTCTTGATGCAGCCGCTGATCAACGGCGAGAGGGCCAGCAGCAGGACGGTTTGCAGTATGATCGAAAAGAGGGTGTTCATAACGCAAACAGTAACAGCAGCAGCAGCGTGATGAAGATATAGATCAGGTAGGCCTGGATGCTCCCGGCCTGCAACGCGCGCATCCGCCGCGACAGGCGCAGGATCGTCCGGTTTAACGGCCGGTAGAGGCGGGTAACGAATGCCTCTTCAATGTGGCTCTCAAAGCGTAGCGTCTTGGCGAAATACGGCGAGTAATCATACTCCCGCTGCACCTCGCGCCGGGGCCGGAACAGCGCTTTGAAAATCATGCGGATCGGCTTCGAGAAGCCGGTCGCGGTATATTCCATTTGCGGCGTCAGCCCGCGCAGCCCGCAATCCCAGGTCGGCCCGATGCGTACCCGGGTCCGCCGGCCGAAGAACAGCCACAGCACCAGCGGTATCGGCAGCAGGCAGATCCCCATCAAAGCGATGCCAAGCGTGGAGACTGTCCCTCCCATTGCCTTCGCGCTGCCCAGCACCCAGCCATCGGCCTGGACCAGATAGGCAGGCAGCGGCTGGCCGATGAGCTGCTGCGTGAGGGGTCCCAACAGCGCCAGGAACGTCGTCGGGAAGAGGCCCAGGAACACGCACGCTCCCGTCAGCAAGCCCATCCCCAGCAGCATGGTCGGGGACACTTCATGCGCCTGCGCCGCCTGCTCGCTGCGCGGCTGCGCCAGGAACGTGATGCCGAAGGCCTTCACAAAGCACGCCGCCGCCAGCGCGCCCGTCAGCGCCAGCATCGCGCCGCTCAAAGGAAACATCAGCCGCACCAAGCTGTCGGTCGTCCCGAAGCCTTGCAGCAATGACTGGTAGGTCAGCCATTCACTCACAAACCCATTGAGCGGCGGCAGGGCCGAGATGGCCACCGCGCCGATCAGGAAGAAGAACGCCGTCTTCGGCATCCGTTTGATCAGGCCGCCCATCTTTTCCATGTCGCGCGTGTGCGTCGCGTGGAGGACCGCGCCCGCCCCCAGGAACAGGAGCGCCTTAAAGACGGCGTGGTTAATGGTGTGATACAAGCCGGCTATCAGCGCCAAGGCCGCCAGCACCGGGTGGTTGGTGTGCAGGAACATCAACGCCGCCCCCAACCCCATCAGGATGATGCCGATATTCTCGATGCTGTGATACGCCAGCAGCCGCTTCAGGTCGTGTTCCATCAAGGCGTAGAGCACGCCCAGCACGGCGGAGATGGTTCCGATCGTTAACACGGTCACACCCCACCAGTTCGGCGGCGTGCCCATAAAGTCAAACAGCACCCGCGTCAGTCCGTAGATGCCGGTCTTGATGATCACGCCGGATAGCAACGCGGAAACGTTGCTGGGCGCGACCGGGTGCGCCTCCGGGAGCCAGATGTGCAGCGGCACGATCCCCGCCTTGACGCCGAAGCCGAACAGGAACAGCAGGAACGCCGCATCGCGCCGGCCAGGTGACATCGTCGCCCCCAGCGCGCGGAAGGTGTCGAAACTGTAATCGCCCGGGCTTTGGCCGCCCGCGGCCTGGAACAGCAGCAGGAAGCCGAGGATCAGACAGCCGGTGCCGATGTGCGACATGATGAAAAAGAGAACCCCCGCGTTGCGCGTCTCGGTTTTCTCATGCTCGAAGCTGACCAGGCAATACGCCGTAAGCGCCATGATCTCCCACGCGATGAGAAAAAAGAAGGCGTTCGCGGCGGTGAACACGAGTGTGGTTGCCAGCAGCAGGGCATTATAAAAGGCTGCCAGCACCCCAACATTCTTGCGCCCGTAGAAACCGCGCACATAGCCGAATGAGTACAGCGACAAAGCCAGCCCCAGCACGGACACGATTAGTAGAAAGAACGCCCCCAGCGGATCGAGCTTGATCTTGAGCTGCAAGTACGGAATGAGCGAGGGCCACAGCTCGAACGGCGCCGCTCCAGGCGCTGCCTCCACGGTCAACGCGAGCAGCGCGGCTCCGATCCCGGAGACCGCCGCCACCGTCGAGCAGCCGAATCCAACCAGGTTGGCGATCCTCTCTCGCCGCATCGCCAGCAAACTCCCCACCACCCCGGCGCAATAGGCACACAGAGCGATTTGCAGCAGCAGATTGGAGGAAAGCTGGTCCATGGTTTATTGGTTCGCGACACTAGCCGCAAACGGGCGCTCAAGAAATGCCGGAAGCGGCAGAATCCGGGGATTCTGCTTCCGGCTCTCGCACGCCAGCCTTCCTTCGGGCTTCGGACTTCGGACTTCGAACTTCCTCTTCATCCCTGCCGCATCCTGATGTCCCCGAGCAATGCCAGGACGGCCTCGGCGTTGTCCGCCGCGCAAAGCTGAGCCAGAACCTCGGGTTGTTGCCCCAACCGTGCGAGGCTGGCCAATAAGTTGAGATACCCGGCGGCATCAGTAGCGGGGACAGCGAGAAGGAAGATCAGTTGCACCCGCCACGAACTTTTGGCGCCCCACACGATCGGCTCCGGTGTGAGCCCGAACGAAAATTGCAGGCGCTTTATCCCGCTCAGGCGCGCGTGCGGGAAGGCGAGGCCGCAATCAAGCGCCGAGTTGGACAGCAACTCCTGGTTGAGCGCGGCCTGATAGAATTGCAGGACGTCCGGCACGCAGCCCTCGCGCTGCAAAGCCTGGCTCAGCTCGCTGATGATGCCAGCAGCATCCCCCTCTCGCAGCCGCGGCACAATCAACGCCGGTCGCGTATAATCCGCCAGCGAGACCGGGGCAGCAACATGGATAGTCGCTTCAGAAAGCATGGATGAGTTGGGATGCAGGCAACCGCTGCCCGAGCTTCGGGGTTCGAGCCTCAGTTTGCCCCTTCAATGCCCGGCTCGGCGCGCGCTATCAGGCCACAGGCGCCAAAGCTCGGCGTTTCCGGGGCTTGGCCGGCGCTTTAGCCGCGGGTTTCGCCGCGGGCTTCGCTGCCTCCACCTTGTTGATAAACTCGGTTTCCGCCGGGTCCGGCAGGTAGAGATAACGGCCGCACGTCTCGCAGAGCTGGACGTCTTCGCCGCGCATCAGCACCGTGATCTGGCCGATGGGCACGTGCATGTGGCAACCGCTGCACACCTGGTTGCGCACGACCGCTATGCCTTTCTTTCCACGCACGCGCAGACGCTCGTAGTGGCCGATAATAGGCTGCGGTATGTTGCCGCGCAATGCGGCGGTCTGTGCTTCAACGTTCTTTGCTGTGGCTTCGCCGAAGTCCAGCGCCTGGAGCTTCAATAGATTCTGCAAAACAATGTTCATAGGGATTGGGGAGTGCTAGCTGCATACGGATGTAAGCGGACAAATCACAATCTAATTTAATGCCAGCCAGCCAGATTTGCAAGCCTCTAATTTTCAGGCGAGCGACCACGGTTCAAAGAGAACTGGCACCGCCATTCCTCCAAAGCGGCGCCAGTTCCCGTGTGCCATGATCACGTCTTGGGGCGTGTCATGTCTCTTGCTTCGCAATTAGCGCTTGCGCTGGTTGCGCTTGCCGGCCTTCGGAGCAGCGGGCGCCGGGGCGGCGGCAGGCTGCGCTTGGGGTTGAGCCGCCGGAGCGGCTGCTGGCTGGGCCTTGGGGGCCGCAGCGCATGCACAGGGAGTTGGGGCAGTGGTTGTAACAGGACTAGTCGTTTCGCTCATATTATAAGTTTTATGTTCATAGCTGCCGGTTAATAATGACAGCCAGCTCACCAATAAGGCATAGGGCATGCCACAGCGCGGCTGTTGAAACCTAAGCTTGGTATCCACAGACACTTCGGCAATGTCAGCCCCCACCACCGCCCCTCCACTCAGCTCGCTCAGTCTTGATTTAAGTGCAATTCCTGCACGCCCACTCCTCCCCCTGTGCACCCACGCCACTCATCCACGAGCCTGCCTCTCCACCATTCCACCACTCCATCCCTCCGTCGCTCCGTCACTCCGCTCATCTATCACTCCGCCCCCCGTCCGTCCCCTTCCAGCAACCCATACTCCTTCAGCTTGTATTGCAGCGCCCGCCGGCTAATCCCCAACGCGCGCGCCGCCTCCTCGCGGTTGCTCGTGAGGTGCGTCAGCGTCTGGCGGATCAGCAATTTCTCCACCTCCGCCAGCGGCGTGCCTGGCCGCACCGTGAACGTCGTCGCCTTGCGGTCGTACTCCCGCAGGAAATCCGGCAGTTGGCTCGCCCCCACCACCACCCCCGGACAAGTAATGACCACCCGTTCGATGACGTTCCGGAGCTGTCGCACGTTGCCCGGCCACGGAAAGCGCTGGCAAAGCTGCAACGCCTCCGCGGACATCCTCTTGCGCCGCCGCTTGTGCTTCGCCGTGAACTGCTCGAAGAACCGCTCGATCAGGAGCGGGATGTCCTCCGCCCTCTCCCGCAACGGCGGCATCACAATCGGCACAATTTGCAGGCGATAGAAAAGGTCCTCGCGGAATTTCCCTGCCCCCACCGCCTCGTGCAGCTTCTTATTCGTCGCCGCGATGACCCGCACGTTGACGCGAATCAACTCGGACCCGCCCACCATTCGGAACGCCCCGTCCTCCAGCACGCGCAGCAGGTCGCCTTGGCCTTTCGCAGAAAGGTCTCCGATCTCGTCCAGGAACAGCGTTCCCTCGTCCGCCAGTTGAAACCGCCCCGGCTTGTTGGCCACGGCGCCGGTGAACGCTCCCTTCACATGGCCGAACAGCTCCGCTTCCAGCAACTGCTCCGCCAGCGCCGCGCAGTTCACCGATATGAACGGCCGTTCGCGCCGCGTGCTTTGGATGTGGATCGAGCGGGCCACGATCTCCTTGCCCGTGCCGCTCTCCCCTTCGATCAGCACCGTCACGTCGCTGTTCGCCACCTCCTCGATCAGCCGCGCCACCGCCCGCATGGACTCGCATTCGCCCACCAGCAGCCCCGTCTCCGCGCGGGTCTGCAAGCGCAGCCGCAGCTCGTTGTTCTCCGCCACCACCGCCTGGAACTCCAGCGCCTTCAGCACCAGCGACCGCAACCGCTTCATGTCAATCGGCTTGGGCAGGTAATCGTAAGCCCCCTGCTTCATCGCCTCCACGGCGCTCTCCACCGTGCCGTACGCCGTCATCAGGATGAACAGCGTGTCCCGGCTGTGCGCCCGGACGCGTGAGAACAACTCCAGGCCGTTCAGCCCCGGCATCTTGATGTCGGCAATAACCAGGTTATAGAGCCGTGCCTCCGTGAGCTTCAACGCCGCCATCGAATCCGTCATGCCATCCACCACATAACCCTCCCGCCGCAACGCCTCTTGCAACCCCGCGCATAACCCCTGCTCGTCATCCACTACCAGTATCTTGACCTTAGACTTATCCATCTTCTTCGCGCCCTCGCGCCTTCGCTGTTCAGACCGTCGTCCCCTCCCGTTTCAACGGCAAGCGCATGGTTACCACCGCCCCGCCCGACGGCCTGTTCTGCGCCTCCAGACTCCCGCCATGCGCCGTCACAATCTGCTGCGCGATCCAAAGGCCAAGCCCGCTCCCCTCGGTTTTCGTCGTGAAATACGGGTCAAAGATGGACGCCAGCTTCTCAGTTGGAATCCCAGGCCCGTTATCGCTTACGGCGACGCTTACCCGCCCGTCCGCGACACTGCCGCTCACCTCGACGCGCCCTTTTCGCTCCACCGCCTGGATGGCGTTAATCACCACGTTGAGCAACGCCTGGGTCAGGCGGACCGGATCGGCCATGACGGGCGGCAGCGAATCGTCCGCGTGGCTGGAGATGTCAATCTCTCTCGCCGCCGCTTCGGGCCGCAGCAGCTCGCACACGTGGGTGAGGATCTGTCGTATCTCGACTGGTTCCAGGTCAACCCCCGCCGGCCCGGCCAGGCGCAGAAAGCGTTCCACGATGCCCTCCAGCCGGTGCAGTTCGCCGTGGATGATCTCCAGCCGCGGCGCCAACCGCTCGCGCATTGGCGGGGCCAGCGCGGCCAGGTCCTCCTCCAGCAACTGGACGTGGATGTCCAGCGAACTGAGCGGGTTGCGCACCTCATGCGCCAACCGCCCCAGCAGCCGCGCCAGCAAATCCCGTTTCTCTGCCGCGGCTAACTGCGACACATCCTGCCCCAGCGCCTTTGCTAAAATGCTTTCCACTACCCGGCAGCATAGTGAACCCCAGGCCCTCCGTCCAGCCGCCGGCGAGAGCGTGGACGCAGACGGGCGCGTTTCCCGAGCGCAGCGACCGAGCGGATGGATGGTAGGGCGCAGTGTCCCCACCGCGCCGTGGAAGCTCGCCTAGCCCCGGAAGTGCTGGACATCTCCGAAAGCTCGCGGCGCGGTGGGGACACCGCGCCCTACCCTCAACGACGCGAACGAGCTGGACAGATGAATATTGCGGGTGCGCCGCGAGTCGAATATTATGAACGACGGTACAGTAGCTCAACACAATGAACAGCTTATGAGGTTATATGAAAACGCGGAAACTAACTGGCTGGGTTCTCGGGATGGTGTTGGCAAGCGGGGCGCTCGCCCCTGGCGTTGCCCAGAACGCTATTGACCCCTCACCAACGGTCGCTTCCCCGGAGAAACCCGGGGCTGCGGTCCTTTCCCCGGCAGTCACGACATCGGCCGCTCCCGCGCTCCGCGCGGAGACAGCCTCCAACTCCTTGCCTGCGGCACCCGCTGCGTCCAGCGATCCTGCCGCCAAGCTGTCCCCGGCCGTTATTTCCATGTCACCCTGGTTCTATGAAGTCGAGCGGCTCGCACGGGCCGGGGTAGATGATAGCGTGATCTTTGCCTACATCAACAACACCGCCGGCACGTTCAATCTCACGGCGGACCAGGTCATCTACCTGAAGAACCTAGGCCTCTCCCCCCAGGTGATCAACACCATGATCGACCACGACCAGGAGTTGATCTCAGGCGCGCGGCCCCTGCCGGCGTCAGCACCGCCGCCGTTTCCGCCCGCCGTCCAGGCTGCTCTGGCGGCTCGTCTCCATCCGGCAGGCAGTGCTGCCAGCCCGTCGCCAGTCGTGGCGGCGCCGTCAACTGTGCCCTGGAGCTCGATAATCGCGCCAGATGACGATGCCGACGCAGGTGGGACCCTGGTCTATGTCGAACCCGACGACGTGCCCGACCAGCCGCATAGCGCTGGCCCGGTGCGCGTGCCTTACGCGGTGAAGCTCAACGATCCGATCATTATCCTCAAGCTCCCAAGCTTCGCCCTGCCGTACTGGTAATTGCGAACGCGCCCGAACTGGGGCAACGACAAACGGCGTAAGGTCGGCGGTAGCAGAGAGCCAACGCTGAAAACGTCCCCAGCCCGGCCACAGTACTGCCGTTTGACGCCGTCAGGCGGCCCCCAGTTCCTCGCGCTTTGACCTGGCTCATACCTCCCATGCACCTCGCATGTACCTGGCTTTGGGCGTCCTCGCCCACCGCTTCATCATTCATCATTCTTCCTTCTACCTTCAATTGGAGGTGGCTTCAGGGTAGCCTGAGGGTAGCCTGAGGGTAGCCTGAGGGTAGCCTCAGGGTGGCTTCCGGGTGCCTACCGGTTGGCTACCAGATGGCCTGAGGGTGGCTTCAGGGTAGCCTCGGGTTGGCCGTAACCCGCCTTGTACCTCGCATGCACCTCACATGTACCTGGCTTTGGGCCCCCTTCTGCATTCTGCATTCTGCATTCTGCATTTGGTTTGGGGTGGCTTTGATGTCGCATTGATGTCGCATTGATGTCGCATTGATGTCGCATTGGGGTGGCTCTGAGGTAGCCTTAGGGTGGCTTTGAGGTCGCAATGGGGTGCCTATCCCTTGGCTATCAACACGCATTGCGGTGGCTCTGATGTCGCAATGATGTCGCATTAGCCGATTTCGCGCTCATCTTCCCCGCAACGAGTCGGCCCTGGCTCTCCGGAGCGCCCGTCTTGGACCCGGCGCGGTTAAAGCCGCTACGACACGCCGGGTCAGAGACCGGCGTTCTGGCGGCCCGTAGCTGGGCGTTCCCACAGGACAGA
>Ga0224558_1003844_pt1 | contig 12164 bp, 11 predicted proteins | sample 714S32024metaG_FD_180682 | JGI IMG/M metagenome (GOLD analysis project Ga0224558, IMG submission 180682) | Peat soil microbial communities from Stordalen Mire, Sweden - 717 S3 20-24 | ecosystem: Environmental > Terrestrial > Soil > Wetlands > Peat | place: Sweden: Norrbotten County, Stordalen... | reverse complement strand
TGTACCTTCCACACCGGTGGTGTGGTCGGTGAGGACATCACCCACGGCCTGCCCCGGGTGGTCGAGCTCTTCGAGGCCCGTACCCCCAAGGGCGCGGCCGTGCTCGCCCACCACTCCGGCGTGGTGCGCATCGACGACGACGAGATCGGCCGCCACGTCACCGTGGTCGCCGACAACGGAGACGAGGTCTCCACGCTCGTCGCCCCGCGCGCCCACCTCGAGGTGGTCGACGGCCAGGAGGTCGGCGCCGGTGATGCCCTCGTCGAGGGCCCCAAGGACCCCAAGGAGCTCCTCGAGGTCAAGGGCATCCGCGAGACGCAGCAGTACCTGGTCGAAGAGGTCCAGAAGGTCTACCGGGACCAGGGTGTGTCGATCCACGACAAGCACATCGAGCTGATCGTGCGCCAGATGCTGCGCCGGGTGCTCGTCGCCGAACCCGGTGATGCGCCGTTCCTGCCCGGTGAGCGCGTGGACAACCAGATCTACGCGGAGGTCAACCGGACGCTCGTCGAGGACGGGCAAACCCCGGCCGAGGGCCGCCCCGAACTGATGGGGATCACCAAGGCCTCGCTGGCCACCGAGAGCTGGCTCTCCGCCGCCTCCTTCCAGGAGACGACGCGGGTGCTCACCGAGGCGGCCATCGAGGGGAAGAGCGACCAGCTCTTCGGCCTCAAGGAGAACATCATCATCGGCAAGCTCATCCCGGCCGGTTCCGGCATGGAGCACTACCGCAACATCCGTCTGGAGATGCCCGACGCCGAGGCCATGCCGTTCTGGGCCCTCGGCTCGGGAGACTCCGACACCGAGGATCTGGCCGCCTGGCTGCGTGACATGAGCGGGGAGGGCGTCGGCGACGACCCCTTCGACCCGTCCATCGACGCCAGCTGGCTGGGTGCGGCTCCGACGACCGACGACGGCTTCGGCAACGCGGTGCAGAACACCCCGTCCGAAGGGGCGGCGGAAGCCGGCGCGTAGCGCTGGTCGCTCCCCGGCCCGCGTCGATATGATTCGGGCGGCGTTAAGCGCAGTTGAATACAGCCGTTCAGGTAAGTACAGCCGTACGAGCAGGATCAGGGGCGAGCGTGACCTTGGCGTTTCGACGTCGAAGTCACGCTCGCTTCGCTTTGTCCCGCCGTATCACAAGGCCGGTTCCAGAGGAGGCCGCCGTCGGCTGGGAGCCACGAGGCCGTCGTAGTCTCGGTGCATGGTGACGCCCCGCACGCAGGCGACGATCGACATCGACGGACTGGCCGTCTTCTACGAGACCGAAGGCGACGGCGACCCCATCGTGCTCCTGCACGGAGGACTGGGGGACAACTCCACCTGGGCGGCGCAGTTCTCCGGGCTCTCGCCCCACCGGCGCGTCGTGGCCGCAGAGCGCCAGGCGCAGGGTCATACTCCCGATCGGCCCGGGCCGCTGACGTATCAGGCGATGACGGAGCAGACCGTCAGCTTCCTCGGCGCTCTCGGCCTCGGTCCCGTCGACCTGCTCGGGTGGAGCGACGGGGGCATGGTGGGTACCCTCATCGCGGCAGAGCACCCCGATCTCGTCCGGACGCTCACCGTCACCGGGTCGGGATTCTCCAGCGCCGGATACGTTCCTGGCGCAATGGAGGCCCTCGTCGCCCTCACGCCCGACGACGAGGACATGGCGCCCTTCGTCGCCCTGTACGCCCAAGCCTCGCCGGACGGGCCCGAACACTTCCCCGAGGTATGGGAGAAGGTTCGCACCATGTGGGCCGAGCCGTTCGACTGGACGGCCGAAGTGAAGCGGATCGTGGCGCCGACCTTGGTCATCGTCGGTGATGACGACTACATCACCGTCGCCCATGCAGAGGAATTCTCCCGCCTGGTCGAGCATGGGCAGTTGGCCGTTGTGCCGGGCGCCTCCCATGTCGTCCCGATGGAGAGACCGGACCTCTTCAACCAACTCGTGCTCGATTTCACAGCGAACCCGGTGCCCGAAACGATGATGCCGCTTCGGCGTAAGCCACGCGGCTGAGGCCGCGGCCGCGCTACTCCTGGACGAGCTCTATCAGCGTCCCGAACGAGGTCTTGGGATGGATGAAGGCGACGGTCGTCCCCCGCGAGCCCGGGCGGGGCGCCTCGTCGATGACCCGGCCCCCGGCGTCCTTGACCGATTGCAGTGCGGCGGCGCAGTCGGCCACCCGGTACCCGATGTGATGGAGGCCTTCGCCCTTGTTGGCGAGATACCTGGCCACGGTCGAATCGTCCCGGACCGGGGTGAGGAGCTGGATGTAGGAGTCGGCGACCGCCAGGAGCGCTTCTTCCACCCCGTCGGACTCGACCACCTCACGGTGGGCCACCGTGGCCCCGAACACCTCGGCGTACCAGGCCACGGCCGCTTCGAGGTCGAACACGGCGACGGCGACATGGTCGATCTCGGTCAACATGCTGTCGCTCATGCCTCGTGCCTCCGGAAGAGTGTGATGCGATCCTCGCCGACCTGGCGGCGCAGCTCCGGATCGTCAATGCCCAGGCCTTCCACCGGGGCCAGGCACAGTACCCCGATCTTTCCCTCGTGCAGGTTGTGGTGCACCTGGTAGGCCGCCTCGCCCACGTCGTCGAGGGTGTAGACGGCGGAGAGCGGGGGGAGGATCTTCCCCTCGCAGATGAGGCGGTTGGCTTCCCAGGCCTCGCGGTAGTTGGCGAAATGCGATCCCTTTATGGTCTTCAGTTTCATCCAGAGGTGGCGGTTGTCGTACTCGATCATGTAGCCCGAGGTGGCGGCGCAGGTCACGACGGTGCCGCCCCGCCGGCACGCGAACACCGAGGCCCCCATGGTCTGGCGGCCCGGATGCTCGAAGACGATCTCGGGCTCGCCCCCGACCAGACCCCGGATGTCCTTGCCGAAGCGGCGCCACTCGGCCTCGTCCTGGGTGTGCTCGTCGCTCCAGAACCGGTAGCCGGCCGCCCGCCGGTCGATGACGGCCTCGACGCCGAGTTCGTTGAGCAGGGCCACCTTCTCGGGTGAGGACACGACGCCGATCGGTGTCCCGCCCCCGTTGAGCACGTACTGCACGGCGAAGCTGCCCAGACCCCCGCTGGCCCCCCAGACCAGGACCTTGTCCCCCTGGGTCATCCGGGCGCCGTTGGGCGAGACCAGCATGCGGTAGGAGGTGGAGTTGCACAGTGCGTTGACGGCCGCCTCCTCCCAGCTCAGATGGGTTGGCTTGGGCATCAGCTGGTTGGCCTTGACCACCGTGATGTCGGCCAGGCCGCCGAAGTTGGTCTCGAAGCCCCAGATGCGCTGGTTGGCCGCCAGCATGGAGTCGTCGTGGGCCGACGGGTCCTGGTCGTCGACGTAGTTGCACTGGACCGTGACCCTGTCGCCCACCTTCCAGTTGCGCACGGCCGATCCCGTGCGCAGGACCACGCCGGCGGCGTCGGAGCCGACCACGTGGTAGTCGAGGGCGTGCCGCTTCCCCCAGACACTCTCCTTGCCCAGGCGGTCCAGGAACCCGAACGTCGGTAACGGCTCGAAGATCGACGCCCAGACCGTGTTGAAGTTGATCGACGACGCCAGGACGGCCACGTAGGCCTCGTCGGGGGCGAGCTCGGGCAGCGGGACCTCCTCGACGTGGAGGGACTTGCGCGGGTCCTTCTGGGAGGACTCCATCCCCTCGAACATGCCCGTGTCGGCCCGCCGCACCAGGGCGGCGCGGTAGGTGGCGGGCAGGGGCAGGCCGGCCAGCTCCTCGGCGGGTGCGCCGGCGAGAACAGCACTCAGGATGTCGCTCATGTGCCCCGACGTTACTTCGCCCGTAAGATGAGGTTTCCGGCCGGTAACTTCGCCGGCGAAGAGTCGGAGGTTGTGGTCATGGCTGAGGCTGTCATTGTTGCGGGAGCTCGGACCCCCATAGGAAAGCTGTCGGGTGCGCTCGGGGGCTTCACCGCCATGGAGCTGGGCGGCTTCGCCATCGCCGAAGCGCTGATTCGGGCCGGCATCACCCCTGACCAGGTGGACTACGTGCTCATGGGCCAGGTCCTCCAGGCCGGGCAGGGGCAGATCCCGGCCCGTCAGGCCGCCCTCAAGGGGGGGATCCCCCTGACGGTGCCGGCCAACACCATCAACAAGGTGTGCCTCTCGGGGCTGCACACGATCTACCTGGCCGACCAGATGATCCGGGCCGGGGACGCCGAAATCGTGGTGGCGGGGGGGATGGAGTCGATGACCCAGGCCCCGTACCTGCTCCCCGGAGCCCGGGCCGGCTACCGCATCGGCGACGGGGCGCTGGTCGACTCCATGATGCACGACGGCCTGACCGATGCCTTCGAGCACATCGCCATGGGGCTGTCCACCGAGCGGTACAACGAGAAGGCCCGGATCTCCCGCGAGCGCCAGGACGCCTTCGCGGCGGCCAGCCACGAGAAGGCGGCCGCGGCGACCAAGGACGGTCGCCTGGCCGAGGGGATCGTGCCCGTGCAGGTGCCCCAGCGCAAGGGTGACCCCCTCCTGGTCGATGTCGACGAGGGGGTGCGGCCCGGCACCACGGCCGAGTCGCTGGCTGCCCTGAAGCCGGCGTTCGACAAGAACGGGACCATCACCGCCGGCAACGCCTCGCAGATCTCCGACGGAGGCGCCGCCGTCATCGTGATGTCGGCCGCCAAGGCCAAAGAGCTCGGCCTTACGCCCCTGGGCCAGATCGTCAGTTACGGCCAGGTGGCCGGGCCCGACACCTCGCTGCTGACGCAGCCGTCGCGGGCCATCCTCCAGGCGGCCAAGAAGGGCGACATCGAGGTGAGGGACATCGATCTGTTCGAGATCAACGAGGCCTTCGCTGCCGTCGGCCTGGCCTCGGTGGACGACCTGGGCATCAACGAGGACAAGGTCAACGTGAACGGCGGCGCCATCGCGCTCGGGCACCCCGTCGGGATGTCGGGCACCCGGGTCGCCCTCACCGCCCTGCTCGAGCTGCGCCGGCGCGGGGCCGGCCTGGCCGCCGTGGCGTTGTGCGGCGGCGGTGGGCAGGGCGACGCCGCCATCCTGCGCTCCCTCGGTTGAGCGTCGGGCGCCGTTGAGCGTCGGGCGCCGTCAGGGGGTCAGCCCACCTCGAACGGTGGGGTGAGCAGGTCGGAGAGCACCGCGCACTCCCCCCCGACGTCGGCCCAGTCGGCGATCTCGAGGCGGTAGATCCCCAGGGCGCACGTCGGGAACCCCCGGCGCAGAATTTTGTCGCGGTCCTTGTCCTTGTGGTCGAGCAGCCCCAGGGCCAGCCACTGCGCCGTCGGGTTGTGCCCGACGACCATGACCGACTGCAGGTCGTCATCGAGCCGGCGCAGGTGGCGCAGTATGTCCTCCGGATCGGCCTCGTAGAGATCGGCGGGGGCGACCCGCCGCGGGCGCGGCGTCAGGCCGGCCAGCACCAGGTCGGCCGTGGCCATGGTACGGGCGGCCGGTGAGACCAGGGCCAATTGGGGCAGCGGCTCACCGCCCGGACCTGACCCGGTGCCGTGCAGGGCCAAGAGGTGCCCGAGAGCGGCGGCGTCACGCCTCCCGCGGGGGGCCAGCACGCGGTCGAAGTCCTCCCCGCCCTCGGGCGGGTCGGCCACCGCCTTGGCGTGCCGGAGGAGCCATAGAGTGCGTCCCGGTGGTGGCGTCACCCCAGTTGGAAGGCGGCGTGGAGGCAGCGCACCGCACGCTCGACGTCCGCGGTGCGCACCATGCACGAGGTCCGGATGGTCGAGGTCGAGATCATGTCGATGTTGATCTCCTCCCGGGCCAGCGTCTCGAACATGGTGGCGGCGATGCCCGGGTGCGACTTCATCCCGACGCCGATGACCGAGACGCGCGACACGTTGCTGTCCGAGGTCACACCCTTGGCCCCGAGCTCGTCCGCGGTCGCCTGGGCCGTCTCGACCGAGGCGGCCAAGTCGTTCTTGGGCACCGTGAAGGAGATGTCCGTCGTCCCGTGGGCCGAGGCGTTCTGGACGATCATGTCGATGTTGATCGACCGATCGGCCTGGGCGCGGAAGAGCTTGGCGGCCACACCGGGATGGTCCGGGAGCGAGCTCACGGTGACCTTGGCTTCGTTGGTGTCGTGGGTCACCGCGGTGACGACGGCGTCTTCCATGTCTGCATCCTCCTCGACGACCCAGGTGCCGGGCTCCCAGGTGAAGCTGGACCGCACGTGCAACGGGACATTGTGATTGCGGGCGAATTCCACGGCGCGCAGCATCAGGACGCGCCCGCCCGTGGCGGCCATCTCGAGCATCTCCTCGAAGGAGATCCGGCCGATGCGGTGGGCCGTGGGCACCACCCGGGGGTCGGCGGTGAACACCCCGGTCACGTCGGTGTAGATCTCGCAGACGTCGGCGTGCAGCACGGCGGCCAGGGCGACTGCGGTGGCATCGGACCCGCCGCGTCCCAGCGTGGTGATCTCACGGTTCAACGAGACGCCCTGGAAGCCCGCGACCACCGGGACCACGCCCGCCGCCAGGGTTTCGCGCAGGCGGTCCGCCTTGACCTCGAGGATCTTGGCCCGGCCGTGGTCGTTGTCGGTGATGATGCCGACCTGGCTCCCGGTGAACGACGCCGCCTCGACGCCCAGTTCCGCCAGCGCCATCACGAGGAGGGACATCGAAATCCGCTCACCGGTGCTGACCAGCATGTCGTACTCACGGGGTGGTTGCACGCTGCTCACGGTGTCGGCCAGCCGGATGAGGTCGTCGGTCGTCTTGCCCATGGCGCTCACCACGGCCACCACCTCGATGCCCTCGCGCCGCGTGCGGGCGATGTGGTCGGCCACGGCGCGGATGCGGTCCGCGTCGCCGACCGAGGTACCCCCGAATTTCTGGACGACCACCGGCATCCCCACGACGTTAATGGCCGCCGTGGGCCCACCCGGGACAGGGACCGGGGCCGCCCCCGATCAAACAGGTCCTCCCGGGGCAGATAGGGTCTCGGGCCGTGCCCAGCGACAAGAGAGCCCGCCAGCGCGCGGCGAGGGAGATGCGCCTGGCGGCGGAGGCCAAGGCGAAGAAGCGCCGTAAGCAGATCCGCAACGTCATCGTCGTCGCGGTCATCGCCGGCATCGTCATCGGCATCGTGTTTCTGACCAGTTCCAGCAGCCCTCCCAAGAAGTCGGCCACGACGACGACCACCACCACGACCGGCCCGACGACCACGACCACCTCGGTGGCGGGCTCGACCACCACGGTGCCGCCGGCAATCGGCGCCATCCCGGCTGCGGATCTGTCGCCGGCGGGCACCGCCGGCAAGGCGCCGACCGTCGTCGTGCCCCCCGGATCACCCCCGACGCAGCTCGAGAGCGCCGACCTGATCACGGGAACCGGGCCGGCGGCGAAGACCGGTGACTCCCTGACGGTCCAGTACGTGTTGGCCACCTACTCGTCGCGCAAGACGGTGCAGTCGTCGTGGACCAGCCAGCCGTTCACCTTCACGCTGGGCCAGGGCGTGATCCAGGGCTGGGACGAGGGGGTCGTGGGCATGAAGGTCGGCGGGCGCCGCGAGCTCATCGTCCCTCCCAGCCTGGGCTACGGGTCGACCGCACAAGGTGCGGGCATCGCGGCCAACGACACGCTGGTCTTCATCATCGACCTGGTCAAGATCGGCTGACGCCCCACCTACAGAGAGGGAGTACACACATGGCCATACCCGAGCCGCCCGCCGCCGACGGGTCGAGCCCCCAACAGCGGAAGTTCGACCAGGAACCGCCGATGGTGATCGACACCGACAAGCGCTACACGGCCACCATGGTGACCTCGCACGGCACCATGGTGATCGCGCTCGATCCCCTCGCCGCGCCCAAGACGGTGAACAGCTTCGTCTTCCTGGCCCGCTACCACTACTACGACGGGGTCATCTTCCACCGCATCATTCCGGGCTTCGTGCTCCAGGGCGGCGACCCCACGGGCACCGGCACCGGCGGCCCCGGGTACAAGTTCGAGGATGAACTGCCCGCCCCGGGCCGCTACCAGGTGGGATCGCTCGCCATGGCCAACGCCGGCCCCAACACCAACGGGAGCCAGTTCTTCATCATCAGCGGATCGGAGGGCGTGCGCCTCCCGCCGCAGTACGCCCTTTTCGGCGCCGTGGTCAGCGGGGGCGATGTCGTGACGAAGATCGACGCCCTGGGCACCCGTTCGGGTAAGCCGACCGAGGAGGTCGTGATCGAATCGGTGACCATCGCCGAGAGCGACTGAGCAACCGGGGCCGGGAGGCCCTGCTCAGCGTGGCAGGGCGTCGAGACCGGCGGTCCGGGCGCCATTGAGGAAGACCACCGGTGGCGCGCTCCCCTCGTGGCGCCACGTCCCGTCGCTGTCCCGGAGGAGCGCAGTGCGGTCCGGGAGCCCCACCACGGGCAGCCCGTCCGGGGCCAGCGCCACCGTACGCTCCAGCTTCTGGCCGTGGATGTCGTCGGTCCCGTCGCCGAAATGGGGCACGACGGCCAGCTGGTCGATCAGGCCGAGTCCCACGGTCAGCGCACCGCCGCGCGGGTCCACCATCGGGTCGGTCAGCACCATGGCGCCGGCCGCCGAGCCGGCGACGACGGCCCCGCCGGACCAGGCCTCCCGCAGGGCGTCGAAGGTGGCCGAGCCCTTGAGCACGGACTTGAGATGGAGCGGTGATCCCCCCGCGAGGTAGACGAAGCGGGCGGCCCGGACGACGGCCGCCATACCGGGGTCGTTGGCGGAGGCGCGGTCGAGCACCATGAGCCCCTCCACCTGGCCGCCGAGGGGCTCGAACCATTCCGCCGCATGGAGCACCACGCGTTCGGGATGCTGGTAGGCGGCGGCCGTGGGGAGCACCACCACCTCGTTTCCCCCCGAGGCGGCGAGCAGGCCGGCGTCGAAGGTGCAGCCCTCCGTCCACTCGCTCCCCCCAACCAGGGCCAGCAGGCCGATCTTGTCCATGAGCCACTCTTGCACGCAGGGCGGGAGGCCGGCTTCGACCGCGGAGGTTACTGACCGGTAAGCTCTCCCCTCATGTCCATCGCGCGGGTTGGAATCATCGGGTCAGGCATCATGGGGTCGGGCATTGCCGAGGTGGTCGCCGCCGGCGGGTACACGGTGATCCTGCGCAGCCGGGGGCGCGACTCCGCCGACGCCATGCTGGCCGGTCTGGCCACCTCCCTGGCCAAGCAGGTGGAGAAGGGGAAGCGGACGCAGGACGAGGCCGACGCCATCGCCTCCCGGGTCTCCGCCACCGCCCACCTCGGCGACCTGGTCGACGTCGACCTGGTGCTCGAGTCGGTCGTCGAGGACCTGGCGGTGAAGAAGGCCCTGTTCTCAGAGCTCGACAGCGTCTGCAAGCCGGGGGCGATCCTGGCCACCAACACCTCGACCCTCCCCGTGGTCGAGATGGCCATGGCCACCGGTCGCCCCGATCTCGTCTGCGGCATCCACTTCTTCAATCCGGCGCCCGCCATGGCGCTGGTGGAGGTGGTGCGCCCGGTGACGGCGACGGACGCCACGGTGGCGGCGGCCCTCGGTTTCGCCGCGGCGTGCGGCAAGGACCCGGTCGAGGTGAAGGACCAGGCCGGCTTCGTGGTGAACGCCCTGCTCTTCCCCTACCTCAACAACGCCGTACGCCTCCTGGAGCAGGGTGTGGCCTCCAAGGAGGGCATCGACGCCGCCATGAAGGGCGGCTGCGGCTTCCCGATGGGCCCGTTCGCGCTCCTCGACCTGGTCGGGCTGGACACCTCGGTGGCCATCCTCGATGCGCTCTACGACGAGTTCCGCGACCCGAACTACGCCACGGTTCCTTTGCTGCGCCGCATGGTGACGTCCGGCCAGCTGGGCCGCAAGACCGGGCATGGCTTCTACGACTACCACCGCTAGTTCGCCGGCCGGCCGGTGCGCCCGAGGGCACGCCGCGGCCCGGGAGCAGGCACAATGGTGGGGCGACAGCACACCCAGTAGGAGGTGAGATCGATGGGCCAGGACACCCCACGGGATGCGCCGTGGGTCATGCGCACCTATTCGGGCCACTCCACGGCGCGGGCCTCGAACGAGCTGTACCGCAACAACCTGGCCAAGGGGCAGACCGGGCTCTCCATTGCCTTCGACCTGCCGACCCAGACCGGGTACGACCCGGACTCGCCCGAGGCGGCCGGCGAGGTGGGGAAGGTGGGGGTCCCCGTGGCCCACCGGGGCCACATGGAGCAGCTGATGGATCAGATTCCCGTGGCCGAGATGAACACCTCCATGACGATCAACGCCACCGCGGCCTGGCTGCTCGGCCTCTACGTCGCCCACGCCGAGGACCGGGGCGTCGAGACGCGCCTGCTATCGGGGACGACGCAGAACGACATCGTCAAGGAGTACCTCAGCCGCGGGACCTACATCTTCCCTCCCGGCCCCAGCCTCCGTCTGACCGTCGACACCATCGCCTACACCGTGCGCCATGCGCCCAAGTGGAACCCGATCAACGTCTGCAGCTACCACCTTCAGGAGGCGGGAGCCACCCCGGTCCAGGAGGTCGCGTATGCGCTGGCCACCGCCATCGGCGTGCTCGACGGGGTCCGTCGCTCGGGCAAGGTGGACCCCTCCGAGTTCCCCGCCGTCGTCGGGCGGATCAGCTTCTTCGTCAATTCGAGCGTGCGCTTCGTCGAGGAGACCTGCAAAATGCGGGCCTTCACCGCCATGTGGGATCGCATCTGCGCCGAGCGCTACGGGGTCTCCGATCCCAAGCTGCGCCGCTTCCGCTACGGGGTGCAGGTCAACTCCTTGGGCCTGACCGAGCAGCAACCCGAGAACAACGTGCCCCGGATTGTGCTCGAATCGCTCGGGGTCACCCTCTCGAAGAGCGCCCGGGCCCGGGCCATGCAGCTGCCGGCCTGGAACGAGGCCCTCGGCCTCCCGCGCCCGTGGGACCAGCAGTGGTCCCTGCGCATCCAGCAGATTCTGGCCTTCGAGACCGACCTCCTCGAGTACGGCGACATCTTCGAGGGCTCCACGGTGATCGAAGCCAAGACGGCCGAGCTGGTCGAGGCGGCCGGCGCCGAGCTGGCCGACGTCGAGGCGCTCGGGGGCGCCTTCGCGGCCATCGACGAGCTCAAGGCGCGCCTGGTGCGCAGCCAGTCCGAGCGGGTGCGGCGCATCGAGACGGGCGAGCAGCGCGTCGTGGGGGTGAACTGCTTCACCGAGACGGCGCCCTCCCCCCTCACCGGCGACGGTGAGATCGAGAACATCTTGAAGGTCGACCACCGGATCGAGGCCGAGCAGATCGCCGACGTGGTGCGCTGGCGGGCCGGCCGCGACCAGGCGGCCGTCCGCCGGGCCCTCGACGCGCTGAAAGAGGTGGCCGAGGACGACGGGCCCGGCGCCAACATCATGGAGGCCACCATCGCCCTCGCCCATGCCGGAGGCACCACCGGGGAGTGGGCCGGCGCCCTGCGCCAGGTCTTCGGGGAGTTCCGGGCCCCCACCGGGGTCGCCGGCGGAGTGGGGCACCGGGGTGACGAGCTGGCGCCCCTCGTGGTCCGCACCCGTGCGCTCGCCGCCCGGACGGGCGGCCCGCCCCGGCTCCTGGTGGCCAAGCCCGGACTCGACGGGCACTCCAACGGCGCCGAGCAGATTGCCGTGGCGGCCCGGGATGCCGGGTTCGAGGTCATCTACCAGGGCATCCGGCTCACCCCGGCCCAGATCGTGGCGGCGGCCCGGGACGAGGACGTGGACATCGTGGGGCTCTCCATCCTGTCGGGATCCCACATGGAGCTGGTCCCCGACATTCTCGACCGCCTGCGTATCGCCGGGGTGGGTGCCGCCGTGGTGGTGGGGGGGATCATCCCGTCCGACGACGCCGAGGTCCTGCGGGGCAAGGGTGTAGCCTCGGTGTATACGCCGAAGGACTACTCCTTCGAGCACATCATGGAAGATCTGGTCGCCCTGGCCGAACACCAGCGCGCCGCCACTCCCGGGTGAGGCGGGCCAGCTGGCGCCAGGTGACGGCCACCGCGCCGAGCTCGATGGCCCGCAGGCGGAGGCTCTCGGGCAGGTCGTAATGGTTCAGGGCGGGCGACCGCCGGTGCCGCTGGTAGCCCCGGGGCGGGATGCCGAGCAGGGCGGCCAGGGCATGGAGCTCGCCCGGATCGTCGGCCAGGAGGTGTGACCAACGGTCCTCACGCTGGCGGATGGTGGCCCGCTGGCGCCAGTCGTCGACGTAGACGGTCAGGGGC
>Ga0224558_1003843_pt1 | contig 12167 bp, 6 predicted proteins | sample 714S32024metaG_FD_180682 | JGI IMG/M metagenome (GOLD analysis project Ga0224558, IMG submission 180682) | Peat soil microbial communities from Stordalen Mire, Sweden - 717 S3 20-24 | ecosystem: Environmental > Terrestrial > Soil > Wetlands > Peat | place: Sweden: Norrbotten County, Stordalen... | reverse complement strand
GTGCTTTCCGACGCCGACGACGAGATCCTGTTCGTCGATTACAACACTCCCGACGACCTCCCCACCTACATCGAGGCGGTCTACGACACCCTGACTCCGGCGGCGAAATCGCGGCTGCGTGTGTTTCGCGCCCGGCCGCATCAGATCCCCATCGTCAAGCAGAGTCACTTGTCCGCCCTCGATCCGCAATCCCGGAACATCGCCATCCGGCGGTCGAATCCGAGAAATCGCTGGCTCCTGTTCACCAACTCGGACATGATCTTTCTTCCGCGCGAGGGAGTTGCCGACCTCACCGCCGCCGTTCGCGACCTCCCCGACGGATTGTATATTCTGCCCCGATTCGAACTGCCCGAGCCGTTGTGGGAAACTTTTCCCAGAAGCGAGCCGACGGCCATCCTGGAAATGTGCCGCCACCTCGGGCCCGCCCTGCACGTGGATGAGATCACGCTGGCGCTCCCCGCCAACCGGTTCGATCAGCCGGGCGATTTTCAGCTCGCGCCGCGGCAGGCCATGTGGGCGATCCACGGCTTCGAGGAACGCATGATCCACGGCTGGCACCACGACTCCAACGTGTGCAAACGCCTGTACCTGTATTACGGCAACCGCACCGAAAGTCTGGCCCATCGCCTCAAGGGTTACCACTGCGATCACGTTCGAGTCGCATCGCCCATACATTGGGTCGGCAGGAAGATGGAGAATGACCTTCAGCAATACGTCTTCGGCGTCACCGACCCGATAGCCCATCATCAGGCCGATAGCTGGGGTGCGCCGGATGAACTCTTCGAAGAAATAGACTTCGCCGACAGTCCCGCGGCGCGCTACATCGGCGCCCTGGAACGAACCTTGGGCGAGCCGCAACGCGAAGACACTTTCGCCGACAGCAACGAGGTGCGGAATTTCGTTTGCTACAACGAACGGCATGTGCTCACGCAACTCGCCGGCAATTTCACGGTCTACCCGCGAGACGCGCGCTTTGTCTACGCCGGCAACAATCCGCGCATGCTGGCTCTAGTCGTCCGGTGCGTCGCCGAGTTGGGATTCACCAAACCGCTGCACTACGTGGCCGATTTGCTGGCGGCCGGCCCCGCCCCGGCAATTGCCAAACCGATCACCTCCGCGAATTTGCCCCCGGGATGTTCGCTCGAGGAATTCCTGCTGACCAACTTCGAGGTGCCACTTTTCGATCTCGGTCTCGACCAGACCGGCCTGAACCTGGGCAAGATCGATCGCGTGACTGACTGGCCGAGAGATCTCCGTTACAGCCTGGGAGCAGTAGCTCGTTTTTTGGTGAGATGCGTCGACCGCGGCGATGCGCTGCGCGGCGACCTTCCGGAGTTTATCGTCATCAACGCCAATCACCACATCTTCCGGCGTTTCACCGACCAGTTTCTGCTGGCTACCGATACCCCGTTCGCCACGCATGTTCGAAAAGGCCGGCCGCGAGTCGGCGACGACCGTCTCTACCTCTCCGCTAAATGGAAGTACATCGAAGATGACATGCGTTCGTTCTTCGGGTACGACGCCGAGGACGATTCCATTTTCCCCGTGGCTTTGGGCGACACCATCGACTTCACTTCCGCGGGACGGTCTACCCGTTACAAAGACGGCCATTGGGGCCTCATGGATTTCACCGGAACCTGGACCGACGGCTACCGCGCCGCCCTGGTATTCGCGCCGCCGCCTTCTTGTGAAAAGGACCTGCTCGCCTTTGTGCGTGTCAATGAGGTCTTCATCGGTCCGGAGGGCGACCCGATTCGTGTCGAGGTTCTGCTCGATGGCGAGCCGCTCACTCGCTGGACGCTCTTTTCGCGTTATGAGATTACGGTCTGCAAAGTCATCATGCCGGCCCGTTTGATGGCCGGCAAGAAGACTTGCCGGCTCGAGTTCCATGTGGAGAACCCGCAATCCACCCAGCGCGCGGCTGAGGCCCGGGGCGAGCAGGTCATCGGCGAAGATCCGCGTGAGCTGGGCATCAAGATCCAGCGCATCGAATTCGCGTCCAAGGACCGCCTGCGATACTCCCTCGGAAAGGCGCTGGATTTTACGGCGAACGGCGAAGGCGCCGATCATGCCGATGAGCGCTGGGGCCCCGCCGACAGTTTCGGAGTGTGGACCTTGGGTCCCGATGCCACCCTCACACTCTTGCCCGCCGAACCCGTCGAATCTCCGGTCGCCGCCATCTTTTCGGTAAACGACGTTGCCGTCAACCAGGAGAATCCGAACCTGGACGTTCTGGTCGCCGTGAACGGACGCCAGGTGGCCAACTGGATACTCGGCCCTACTCGCGACACTGGTGAGCACCGCGTTCTCCTGCCCACCGATGCCTGGCGCGCTCTCGAGCCTTTGATCGTTTCCTTCCACGTCAAGAGCCCGCGCTCGCCCGTCGAATTGGGTTGGTCGACTTGGGATAAGAGGCCGCTCGGTCTCCGCTTGAATCAGCTTCGGCTGGCCCCCGCCGGCCCCTCGCAGTACCGGTTGGGCGACGTCATCGACCTTACCGACGGAGGGAATTCGATCGCCTTTGTCGGGGATCGCTTGGGAGTCGAATGGGCTCTGCCCGAGCCTTACGGCTCCTGGACCCTGGGAACCGAGGCCTCCCTGAAAGTGCCCTTGGTGGGGCAGGCGGTGCCGCCTGCCCCTATCCCCGCCTCCTTCGTCATCTCCGATTGCATGATCTCCGGCCGCGCTCCGAAACTCCCCGTCGTCGTAAAGGCCAACGGCCTCGTTGTGGCCGAGTGGACGCTGGACGACCGCAAAGTGCACACGCGTTCCATCAACCTGCCGCCCGAAGTATTCGCCACCGCACCGGAACTTACTCTGACCTTTGAAATTCCCGCGCCGCACTCGCCGGCCTCGTTCGGCTGGAATGCCGACAACCGGCCGCTGGGATTGCGCCTGGCCCGTGCGGTGATTGGCCGAAGTGACATCGCCATCCCGGTATTCGAGAAGTTGCCGCCGCGCCGCAGCATGATCCGGCGGATTCTCGGGCTGCCGCAATTTGCCGTTCACGTCGCCCGTATCCTCATCAAGAGGTATCTCTGATGCCCGGGCCTCTGACAGGTTTGCGCATCGTCGCCACGCTGCCCCCGCACGGGTGGTTCGGCGGCATCGATTATAACTTCGCCGTCGAAATGGCCGATGAGTTGCGCACGCTGGGCGCGGCAGTGTTCGATCTGTACGTGGCGGGCTTCACCAGCGGCAACGATCTTTACGTTCACGATGCCGTTGCGGCGCTGAAAACCTTTCGTCCCGATGTGGCCATCTCGCTACCCAACGCTCTCTACGCCCTGATCTGCGCCTCTAAGGGCCAGAACGTATTTAAGGACATTCTCCAGATTCCCACGCTCATGTTGTGGGACCATGGACTCCTGCAACTCCCCCGGCAGATTCTGAATCACTGGCCCAATACCCCGGCGGAGGCCATGGGTGGTTGTGTCCGCCGGCTCCGGAAAGCCCTCAATCATTCGCTCTATCTGCACTATTCGCCCGACCGCGGGCATATCGCCGCGTTGGACAAGCTGGGAGTGATCGAAAGCAGCAAGGTCCGTTTCTTCCTCCAGCCGGCGTATCCGAATTTTGTGCGGCACAGTTGCCGCACGGCTCCCCCCACTGCGTTTCACACGCGCATGTCCTTCGCCGGCAATGTTTATCTGCAGGCTGCACGGGACTTGCCGTTTCGCCGTCAGCCGGTTCTGGCTGGCATCGAGTCGCGGGTATTGGCCGCCAAAAAGAGCCGGCTCACCGAGTGCCTTTGGGACCTCATCATGGCCGAGATCGACGCGCTCGATAAGCCTGCACGCAAAGAATTCCGCCTGGATGCGAATTCCACCTTCTTCTGGAATTTCATGCACGAGGAAATCGAGTTGGTGGGCAACACCGACGTCCGCCTTGCCGTGCTCACCGGCCTCAAGCATGACTACGAATTCTTTGGCAATTTTATGGAGCCGAAAAGCGTGTCAACCCTCCGTGACCAGTACCGCATCCGCTTCCGCAAGTGCCTGGATTACTTTACGGAACTGCCGATCCTGTTCATGAACAGCGACGTGATTGTGGATGTGATCAACCTGGGCTACAACACCGGCGTTTCGCCCAAGGTGATGGGCTGTTTTGCGTGCGGCGGGCTGATGCTGTTCGATTACAAGGACGATTTCTTTCAAAGCATGGGCGAGATCGGCAACCAGGTGATGTACCGCAGCGTGGATCACCTCAACGCCCTGGTGGAAGAGTTTCTCGGCAATCCACGCAAGCGCCGCGATGTGTCGCGCTATATCCAGCACCGTGTCTGCACGGAATTCAACTTCGGCGCATTGAGCCAGAAGATACTGATCGAAGAACCGGCGTGGAGGCGTTGAAGAAACTCAATCCCCCGCCTGAACCGTCGTTTCCAGAAGCGCCATGCCGGCGAGGCCCCAGTCTTTCAGAGTGAAGATCATCGGCGCATTGAACCGGCGCATGCGATCGATCCATTCCGTCGCGGTGGCGAATTGGATTTCCGTTACTCCCTTGGCTTGGATGCGGGCGGCACGCTCTTCCTCGCCTTCCGGACTCCAGCCGGCGGCCGAAAGGTGTTCCGTGTGGTAGACGCGCATCGGTTCGCGTAACACCACCTCACTGATTCCGGCATGGTGGGCTGCGTAGCAGAACAGCAAGTCGATGTTCATGGGCCAAATCGGGAATTCCGCGTACGCGCGAAGGGCGAACCAATCCTCACGTGAAAGCAGGGTGAAGTCGCCACACGCGCTGATGTGCAGGAAAGCCGCGTGAGCAATGTGAGCGGCCCCTGAGGTCGGCGCTTGCGGATAAATAGTCCAGTCGACAGGCGGTTTCGTGTCCAATACTTCCAATAACCAGTCGATATCGGAGGCGCACTCTCCCCCAGCAGAGCCGCCTGACAGTTTGAAACCGAGGTTGAGTGAGAGGAGGTATTCAGCCTCGTCCTGATTCCCGAACACCGCAGGGAGGCGGTCCCCTGCGTGGAACACGACATTGCCGGCCGGATCGGTCAGATTGACTTCGACAGTTTCCAGGCCCGAGTCCGGTCCCGGCCTGATCGCGATCTGCACTGTGCGCGGCTCGGCGGAACGCACAAGGGCGGTACCTTCACGCGCGGATTGAGTTCCCCGTACGAGAGATACTCCCGCCAGCCATTTGGGCAGGACTTCCCATTTCAGTCCGAATACACGGAGCATCAAGAAACGCGGAGTTCGAGCGAGCGGGAGTTTGCGGCCCTGAAGCCGGAGACGAAGTGTACCGGAAGACAAGTGATCCGGAATATGCAGCCGCAGTGTGCACGTTCCGTCCACTTTCGCGGACGTCAACACACGGCCCGACGGGGAAACCACCTCAACCACAAGCGGCCAGCCCCCGGCGCTGGGGCCCACCTGCGCGTCAATCAACAGCCGGGGTGCAGCTTCCGGCGGCCGCTCGAAAACAATCTCCGCCTCGGGCTCCGCCCAGCGGTACGGCCGGCGGTCCGATTTCTCGATTGCGTGCCAGCCGGCTCCGAACCAAATACCCTCCCCGGGCTCGACTATATCTTCGTCTTCGAGAACACGCCGGCCATTGCCCGATAACTGCATGACTCCCTCGCGGGCGAAAATCCGGCGCATGTGACTTTTGCAGAAAGCGAGCAGCTCATCCACCGTTGCGCCGGCGGGAATATTACTGGCGACGTCGGTTCGATCCATCCGGTACATCTTCCCGCGTTCCAGGCGGCGCTCTCCCAGAAACTGCATCAGCTCGCCCGAGAATATGATGTCGAGGTTTGTGGCGAGCACGAATTGGCCTCGTGCGCGGCGAATACCGGCGTTCTTGGCGATCATCTGGTGCAACGGGATGGCAACTGCATTCGGCAGGCGATCGTGAATTTCGCGCGATACCTCGATAAAGCGAACCTCGCACGGACCCATGTCTTCCGGCCACCGGAGCTCGTTCCTCAGCCTGGCGCGGTCTGCCGGAGGGTTCCATTCCACCACGATGATCTCGGACGAGAGAGCGTACCGGCTCGACTGGCTGATCCAGGAATCGATAAAGGCCTGCATCCGCCCGATCATGTTTCCGCCATGATCGTCATTCCTGGCGGCAACCACTACCGAGATGTAAGGCGCCGGGCTTTCCGGGTATGTCGGCATGATTCGGATTCCTCTAACGGCCAGTCTCCGATCCGCATGCGGTTCTCGCCAGCGTGGTTTCCGGAAAAGTAAGCGCGGCCAGACCCCAGTCATCCACATTGAAGATCACCGGGGCGTGAAGGGTGCGCATCTGCACAATCAACGCCACCAGGTCTTGGTAAGATACCACGTGAATGCTATCTTGCGACATGCGGGCAAAGAGCTTACCTTCTCCTTCGGGTGTCCACCCAGACCCGGCCCCATGCTCGATGTGGTAGATGCGCATCGGCTCCGGCAGGAGCTGCTCGCGCGCCCCAGCGTGGTGCGCGGCATAACACAGCATGGAGTCGAGATGCATCGAGTAGAACTGGTTCAGCTCCGTGTAGCCTCGAACATCGAACCAATGCTCGCGAGCCATCATGGTGAAGTCGCCGCAAGCGTATGTGTGCACGGATACGGGCCGGCCCATGTCGGCAATCACCCGCCGGTATGGCTTCAGTTCGGCCGCCCAATCGATCTCCGTTGGCCGTGATTCCACGGTCACCGCGGTCCACGGTATGACGTATTCCGGCTCCGCGGACACGCTCGGAGCGTTTCCGGCGGCGCATCCGCACCCGAAGATTCTGAAGTTGAGGATGCGCGGCTCTCCTGCCACAGGCAATCCCCCTTCCTTCGTGGTCAGGAAGAGAGCCGTGACCCTTCCGCGCCATGCCGGAATGGGGACTTTCACGTAGGTCAGTCCATTCACAAGCGCCTGCGCCACCACCTCGCCGTTGGCCAGCGTGATCAGAAGGTGGAAGGGCCGGTAGCCTACGCCGGGTCCCGGCTCCACCAGCAAGGCCAGGTTGCGCCGCTGGCCGGTTGTCCGCACCACCAGTTCCGCATCCTGGGATACCCAACGAAATCTTTCGGTGCCCGCGCGCTCCAGGTATTGCCATCCTTTGCCCCAGAATTCAACGCCTGGTCCGAAGATATCGTCCCCCCGCTCGCTCAGCAGGCGCACCGCCGCCCGCAAAATGGCGGGCCCTTTGAAGAGCACTGACGGAACACCCAGGTTCGCGACCAGACGCGCCAGCGTCGGGCGGGCCTCCCGGACAACCCGGGCCAACGGCGCGGGCGCGACCCGTGGCATCTGCTCGGCCCAGTCGCAACGGAAGACCCGGAAGTTGAGAATGCGCGGATCATGGACCACGGGCCGGCCGCCGTCCGGCACGCGCAGGCGGAATGATCGAATGCTATTATCCTCAGCCGGCGGCAGCCACAGTTGCAGCTTCGTTCGCCCCGAAACGCTCCATTCCGCCACCATCGAACCGTTCGCGTCGAACACCTGCAAGGGCTGCGGGGGCGGACCCACACCCGGTCCGGGTTCGAGATCCAGCAACAGCGCGGGCCCGGCTGCCGGGACGCGGAGCCAGACCTCGGCGTCGTTCTCTATCCAGCGAAATCGCTCTTCCAGACCATACCGCTCCACAGAAAACCAACCCCTGCCGAAATGGATGCCCGACTCCGCTCGGGTGATGTCCTGTTCCTCGTTCCGCCGGAGGCCCTCCTGAGTCAAGCGGTAAAGGCCCTCGCGCGCGCACACCCGGATCAGGTGGCTACCGCAGTATGCGAGCTGTTCGTCGAGCGTGCCATCCATCGGGACGTCGCTCATGACATCGTACCGGTCGATCCTGTACATGCGGCCTCTTTCCAGCCGCCGCGACGCCAGAAATTGGACCAGCTCGTCGGAAAATACGATGTCGATATTGGTTGCCAGGATGAACGCGCCCCGCGCCCGGCGGATTCCGACATTCTTAGCGATCATCTGGTACAAGGGCAGAGCCGCCGTCTGCCGGTAGCGGGCGTGCACTTCGGGCGGCACTTCGATGATTCGCACCTCGCACGGGCCTGTGTCGCTTGGCCAGCGGAGCGCCTTCGCCAGCCGTTCACGCCCGGCCGGCGGATTCCATTCGACGATGATCAGCTCCGAGGAGAGTTGGTGGCGTTTGGACTGATTGATCCAGGCATCCACGAAAACCTGCATACGCCCCAGCAGATTGCCGCCATGGTCGTCGTTCCGGGCCGCCACCACGACCGACAAATAAGGCGCATCCTGCGCTGCCGAAGACCTGCCATCGACCGAACTCTCGTGGGGAGAATCCATAAGCTACAGAGTCAGGTTATCACTCTTCCATACGTCAGTTGGTCAACCGGTTCGCCAAAAGGGCTTTTCCAGCCTCTTCCGGGCCTGCGAACCCGGAATGCTACAATGATGAGTTCCCGATTTCACACACGGAGGGTCAAAAACGCGGTCATGCCGAAGGCCCTGATCACCGGCATCACGGGGCAGGACGGGTCTTATCTGGCGGAGTTCTTGAACGCCAAAGGCTATGACGTCCATGGCCTGAAGCGGCGTTCGTCCTCGTTCAACACCGATCGTGTGGACCACCTTTATGTGGACTTCCACGACTCCGGCGCCAAATTCTTTCTCCACTACGCCGATCTGAACGATGCCAGTTCGTTAGCCGGCCCTCTGGCGGACATCCAGCCGGACGAGATCTACAACCTGGGTGCGCAAAGCCACGTCAGAGTGAGCTTCGATATTCCGGCGTACACGGCGGATGTTGTGGCCATGGGCACGGTCCGATTGTTGGAAGCCATCCGGCGTGCCAATCTCCGTTGCCGCTTCTACCAAGCCTCGTCGAGTGAGATGTTTGGCAACACGCCCGCGCCCCAAAGTGAAGCTTCTCCTTTTTATCCTCGCAGTCCGTATGCGTGCGCCAAGGTCTTTGCCCATCAGATCACGGTAAACTACCGCGAGAGTTATGGGCTTCACGCGTCTTGCGGCATCCTCTTCAATCATGAGTCCCCGCGGCGGGGGGAAACGTTCGTCACGCGAAAGATCACGAGGGCCGTGGCGCGCATCAAGTTGGGGCTGCAAGATAAGCTCTATCTCGGAAATCTCGATGCGCGCAGAGACTGGGGCTTTGCCGGCGATTACGTGAGGGCGATGTGGGCCATGCTGCAGCAGGACGCTCCCGACGATTACGTCATTGGCACCGGGGAGGCCCATTCGGTGCGGGAATTCACCGAAGCTGCGTTCGCGCATGCCGGGTTGGACTGGCAAGATCGCGTCCTGATCGACTCCCGGTATTTTCGTCCCACTGAGGTGTTTGACCTGCGGGCCGATTCCCGCAAAGCCCGCCGGGTGCTTGGCTGGGAGCCCACCGTCGGTTTCGCGGAACTCGTCCGGATGATGGTCGATGCGGATCTCGCCGACCTGCAGCGCCAACTCAGGGGCGGCGCGGCGGCCCTCCGGGTTGCCGAGTCGAATCCATAAAGCGCCATAGCCGGCGCCAACCGGCGGCCCGAAGCGCGGCGGCTGAAGCGGGGCGCCCGACTGCTGGAATACAATGAGAGCTATGACACCGGACCAGGTGGGGGGAATCGCCAGCACCGAAGTCTGTGACCTCTCCTGCGTGATGTGCCACTTCAACGGACCTCTCGCCCGGCGCAAGTCGGCCACCATCACGCCGGAAGAAGGGCTGGCGTTCATGCGCTCCATCCCCAAAGGCCTGCTGTGGTTCGCCGCCACGGGCGAATTCTTCATGGATCCCAACGCGCTCGTCCACCTCCGCAACGCGGCCGCCCTCGGACATCAGCCCGCCATCCTGACCAACGGCCAGTCCCTCACCCCTGAGCTGATCGACGAACTGCTGCGGATTGGCGTGCGCCTGATCCGCTTCAGTGTCGACGCCTACGACCCCGAGACCTACCGCAAGATCCGGCGCGGCGGCGAGCTATCCAAGATCGTCGACGCTTGCCGCTACCTCCGCGCCCGCAGGCGCGATTATCCGAAACTGCGCGTCGAGGTGAACAACGTTCTCTTCCACAAAACCTTTCCCGACCAGGAGCGCTTCATCGCCTTCTGGACCGGTCTGGTCGACGCGGTCAACTTCAACGCGGAATACTACGACAGCTTTCGCTTCCGCAACACGTTCATCGATCCCGGCGAGCGCGTGGATTGCCATTTGCAACTTTACCTGTTGCCCACCGGCCATATGTCGCCGTGCTGCGCCGTTCATGTCTACCAGCACACGCACAACATCGATTGGCTGCCACACATCCGCGACACCGAACCGGCAGCGGCGCTCGATGCGTTCCAGAAGATGTACGACGACCCCGCCAGTCCGCTGGCGAACCTGTGCAGGGGCTGCGAGTGGTGGATTCTGTGGAAGAGAGACGAGGCCGGCAACTCACCCTATTTCAAGACAGTCGAGATTGACGATGGCGCCGGCGGCTGGCCCCGCGCCGATGAACTCGCTGAATCCGCCGGATACCTGGAACTGAGCCGCCTCAGCCTCTGCAACGACGCTTCCCGTAACGGAACCGGCCTCACCACGCCGGCCAGCCAGTGGTGGTATGCGGCGCTTCTGACGCTACCGCCCGGCGCCGCCGATGCCGAGCCGCTGTTTATCCGCCTGGAAGCCGGCGTGGAGGAGGGTGCTATCGGAATCGCCCTGGTGGAGGCCGACGGCAGCACCTTCACGGGACCCGAGGTGGTCCGCCAGGCTGCATCCCAGCCGGTAACCTTTCATCTGACTGCCCACGCCGGCTCCAGCGCGCGCTCCATGGTGATCCGCAACGTTTCTCCCGCCGGCCGTTCCACCGTCCGGCTGCAAGCGCTTCACGCCTACCGCCTCAAGCGCGCTCCCGACCCGAATCTGGTCTCCATCCAAGCCGGGCGCTGAGACCCTCACGCCTCCGCGAACAGACCCAACTCGGCCAGTGCCGGGCACGCGGCCCCACTGAATGCGGATCTGCTAACATTGTCAAGAACCGAGCGAGTGCTGCCCGATCCGCGCGGCGAAGCGTGCCGGCCCGGCTGGTTCCAGGCTCGCATGAGGCGAGAGTTTCGATCAGGAGGAGGATCCGACGTTCATCCGGACGGCTTGAGCCCGCCCATCGCCGATCTCCGGCACGATATGAAACACGAGCTGAAATCCAAGCGCGTCCTGGTCACCGGGGGCGCCGGCTTCCTTGGCTCCCACATTGTGGAGCGGCTGCGGCAAATCGGATGCAGCCGGATAGCGGCGCCCCGCCGTAGAGATTTCGACCTCACGCGCGAGGATGATATCGAAAAGCTGTTTCGCGAGTTTCATCCCGACCTGGTTGTTCACGCGGCCGCTTTGGTTGGCGGCATCGGCGCGAATCGGGACAACCCCGGACGGTTCTTCTACGAGAACGCCCTCATGGGTATTCAGTTGATTGAGGGATGCCGCCGTCATGGAGTAGAAAAAACGGTTGTCCTGGGCACCATCTGCGCCTATCCCAAGTTCACGCCCGTGCCATTCCGCGAGGAAGCCCTCTGGGATGGCTACCCCGAAGAAACCAACGCCCCCTACGGCATCGCCAAGAAGGCCCTCCTAGTGCAGTGTCAGGCATACCGGCGGCAATACGGAATGAACGCAGTTTACCTGTTGCCCGTAAACCTGTATGGGCCGCGCGATAATTTCGATCCGGATTCGTCTCACGTGATCCCCGCATTGATCCGCAAATGTGTAGAGGCCCGCCGGCGCGGAGACGGCGAAATCACTTTGTGGGGCGATGGCTCGCCGACACGCGAGTTTCTATACGTGGCCGACGCCGCCGAGGCCATAGTGGCTGCCGCGGAGTCGTACGATGGCGCCGATCCGGTCAATATCGGAAGTGGCGAAGAGATATCGATCCGCGATTTGGCGAACAGGATTGCGCTGCTTACCGCATTTACGGGCCGGACTGTCTGGGACGTGACCAAGCCCAACGGGCAACCGCGCCGGTGCCTCGATATCGGCCGCGCGGAGCGTGAATTCGGATTCCGGGCGCACACCAACCTGGAGGCCGGACTGAAAGCCACGATTGATTGGTACCGGGCCGCGACCGGCGCTTAACCGGCTGGCCTAAGCCTCAAGGACCTGGGCCGGAGTCCCCGCCAGCAGCATCTTGCCATGGTCCAGCCAAATGGCGCGGTCGCAGAGTTGCCGGACTGTGTCTCCACCATGGGATACGAACAGCAGAGTCTTGCCCGCCTGTTTA
>Ga0224558_1003841_pt1 | contig 12172 bp, 10 predicted proteins | sample 714S32024metaG_FD_180682 | JGI IMG/M metagenome (GOLD analysis project Ga0224558, IMG submission 180682) | Peat soil microbial communities from Stordalen Mire, Sweden - 717 S3 20-24 | ecosystem: Environmental > Terrestrial > Soil > Wetlands > Peat | place: Sweden: Norrbotten County, Stordalen... | reverse complement strand
TGATTGTTATCTGCGACTTCCTGCTGGTCAGTCTGCTGGCATTCTCCACGGTCGATATCAACAAGACCACCACCGAGGGCGTGGCGCCGCAGGTAAAGATTAACATCGCGACCAATCAAGCCGAGAGCCGGCAGGACCTGGCCGCCGTGATGCGGTTGGCGCTCGAGCAGGAGCACAAAGGGCGCGAGCTCCTGGTCGGGGAACTCGCCAAGACGCATGAGGCGGCGAACCGGCAGCAGGCGCTGTTGAGCGAGCGCGATCAACAAGTGCAGACCTTCCGGCAGGAGCTGCAACAGAAGGAGCAACAAGTGCAGACTTTCCAGCAGGAGTTGCAACAGAAGGACCAACAAACTGCGCAGCTCGCGCAGCAACAGACGAATCTCCTGCAGCAGTTTGCCGCCGCCCAGACCAATGTCCAAACGCTGAGCCAGCAACTGCAGAGCAGTTCCACCGAAGCCTTGATTTCCAAGGAAAAGCTTGCCGCAATGCAGGCTGAGCTCCGGAAACAGGCCGAGCAAGCCGCCGCCTTGCAGCAGCAGCTCGGGCATCTGGCCCAGAGCAACCAGTTGGTGCTGACCGAGAAGCAGCGCCTGGCCGGCCAGCTCCAGGTCGCCGAAGCCGAGAAACGGATGGCCACTGAGCAGGTAGGCCGAATGCAGGAAGAGGTGAAGATCGAACGCGCGGAGAAAGCCCAATTGGCCGAGGGGGTCAAGTCCCTGGCCACTAGATCAGATCAATTGGCCCAGGAAATCCAGCAGAACCGCCCGCTGGCCCCCAATACGATCTTCAACGAGTTCGTCACCAATCGCGTCCAAGCCACCATCTGGGCTGTTCGATCCGGCTTTCTCGGCATGGAGTCGAGCAAGCGCGCGGAAACCCAAACCGTGCTGGTCACCGACGGGACGAATACGATCGCCCTCTGTCACGTGCAGGACACCCCGCTTAGCTTCAGCTCCCCGGGCACGGACTGGGAGGGGCTGACCGGAGCTCTGGTGCGCGACACGAAGACCATTCCCATCCGGTTGTTGTCGTTCTACCAACTCGACCCGCGCGTGGTATTCATTCCGGTCACCCAGGCCGAAGCCCAGCAACTTGGCGGCAAGCCTTACCGCACCTCGTCGGATCCTTTCAAGTTCCAGGATGCGGTGCTGGTCGGGGCGCAGGAGAGCTATTACGGGGAATGCACCTTCCAGATTGACTTGACCGCGCCGCTCTACGTGAAGATGGACCACAACTCCCTCAAGGGGCTATTCGGCAAATTCAATCCCTCGCGCGGCGACCTGGTGTTTAGCCGCACGGGCGAGTTGCTTGGAGTTATGGCGAACAGCACCTACTGCATGATGATAAAGAACTTCAATCCCACGGCGACCTTCCAATTCGCCCAGGATGTGCGCAGCCAGCAGCCCGCAGAGACGCTGGCACGACTTTATTCGCTGATCGCCAAGCTGCCGTCTAGACTGCAATAGGGACGGGCTGGAAACCCAAGGCGGATTTCGGAGCGCAGGCCGCTTGCTGGCTGGGAGGAACACTCGCTCCACTGGGGGCTTGACGGCGCGCTTCCTCGCAACCAAACTCGCCGCATGAAACGACGTCATTTCCTCAAATCCCTTGCCTTTACCGGAGCCGCGGGGCTCATCCTTCCCCGGACAAGACTCTTCGGAGCCGACGCACCCAGCAACAAGCTCAACATCGCCCTGCTCGGCACCTGGGGCCGGGGTGAAGCCCACTTCGACGGCATCGCCAAAGAAAACGTCGTCGCCATCTGCGACGTGAACGAGAAGCACCTGGCTTTTGGGGCGCAGAAGTTTCCCGGGGCCAAACAGTATGTGGACTGGCGGAAGTGCATTGACCAAAAAGACATCGATGCCGTAGTCTGCTGCACCGCGGATCATACGCACGCCTTCGTCGCCAATTGGACGATGAACCGCGGCAAGCATATCTACTGCGAAAAGCCGCTCGCCAACTGCGTGCAGGAGGCCCGCGTGGTCCGTGCCAACTATCTCAAGAACAAGACCAAGCTCGCCACCCAGGTCGGCACCCAACGCCACGAGTATGAGAACTTCAATCGGGTTCGGGAAATGATCCGGGACGGAGCGATCGGTGAATTGCAGGAAGTGAGCGCGTGGGGCGACCGGCAGCTTCGCAAACCCGGCTACCTGCCCGCCGCGGGCGACCCGCCCAATGACTTCCACTGGGACCTGTGGCTCGGCCCTTCTCCCGCCCATCCCTGGAATCCCGATTACTTCTCTGGCAGCTCCGGCATGAATTGCCTGCAATGGAACATGTATTGGGACTTCGGCAGCGGCCAGGTCGGCGACATGGGCAGCCACACCATGGACATCGCCTGGAACGCCATCGATGCCGTGCTGCCAACCTCAGCCGAAGGCAAAGGTGACCCCTTCAACCCCGACGTCACGCCCGTCAAGCTGGAGACGCATTTCGAGGTCCCGGCCAACGATTGGCGGCAAGCCATCCGCGTCTCCTGGTATCAGGGCGGCGCCATGCCGGAATCGCCCGTCCCCTACCTCGATCTGAGGAAGATTGATCACGGCGCGCTCTTCGAAGGCAGCAAGGGCTGCCTGGCGGCTGATTTCCAATCGCGCTCCCTGTTCCCGCATGGCAACCAGGCCGACCTCACCTACTATAAGCCGCGGCCCAAGTCGGAGCTGATTCCGCCGTTGGGGAACTTCCAGAAGCAGTGGATCGACGCTTGCAAGGGCAGCCTGAAGACCTCCTGCGATATCGAGTACTCCGGCAATATGATCGAGATGATGCTGCTCGGCCTGGTGGCCTACCGCGTCGGCAAGAAGATCAAGTACGACGGCGCCGCCGGCCAGGTCACCGACTCCCCGGAGGCCAACCAACTGCTGGCCCGCACCTACCGCCCCGGCTGGACGCTGAACGGGTAGCAGGGCGGCTTGTAATTCACCGCCGTGGATGGACCAAGCCGGTTGCGGCGAGTTCTTCTTGCCCCAAGTTCAGCCGTGAGCGGGACTCATCGGCCCTGGCCGCCAGCGCGCTTGCGTTCCTGCTCTTGCAGGAGTTGGCGCTCGAGCAACAAGCTGTCTTCATGCGCAGGGTGGCTTTGACGCACTAACCGGATCGCTCTTAGCGCCTCATCGAGCTTGCCCGCGCGATAGAGGAAGAAGCCATAGGTATAACCATATTGCGGGTTTTCCGGGCGTAGCTCGGCAGCCCGACGGCACCAGGTGAGCGCTTCCTCGGGATGCTCTTTTGACAACATCACGCCGAGGTTGTAGGCGGCCTGGGCGGACCTGGGGTCGGACTTGAAAGCGGCGCGGAACGCTTGTTCGGCCTCAGACATTTTACCCATCTCGGCGAGCAACATGCCGAGGTTCAGGTTGGCGGCGGCGTTGGTGGGGTCGAGACTGAGGGCCTGGCGCAGGCTGGCTTCGGCTTTGTCATTCTGGCCGAGTGCGTTGTAGGCGAGGGCGACGTTCACGCGCGGCGGCAGCGCTTCAGGCACCAAGCGGGACGCCGTCTCAAACTCCGCCACCGCTTCAGGCATCTGGCTGCGCGACATGTGGAAGTTGCCGAGGTTGTAGTGCGATGCCATGTCGTCGGGCCGGGATCGCATGGACTCCATCAGCTCGGCGAACGCGCTACGCACCCGGGCGCGCTGGTCCTCCGGCAAACGCTCTTCCGGCACCGCCGCTAGGGCCGTCGCGGCTCGCACGCGCACCAGGCGGAAATCATCGCCGGTCGCTTTGCACAGCGCCGCGATGTTGGGCTCATCCAGGCGTTGGCCCAGCCCCTCGGCGGCGCTGGCCCGCACTAGCGGCGAAGGATCGGCCGTCAGGCTTCTCAGCACCGGCCATTGCTCGTCGGCGACGCTGTTGGCCAGTAGGCGGATCAGGGAGACGGCCTCCATTTCTTCCCGGTCAGGGCGGGCGAGATACGCCAGGATGTCCGGGAGCTTCTTCCAATCCTGCTTGCGGGCCGCGGCGATGAGCGCGGCGCGCTCCAGCACGGGCTTCTGGTAATCGCGTGGCCGCCATTCGCGCACGAACTTGTCCGCCCAGGCGGCGTTCTGATTGGTGTGGCAGAGATTGCAGGCGTTGGGAGAGTTGTAAAGCAGTGTGGTCGCCGGGGTGGGCGGGCGCACCGAATGGTCACTGCGCCGCATGCGGGCAAACTCGGTCATCGGCATGTGACAAGAGATGCACTCGTTGCCCGCCGTGCCCGCCTTGTGGTGCGTGTGTTCGGGTGCGTTTGCCACTTTCGCCGCGTGACAGGGCAGGCAGGCATCATTGGCTTGTGCCATGTCCTTGAACCGGTAGCGCCCGCTCGACGTATGGCAATGGATGCAGTCCAGTTGGCCGGCTTTGGCGCAGGGGCTGCCCCGCCACGAGGTATAGGTGTAGTTTTCCCCCAGGTCGCGCCCATCGGGATAGAAGTCGGGGTTCTCGTAGGCCACGAGGTCGAAGTGGTCGAAGTAGCGGTCGCCAGGCGAGAAGTTCATGGTCACCGGCGACATCTTGGCGTGGCAGGGGGCGCAAGTTGCGTTGCGCTGCTCGGTGGTAAGCTTGCTGAGCACAACGAGCTTGATCTCCTCCGGAGCCGGTTTGCCGGCGGGCAGCTCGCGGAAAAGGCCCACGTGCCCGCCCGAGGGGCCGTGACAGGTCTCGCAGTTAATCCCCGGCTCCGCCCACGTCGTGTGGTAGCTGTCGTCCTTCAGATCGTAGTTCTTGGAAAGCTGGCTCACGTGGCACCCGAAGCACGAGGTGTTGAACGTCAGCGGCCGCTCCTTCCAGTAAAGCGCCTCGTCGCGGCGGTCGCCGAAATGGCGCATCGCGCTGGCCGTAGTGTCAAACCATTCCTGTCGGCGGACATCATAGGCCACCGGCAGCACCTGGAGCCAGCCGCGCTCGAGCGGCGTGAGAAAATAATAGACGTTTTTGCCGCCCATCACTTGCACGATGGGGTAACGCTTCTCGCCCTCGGCAGTGCGTTCGAGCACCACTGATTTGCGGAGGTCGGCGAGGAACCGATACTTGCCCGCGGTGATTTCCGTCTTCTGCTCGGTGAGGTTGGTCCTGGCCAATTCGGACGTGTAGGGCTGCATGGCCAGGCCGTGGAAAGAGGTGGACCACAACTGGTAGAACTTCTCATGGCACTCCCGGCAGCTCTGAGAGCCGACAAAGCCCGGCACTGCTATCTTGACCGCGGCATTAGTGGCGGGAGCCGACTTGATTTGCCCCCAGGCCGTCCAACTGAAACTCGCGATCAGAAGGGTCTCTAGCCAGGATATTGCATACTGGCGAGGCCGGAGCGCCGGCATGTTGCCGGCTTTGGGCGTTACAGCACGTAAAGCCGGCAACATGCCGGCGCTCCGAGCCGTCGGCGCTCCATGCGGCCTGTGAACCGTCCCGGCCACGCAGGGCGGCGCGCTGCCAGCGCGATTCAAGATGCTGAGACCCAGATTCATAGCGGTCGGCTAAAGCATCGTCCACAGGTCGGGGCGGCGTCCACCACAAACACTGAAATGGGGCTTCCCGATACGAGCCAGGCTTGCGGTCAACGGGCGGAACCCAGTTTTCCGGTGTTTGGGCCATTTTTGAAAGCGGGCAAGCGACGGTTGGCACTCAATGGCGGGCTGCGGACTGCCCGCCCTCCAAGGTGCGAGCGGTTTACGCGAGCTTGAAGGATTAGCCAAAAACTCTCGCTCGCCAGCCCATCGCAGGCCATTCTTAGAGCATGCATCTGGCCCATTTGCGCCTGCGAGATTTCCGCAATTACACGCGGCTGGATGTGGATTTTGCGCCCGGGTTTCACCTGCTGCTGGGCGGCAATGCGCAAGGCAAGACCAACATTCTCGAAGCCATTTATCTCATTGCCACACTGCGCTCCTTTCGCGGGGTGGGCGGCGCGCAGATGGTCCGTCATGGGCAAAAGGGCTACTTCGTTGGCGGCAAGGTGGTCGGCCAGGGGGAACATGATATCAAGATGTATTGGTCCAGCCCGGAACGGAGCCTGAGCCTGGATGCCCGGCCCGTGCGGAAGCTGACGGATTACCTGGGTGTGCTGCGCACGGTGGTCTTCTGCACGGAGGATTTGCAATTGGTCAAAGGGGTGGCGCGGGCGCGGCGCCGCTTCCTGGATCTGCTGCTGTCGCAGACGCATGCAGGCTATCTGCCGCTGCTGCAACGTTACACCCGGGCGCTGCGCTCACGGAACGCGCTGCTCAAACAGCCGAGACCCGACCCGACGGCGCTGGACAGCTTTTCTCGCGAGCTGGTTAAGAGCGGCGAGGAGATCATCCGGCTCCGCCGTGAGCTGGTCCCAAAGTTCTCGCCGCTGGCCCGGCTGGCTTATCGCCGCATTTCGAGCGAAGCCGAGGAACTGCGCCTGGAGTATCAGCCGAGCGTAAAGCAGGACTTCAGCGTGGAGCTGGCGCAATCCCGGCATCGCGAGGGCGCCTATCGCTCCACCCTCATCGGGCCGCACCGGGACGACTTGCAGCTCCTGCTGGACGATCGCTCGGCGGCGCAGTTCGGCAGCGAGGGGCAGAAGCGCACGCTCGCCATCACCCTCAAGCTGGCGCAGGCCGAGTATCTGACCGGGCTGCACGGCTCGCCGCCGGTTCTGCTGATTGACGACATCATGGGCGAGCTGGACGCCAAGCGGCGCGGAGCCTTTCTGCCGTTGCTGCAGCGGGCCCAACAGTCGCACGGCCAAGTATTCATGACGGCCACGGCGGAGAATTGGCCCGAGGAGCCGGAACGCGACTTGCAACGCTGGCGGGTCAAAGACGGGACACTGCTTAAAGAGAGTAAATAATTCACATGCGCATCGCACCTTTGTTCGTAGCCTTGATCGCCTTGCGGCTCGACGCCGCCGAGACCAACTGGCCGGAGTTCCGCGGGCCAAACGGCAATGGAACTTCCGCCTCCACCAACCTGCCCCTCCGCTGGAGCGAAGAGCAAAATGTGAAGTGGAAGACGCCGATCCACGGCAAAGCCTGGTCGTCGCCCGTCATCTGGGAACAGCATGTGTGGCTTACCACGGCCACCACAAATGGTCAGGAGTTGTTCGTGCTCTGCCTCGATCGCGACACCGGTCGTGTCCTTCAGGACCAGAAGCTGTTCGACCTCGCCAAACCGCAGTACTGCATCCCCTTCAATAGCTATGCCTCGCCCACACCGGTCATCGAGTATGATCCATTGTCCGGCGCCGAGCTGTGACGCGTGGAAGAGCGCACCAGCTACTCCGGCGCCACGCGACCAGTGGTCGGCCACGGGCTCGTGTTCGTGCCCACCGGATTTGCCAGCGGCCAGGTGCTGGCCATCCGGCCAGGCAAGCCAGGCGGGGTGCTCGACGCCAAGGCGCCCGGGCCGGCTGGCACGCAGTTGCAGGTGGTGTGGAAAACCAAGCAGAACGCGCCGAAGAAGCCGTCCCTCTTGCTCCTTGGGAATTTGCTCTACGCCCTCGAGGACAACGGTGTCGTCACCTGTTGGGAAGCGATGACGGGCAAAGTGGTCTGGAGCGAGCGCATCGGCGGACACTACTCGGCCTCGCCGCTCGCCGCCGGTGACCGCATCTATCTGCTCAGCGAGGAAGGGAAGACGACGGTGCTGGCGACGGGCCGTGAGTTTAAGAAACTCGCTGAGAGCCAACTGGGCGACGGTTTCATGGCGTCGCCCGCAGTCACCGGCAACGCCCTCTTCCTCCGCAGCCGGTCACACCTCTATCGGCTCGAGGAGTAAGGGCCGCAGTTACCGCGCCCGCCCGAGAAGCGTGCCGACCGCCTCGTAGAGGTCGTCCACCGTCACAATCTTCTCGGCCTCCTCATCCGGGAGCGTGAGGTTGAATTCCTCCTCCGCCTTCATGGCGATCTCAACCATGTCCAGCGAGTCCGCCCCCAGGTCGGCCATGATCCGCGCCTCGGGCGTGATCTGCTCGCGGTTGATGTGCAGTTGGTCAATCAGAATACCCGGCCTATAGCCGCAGCATTTCCTCCTGGGTGAGGAGGTGCAGGCCCTGCTTTTCGAGGATGGCGCGGGCCTGGGTGAGTTCGTGAACTTCGACGACCAGGATGGCGCGGTTATTGGCCACAAAGCCCGAACAGTTGTCCAGGTTGATGTTGCTGCGGCCCAGCAGGTCCGCCACCGCCTGCAACGAACCCGGCTTGTCAGGCACTTCCACGGCCAGCACCTCAAGCAGCGAGACCATCAGCCCCTTCTCCTTGAGGGCGCGGACGGCGGGGTCGCGCTTGTCCACCAGGAACTTCATCACGCCAAAGCTGCCGCTGTTGGCAATGGTGACCCAGCAGATGTTGACGCCGGCGTCAGCGAGCAACTTGGTGATAGTGGCGGTCTGGCCCGGCTTGTTCTCGACGAATACCGCTAGCAGGTTTACAGCGCTCATGTTCGGAAGAATGGAGTGTTGGATTGACGGAGTAATGGTTGTTACAGAGAGCGTTTGTCAATGACCCGTTTGGCTTTGCCCTCAGCCACCGGCAAGGCGCCTGCCGGGAGAAGCTCCACCTTGGGCTTGACCCAGGTTTCGGCTTTGAGCTTCTCGACCATTTGGTGTTGGAGGGCCGCCAGGTGCTCGACCTGCCCGTCAAAGCCAGTAGCAGCCAGCTCGACTTTGATAGTCATGTCGTCAAGCCCCTCGATGATGATGACGTAGTTGCGGCCAACCTGCGGGAAGGACATCAGCACCCGCTCGATTTGCTGTGGGAAGATGTTCGTACCGCGGATGATGAGCATGTCGTCCGAACGCCCGGTGATGCGGTTGAGGCGGCGATGCGTGCGTCCGCACTTGCACGGTTCAGCGATAATGGAAGTAATGTCCCGGGTGCGGTAGCGAAGGATGGGCATCGCCTCGCGCTTGAGGGTAGTGAGGACTAGTTCGCCGGTCTGGCCTTCGGGCAGCGGCTCGCCGGTCGCGGGATTGATGATTTCCAGGATGTAATTGTCCTCCCACAAGTGCAGGCCGGCCTTGTGCTCGCATTCGAAGGCAACGCCGGGGCCGTTCATCTCGGTCAAGCCGTAGGAGTTATAGACGTCGCAGCCGAACGCCTGCTCGATTCTGCGTCGGGTCTCCTCGGTGTGAGGTTCCGCGCCGACAAAAGCCTTTCGCAAAGCGAGGTCTTTGCGCGGGTTAATGCCCTTTTGCTCAAGAAAGCTGGCGAAGTAGAGGGCATAGCTGGGCAGGATATGAACCGCCGTGGTCCGGAAGTCCTGCATAAGCATCAACTGCCGTTCAGACGTGCCCGGTCCGGCCGGAATGACCAGGCAACCGACCTTCTCCGCCCCGTAGTGCATCACCAGCCCGCCTGTGAAAAGCCCGTAGCTCATCATGTTCTGGAATACGTCCTTGCGGGTGATGCCCGTCATGACGAGCGACCGCGCGATAAGCTCGGCGGCGTTGTTGACATCGTTGCGCGAGAAGAAGATGGCCTTGGGCTTGCCGGTGGTGCCGCTCGAGGTGTGCAGGCGCACCGGTTCCTCGCGATCCACCGCCAGCATGCCGTCGGGATAAATGGTCCGCAGATCAGCGCCCGTGGTAAAGGGAAGCCGCCGGACGTCGGCCAACGACTTGATGTCCCCGGTGCTTATGCCCAGCTCCTTGAATTTGTCGCGGTAAAAGGGCACGCGTTGTGCCACGCGCTGGACGGTGTCCTGCAGGCGCTTGAGCTGCAGTTGTTCGAGTGTTGGACGGGTTAGTGTTTCAGATTCTTGATCCCAGAACATGATGGTGAGGGCCTTTTACACCCGCTGCCGCAAGCCTGTCCACCCAAATCCGCAGCCGAATTTGTTTTTCAAACGCCAACGAGGGAGGTATTAAGCTGCCGCGCAATTTATCGAATGAATGAGCCAAACCGACTTCTCTTAAGCGGCGACGAAGCCATCGCGTTGGCCGCGCGGCACGCGGGCGTCGCGCTCGGGGCTGGGTATCCCGGGACACCGTCCACCGAGATCCTGGAGCACTTCTCCGAACTCGGCGGCCATGCCCAGTGGTCCCCGAACGAAAAGGTGGCGCTGGAAGTCGCCATCGGCGCGGCATTCGGCGGGGCGCGGGCACTGTGCGCCATGAAACACGTCGGCCTGAATGTGGCCTCCGACCCGCTGTTCACAGCCGCTTACACCGGCGTGAGCGGCGCGCTCGTCGTCGTTTCCGCCGATGACCCGGGCATGGCTTCGAGCCAGAACGAACAGGATAACCGGCGCTACGCGGTCGCCGCCGGGGTGCCGATGCTCGAGCCCTCCGACTCCCAGGAGGCGTATGACTTCATGTGGGCCGCAATCGAGATATCGGAGCGCTGGAACATCCCGGTCCTGTACCGCGCCACGACGCGCGTTTGCCACAGCTACACCGTCGTGCGGCCGCGCGAGAACAACATCGCTCCCAAGCCGGCGAGCTTCGAGCGGGACATCCGAGGGCGGGTGATGATCCCGGCCTACGCCCGGCCCGCCCACCGGCGCCTGCGGCAGAAACTGGCCGAGATGCAGGAATGGAATGAGACCTGCGCCTTGAACCGTATCGTGGAGGGTGGCCAATCCCTCGGCATCATTACTTCGGGCATTTCCTTCATGCACGTGCGCGAAGTCGCGCCCGAAGCCCGCGTGCTCAAGCTGGGATTCACTCACCCGCTGCCGATGAAGAAGATCGCACAGTTTGTGAAGGGGGTTTGCCGCTGCGTGGTCGTCGAGGAAGGCGATCCCTACCTGGTCGAAGCCGTCCGCGCCGCCGGCATCCCGGTGGAAGGCAAGGCCGACATGTACCGGTTCGGCGAGCTGGACGTGCCGCGCGTGCGGCGCATCCTCAACAACGACCTCAGCCCCGAGCCGGTCAAACCGCCCGGCAAACCGCCCCAGCTCTGCGACGCCTGCCAATACCGCATCGTCTTTGAGGCGCTGCGCAAGCAGGATTGTATCGTTGCCGGCGACATCGGGTGCTACACGCTGGGCGTGTTGCAGCCGTTCGAGGCCATTGACTCGTGCGTTTGCATGGGAGCCAGCCTGGGGGTCGGCCTGGGACTGCGCCACGTCCTGCCTCCCGAGCAAGCCCGCCGCGTGGTGAGCGTCATCGGCGACAGCACCTTCGTCCATAGCGGCATCAGCGGGTTGGTGGAAATGGTCTATAATCCGCCCCCGAACGGCCATGTGTTGATCATCCTCGACAACGCCACTACGGCAATGACGGGGCACCAGGAACACCCGGGCACGGGCCGGACGCTGGCCCACGAGCCGACCGGCAAGGTGGTCATCGAGGACCTGGCCCGGTCGCTGGGCATCCGGCGGGTGCATGTCATCGAGCCCCACTTCGGCACGGATGAGTTCGACCGCCTGCTAACGGACTGCCTGGAGAGCAATGAATTGGCGGTAATCATCGCGCGCCGGCCATGCATCCTCATCGCCAAACAACTCAAGCAATACGAAGACCAAAGCTGCGAGTGCGCCGCCGCAACCGCCGCGGGCGCCCCCGCAACTTGAACCCGGATCACGTTTCACGTTTCACTCATCACGTATAACGTTTTACCCCTCATGCACAAAGTCACGAACATCGTCGTCGCTGGCCTCGGTGGCCAGGGCGTCCTCAAAGGCACCGACATCCTGGCCGATGTCGCGTTGCGCGCGGGCTACGACGTGAAGAAGAGCGAGATCAAAGGTATGAGCCAGCGCGGCGGCTCGGTAACGGGCGATGTGCGGTTCGGCCACCATGTCTTCAGCCCCATGGTGCCGGCCGGCGAAGCGGATTTCCTGCTGGTGCTGGAACCGACGCAGGTGGAGCCGCACCGATATATGCTGTGCGCAAGTGGTGTCTTGATCACGCCCGACGCGGTCCAGGCGGACCTGTTGCCAAGCAAGAAGACGCTGAACGTGGCCCTGCTCGGCGCGCTGAGCGCGCACCTGCCGATGGCCGAAGGGCAATGGCTCGATTCCCTGCACTCCGGCTTCGCCGAGACTTTCTTTGAAGGGAACCAGAAGGCCTTCCTGGTCGGCAGAGCCGGTCAGAAGCCAGCCAAGTAAGTTAAGGGATTCAAGATGGACACCGTTAAACGCTTCTTCAAGAAAGACAAGTTTGCCGAGCGCGCCAACATCGAGCTGCTCTCGGTGTCGCCCGGCCAGGCGCGCGCCAAGATGACGCTGCACCCGCACCATTTGAACGGATACGGGACGGTGCAGGGCGGCGCCATCTT
>Ga0224558_1003840_pt1 | contig 12172 bp, 7 predicted proteins | sample 714S32024metaG_FD_180682 | JGI IMG/M metagenome (GOLD analysis project Ga0224558, IMG submission 180682) | Peat soil microbial communities from Stordalen Mire, Sweden - 717 S3 20-24 | ecosystem: Environmental > Terrestrial > Soil > Wetlands > Peat | place: Sweden: Norrbotten County, Stordalen... | reverse complement strand
ATCTCGCGGAGTTCAGCGCGCGCATGAGCGATGGTCGAAGAGACAGCATCCGTCTGGGTGGAGATTGGCTCGGTCTCGCCGACGACGGCGAGCGGCAACCGGGACTGGGGATCAGGCTGCGGGTCCGGCTGAGGACGGTGTTGGCGATGGCTTTGCTCGAGGGCCTGGCGTGCGCCAGAGAGCGTATAGCCCTCGGTGTGGACCAGGTACTTGATCTTCAAAGCCAGCTCGACATCATGACGCCGATAAAGCCGCTGGCCGGTTCCGCTTTTGTTGGGTTTGAGCTGCGGAAACTGCGTCTCCCAAAAACGCAGGACATAAGTTTCGACTTTGCAGATGCGGGCCACATCGCCAATCTTGAAGTAGAGGCGGTCGGGGATTGCGGGAGAATCGGGGGCGCGATTCGTGGGTAGTTGCATGGCCATGGAGAAGACGAGGAGGGTACCGCAACCGTGGTGAAAACCCTGCTCTAGAGGCAGTATAGGCTACAATTTGCGCGCTTTGCGAAGCAAAATCCGCTGATTGCCCGCAGTTTTCCGGGGAACGTGGCGGGGCAAGAGTCAGAATTGGTGAGTCCTCTGGCATTTTCGGCAATGAAAAATGCAGGTTCTCTTCGACTTCGTCCGGGCCCTACGGGACGGGGTGGGTTCAGGGAATGCTGACCTTCGCTTTACCCTGGGCTATTTTCACGTTCTCCCTACTGGGAGAAACGATGTTGCGTTCTCGTTCCACGTTGCACTTTCGTTTCAAGTTGCTCTCCCGTTCCATATTGCGTTCCCGTTCCAATCGTCAGGCCTTTTCGGGGCGGGTGATGGGAGTGCGTGCGGGAGAGTGAGGCGGCGCGGCGCGCAGATATTGCTGCGGCCAACTGGAAGGCTCAGCGAGAACAGCCGCGGCATGGAGCGGCCAGTAGGGGTCGCGGAGCAGTTCTCTGCCGAGGAGAATGAGATCGGCCTCGCCTTGAGCAACGATGGCATCGGCCTGGACGGGGTCAGTAATCAGGCCAACGGCAGCAGTGGGAACGGCTGCCTCGCGACGGATTCTGGCGGCAAACTCGACCTGGAATCCGGGGCCCGTGGGGATCTGGGCGTTGGGAACCTGGCCGCCGGAGGAAACGTCGACCAGATCGACGCCGTGCTCGCGAAAGAGCCGGGAGATCTGAACGGATTCGTCTACTGACCAGCCGCCGGGAACCCAGTCGGTAGCGGAGATGCGAACAAAGAGCGGCAGGTGAGCGGGCCACTGAGCGCGGACGGCGTCCACCACCTGCAAGGTCAGGCGAGTGCGATTTTGAAAGCTGCCGCCGTAGGCGTCGGTGCGCTGGTTGGCGAGCGGAGAAAGGAATTGGTGGAGCAGATAACCGTGCGCGGCGTGAATCTCGACTACATCGAAGCCGGCTTTGAGGGCGCGACGGGCGGCTTGGGCGAAGGCGTCGATGATGGCGGTGATGCCGGCCTGATCGAGTGCCTGGGGCAGTGCGTCGCCGGGCGCGAAGGCTAAAGCGCTGGGCGCAACCACCTGCCAGCCTCCCTCGGCGGCAGAGAGCGGGCCTGCTCCAGAGAAGGGAATTTTCGTGCTGGCCTTGCGGCCGGCGTGGGCCAGTTGAATGGCGGCACGTGCGCCCTGCGAGTGAATGAACTGAACAATGCGTTCGAGGGCGGGGATGTGGGCGTCGTTCCAAAGCCCAAGATCGCCGGGAGAGATGCGACCCTCTGGAACAACGGCCGAGGCTTCCAGAATGACCAGGCCTGCGCCGCCCTGGGCGCGGCTGCCCAGATGGACGAGGTGCCAATCAGTAGCAAAGCCGTCCTGTGAGGAGTACTGGCACATGGGCGTGACGCCGATGCGATTGGGAAAGCTGACTGAACGGAGTTGAAGCGGAGAAAAAAGAGGATGGCTCATAACTGTATGGATGCGTGCGAAGGGGACGGGATTCAGAGCGAACGCTACCGGGTCTGGTTAGCGAGGAGAACCATTTGCGTCACGCGGTCTGTCCATAAGGCTTCATCGCCGGTGCAAGCAAGAGGCGCTCCGTCAAGGATGGCGGCGACGAAGTTTTCAACGGAGGGATAATGCACGTTGGCGTGAGTGGGGAGAGACTCCTGGACGTCGCCAACGCGGAGGATCGGGCCGCTGAGCGGATCAAGATTCATTTCGCCGTCGGTGCCGATCACGCGGAACTGGTCGCGGTCGATGTGCGAATTCCAGCGCACATCTATCGTGGCATTGACGCCGCGCGCGTATTGGATGAGGACGGTGGCCGAGTCTTCGACAGCCATGGAATGAACGGCGTTGGAGAGGAAGCCGGTGGCGCGGGATGGCTCGCCGAAGAGAAAATTCAAGGCATCGATGCGATGGCAGGCGATGTCGTACAGCGGGCCGCCGCCGGCCATGGCGGGATTGAAGAGCCAGTTTCTGGTCCAATCGGGATCGTCGTTTTTCAGCCAGCCCTGGCAGTTTGCTTCGGCGAAAACGGGCTGCCCGATGGCGCCCTCGGCGATGAGTTGGCGGGCGCGAACGAGCTTGGGAAAGAGGCGGCGGTAGTAGGCGACGGAGAAGAGCCGCTGATGGGCGTGGGCGGCGGCAACCATGGATTGCGCGTCAGCGAGGTTGATCGCCGTGGGCTTTTCGCAGAGGACGTGCTTGCCTGCGGAAAGGCAGGCAATGGTTTGAGGCGCATGGAGAAAGACCGGCGAGGCAACGTAGACGGCGTCAATCGGAGTGGTCAGGAGCGCGACTTCTAGATTGGTGAAGACCTCGACGCCGGGATATGCCGCGGCTTTTTGCGGATCGCGGGTGAGCAATGCCTGCAAATGGCTGCGCGGCTCGGCGAGGATGGCCGGGATGACGCGACGGCGCGCGATGTCGCCAATTCCGATGACTAGCCAGCGAATCATGACTTGATAAGCGTAAACGATTGGGGTGGATTCCCAGGTCGCGCTTTTAGATCTGGGAATCCAGCAGGCATTCGCTCCGTGGCTAAAGCCCGTTTTAAATTCGCTGGCTGAGTGCGGGGGTTGAAACCCCCGCCTCCTTCCGGTTTACGGCACCCTTCGATTGTGCTCGGAGCAGGCTTTGAAGTCACGCCCTGACACAATCCCGTTTTTGAAACACAAATTACTGCTTTTTGAGGACGGCTGAGTCTTTTTCGTCGGAGAGGATGGTGGACTCAAGCAGGCGGAAGTCGGCGGCTTTGGAGGGAGGAATCTCGACCTGGCGGACGACATATTCGCGCTCGTAGTGGAGGAGGATGCCTTTGGCCGAGACAGAGGAGTGGTAACTGGCAAAGCCGACGTCAACGCTGACGGCGTCCGGAGTTTCATCAACGATGTAGCCGGGAGGGATGGTGATGTCGAAGCTGTCGCGCCAGCGGCCGGTGGCATAGAGGTCGAAGGGATAGATGCGCGGCTTGTCGTCGAAAGGCAGAGCAAAAGTGCCAACTACTCGAGGACGCACCAGCAGGAGCGAGCCGGCCTGATGGGAGTATTGGTGGGCTGTCACTTTGTAGTGGAATTCGAGGGGCTTGTCGAGGGCTGGGGGTTGAACAAATTCAAAGGCATCGAGGGAGACTCCGGGCAGTGTCTCGGCCACGTGCTTCTCCCAGTATTCGCGCCGCTCCTTTTCATCGGTGTATTTGAGGAACTCGCGGAGATTGGCTCCACTAGGCCCGGAGTGGGAGGTATCGACCGAGCCGGTCAATGTTCCGTCGGCCGAGAGCGTGAAGGAACATTTTTGTTCGGTGCCGTTGGCGTCGGGATCGAGTACCGGGAGGGCGATGATCTGGCTGGAAGCTCCAGCGGCAAGGGTACCGTAGCTGCCTTGCAGGTAAGAAGGCAGATTGCCAACGGGAGTGCGTTCGTTGGTGGGATCGAAAATCAAGTAGCGCTTGCCGTCTTTGGCTTTGACGATGGCTCTGAGGCGCGGGTCCTGCACGTCGGCGGGAACCTCGATGGCGGTAATCATATGGTTGCCCAGCAGTGAGGGATCGTCAGGGTCGACGACGCCGCGGCTGGCGTCCACGGGCATGTAGACAGCGTGGATGCCAGCTACTTGGAGCATGGAGATCAGCAGCGTGGTCTTGTCTTTGCAGTCGCCGTAACGATTGCGGAAGATGTCGGCTGCATGGTTTGCCTGCAAACCCCCAATGCCGCGCATCACAATGAAATAGCGGACGTTCTTCTGGATGTAATCGGTGATGCGGCTGAGTTTTGTGTAGAAGTCAGGCGCGCCGGCGATGAGGCTCTGGGTTTGGGCGGTTATCTCCGGCGACGGGTCGGGGCGATTTGCCTCCAGCGTGGTCACCCACTGACCGATGGCGCGCCACTGGTCGTCTTTGCCTTCAATGGCAGCATCGCCCCACTGGACGGACATGCGCGCGGCGAGCGCGGCCCATTCCGGACGGGACTTTACGTCGCGCAGGTCGAGCGCGGGCATATCTTTGAGTTCCCAGCGCCAGTGGTTGTGAGCGACCTCGACTGGCTTGACGGGCGGGAATCTATGCCAGGCCGCGGAGTAAGAGCGACCGGTGGGCAGGTCAACTTCGAGCGCCTGGAAGACGACGGGAATACCGAGCTGGATTTCCCAGTCCGTCTCCTGGAGAAAAGGTTCGAGGAGTTCCTCGGACTCGCAGACAATGGTAGCGCCTACATCGGCTGCTGGAGGATGCACCACGCGGGTTTTGCGCGTTGAGAGCATGATGGGGACGCTGGTGTCGCCCACATCAGCGAAGTCCGTGTCCTGAGCCTGGTACTGCTTTTGGTCAGCAGCGATGGTCCACTCGCGGAAGTAGTTTATCTTCTCATCCACATCGTAGGAGACACCGCAGACTCCATCTTTGCGTCCCTGCGGCTTGAGAATGCGCTTGACTTCGCGCTCGCGCTCAGTGGCGCGGCCGTCGGAGTCAACGGTTTCAATGTATTCGTCGAAGAGGACGACAGAGGCGGCATCTTTTACATAAGCGGGCGTGGGAGTTTTGGCGGCGTCAAGGCCCCACTGCGGCAGATCTTGCTTATCTTTGCCAAACCAGTTGGCGAGATTTGGCTTACAGGCGAAAACAAACAACAAGGCGACCATGAAAAAACGAATCGAGCTGGAAGAGCGCGGCATTTTCATTATCAGTTTCCTGTCTCCGTGGACGCCGTTTTGGCGAGTACGAGCTGTGCCTGATCGGCGGCGGCGACCTTCTGGTAGAAGCCGCGCAGGTCCTGATACTCCTCGGGCTTGGCTGTGGTGAAGGAGCGGACAAACGCGCGGGCGATTGTGATCTGGCCGGGCCCGGGAACAGTCTTTTCTATAAACAGGGCATGATCCGGCCAGGAAACTTTTGTATCCTGAGGCGCGCCTTCGACTGAGATTCCGGCCGGCAGGTGATAGGTGACCTGATCAGACACCAGATCGCCATAGTGCATATCCACTGGCTCCAGGCGCTTTTCTTCATTTACGAAGGGATGGTTGCCGCGGGTCTGAAAGAAGAAGCCGGGGAGCAGGAGGCGTTTTGCGGTTGCGACGCCGAGGGAACCATGCACGTTGATGATAGCCACAAGGTTGACATCAGGATTGTCCAGCCCCGCGAAGTGATCAACATGGGCATCGATGCCCTCGGGAACGATGGACTCGAGTGAGTGGTCGAACTGTTTTTTGACCTCGTCCAGATCGTTTCTGAGAGCAAGCTGCCGCCAGCGGAGCGCTTCCTGGCCGGTCATGGCAAAGGTAAGTTGTCCGGTGATGGCGCCATGCGCGTCGATGGTGATGTTACCGTTGCGGACCAGCTTGTTGTCGTTGTAATTCTGTTCCGCGGTAACCACGAGGCTGTGAGCGTCGCTGTTTTGACGGATGCCGGTAGCCTTGGAATGTTTCCAGTGGATGGTCTGAAACGGGCACATTTTTTCGCCGGGATCGAGCAAGACATCATGGCCGGCAATGTTCACAACCACAAGGTCATCATCCAACTGGCTAAAACTGAGATAACCGGGATCGAAGATGCGTTGACTGCGGTCGGCCACCTTCATGTCGTATGCAGTGAGTCCGGCGGCGCGCAACATGGCCAGATAAAGAAGGGCGATGTCGTGGCTGGAGCCGCTTTTCTGCGCCCATGTATCCTCGGCGTGCTTCGCAGCCTTCAAATTGAGCTGCTTGAGTTCAGACTCGCTTTTGGTGCGGGAAAAGTCGGTATTGTCGAGGGCCTGCACGGCTTTGTAGAGTTTCTTGGCTTTGTCCAGATCGCTGTCAGTGGGAGCAATCAGGCCGGCGACTGCTTCATGGATGGACTTTGATGGCTCAGCAAACTGATCCACTTCTTTTGACCAGCGCTTAGCTTCAGAGATCCAGTAATCGTTCCTGTTACCAGAGGCCTTGTAGTAGAAGCGAACTTTGTATAAGAGGCCGTTGACGGGTGGCATCCAGTCTTCATTCGGAGTGGCCGGGATGTCGCTCACGTCCAGGTGATACACCCCCGCCACATCGGGCGTTACCTGAACGCCTGAGGGAAGGACTGACCACCAGAGGAGAGCATTGATTCGATCTCCATGCTCATCCATCAGGTAGTTGGTGTGGTGTGCCTCTACGTTTTCTTCGTTTTGAGGGAGGAACGCCTTGAAAGGTGTGAAAGAGTAACGGGCCAGATGAACGAAGTAGGGGCGCTGGACCTGCCAGATGGGCGCATGGGAGAGCAAGTCGTCAAATTGAATTGAGTAGCTATATTCGAGGATGCTGCCGACCTCGACGTTGGGCAAGGTGAAGACCCTGTGGCCGTACTCAACCTCGCCCTTCTTGGCCGTGATCACATCTTCGGGCTTCCCAGTGAGCGGGATGATGGTGCCGTCGGGGCGAATGGTGCGCCCCTTCAGTTCGATAATGTCCCGCGTTTGCACCGGACACCTGCGTTCGTGTGCACAAGACTCAACGGTCTTGTCTTTCTCAATTGGAAGCTCGACAGAGGCTAGCTCTTTGCCCTTTTCAGTGAGCACCTTGATGCGGAAGTAAAAACTTGTGTTGTGCAATGGATCGTTGGTCTTCTGCTCGATGTTGAAATAGACGGCTGCCGCACCCGGGGCTTTGGGGTCGGCGGTCATCTTGAGTTCTTCATCGGTGGGCTGCTGGAACTGCGCCAGCAGGAGGGTTGGGAAAAAAATGGCTAACAACAGGGGAAAGCTGCGGGTGAAGACAGAAACTCGCATGGACTCATCCTTTCTCTTAGTGCGACATTGGACATAACGCACGACTTTTGGAACGCGGCCCTATTAATTTCCCTTCTGCACTGGAGGTGTTTTGGCAAGTACGAGTTGAGCCTGATCGGCGGCGGCGACCTTCTGGTAGAAGCCGCGCAGGTCCTGGTAGTCCTCGGGCTTGGCGGAGCTGAAGCCGCGGGCAAAGACGCGGGCGAGGGTGATCTGGCTGGGCGCGGAGGCGGTTTTGGTGGCCATGACTGCATGGCCCTGCCATGAGATTTTTGTATCCTGGGGCGCGCCTTCCACGCTCATGTTGGCAGGCAGGTGATAGACAATCTGGTCGGTCACCTGGTCGCCATAATGCATATCCACAGGCTCGATGCGCTTTTCCTGATTGACGAAGGGATGGCTGCCACGGGTCTGAAAGAAGAAGCCGGGCAGGAGCAGGCGTTTCGAGGTCGCGGCGCCCAGGTTTCCATGCACATTCACAATGGCCACCAGGTTGACTTCGGGATCGTCCAGCCCGAGGAAGTGATCGATATGGGCTTCGACGCCTTCGGGAACGATGGACTCGAGCGAATGGTCAAACTGCTTTTTCAATTCGTCCTGGTCGTTTCTCAGGGCGGCCTGACGCCAGTCGATGGCCTCTTGGCCGACCATCACAAAGGTAAGTTGTCCTTTGATTGCGCCGTGCTCGTCGAGAGTGAGGTCGCCGTTGCGCGTCTTCTTGTTGTCGGTGTAGGCCTGTTCGGGCGTCATTCCAAGGCTGCGCACGTGGTCGCCCTGGACAATGCCGGCGGTTCCGGAATGTATCCAGCGCACTGTTTGAAACGGGCACATCTTCTCGCCTGGATCAAGGGGGATTTCCTTGCCGGCGATGTTCAAAACGACGATGTCATCATCCAATTGGTCGAAATTGAGATAGCCGAGCGCAAATACGCGTTCACTGCGATCGACGACCTTCATGTCGTTGGCGTTGAGGCCCGCGGCGCGCAACATGGCGAGATAGAGCAGGGCGATGTCCTGGCTGGAGCCGCTCTTCTGCGCCCATGTATCTTCGGCGTGCCGGGCGACTTTCAATTTGAGCAGTTTGAGTTCCGAGTCGCTCTTCTTGCGGGAATAGTCGGTGTTATCGAGCGCCTGCACGGCATAGTAGAGCTTTTTGGCTTTATCCAGATCGCTGTCGCCGGGAGCAATGATGCCGGCAACCGCTTCCTTTATGGTTTTGGAGGGCTCGGCGAAATGATCCACTTCCTTTGACCAGCGCTTGGCTTCGGAGACCCAAAAGTCGGTGGTATCACGGGCGTTCTTGTAATAAAACTTCACCTGATAGAGGAGGCTATCGATGGGCGGCATGAACTCTTCGTCCGGCGCGGCCGGGATGTCGGTCACATCAAGGTGGAAAACCCCGGCTGCGTCGGCCTTCATGTCGACACCAGCCGGAAGAACCTTGTACCAGATGAGGGCGTTAACCGCATTGCCATGCGCATCGGTGAGGTACATGCTGGTGGCGTTTTGGCTGCCGGGCAGGAATGCCTTGAAGGGCGTGAAGGCATAGCGTGCCTGGTGGACGAAGTAAGGTCGCTGAATCTCCCAGGTGGGCGACGAGACATGGCTGTCGTCGTAGCGCAGTTGATAGCGATATTCGAGGATGCTGCCGACCTCGACGCTGGGCAGGGTGAAGACCTTGCTATTGATCTGGAGCTGATCTCCATTGCCGGACAGAGTCTTGGAGAGCAAAAGGTCTTCAGGCTTGCCAACGAGCGGAATGACGGTTCCGTCGGCGTGAATGGTGCGCGCCTTGATGTCGTCAATCTTGAAGTTGCCATGCCAATAAGGAAGATGGACGGTGGCCAGCTCCTTGCCCTTTTCCTGCAGAACCTTGATGCGCACGTAGACGCTCTGGAAATGGATGGGATCGTTGGCGACCTCTTCCACGTTGAGGTATACGGCGGCCGCGCCGGGAGCTTTGGGATCGGCGGTCATTTTGAGCTCTTCATCGGTGGGCTCCTGGAACTGGGCCAGAAGGAGGGCTGGTGATGTGATGGCAAAAAGCAGCGGCAGGTGGCGCACGAAAGCCGAAATCCGCATGGGTCTTTCCTTTTCTTGCAGCTGATTAGAGGCCGGTTCAGATACGGGGTGATTGATTCCAAAGATTCTACATCGGTGGGAAGGTGGCGTCGAATGAAAAGCTTGCGCTGGGAGCGAGGGCGAGCAGAAGCGGGAATTTGGTCGCGCAGCGATGGCGAATGCATTGCCCTTCATTAAATCCGGTGGGCAAGCCCCGCAAGGCCAGCAGCGGTTAGTGCGACGGTCGCAGATAAAAGATCGAGCAGCGAGTTCGCTTCTTTGTTAAACGGAGCCATTTTCTTGGGTGTTAGTGGGATATTACTTATGCATGGCGCAATAAATTGAAATCGCGCGCTGAATTAATCGAGAGAAATGAGATTTTTTCATTCTTGCATAATTAATGCCCTATACTGGCTTGCAGAGATAATCCATGCGACCGATTGGTTCTCCGGACGAGTTGGAGCGGCGGCGATTTCGCGCCCTGGTTCTGCTTGCGCAGGGCCTTGCTCCGGTGGAAGTGGCGCGGCTAATGGGTGTGGATCGGCGCAGTGTGCGGCGTTGGAGAGCGACAGTTCGGCTAGAAGGCAGCCAGGGGCTGCGCGCCCAACCCGGCGCCGGCCGACCCCCACGGCTGGATGCGGACGCTATGCGGGAACTCGACCAGGCCTTGACGCAGGAAGCAGGCTTGGATTCCGGCCACTGGACTTGCGCCCGCGTGGCCGATCTGATTGAGGAGCGCTTCGGGGTAAGCTATCATCCCGCACATGTTTGCCGGCTGTTGCATAGCCTTGGCTACACGGGCCGGGGACAGATTTGATTGCGGCTCCAGATCGTGTCAGTATGAAAAACCTTGTGTGGGGCTGATGCCCAGGTCCCAAAGGCGGGACCTGGGCACCCGCAATCCTCTTTCTTAACAGCCAAGATAGGACATTATTTATACAGTATGTTAATTATCAGCAACTTAAACGCGGACCATCACAATGGGTCAGTTTAGATAAACCTCCCCTCAGGGGCTAAAGGCGTGCCCTTTCAAAGCACGAAGAACAAACGCAGGTCCTTCGACTCCCTGCGCTTCGCTCCGGCCGCTCAGGACGACAAAGCTGAGTGAGAGGGCCGCGTGGCTTACGGGTAGATGCGGTGGAGTGTGCGGGCGAAGGGGATGGTTTCGCGGACGTGGTCGAGGCCGCAGATCCAGGCTACGGCGCGTTCGATGCCCATGCCGAAGCCCGAGTGGGGGACGCTGCCGTAGCGGCGCAGGTCGAGATACCACTGGAAGGCTTCTTTGGGCAGGTTGTGCTGTTCGATGCGGGCGTTGAGCAGCTCATAACTCGATACGCGCTGCGAGCCTCCGATGATTTCTCCGTAGCCTTCGGGGGCGAGGACATCAACGCAGAGGGCGAAGCGCGCGTCGGCGGGGTCAGGCTCCATGTAAAAGGCTTTTACATCAGCAGGATAGCGGTTGACCATGACTGGCTTGTCATATTGACTGGATAGCCAGGTTTCATCGGGAGAGCCGAAGTCGTTGCCGTACTCGAAAGGCGCTTCGAGATGGCCGTCTTTGTGGGCCTGGTTGAGCATCTCACAGGCTACGTCGTAGCGAAGGCGCGGGAAGGGCGGGCAGATGGCCTGTAACTTGGCGGGGTCGCGTCCGATGACCGTCAGCTCGGAAGCGCGGTTTTTGAGGACGGATTGGACGATGTGAGAAAGGAAGTTTTCAGCTAACTCGAGGAGGCCGTCGAGGTCCATAAAGGCGACCTCCGGCTCGATCATCCAGAACTCGGTGAGGTGACGGCGGGTTTTGGATTTTTCAGCGCGGAAGGTTGGGCCGAAACTGTAGACTTTGCCGAGGGCGAGGGCGGTGGACTCGATGTAAAGCTGCCCGGATTGGGTGAGGAAGGCCGGGTCGCCGAAGTAATCGACTGGAAAGAGCGTGGAAGTGCCTTCGCAGGCCGCCGGGGTGAGGATGGGTGGGTCGGTGCGGATGAAGCCGTTGGTATCGAAATACTCAGCGGCGGCGCGCATAATTTCAGCACGGATGCGGAGGATGGCGGACTGGCGCGGGGAGCGAACCCAGAGATGGCGGTGCTCCATGAGGAAATCGACGCCATGCTCCTTGAGGGTGATGGGGTAGGGGTCGGACTCGGGGACGCGCTGGACGACCTGGAGGTCTTCGACATCGAGTTCGAAGCCGCCGGGAGCGCGCTTGTCGGCGCGGACTTTGCCGGTGACGATGACGCTCGACTCTTGTGTGAGGCCTTTGAGGGCCTCGAAGACTTCGGGCGGGACGCTCTTGACATGGGCAACGCCCTGGATGGTTCCGGTGCCATCGCGAAAGATGGGAAAGAGCAGCTTGCCACTCTCGCGGAGGTTGTATAGCCAGCCGCGGAGAGTGATGGATTGGCCTTCATGCTGGCCGAGAGTGGCGATGGTGGCCACCTGCGGTTGGGCAGACGGCACCTGCGGTGCGGCAGACGCCGCTTGCGCGGCAGGAGTGTTCGGGTCTTCGGGCATTTTCTTCCTTAACGGGCCAGATATGTGCTGGATCGGCCGGACTCTTTAGGATAGCGCGTGCGGGCCGTGCGAGGTATCCGGCCTTTATGACAAAGGCGGCAAGTTAGCCTCCGCTTCGCGGGGATCGCGAGTTTGCGAGTTGGCGGGTCTTGGCGACAAAGAAGGTGTTCCTGTTGGCAGAGAAAATTTACGATTGCGAGGGGTTTGTGGCTTTAGTAGGATAAGAATAGTTGTTGATGCGCGCAATATTTCCCCGGTGTGCAATAGGTTGCGTGCTGGCTGGAGGGTCTATGAGCGAGATGGCGGTGGTTCGCAGCGAAGAGACGCAAAAGTCGCAGGTGGATGCGGAGACGACGTCGCAGGTGATTGCCGAGAAGCATATCGGCGACCGGATCAGGCGGCTGCGGCTGAAGAAGTCGATGGGG
>Ga0224558_1003839_pt1 | contig 12177 bp, 20 predicted proteins | sample 714S32024metaG_FD_180682 | JGI IMG/M metagenome (GOLD analysis project Ga0224558, IMG submission 180682) | Peat soil microbial communities from Stordalen Mire, Sweden - 717 S3 20-24 | ecosystem: Environmental > Terrestrial > Soil > Wetlands > Peat | place: Sweden: Norrbotten County, Stordalen... | reverse complement strand
TCGTATGATCAATTCTTGGTCCACGAACCAAGACCATAGCGAGAGAGACTACGTGACACCAGCTTTATTTTGCATTCCGCACAGAATTCTTAACCGCTCCCTCGCGCCAACCCTGTGAACCGCTACAGAACTCGCAATCGTCGCTATCCGTTCGATTTCGAGCCTGAGAACAAGAATGCAGACCCACCAGAAGTCGCGCTCGTGTCCAGAGAGGATTTCTTTCGCGAAGAGCTGGCCCAATACTTCTCTGACGTTGGCTTTTGCTTGGACCTCAGAATCTTTCTGGAAATCGCAAAACCGAACCAGCAAATCGAGTTGGACTTTTCGGAGCTGGTCCATAGTGGATACATTGAGAAATCTGAGGTCAAGGGGCTTTTTGGCCGGTTTTTTGACCTCATGCTTAGGAGAATCGCCCTGGATTACCAAATATACGGGTTTGTAATCCAGGAGGACCCAAGGGTCGACACGCGAATCCGGCTTAACCTCGAAAGCGCTTCCGAGGACGAGCTAATCGATAGGGTTCTCCACCCTCTTTTGGCTAGAATGGGCTTCGAACGTTTACGGCGCGTCCGATTTCATGGGCCAAACGAGTTTGGTTCGGACATTCTACCGTTTCGGCGAAGAACGCCACTTGGCACGTTTGAATATTACGCCCTCCAAGCAAAGGCTGTGCCCATACATGGAACATCGTCGCGGCCCGGCAACGCAGCGGAAGTTTTGAGCCAGGCCACCCAGGCGCTAGTTGTAACATTCATTGACGATCTAGACAACGAACGGAAGCGGGTTGATAAGTTTATCGTTGCTTGCAGCAAGAGCATTTCGGGGGCAGCCCGCAGGGTCATCGAGGATGCCATTGAGGGTAAACGGGCACTCATATTCCTCGACCAGGACAAGCTGCTTGGATTAATAAAGGAACATCACCTGGTCCAGCATGTTTTGTTCGCGGACATGAACCCAAGGGACGCGCTGGGTCGAAAGAAGTGGCGCGGCGCCGCTTCACAAAGGAGGAAGACGGCGTGCTGAAATCTCTATCCAGTTTGGAAGCAGCCCGGCAATTGGGCCTTAACGCCCAGGTCGTCGCCGCCCGCCGTCGCTACCTCACTTCGAAGGAGCGTCGTTGACTCGCTTATGCGGTTGCGAATTCCCATTGGCCAGCCACTTTCGCACAAATACGAGGTGGTTGATGTGCGACTTCAAGACGGTTCAATTGTCGAAAATCTGGTGATTGACTCCTTTGGCCTTATTCTTGGCAAAAATGTTGGCGGGCACGACGGCGTTGATGAATCACCATTGCCTTTTGAGCAGGAGGACATGGGAGCTTATAGGTTCCGCGCCGGTTTGGCATCGCGGCTGGGGCTTGCGAAATGGCGGCGAATTTGAAGGACGAAGGGAAGCGAGCCCCTAAAGCTGATCCGTTTGGCAAAGTGTGATGATAACAGAGCTTCCCATTCCCAAGGAACTCACAAGCCTTCTCGAACTAGGCTTGTGGCCCCGCGACCCCAAAGAAGCATCCAGTCAGAACCTGCGCCCATGGATTCCGGAGTCGTCAGTCCGCCGGTTTGCCCCCGGAGAATCCACAGTCTATTTCTATCCACCACCATTCGCAAAGGTCCGAAATCAATTAAATGGCACTAACCGTTTTTGGGCCGACCCGCGTTCAGCAGTGCAGGAAATTAATCCCGACCTTACGATTCTGATTGGCGACTTCGGCCTCGGGTCGGATGCTCCAATAGCGCTCGACTACCGAGAACGGGGTGACGAGCCTCGCGTGATCCGACTTCGCTGGGCATCCGAAGGGAATCACTGGATTCAGGTCGCGCCAACGTTTGCTGCGTTTGCCGCTCAGCTATGGATATGAAAGAGCTGAGCACAAACTTCGGAATCAACTCCGGACGGCGGCATCAATCCCGATTGCCCGCCGTTGCCCGTTACGAGATCCTCCCTTCGAGGAAGCATGCCATTTAAATTGACATGGCATGATTTGGCGATCGAGAACCTCAGCCCGGAAGAAGCTTTTCGGTGTCTCGGGATGTGGAAACATCTTGTCCATGGGCGCGTTGCGCCTGTCTTTATGTCCATGTTCGGCGACTGGTTTCTCCGGAGACCAGATGGCGGCACCGATGAACTTTCCGTTATTGAGGGGACTTTCGAGACGGTTGCGAAAACGCCGGAAGAATTCAGCACCCTTGTGAACACACAACACTGGCAGGAATTGCATCTGCTGTCGCTCCAGGTACATGAGTTGCACCAACGAGGCTTGGTTCTCGGTCCAGGCCAGTGCTATGGTTTTGCTCCACATCCAGCATGGACCGGGAAAATCGATGTGAGCATGGCGGTGATCATGGACATTCATGTCTGGCAGTCCATTTGTGCTCAAACTTTCGCACCCAAAGAGGCGGGAGAGGTTGAGCACGGCGGCGGGGCGAATGCCGGCGCACATGAATCATGACGAACACATGAACACCATCGGAGTCATCATCCCCTACAAATATGCAGGAATGTGGGTTTTCGACGACCCTGCCGTCGGACTTTCCCGAGAGCCGTTTGTCGCGGGCATCGACACGATGATCGACCGGTTGGTGGCTTCGATTCCCAATGCGGAGCAGGGCTTCCGGTTGGTGTTTTCGGCCACGCCGTTTCCAGGGCACAACGTCAAATTGGAATGGAGACGTGAGGAGGCGAGTGGGAATTGGTATTTCTGCCAGCAGTTCGGCATTGAAGGTTGGTTGTGCCCGGCGTTGTTCAAGTATTTCGACAAAACCCCGCCGGAATTGTATGGCCGCGCCGAGGCCAAATCATGACGAATAACCTATGGACGAACCAGTAAAACGCCGCCGCCCGCGCCTCGCACTCGCGTCGTTCGCCTGCAGTATCGCTCCTGGACTTCTGGCCGCATGAAGCCGTCGTTCGCCGTCCCGGTGATGCGTGCGATCTCGCTGCTTTGCCTACTCTCTGGCGCCGCTGGCTTGGGACTACTGGATGGCCAAGTTTTTACCCACGCCGTGACGGACATAATTTCGGTGTTGTCGCCGTTCTTTGCGGTTGGCGGTCTGCCGTGTTGGACACACTGCATCGTTGGGAGGGGCGAATTATGGCAGGTCTTGGATTGATTCTCGCCATTTTCTGCACGGTTGGCCTTCCGTCAAAACATCGGTTCGAGCAGAAGTTCAATGCCCGAATGCAATCAATCCAAAATGAGAAATCAAGACCCTGAGTTCCCAGAAGGACTTGACGATGAACCTGAAGCGCAACGGTCTTGTTTTACTGGGCGCAGCGATCGGTGGGCTGCTGGGGTATGCGGCATTTTTCTGGCTCGTCCGTGAGGGATTTTATGGGCTCATCCTGCCGGGAGGGGTGCTCGGAATCGGGGCTGGCATCTCCAAGACCAGATCGAAATATATCGCTGTGGTCTGCGGGTTTCTCTCGCTCGCGCTAGGCTGCTTCACCGAGTGGCGTTTCGCGCCATTTGTCGCGGATGCCAGCTTTGGATATTTCATTTCGCACATGCATGAGCTCAGGCCGATCACGCTCCTGATGATTGCAGCGGGCGCGTTGATTGGTTTTTGGGTTCCATTCCGTCGCAGCCAAGAGGCGGGCAAAGCCTAGCCGACGCTGCTGCGAACAGACTCAACGACGAACGCGCCCACTGGATTCGCGGCATATTTTCATGGAGCAAGGCGCACCATGTCCGTTTTGCTCGGCGCAAATTTGGGGTTTTGAAGAGATTAATGATTTCGGCGAGATGCCCGCCGAGTGGTGGTGGGCATCGACGGTCAGCAAACATTGAACAGCGTATGACTCGCGATCCGGAGCGTCTTGTCGGCGAAGTTGCTTTGGCCGTTTTGGCGTTTGTCCTCCTGTGGCGCGCTTTCGTCCGGGCCGGGCAAGTCCCCACGTCGCCGGACCCGTGGGACAAAGAAATCGAGAAAGCAATGCATGAACCTGAAGCGGTGGAGGTTTGTCATCGGTGTTTTGACCCAGTCACTCCGTGTTCTTGGTTTTGCGAGCATTGCGGTTGCGCCGTCGGTCCTTACAACAATCTGATGCCATACATCAATGTTTTTTCCGAAGGTGAGGTTTTACGAAATGGCGTAAACGATAAACTGCGTCAAAACGTCCTTATTGTGGCGGGTTATTTGCTTGTTTCACTAAATCTGTATCTCGTTTTCGCGCCAATTTATTGGATTTTACTTTTTAGAAATCTGAAACGGCAAAAAGAATCAGTCGAACAATCGGAGAACTGAATCGTTAGACCACTTCGTGCGCCATGACCAAGCACTATAGATCTCGCACAACAGAATCACCGGAGCCGATGCGGATTTTATGATTGTAATTCGTCAGAATAAAACGCGATGAATACGAAGACTGGCGTATTTACATTGGACGAGATGGCAGGGTTGGCTTCGTCTGCTTTGCCGACGCGCGGTCCAGTATGCCCAAAATGCGGCGCGCATATTCCACAGTTTGCCGATCTCACAGAGGAAGATGAGGCACGCCTTCGAAAATTGATCCTGGAAGGCCGCAAAATGATGGCGATGCACGAACTCCGTGACCGAGTTCACTGCCCGTTCACCTGGGCAAAGATTTGGGTGTTGCACGGGGGCCGGCCAGACGGAATTGGAACGACCGCGCCCTGTCCGTATTGCGGCAAACCACTGAAAACGGCTTTAGCCAAACAGTGCCAGCATTGCAATATGGATTGGCACGACCTGAACAAGCCGAAACGCTTGGGAGCAAATAAATAATCAAATGAGCGCTGAAATTCATTCGGATTCTCTGGAGTATCTTTAACTTAGGCCGCACCCCACACCATGCCAAACTCGGACGATTCCACGATGCCGCCGGAACAGGAGAAACTGCATGAGATCCTCATGAAGATCCTCACCTACCAACACTCTTTGGCGAACGACCGAGCGGTCGAGTTGGAGGAGTTGTGTCGTGATGGTGTGTTGTCCCCAGCAGAAGCCGATTATCTCGCGTCGCACTCGGTGACCTACAAGCCGCACCGACTCTCTGATTATCACGCTGGCGACATGCTCCATATGCCCCTGGAGAGCGGCGGTTGTGTATTCATTGGGCCGTGCGGACCACCGCTTACTAAACGCCGTGCCCCCCTGAGCGCGTTCCAGCCCATCGTCGAGAACTTCCTCAAACTGCCGAGGCCGCAGGATGAGCTTTTGCTTCACATCGAGTTCACGGAGCTCGACGGCATGGGCGTTGCCCCACACATGATTTGCTTCAACCTGAAGAGCACGGAATGGAGGCGGCGGCTGCCGGCGATACGTGGTGCTGCCGCGGAGTTTGCCTCTCGTCCTTTGCAGGACGAGGAGATACAGGGCAGTTGGTCGTTGACCTTTCATATTGCGCCTGATGCCCAGCGCACGTCAGCTGCGGTTATAGCGTTATTGAATCGTGGGTGCGGATTGACCCACCAGACCGAAGTCATTTATTTAGCGGGAGCACTAGACGAGCCCTAATCCATGCCCTGGAGCGAACAACGAAAACGCCCACCGGAATCGTCGTAGCCCAGTAAATCAGAGGGACACCCGATGCTCATGGAAGAGGCATTGGCTGCCAAGGCCCGCAACGGAGGAATCGTTGTGGGTGGGCAACAGAAGCGCAATATGCAGTCCGCAACCATAATTTTCCTCAGTATCGCAGCCGCAATTGTTTACGGCATCGTTCACGATCAGATTACTGCACGAATTTGCGTGGAGTATTTCACCATTGGCCATCCACCAATTTTCGGGACAAATTCACCGACATTACTTGGCATCGGCTGGGGCGTTATCGCAACTTGGTGGGTCGGGATGATCTTGGGGGTGCCTTTGGCCATTGTTTCGGGCTGTGGCAATCGGCCCACACTCTCGGCACGCCGTCTAATTCATCCAATTTTGATCCTGCTCGGCTGCATGGCTTGCGCCGCGTTTGCGGCAGGCCTCGCTGGCTATATGGCAGCTGCTGCTCATGCAGTTTGGCTGACAGAGCCCATGGCGTCGCTCGTGCCACCTGAACGCCATGTGGCTTTTCTCACTGATTTGTGGGCGCACTTGGCCAGTTATGCCTCGGGGCTGCTTGGAGGGACGGTTTTGATTATCTGGTCGTGGAGGAGGCGAGGCACACCCAATCTGCAGGGTTGACCAAATGCGGACTTTTAAGATCATCCTTGGAGCTGCCTGCCTAATCGCCGCAGTTCCGGCTGGTTTCGTTACGCTGGCAGTAATCTCCACATGGGGTGCCGCCGGAGGTGCCGCCTTAATTCTCACACTCTGCGTGATTGGCCTAATTTGGGCCGGCTCGTTCCTGATGTGGAAACGCGATTCGAGGATCTCGTGGTTAGTGGCAACGACACTAATTGTGGTGGTGGGTGTCGGAATCTTTCCCACAGCGTGGATATTGTCGCACCCTGTAGAAAATCGACCTCGATCGGCCGAGGCTAGAGGGCAAATGCAACACTTGGAAAACGCCATCATTCAATACAAGGAAGAATTTGGCCACTTTCCAATCTCCTCGAGCATTTCAAAATTCAACTCCAACGATTTTACTTTTGGAACATGGAATACGAGTGTTTCGAGGCTCGGAATTACCAATGCCACGGGTCTCCAAGCCAACAACTCTGAGATCATCGCCATTTTGATGGCTTGGACCAATTGCCCTGATTTCCTCCACGTCAGTAACGTCAAATATGAATATCCTGGAATAAACGCTAATGGTGTGCTCTGTGATCCCTGGGGTCACCCCTACATCATCACCCTCGACTTGAACGGCGACAACCGGTGCCGCGACGCCTTTTACCGGCTCGCCAGCGTTTCAGAAAAAGATTCTAGCGCGCAAGGCTTCAACGGGCTCATCCGACTGACTTCATCTAATCAATCGCCTGGAGCCTGAGATTCCTTTGAAGCACGAGGCGCCGTTATCGTGTGGTCGCTCGGCCCTGATGGGAAGGCCAACCGTTCAAAGAAGGCCAATGTCGGCGTCAACAAGGACAATATTATAATACTCCTTGAGAGTTGGACCAGCGTGGATCCTTGACGATGCGAAGTTCCAGAATCCACAAGCAAAACAAGGCACAATTTGATGGCAAAGCACCCTAACGAAATCGTCGGAGCGGACGCGCGATGCGGCTCCCAGTTCTGCTTCACGGCTCGCATCATTTGGCGCCGGGTAATCGAGCCTTCCGGATAATCTCGTTTCCGATGCCAAATCCGTATACAACTACTGGTGGAGCACGCGTGGGCTGGACCAATGCCACATGGCCGCTCGCAAAACTTTCGGCCACTTCTGATAGGCTTACTGTCTCCATTTGTCTGTTGGGCACTTACAGTTTTACGCCGGATCAGGTCTCGGTAGTTGAAAAGTATGTCATGATTCCCGTGCTCGGTTGGGGCATCCAAATTCATCATTGCAACCCTGACTGCCCGAAGCGTGTCATCTTCTGGTGTCTGGGCAGCCCGGATGCAATTCTTCGAGGCATCCGGGATTCCGGTTTCTTGCCCACCGCTTCCAGCTCTGCATCTCCTCAGCGTCGTGGCATTGCAATGCGCTGGTCCGCCATCATCACCGCCGTCGCAGTCTGGAACGCGCTTTTCTTCCTCGACTTCGGTCGCTTTGGAGGAGTGCCTTCGCAACCGGGGCCGCTCCTATTGGGCCCGCTGATTTTTGCGTTCGCGTTATCCGTCGGCACTTTCAATTTGCCCATGCTCCAGGGAATCGTTCTCAAGCCGGGTCGGAGCGTTGGCGAGATCAGACCATTTTTGCGATTACTTGCAATTGTTTCCGGCTTTTTGCTGGTGGCCTTTTCTATTCTCTTAGCCACCGGAGCATTCCCAAATCCACCGCCGACCAAAACAGGCAATTGAAGCGATGAGCAACAATCCAAATGCTCCTTGGAAAGAGGTTGAAGCTTTTCCAGAAAAGCCGGCCGCACAGGATTTTGGATATATTCTCCGCGGGAAGCCCGTGGGGTGCTCACGCGAGGAATTGATACGGCGTTGCGGCAGCCAGGATTTGCCAGCCATCCAATTGGTGTGGCATCCGGATGCGCCAAGAGTCGTGCCTGCCACCCATGTCCTCTTTCTGCTTGAACCCTTGAGGAAGCGAACAAAAAGAGGCCTCCAAACTAACCTCTGGATTGGGGTCTTCAATACCTTTCGTGGATTGCGTGCGCTGGAGCGTGCTCCTGTGGAGCCATCTGAACCTCGCGAAGGGGCACACCATTTTGCGGTCTGGGTGGGATCCCGTCGGATCTTGTTTACCTGGATTTTGCTGGGAGCCATCCTCATCGTGGCGGTGTTTCAATTGATTTCCGGGCCGGAGCATTCTATCGAGGCGGCAGGTCTGGACAAGACGGCCGTCCGGCACGGAGATTGGTGGCGACTTTTCACCGCGCCGATGATGCACGCTGGAATTTGGCATCTGCTGTTCAACGCAACAGCCCTGGCAGGATTGGGAAGGTTGATGGAGATGCTGGCCTCCCGTTATCATCTGGCGCTGATTTTCGGCCTTTCGGCTGTAACGGGACGCATCTTCAGTCTGCTTCTGCTTCCGCATGAAACTTCGGTTGGCGCTTCCGGCGGACTGCTGGGATTGATTGGTTTCTTGTGCGTGAAGGGCGTTCGACGAAGAACGGTCCTGCCCGCAGGCCTTGTAAAATCCATTGCCTTGAATATCGCGATCATCGCCGCAATGGGCCTCATTGCCTATGCAATGATTGATAACGCGTGCCACCTGGGCGGATTGCTTGCCGGCATGGTGACCGGCTTGTTGCTCATAAACCGCAATGATCAAACGCTGCCGCTGCCAAGCGGAGCGGGATTGAAGCTCGCCGGAACGCTGGCCCAGGCCACAATGCCGGGCTTCGCTGGCTTTGGCTGTGTGCGAATGTTGACAAGGTGAAAGTTCCGGTTAATTATTCCATGAAATACAGAATTTATCTTGTGTTCAGCCAAGCTTCCAAGTTGGCGTATATCGGCAAGGGGCCAGACGGAAGAATTGAAGGCGAACACAACAAGGAATTTCATCACCTGATGAAAAGATCGGATATGCAGCAATGGGAATCCCTGCCGTTTTCCTCGGAAAAGGACGCGCTCATCGCCGAGGCGTCGGCTATTGGAATCGCGGAACGCCTTGGAAAACAAGTGAAATTAGTAAACATTCAGAAATCCCACAGGCGTCGGTTTTCCCCTCGATATCCATTCCCATTCCGCAAAGGCGAGGTCAAAAAGTCGGATCTGCCGCTAGCGATTATTGTGACGATCTCGCCCGATTTGCTCCAAGATGGCACAAAACGAGTCGCTCCCAATTCGGCTTGGGGTGCTGTTAAACTTGCAGAGCGAGCACGAAAATACTGGCATTTCGACGGTGATCGAGTGGCGTCGTGGAAGAATACCCAAGAAGCCGCGCCAAAATTCCTTGTGGCAGTGGCCAAGGGGAGCGGCATCATTCTGGCCGTATTCGAAATCGACAATCAAAGGTGGACTAAGCGCAAAGGGCTATACGAAGCGGTACCGCTTAAAGATAAAAGCAACGCCAATGCCAACCAGATGCAAGGCAAGGTATATACCGGAAGCCGCCAGGGAGGCTCGGTGTTTTACGGGGACAAAGTTCACTAACGGCCGAAGATCACCCCAGGTCATGTATGCGGTAGATTCGAGAGACACAGTGGTTCAGATTACGGACGTTCCCCAATCGTCGGTTGGCGCACCATGTCCGATGGTTCTTGTAGGAGAGCATCATCTTGATCTCGCCTACTTCCTCGAAGCCCGGCCACCTGGTTGGGACGGCACAACAGTTCGTATCGTCGGAGAGAACAGCTCCGACGAGCCAGTCGCATTGGTGAAATTTGCCCGAGCCTATGCGCACATGTTTGGCCCACCGAATGACGAAGCGTTTAAGGGCCATCCGCTGGCATCGCGCGGACTTCGTCCTTACGGCGTTTACGAAATTCGCGATTCGTCTTGGCTTCGTCGTTTGGAGAGCATGAACGCGGTTCACCCGTATCATCGGCCTGAACTTTTTGCCCGCTATCATCATTTCATTTTCGCGTTCCACGACACCACGTTCGAATGTATCGCCGAATCGTTCCAGGTCACTGTTCACACAGGCAGCGTTACGAGTGTTCTGGAGCGGGCCTTGAAGGAGATGCGTAGATGAGCAACTTGAACGCGTCAGCCAGACCTCTTCAGTTGCTTGAGCCATGGCTCGCTGTCAAAAGCGAGGAGAGAAACGGCTTGGAAGCAGAACTCGCCAGAGAGATGCGATCCGATCACGTCCTTTCGGGATGCCAATGCCGGGCCGTGGCGCGCCGTTGTGACTGCGACGATATTCTATTTGAGACGACTTCCAAGAAGGGATCGTTCGCGGTTGTTCACTTAACGTGGAGCGGAAAGCCCGATCAATTCCCAACATGGCCATCGACATCGTTCTTTGCTTCGTGGGAGGACTTCAAGGAACAGGCGATGATTCCCGATCACCAAGCATACGCGGCATGAAACAGGCGTGGACGCGCATCAAGCAACCTGAAATGCTATGGCGGCACCTCATTTCAACAACGTGGATTTGGATATCAAGTCGAAATTTGACCTCGCAGGGCTGGAGGATGAACTCGGCAGTAACGTGGTCGTTCTCACCAGTGGTCCGGTAAGCCCCAGGTGTTTCTTGTTGCGCTTGGAGATCGTCCCGGAAAACGACAATCCTAATGATGCGATTTGCGCCTTGTGTTCACTGCTTGAACGATTGTCGGCCAAGTGAAGACAGGCCTGGCGCTCCGCCCATAAAGAGGAGTTTGATGTTGGATTTGATGCCGTCCGGCCCCAGCTTGCCTCACAATTCTCCCTGCGCATTGACACGCTCCAACGCATCTCGAATTTGGGCGCAACTCTGGGTGTGACCTTTTACTATCACTCCACCCCGAAATTGAACGCTTCGGCGAAGCCCGCTCAGGCCAAGCGGAGAAGAAAATGAAGTGAACGCGAAATACCCGAGTTGGTAGCCACAAATTGGGATCCGTCAGATTATTCGTTGACTTTGCATGAGTTTCTGCTATTTTCTGTAAATACAGAAATGAATTTGGACCCTGTCATGGAGAAACTGGTTTTGCACTGGGGCGAAATGGGTGCGCGCTGGGGCATCAGCCGTATGGTGGCGCAAATCCATGCCTTGCTCTATTTCTCGCCCAAGCCAATAACCGCGGACGAAATTGTGGAGGCTCTGGGCGTAGCCCGCTCTCATGTGAGCAACAGCCTCAAGGATCTTCAGTCATGGGGGGTCGTCAAAGTGGTTCGTGTCACGGGAGACCGACGTGAACATTTTCAATCCATCACGGATGTTTGGCAATTGTTTGAGATCCTGTTGGACGAACGCAAGCGGCGCGAGATGGATCCGACGCTCAAAATGCTGCGCGAAACGCAGGCGTTGCTCAATGATGGCACCAAGGTGGATGCCCACACCCGAGAGAGGGTGAAGGAGATGCTGGAGTTTTTCGAGTTGATGGACGGTTGGTTTGGCGAAGTCCGGCGGTTGCCACTGGCATCACGGGTTAAGCTCGTCAAATGGGGAACGCAGATTCGGAGCTGGCTAAAATAATTTTTTGGCTGTGTCTTTCACAAAATACAGGAAACACAGAAATATGAATGAGAATCAAATCCACGCGGTTACCGGGGCATTTGGTTATTCCGGCCGTTACATCGCCACTCGATTGCTGGAACAGGGACGGACCGTGATCACGCTGACCAACTCCGTGGACCGCACGAATCCGTTTGGCGGCCGAATCCGTGCGGTTCCGCTCTCCTTTGGCGAGCCGGACAAACTGGCTGCGTCGCTGGCTGGCGTGGACGTCTTGTATAATACCTACTGGGTTCGCTTCAACCACGGAATGTTCACTCATGGGGAGGCGGTGGAAAACACGCTGGTGTTGTTTGAGGCGGCGCGACGCGCGGGTGTCCGGCGAGTGGTGCATGTCAGCATCACCAATCCGTCGGAAGACTCGCCGCTGGAATACTTTGCCGGCAAAGCACGGCTGGAACGCGCGTTACGGGAAAGCGGACTTTCTCATGCGATCCTTCGGCCAACCGTTTTGTTCGGGCGCGAGGACATCCTCATCAACAACATCGCCTGGGCGCTCCGGCGGTTTCCATTTTTTGCGGTCTTCGGCGACGGTTCGTATCGGCTTCAACCGAT
>Ga0224558_1003838_pt1 | contig 12181 bp, 10 predicted proteins | sample 714S32024metaG_FD_180682 | JGI IMG/M metagenome (GOLD analysis project Ga0224558, IMG submission 180682) | Peat soil microbial communities from Stordalen Mire, Sweden - 717 S3 20-24 | ecosystem: Environmental > Terrestrial > Soil > Wetlands > Peat | place: Sweden: Norrbotten County, Stordalen... | reverse complement strand
GATGAACCGCACCCCCGCCGCCGCCGACTCGATTATCGCGTCCGGAGCGAACCTCGGTGGAACCGCGACGAACGATGCGTCGGCCTCCGTCTCCGCCACCGCCTCTTCGACTGTGTCGTAAACCGGCACGCCGTCCACGTCACTTCCGCCCTTCCCCGGGGTGACCCCCGCCACCACTTTCGTGCCGTAGTCGCGGTTTCGAAGACCGTGGAACCTACCCTGGGTGCCAGTCAGACCCTGAACCAACACCTTGGTCCTCTCGTCGATGAAGATGCTCATCGGTTCGACCCTGCCATAGCCACCGCCCTGCGAGCCGCCCCGACCATCGTGTCTTCGACCACGATCCGATCCGAAAGGTGCCCGGCAAGTATCTGACGACCCTCTTCGGCGTTGGTTCCGTCGAGCCGTAACACGATCGGCGAGCGCAGCTCAACTCGGCGCAACGCCTCCACCACCCCGTTCGCAACCTCGTCAACTCTCGTGATGCCACCGAAGATGTTGACGAAGATCGAGCGCACCGCGTCGTCGCTGTTGATCACCTCCAGCGCCGATACCATCGTGTCCGCGCTCGCGCCACCGCCAATGTCCAGGAAATTGGCAGCCCTCCCTCCGACCTGGTTTACCACGTCCAGGGTGCTCATCGCGAGCCCCGCTCCGTTCGCGATGATCCCTACCGATCCGGACAATCCGATGTAGGTGAGGCCCTTCTCCTTCGCGAGCAGCTCGCGCGCGTCGAGCTCTTCCGAGCCGCCAAGCTCTCCCCACTCCGGATGTCGGAACGCGGCGTTGTCATCAAGGGTGACCTTGGCGTCGAGCGCGTGAACGCGCCCGTCGGTGGTGAGGATTAGCGGATTGATCTCGACCAGGTCGCAGTCGCCCTGCACATAGCAGTCGTAGAGCTTGACCAGAAGGTCGGCCGCCTGGACGCGAGCCACCTCGTCAAGGCCCGCCTCGGCCACCAGCTTCGCCGACTCGGTGACCGACAACCCGTCGACCGGGTCGACGTGCAGCCGGGCGATGGCCCCGGGATCGGTGGCAGCGACCTCCTCGATGTCCACGCCCCCCTTCGCAGACACCATGCACAGGTGGAGCTTGACCGCCCGGTCCAAGGTGAAGCTGGCGTAGTACTCGCGCGCGATGTCCGAGGCCTTCTCTATCCAGAGGCGCCTGACCACGTACCCCTTTATGTCCATGCCCAAGATGGCCGCCGCGTGACGATGCACGTCTTCGGAGTCGGCGGCGAGCTGGATGCCCCCTGCCTTACCCCGGCCGCCCACTTTCACCTGCGCCTTCACCACCACCGGGTAGCCCAAGTCGTCGGCGCGCGACTGCGCCTCGTCGACGGTGTTGCACAGCACGCCAGGCGAGCTGGGAATGCCGAACCGGGCTAAGTACTGCTTGCCCTGGTATTCGTAGAGATCCACTGCTCGTTTCCTCTCCTCGCTCGTTCTCGCCGGTGGCCTGTCGATTCTCGCCGGTGGCCTGTCGATTCTCGCCGGTGGCCTGTTGCTCCCCGGCAGTGATCCTCAGCCTGCGGTCGCGGCCTCCTCACGCCGCTCGAGCGCCTCGGTCACGCGCTCGATGATGGTGAGCAGCGAAGCGCCGGGCGTGAAGACCTCGGCCACCCCGAGCTCCTTGAGCTTCCCGATGTCGGCCTCGGGGATGGTCCCGCCCACGATCAAGAGCACGTCGTCGAGCCCCTGCGCCCGCAGTCCGTCTACCACTCGGGGAACGAGGGTCAGGTGCGCACCAGAGAGCAGCGATAGCCCCACCGCGTCGGCATCCTCTTGGAGGGCCGCTTGCACCACCTGCTCAGGGGTTTGATGCAGGCCGGTGTAGATGACCTCGAAACCCGCGTCGCGAAGGGCGCGCGCTATGACCTTGGCCCCCCGGTCATGGCCGTCGAGGCCCGGCTTGGCCACGATCACTCGGTACGGGCGTCTCATCGACCACCGAGTGTAGGCATCGTCGCCTCGTAGAGCGCCAAACCGTGCTTGTACGTGCTCAGAAACACCGCACGCGACTCCCTCGTTGGCAGAGCGGGCCGGTGCTAGCGTGGCGAGCGACCGGGCCGCAGCGGATCGTCTCCTGCAGCCCCCTTCCGACCATGGTGCGCGCCGTCGAAGAAGACCACCTGAACGACACCGGCACCACTCCCGAGGCGGTGTCGCCTCTCGACGAAATGCCCGTTGTCGACGGCTCCACTGAGGTGAGCACCCGTCGGCGCAGGATCTCGCTGGGGCTTCTCCGCCTCGCCAGACCCCGCCAGTGGGTGAAGAACGTGCTGGTCTTCGCGGCTCCTGGGGCGGCAGGCGTCCTCTCCCACGGGCACATCGCACTGCGGGAGGCTGGCGGGTTCGGGGTCTTCTGCGCTGCCGCCGCAGGCACCTACTTGTTGAACGACACCTTGGACGCCGCGGCCGACCGCCATCATCCGACAAAGCGCTTCCGCCCCGTGGCTGCCGGCGAGGTGCCCGTAACGGTCGCGGCCACCACAGGCTTGGTCCTCCTGGCAGCTTCGGTGGGGCTCGCGTGGTGGCTGGCAGGTGGACACCTTGCCCTCGTGATCGCGATCTACGCGTCGGTGTCGGCCGCTTACTCGCTGCGGCTCAAGCACGAGCCCGTGATCGACCTGGCATGTGTCTCCTCGGGTTTCATCCTTCGGGCGATCGCCGGAGGCATCATCGCCGGAGTGAGCCTGTCGGACTGGTTCTTGATCGTGGTGTCGTTCGGCTCGCTGCTTGTGGTGGCCGGGAAGAGGAGCGCGGAGCACGCCGAGCTCGGTGAGCTTCGCAGCGCCCACCGCCGCGCGCTCGGCGCGTATCCTCCGACGTTCCTGCGCTCGGTACGCCTCATCGCCGCCGGGATCACTCTTACCGCGTACTGCCTGTGGGCCTTCGAGCGCGCCCACCAGATCGGCGTGGGGCACCACCCGATCTGGTTCGAACTGTCGATACTGCCCTTCGTCATGGCCGTGCTCTACGTGGAGTTGCGCTTCGAGAGGGGACAGGGAGGCGCTCCGGAGGACCTCGCCTTGGGCGATCGAACACTCCAAGTCATAGGTCTCGTGTGGGTACTGTTGTTCGCCGTCGGTGTGTACGCGTGAGCGAGCCGAAGGAGGGGTCGTTCAGCTCGCCGAACATGCCGACGGGAGTTCCCACGACCCACCAGATCTTGACTGGCTGGGGGCGCACGGCACCGAGCGCGGCCGAGGTCGCTCGCCCGTCGAAACCCGAAGAGGTCCAGCAGGTGCTCGCTGCCGCTGCTTCCGCGGGGCGCGCGGTGGTCGCACGCGGCCTCGCCCGTTCCTATGGTGACGCGGCGCAATCGGCCGGCGGGGTGGTGCTCGACACGACCGCCATGAATGCCGTGCACGACTCGGACCTCGAGGCAGGATGGGTCCGGGTGGGAGCCGGGGCAAGCCTCGACGCCCTGATGCGCTCGCTCGTGCCGAAGGGCTGGTGGGTCCCGGTGACCCCAGGGACTCGATATGTCACAGTGGGCGGGGCGATCGCTGCGGACATCCATGGGAAGAACCACCACCGCGACGGCTCGTTCTGCTCACACGTGAGGTCTCTGACACTTGCGACGCCCACCGGAACCCGCGAGATCACCCCCGAGAACGACGCCGAGCTGTTCTGGGCTACCGCAGGAGGGATGGGGCTCACGGGGATCGTCCTCGAGGCGACGATCCAACTGCTGCGGATCGAGACGGCCTACATGCTCGTAGACACCGAGAGAGCGACGGATCTCGAAGACACCATGGCCCGGATGACGGCGCGCGACGACGAGTACCGCTACTCCGTCGCATGGATCGACTGCCTGGCCAGGGGTCGGCGGCTCGGCCGCGCCGTGCTGACGCGAGCGGAACATGCCGACCTGGCGAACCTCTCGGGGTCCTGCGCCGCCGACCCACTCGCGTTCGACCCCCGAGTGTTGCTCGAGGTGCCGGTTACTCCGCCCGGAGGTCTCCTCAACCCTTTGACGGTGGCCGCGTTCAACGAAATGTGGTACCGCAAGGCGCCGCGCTGGCAGGCACAAAAACCCGAGACGCTGGCCTCTTACTTCCATCCTCTCGACGCGCTCGGCTCGTGGAACCGTCTTTACGGGTCTCGCGGTTTCGTTCAGTACCAATTCATCGTGCCTTTCGACGCCGAGGACGCTCTTCGAGTCGTGCTCGAGCGCGTGAGCAACGCGAGAACGGCCTCCTTTCTCGCGGTGCTGAAACGCTTCGCAGAAGCCAACCCAGGGCCCCTGTCGTTCCCCTCCGCGGGATGGACCCTCGCCCTCGACATCCCTGCAGGGTCCCCCGGTCTCGGGAACATGCTCGACGAGCTCGACGTGGTGGTGGCCGAGGCAGGGGGAAGCGTCTACCTGGCCAAGGACTCACGGCTGCGGCCCGAGCTCCTCGGGGCGATGTACCCCCGACTAGACGAATGGCGCGAGGCGCGAAACCGCGTCGACCCCGACTGCAGGCTCACATCTGACCTGGCGCGTCGGCTGGGTCTCGTGGAGCAGGGCGTGGCGCCCCGACAGTTCCGGGCGCGCCGAGGGAACCGGCCGCGCAGCACAGCTGGTGCACACCGATGACGGCCGCGCCACACCGATGACGGCCGCGCCGGACACTTGGTGCACACCGATGAGCACGTCTAGCTGCAGCTGCACAGCGCGTGTTCGCGGCGTGCCACAACCCCGAGGATGGCAGAGATGAACAACGCTCTGGGTATGCCACAGACGGCGGTGGTGCTGGGCGGCACTTCCGACATTGCCCGGTCGGTAATGAGAGCACTGGCAGCGCGCCGCATGAGACACGTGGTGCTGGCCGGGCGCGACGAAGCCGGGCTCGAGGGCGCGGCCAAGGAGCTGAAGGCGCTCGGGGTCGCATCTGTCGAGACCATCACCTGGGACGTGATCGACGAGGAAGCACATACAGCGCTCGCCCAAGATGTCGCCGGCCGCATGGGCCAGGTGGACCTCGTCCTAGTAGCCGTCGGGGTTCTGGGCAACCAGGACGTCTGCGAGTCCGACCCGAGTGCCACGGCCTCGGTGCTCAGCACGAATTTCACCGGTCTCGCTGCGGCCATGGTCGCGTTCGCACAGATACTGCGCTCGCAAGGGCAAGGCCGGCTCGTGGTGCTTTCCTCCGTGGCGGGAGTACGTGTCAGGCGGTCCAACTTCGTCTATGGCGCGTCGAAGGCGGGCCTCGACGCGTTCGCGCAGGGCCTCGCGGAGGCCTTGCGCCCGACAGGCGCGGGCGTGACGATCGTGCGCCCGGGATGGGTGGCAACCCGCATGACAGCCGGACGCTCCCCCGCGCCAATGGCGACCACGCCCGAATCCGTGGCTGCCGACATCATTAGGGGCCTCGAACGGAGAGCTGACGTCGTGTGGTCACCTGCCTCGTTGAAGGTGCTCTTCGCTGTTCTTCGCCTCTTGCCGAAGTCCGTCTGGCGGCTGGTGCCGGGTTGAGCCAAGCGGGCTCCGCTGCGATGAGTACGCCGTGGCGGCCTTCGTACCTGACGAAACCACCTTTCGCTCGATCCGACGCTGCAATGGACGATCCGGCATCGTGCGCCAACTGGTCTGGCTCGTCAGAGCCGAACCGCACCAGCCACGGCTCTCCGACCAACAAGCCCAGCACCTCTCGTATGCGCAGGCTGATCTTCTCCGACGTCCTCGCGTCACGGGGCAAGATCGGGAAATGCCACCGCGAGCCTGCTGCGCTCTGCGCGAAGACCTTCGTTCGGTTCTCCACACGGCGCGTCTCTGCTTCCACGCGATAGGCGTGACGCCCCTAGAGACCGGTAGAGGCGAACCTCGGCATCGACGTCACCAGGATCGCACGGACGAGAACAACATGGCGTGCAGTGACCGACGACCTTGTCTGGTCCATTCCGTCAGGACGCTATTGCGGTCCCGAGTCGAGCAGGGCGGGCGTCCCACTCGAAACGGTCAGGCCGAGCGGACTAGCTCCAGCTCCTCGACCGAGGCGAGCAAATCCTGGTCCCGCCCATACGTGAGCATCTCCAAAGCCTGGGGCACCTCGAGCCACCGCAGCTCGTCCACTTCCGAGTGAGCGGAGAAGGTGCCCTCGTCGATCACCTCCATGACCCAGTAGGCCACGACCTTCGGGCGTCGGCGACGGTCGACGTACTCGGTGTACCCGGCGAACCGCCCGAGGCGGCACTTGAGCCCGGTCTCTTCCTCCACCTCGCGAAGAGCGCCGGCTTCGAGGGACTCGCCGGGCGCGAGCTTGCCCTTCGGCAGCGACCAATCCTCTCGTCGGGGGCGGTGCACCACAGCCACCTCCCAAGTACCGTTCTCGCGACGCCGGAGCACCACCCCACCGGCGGCACGGATGATGCCGTCTTCGTCGCCAGAGCGCCGTCGCGCCCGAGTCTCGTTTGCACCCATCAGGATGCCTTGGGGGAATCGGCCATCAGCGCGGTCACGACCGAGACCCTATCTCGTGCCTGAACGGACCCTGCGGATGTCTGAGAGACCCAGCGTACCTACCGGGGCGGACCCTCTGAGATGTCCAGCAGGGGGGGTCGACCCCCTCAGAGCGACTGGCGGTGTCGAAGTAGTCTTGCTCCGTGGCAGATAGCTCGACGGCTTCCTCGAACATCGAGGTCGAGTGGCAGTTCGACGCGATCGACCTGAGGCCCGTCGAACGCTGGCTCGCAGCCATCACAGGTGCCCTGCCCAACGGTGCCCTGCCCAGCGGTGCCCTGCCCAGGACGGGCGCCGGCTCGGGGGCCCCGCTCGCGGCGTCGGCCAGGTCCACAAAACACCTCGTCGACACGTACGTGGACACCGAGGACTGGCGGGTGAGCCGTTCCGGCTACGTGCTCCGGGTGAGACACGCCGGTGCGCTGGGCGAGGTGACGCTCAAAGACACCGCGTCGGCCACCGCAGGGTTGCGCAAGCGGGTGGAGATCACAGAGGCATTGCCCGAACACGGCATCGAGACCCTGGGCACCGAAGGTCCGGTGGGAAAGCGCGTACACGCGTTGGCCGGGGTGCGCCCTCTTCGCCCGGTCCTCGAGGTCCGCACCACGCGCCAGCCATATGACCTGCTGGTCGGGGGGGAGACCGTGGCCGAAGTCGCCCTCGACGAGACCGCCATCAGCGCGGGCAACGGGCAGCGTCCTACCCGCCTGTGTCGCGTCGAGGTGGAGGTCGTGCCCAGGTGGGCAGAAGCTCTCGCCCCGTTCGTGGAACAACTGAGAGGCTCCTGCGGACTTCAGCCCGCCACGCTCTCGAAGTTCGAAGCAGGCCTGCTGGCCGAGGGGCTCGAGGTCCCCGGACCGCCCGACCTCGGTCCGAAGCGATTGCCCCCAAGCCCTTCGGTCGGCGACGTCGCCTACGTCGTGCTTCGTCGGAACATGACGGCGATGGTGGTGCACGAGCCGGGCACACGCCTCGGAGAGGATGCAGAGGAACTGCACGACATGCGGGTGGCGACCCGCCGCATGCGCGCAGCCCTCGCCCTGTTCTCCGATGCCCTTCCGGCAAGCGCCGAGCACGTGCGCGACGAGCTGGGTTGGCTGGGAAGGACGCTCGGGGCTGTGCGTGACCTCGACGTCCAGCTCGAACGCCTCGAAGAGTGGGCTGGGGAACTACCCGAAGAGGACAAGGGGGCCCTAGACGAGCTGGCCGAGCTCCTTGGACACGAGCGAGAGGCGGCGCGCGACGAGTTGTTGTCGTGCCTCGAATCCTCGCGCTATGAACGCCTGGTCTCTGGTTTCAGCGCCGTACTGCGCCAAGGACCGCCACCGTGCTCGGCGACGACGAGCGCCCTGGCGGCAGCTGTGGTTCCCGACCTCGTCCAGTCCCGGCACCGCTCGGCAGTAAAAGCCGCGAAGCGCGCCCGGCGCAGCGGTGCGGCAGACGACTTCCACCAGCTTCGGATCCGTTGCAAACGCCTGCGCTACGCGCTGGAGTTCGTCTCCGAGATCTACGAGGGTCACACGGCCAACATGGCGAGCCGCGTAGTGCATCTCCAAGATGCCCTCGGTTTCATGCAAGATGCCCGGGTGGCGGCCACGCGTCTTCACGAGCTGGCCACGGCCGAAGCGACCGGTCTCTCGTCTACCACGGTCCTCGCGATGGGCGGAGTGGCAGAGCGCTACCGCCAGGAGGCCGAGAGGGTCAGGCGCGTCCTGCCCGGTCACCTAGAAGACCTGAAAGGCTCGCACTGGCAGAAGGTGAAGGCCCTCATGGAGAGCAAGCGACTAGAGGTCGGCGCCCTTTACAGATGGCTCCCCCGGCCCTCCGCGGCCCGGTCCTCCGGTACCGACCAGCTACAGCAGGACAGCAGCGCTCCACCTCTTCGGTAGACGAGTTCTCGAAACTCGTCAGACGAGTTTTCGCGCGGCGTTAACGCGGCGGTGACGAAGCGGACACCTGGGACCCCTAGCGTCCCTGTCAGTGGTACGACCCGCCACCAAGGAGGGGAACGGTGCGCAGACTGCCCAACCGATTCGGATTGCCGATCCGGTTGTCTGAGGTCATGGACTGTTCTTTCGGCACGGAGCTGCCGCCAACGCGTGGCTCCGGTTCGACAAGGCGACAGGGTCTGTGGCCGACCCCGACGCTCACCTCGACCGGGTGCCGGTGCTATCTCCCGTCGCGCTGCCTGAGGGCGCCGCGGACCGGGTGCTCCCACCTCCCCGGGGTGCGCCCGGTCCGCCGGCGCTCACGTTCTCTCTACCGGTCGTTCTCCGTTCCTATCGGCACTGCTGGCGCGTGCAGGGTACGTGGGCGCTGCCAAAGACCGAAAAAAGCGGTCAACACGAGCCCGACGTAAAGCACCCATGTCGCGACCTCGAAGGGGGTTGGCCGGCTCACATATCCGAAGAAGCTGTGCACGACGTCACCGAACGTGCTGTCCTCTGACAGGGCGTGGGCAGAGTTCCACAACGGATGGGTCAGGACAGGCAGCCACCCGAGCTCTTGGAGGTTTTCGACCGCGTCCACGAGCAGGCCGGCGGCAAAGACCATGAGGAGCGCGCCGACGGCTTTGAAGAAGATCCCGATGTTGACGCGGGTACCGAACCGGTAGATGGCGAAAGCCAAAACCAACGCCAGTGTCAGTCCGATACCGGCTCCTAGCATCGCTCCCTTCGCGCTGGCAGAGAAGATGATCGCCAAGGTGAACACGACCGTCTCCAGTCCCTCGCGGCCCACAGCCTGGAAGGCGAGGAGGAAGAGGCCGCTTCGCGCACGGGAGTCCAGGGCCGCCTCGGTCTTTGCTCGCAACTCCGAGGAGATCGTCCTGGCGTGGTTACGCATCCAGAACGTCATATAGGTGAGGACGCTCGCCGCCAGCAGGTAGGTCGCCGTCTCGAACACCTTCTGCGCCTCTGAACCGCCGTAAGCGTGGATGCTGTAGTAGGCGATCACACCGCCGACGGTCGCGAGCGCGAACGCCGTTCCCGCCCCCGCGAGGACGTCGACGAAATGCTTACGTTGGCCGATGCGATCCAGGTAGGCGCAGAGGATCGCAATGATCATGCTCGCCTCGATCCCCTCTCTCAAGAAGATCACCAACGTCGCTACCAAGCTCGCTCTCCTACGGTCCCAGATGTCTGTACGCCCGGTCACCTCTGCACGGGCTGGCCCCGGTCACTCTTTCTCAGGCTAACCTAAGGACCAAACTTCGGTTAGCCTCGCCTAAGTTGCTGTGTCAAACGCTCCTTCGGGCAGGCCCGAGGGCTATTAGCCTTTGAGCGTGTCCGCAGCCGATTCCCACTCGACCGGTGGATTCCATCCCCCGGTCGAGGAGTACCTCCAGACGATCCAGGCCTTGACCGAAGAGGGCACGCCGGTCATCCAGGCTCGCATCGCCGACCGCCTGGGACGCTCGGCTCCCTCGGTCTCGGAGATGCTCGACAGGCTCGCAGCCGAGGGCTACCTCCGCCGCTCCGGGCGCCAGATCGCCCTCACCGACCAAGGGCAAACGCTGGCCGACAGTGTCATCCGCAAGCACTGTCTGGCCGAGCGCCTGCTCGTCGACGTGATCGGGCTTCCCTGGTACAAAGTCCACCTGGAGGCGGGCCGTTGGGAGCACGTCATCTCGGACGAGGTGGAACAGCGGCTGATCGACCTGCTCGGCAATCCCAACACCTGCCCACACGGCAACCCCATCCCTGGCACCGGGTCCTCCCGTGCCGAGAACGTCGCGGACTCACAACCTGCGCGTGAAGCGCAGGTGAGCCTGGCAGAGGCCACCCCTGGCGGGACCGTTCGCCTCGAGCGCATCACCGAGGAGGCCGAACTCGACATCGCCGCTCTTAAGTACCTCGACGATCACGGGTTCGTCCCGGGTCGCTCAGCGCGCGTGTGCGAAAGGTCACCTGACGGAACAATCAGCCTCGACGTGGACGGGCAAACCATCGCGCTCGGTGCCGCAATTTGTCGGCAGATGTTCGTCGCCGCCGTGTGATCCCGACCGGGATCCGCGACCGAGGCTGTCGCGACCTTGGCCGAGCCCTGTCGAAAAACGGACACAGGGGGTAGGGCCAGGGCGCGCTCGCTCAGCACCAGCGACCACCTGACGCCCCTAGCACCGACCCTGACGGCTTGCTGGATCGGTGCTGGGGGCATCTAGTATCGTTATTACATTAGCCACGGTGGGTCGTTCCGCCACCGGGGCAACCTACGAGCGCCGCGGCGGCAGCCCGAAGAGGAGGCCAGGGTGATCAGCGAGGCCGGATCGGCGGCAACAGCGAATCCCGAGGAGCCGGCCACGCCGCAGGTTCTGGCTGGCCGGCTCCGGCTGGTGATGGTCCACCTCGCTCGCCGGCTGCGACGCCACGACCCGTCCGAGCTCACCATCGCCCAGCTCTCCGCGCTCGCCACGGTGGTGCGCACCGGGCCGCTCGGCATTGGTGAACTGGCCGATGCAGAGGACCTGCCCTCGCCGGCCGTGACACGCCTCGCTGACAAGCTCGAGGACGCTGGCCTCGTCGCCCGCCAAGCCAACCCCGCCGATCGCCGCGGTGTGCACGTCGTCGCCACTGCCAAAGGTGCCGATCTCCTCGCCCGGCGGCAGCAGGCGACCAACACCTGGCTCGCCGAGCACTTAGGCGCCTTCAGCGAACGCGACCGCTTAGCGCTCGAGCGCGCTGTCGCGCTACTCGAGACCCTGGTGTCCGAGCGGCCCGACGGCGTGCCGACCTTGTGCGAGGAGCGCGCCAAGGCGAAGGAGCAAACCAAGATGCCGGTATGACCGTCTTGACACCCGCCCGTTCGCCGGTCGTGGGACCTCGCTACAAGTGGGTCGTCCTGTCCAACACCACGATCGGGGTGGTACTGGCGTCGCTCAACGCGACGAGCCTCATGATTGCCCTGCCCGTCATCTTCAGGGGCATCCACCTGAACCCGCTCCAGCCGGCCAACTTCCCCTTCCTGCTGTGGATCATGATGGGCTACTTGCTGGTCTCGGCCGCTGTCGTCGTGACCGTCGGGCGCATCGGAGACATCTTCGGCCGGGTGAGGATGTACAACCTCGGATTCGCCTGGTTCACCCTCGGGGCGATCCTCTTGTCGCTCGTCTGGAGCACCGGCCCGGCCGGAGCGCTCGAGCTCGTGTTCCTGCGGATGTTCCAGGCCATCGGCGGGGCGCTGCTCATGGCGAACTCGGCCGCCATCATCACCGACGCCTTCCCCGCCGAGCAGCTGGGACTCGCGTTGGGCATGAACATGGTCGCCATGATCATCGGGTCGTTCCTCGGCATCGTCGTCGGTGGCTTGCTCTCCGAGGTGGGCTGGCGCTGGGTGTTCCTCGCGAACGTGCCGGTCGGAGTCCTCGGGACGGTCTGGGCCTACCTCAAGCTCAAGGAGATCGGCATCCGCATCAAGGCCAAGATCGACTGGCTCGGGAACCTCTCCTTCGCCGGGGGCCTCGCCATGATCCTCACGGGCGTCACCTACGGCATCAAGCCCTACGGGCACTCCCTCACCGGCTGGGCGAATCCGTTCGTGCTGGAGATGCTCTTCGGAGGACTGGCGTTGCTAGTCGCCTTCTTCATCATCGAGACGAAGGTGACAGACCCCATGTTCCGTCTGTCGCTGTTTCGCATCCGGGCGTTCACCGCGGGCAACCTGGCGCAGTTCCTAGGGGCCGTCGGGCGGGGCGGAATGATGTTCATGTTGATGATCTGGTTCCAGGGCA
>Ga0224558_1003836_pt1 | contig 12183 bp, 11 predicted proteins | sample 714S32024metaG_FD_180682 | JGI IMG/M metagenome (GOLD analysis project Ga0224558, IMG submission 180682) | Peat soil microbial communities from Stordalen Mire, Sweden - 717 S3 20-24 | ecosystem: Environmental > Terrestrial > Soil > Wetlands > Peat | place: Sweden: Norrbotten County, Stordalen... | reverse complement strand
GTCCTCGGCAACGCAATCATCGCATAGTGGGGAGCCGCATTCGGCGCACCTGTCCACGGCTGGGCGGCCGCAACGGGAGCACATCGTTTGGCATTGTTCCTCGGTCAGGTCGAGGCTTGTTCGGTCGGGGCTGATCTCCGACATGTCCTGGTCGAGCGGGTTTGAGTTCCCCTCCACGACTGCCGCTACTGCTAATTCCACCTGGCACGCCTTTGACCTTTTGCGTTTCGGACTTGTCACCGCCATTTTTCCATCTCCTCGACCGTTCATCAGGTTATGCCGCATCGCTGCCGCCTGCGTCGACAGCGGCAGCGACCTGCTCGGCCGCCAGTGGCATTGCGGTGGTCTCCGCCGCTGGTGCCTCAGTAGCGGTAGCAGTTTCACGGGAAGGCTGCGTATTCGGATCGGCCGCCGAGGCCTCCGCTGGAATTGCATTGCCGCCTTGAGGAGGTTGCGGAGCCGGGCCAGTTGCTGGGGCGGAGGCAGGCAGCTCATCCACAGCGGCGGGGACGTCATCGGAAAGCTGCGGATTCGGGTCGGCCGCCGGGGCGTCAGCAGGATTCGCCTCGCCGCTTTCGGCAGGCTGCGGAGTGGGGCAAGGAATCTCAGCAGCGGCGTCGGTGCCGGTCACGCCGTCGGCAACCTTGTGCACGGGACTGAAGATCATCAGGCCGCCCTCACGCCGCTCGTGACCGACCCCGGAGAGTTCGGCAATCCGGTCGATGAACAGGATTACAGACTCGTCGGTGGTCAGGAGTTTTCCGAAACGCTGCCATACTGACTTGGCCAGTTTCTCGGCGCTGTCCTCTGGCGAGTTTGAAATTGCCCCAGTGGGCACATTTCCGTCTTCGATGCCCAGCGTCTCGACGTGACGAGCGACGAGACGGTCGGCGGTCGACCTCGGGATTCTACGTTCGCTTAGCCAGCCCCGCCATTCGCCGCCACGACCGGGGCGGGAGAGCAGGTTCTTCATAGCGTAAAGACGCTCGGCCAGTCTTGCACGGATTTGGCGCAATTCTTTGGCGGTCGTCTTGTGGTTGTTGCTCAGCAGGGTGTGATTCGACCAAAGCTCGGAGATTTCCTGCGTCAACCGGTCTTGAATTGCGCCGCCATCAGGCTGAGTCGTGCCGGGCTGGGCCTCGGCCTGCGGCTCCTGGACGACGTTATTCTCGACGATTTCAACCATTGTGGCCATACCTGCACCTCGCATCTGAAATTGGGAGCGGAAACCCGTGCTGCGGATTCGGCTCCTACAAGTGAGGCAGATAGTTGTTTTTTTGCGGTTGGCCGTCAGTGAAGGTTATCCCGGCATTGAAGCAGCAGCTACAGGCGTGCGCCGATTCGGAAGCGGATATTTCACGCATTCTCCCGTCATCGAACCCCAGCGTGACAGGGAAAGGGCACGCAAATATCCAACTCATCCGGGATGAGTTGCTACCCGAAAGGATGACGTGGAACGCTTCCAGCGCTCCCAAAGGGGTACATGTGCGGCGCGCATGGAGTGATTTCAGAACCCTCCAAAAGGGAGGATGTGGCGGGAAATGTTTGGTGATAATGACCCCCCAACAGACTGGGCATGCGGAGCAAGCCCGATGTCCAGGGAACTTGAACGAAAACTGGCTAAGCGGTTGCCAGCATCCTTGCGGACGCAAAAGCGCCCGGGAAGGCGATGGCCTTGCTGCACCTGCCGGGATATACCAGGGTCCGCAGGGAATGCTCAGCAAGGGGTTCCACGCCGCACGCCCGTCTATCGAATCGCTTCGCCGCCATTGCCCTCGCCACCGCCTTCGTGCTGCTCGGCCGGTGCCGGAGCGACGGCGGCGCTTGACGACTCCCCCGGAGAGTCCGCTGTCGGGTTGATTACCTGTATCCCATTGTCTTGCACTTCGTGGGCGAGATCGAGAGTTTCGACAAACCACAGCAGGAAATCGTAGGCACCCCGGTGGGTGGTGAGCCGCTTTCGCATGCGGAACCAGTACGAGTCGAAGAACCGCTCGACGTCGGCATCGCTGGGTTCGGCAACCTGCCCGCCAGCCAAATCAAACTGCGGGTCGACGGGTGCTTCGTGTGCCCCGAGCAACCGCTCGGCGACGGGCCATGCGATGCCCTGCGACCGCAGAAATGGCGGCCATCGGCCGTTGCGCCCGGGTCGGGCCAAAAGCCGCTTCATCCGATGCAACCGCCCGCCGAGCCGCGTGGAAACAGACTCGAATTCCGCTTTTGTCTTTCTGACCGTGGTGTTTGCCGCCAGGTGGACGGCCCACAACTGCCTAATTTCGTCGGCGAGCTTTCGCTCGTCCTCAGGCTCCGGTGATATTGCCGGAGCAAGCTCGACGCCTGTGTTCTCCGCAATGTTGTCTTCCATGTTTGCGCCCCCTCGGGTTAGTTAACGGGGAGCAGGAATTGCGTCAGAAAACTGCGCCCTACTAAAGAGGCGAATATTGCGTACATTCAGTAGTTATTCCACACGCACTCAATCCCCCCGTTCTCAAGCTGGTGGCTGGGAGCGATTAGCGGCACGTCCATTGCTAAGAAGGCCTGCCAAGCGAAATCCTAGTAATCGGAAAGAAGCGTGGCAACCCTGCGGCGGCTCGACGGTTTTCAGGAGTTTGCGAATGTCCTTGTTGCGGCAGAGATGATCTGGAACAGGCGAGGTCGACCAAGCAAACCAGGTTCTGCATTGCCCCACTTCCGCTCCACCCTTAACCATACTGCCCGTTTCCCGTATTCCGGGTGGTCGTGCCCCGCAGAGCGAGGCCACCGCCCGGCACCCCGGCCGCCCCCCGCATCCCAATTCACCAGCCAATGAAGTTTTCCGAATACGGAAACTATTCTATGGAAGAAGAAAGCAGAGCCAAACAGGAGAGAGTTATGAAAATTGAACCAGCAGAAAACGGGGTCCCGGTCCCCGGCTTGGGGAAGTACGGGTTTCTTGATGACCTAAAGGTGGGGGAGAGCGTCGTCGTTGCCGACGTGAACTTCGCATCCCTCTTCGCTTGCATGAGCTACCGCCAGAAAACCTACGGGAAGAAGTTCGCTCGCCGTGCGGTCGAAGGTGGGTTCCGGGTGTGGAGAGTTGCCTGATGGCATTCAACGACTACAGACCGGCGTGGGCGGTCCCGGAGCTGACGCCCACCCAACGCCTCGTTCTGCTGTATCTGGCAGAGTGCAGGCATGGCAAGGATGGCCCTGACTACAACCTGTGCTGCCCTGGCTATCGCAATATGATGAAGGTCACGGGCCTGGCAAAAGGGACCATCAGCAAGACCATCCAGCAGCTTGCTGAAAAGGGTATGGTCACGATAGAGAAGGACCCGCACTGCCGTAGGTCCAACAGGTACTTCTTCTCCTGGAACAGTTCATCCAGCGAACCCCAGGGTTCACCTGATGAACCCAGGGTTCAGGGAGCGAACCCAGGGTTCGCTGAAAAAACCCAGGGTTCGCCAGGTGAACCAAGGGTTCGCCCAGTAGACCGTAACAAGGAAGCCAATCAGGAAGAGAAAAAGGAAGCAAAGCGGGAAGCGCAACAGCAGCCGCCGCAAGCGGCGGTAGCCGCTGCTGTTGCTGCGTCGCTTTACGGACAAAAACAAAACCAGGAGATTGAGATCGGTGTATCTGGTGTATCCAGTTTGGCTCAAGCTTTTTCTGGTTATCTGGAAAGACCGCTGAAGCCCAGAGAAGCCGGACAGCTTGAAGGGCTTCTCTCCCGGGAGCCTGACCTGCCTGAACTCATCGAGTATATCTATGAGCACGAACCCAAGGGCAAATGGAAGGGCCTGCTTGCGCAGGCCCATAACCCGGTCAAGTATCTCGCTTCCGTCCTTGAGCCTGTCCGGGCTTCCTATGAGCGCTGGCGGGAAATAATGGAAAAGCGTCCCGCCCGTTTTAAGTCGGCGGCGTCCGGCACGGACGGGACCAGTATCGAGGACCTTGAAGACGAAGAGGGTTCCAGCGCTGAAGAGAACTTGTCGGCTGACAGAACAAGTCTGGAAGAAGAAGGGTGGTGAGTTTTCGCCAAGCCTGGGTGACGAGCTGGGCTGACCGATTTCCTCGAAGGGCAGGCCGCCGGGGTACGGCGCTATGGCGTGCGGCCGACCCGCAGCCGTTGGGCCGTCTCGGTTTTGCCGCCGCCTGAAATGCTAAGGCAGGAGATTGAAGCCTGAACCTTGCGGGCACCGTCCCCGCTTGTTCAACCCGTCACCCTGCCGGGGCACTTCACCGTGCCTCGAGGCGAGCGGACCCATACCGCAGAAGCAAATCGCAACCGCCACGGGAATTGCGGAAATTTCGTTCGGTTCGTTCTTGCGCCCCGTGCAGCGGGCCGGGGTCGCTGGAGGATCGGCAATGGAATCCCGCTAACGCGGGACCCGAGCAGGCGAGCGCAATGAGATAGTGCGGCTGGTGGGGAAGCTCAAGGCCGGGGTCCGCTATAGCGGCACTTTACTTTGGCTGACCGCCGATTTCCGGCGGTGATCCCACATCAGAATGATGTCCGGCTCATCGCGGCGCTGGCCTCAATTTCCGTGCGGACCTTTGTGAAGGACTATGCAGCACGACAGAGGCACGACATAGATGGCCTCCTCGGCAGCCCCTGCCGGACGAAGCTGACCGTGCTTCAGCAAGTCCTCCCCCAGGAGCAAGATAGCGTTGCGCCCGTCCGGCGAGAAATTCACGTACAAGAGGGAAGCCGTGACGGAGTCCGCCTTGCGTGCAGGGACCGGCATTCCGCCCGGAAAGCAGAAGCGGCATGGGTGGCGGGGGTCCGCATCCCTGGACCACAGCCCGGCATCCTCGTCCGCAACTTCCGCAGTCACCGCCCTTACACCCAATCCCGGAAACTGGACGCGGGCGACCGCCTCGCGTGGCGTCGTCTCCTCCAGCGTCTCCACCCTCAGCCCACGCTGCTCAAGCAGCACCTTGAGCAGACCTTTCGCGCTCTTGATCTCGATCTCTGCCACGGTACCCTCCTCCCGCAGGGCGGAAGCCCGGCGTTTCTGGCTTTCACCCGCAATATCCAATACTGAGAACTGACAAGGTCTATCGGGACATTCCTCTGGTCACTCGCACTTTTTTGACTTCCTGAATGCCAGCCAGTAAGCATCTCCGGCTGTGATGGGCGCTCTTCCGCGCCTGCCCTATCGTTTCAGCCTTCGTACTTGAGGTCGGGAATGGAATCGGCCATGTCCATCATGTCTTTGTATGTGGAGCCATCGTACTCGTCAGCCTTGGCTCGGAAAAACATCACAGTTGCGTCACCCGTGATGTCGTGGTCCTCCCCTCGGAACAGGACCTCGATGACTTAGGTTAGGTGTTCCGCCTTCAGGCGCTCATTCCCCTGCTCCTCGGTTCTTCCAAATATATTGAGTTTTTCGGTGTCTTCGAGTTCGTCTGCCATGTCAATTTCCCTTCATGGCGCTATAAAAAGCGTTGCACGGAGCCGCTTTCTTGTCCCCTTTGCCGGGCCCGCAAAGGCGGTTAACCTACAACAATCTGATGTATGGCTCCCTGGACTTCCCAGAGGGAGTTTTCTCGTACTTGCGTGCTCCCTCCATCAAGGACGGGTCACCCCACTCCACTTCCCACCCGGCAGTGCCCTCGCCATCATCGCCTTCCCCATCAGGGGGCGGTCCGGAGTCGATTGCAAGGTCGTCCTCTTCCCGCTCCTTTTCCTCCTGCTCGAAGAGTCGGCGATACACCGGTTTCCACTCTGTCTTATGGGCGAACGCCTTCTCGTAGCAATCGACGAATTCGTGCATTTCCTGGAGCACCCACGGAATCTGGGCGAAGGGGTCTATGCCTTGCTCCCCCGGCAGGTGATACCACTCCTTCAACGACTCGACGATCGGTGTCGGGTCGGCTTCCAGCGCCGTAAGGCGGCTGCGCAGGTCGGCAGGCTCGGGATAGAAATAAGTGGCGCTCATTCCTTGGCCGAGGTCCTCTTGAAAGCATTCCATCCCTTCGAAGAGCGCATAGGAATACCAGCCCCGCATCCCCCCTTCGGTGTCGGGTATCCCCGCACCCATCGCTGCGAAACATTTGCTCATTGTTGATCTCCTCGCCGCCTAGGGGCGGCTTGCGGCGTTGGTCGCCACCCTGATGTGTACCGCCAGCTCGTTAATACTGCCCGTCAGGGCACGATTGGAGTCGTGTCGCAACTTTTATTGGCTTGACCCAGTGCGCTACGAGCCGGCCAGACCGCCGACCGCTTCGTCTTTGCGCTGACCCATGTCCTTGTGGCATCACAATCCCCGAACCTTCCGTTCCGTCGCCCCAGGGCGGCAGATTGCTGCCGACCCTTCCGGCACATCTCTAATACGCCGCCGACTGTGCGACTGATTGAGGGTTCGTATGCTGAGGCACAATGCTGGCAACGGGCGACGTGTTCAACGTCTCACAGACCGCCTTGGCTTCGCCTTCGGTGTCGAAAACTTCAGAAGGGCGCTTGTCTCCGTCCACGGTGACGGCGAAGTCGATGATGTTACTCTTGGTCCGCTTCTTTACCCGAAACGGCTTTGTTACGGTTGCCATCGATTTGCTGAGAGCCAATTGCTGCCCCCCAAGCTGGGCGTTTCGGATTTCTGCGGCTTTACTCATTTCCAGCACGGGTTCGTACTCATATTTGCTCCTCTCATTCAGAACAAAGTTTCCTTGCCTGCGACCAGGGTGACCGGAGACGGCGCCTAACGTTTCGTGTTTGCACTCTTCTTCCTCAGAGCTCTGGGCAGGTGGGCATACTGTGACCTTAACCGACGCTTGCGGCTTCCGGGCTTCCCCGCCAATCCTGTGCTTCGGGGTTGGCGTTGCGGCAGGCTGCGGGCCACCATGGCTCGTCATGCCTTGGAAACCAGCCTCCAGCGGGGCGGTTGGCGTGACTGCCTGGGCCTTGGCCTTCCGGAGGCGGTAGTCAGCTGAGCTGTTTTCGGGCGGGACGCCGTCCCTTCCTCCTGCTACCGGGGCGGACGTCTGAACATGTTCAGGGGTTCCATCCCTCGGCGAGCTGCAGGCTGGGCTTCCCAACGGCCGGCCGTTCTTCTTCGCAAGTCGCCTGTCACGCTTCCTCTTTTCCTCCTTCGCCGCCTCTGCCGGCACCTTCGCAGGATCGGCCGCTGGCTTGTGCAGGCGCAGCTTGTTCACAAGCTGCTTAGCCTTGGCCCTGAAGCCCTCATCCGCTGCCGATGTGGAAATCTGGGTGATGAAGCTAAGCACCTCGGTGAAAAGGTCCGGGGAGACGGGAATCAATGGGGCCGGATCATACTCCGCCGCTGCCAGAATCTGCTTCTCGACTTCGCCTTCGGGATTCCGGTTGGCAATCTCCATCGCTGCGGTTGCGATGAACTCGTATCTCCTCTGCGCCGTGGGGTCATCAGCCCGGCGCCCTCGGGACTGCTCTGACCCTTCGCCATCTTTCGGATCAGGGTCGTCGATGTTCTCGCCTTCGTCGGTGAGGAGCCCATTGGCCTTGGCGAATGCCTTCAGCAGGCGGTCGGCGTGCTGGAGGCTGTATGCCACGCACTTCTCGGCGAATGCTGCCCAGCTTGGGGCCCCGAAGTTCTTCTCGTTCTCGGCGGGCGTCCTGTCTTTCCCGCCATCAACGTCCGTGCGGTAGCCCGGGTTGAGGAGGCGCTGCTTCGCCTCGTAGTAAAAGGCGATATTCTGCTGAAACTCGATCTGCGCCTCATCACGATCCTTCTTCGCCGCCAGGTCATGGGCGAGGGCGTCGCCGACGTGCTGGGCGATGCGCTCGGTCGGGGCCTTGATTACTGCCCCAAGCTCCGCCGACGACATCGCAATCGCCTTCAGATACTGCTGTTCCTGGGCGGACATCTTCTTCTTGGTGACAGACTGCGACTTACTGGCTGTTGCCGCTGTGTCCCCCGCAGCTGCCTCTCGTTCTTTATGCATTGGTTTTTCTCCCTTCCTTCTGATCAAGGAGGGCGGCTATACGCGTTCCGAATCGTCGCGTACATGCGCTCCCTTCCACTCAATACCGCCTCGACAGGGCGATTCAGCGTTGTAGGAAAAATAAATATTTTCAGAATGTGATGTCTTCAGGGCGGCTGCGTGAAGAAATTTTCGAGGGTCTCCGGGTTCCTGGGAGCAAAAACTCCAAGGTTTTTGGTGTTTAGTATCCGGGGGAGTGCATCTCGGGTGGGGAATCGTGCCAGGTGAACTGGTCATTGGCCAAGAATGGCCGGACTAAAGCTGGAATCACTGACCGGCATCATCCCGGGATCGTGACCAGCTTAATTTCGGAATGCTGACCGGGATGATTTTGGAATCCTGCCTTGTCTCGAAATCCGCATGGTGTAGGCCGGAATCCAACGCTCAAGGCTTCTTTGGGTTGGGCTTCGGTGGGTTGCGGCCCTGAACGATAGGAGAAGAGGACGGGCTACCGACCTGCGTGAAAACGGTGCAGATCGTCTAGATTGCGCACCAGCAGCTTGTACTAGCGCTCATGGTCCTTCTCGAATTTGCGCAGCTTCGCACGCAGGTCGGAGGGCGACAACTTTCTCTTGGTGAGCATCCTTGCCAGCCCCGCAAGTGCGGTGTCCACACTGTTGCCACGCCGTCCTCGAGTCTCCCTTGCGTCCGCATGCGTCAGCACGTAGGCGGTCAGGTAAAGGAGTCCCTTGGACTTCAGGAGGGTTTTCTCGAAGGGTGCAGCATATGCCCCGGCAAGGCTGTATACCCAAGTCAAAGAATCCTCAAGTAGCGCAAGAGCATCTTCGGCGTCTTCTGGCCCCGTCATTATCCCGGTCGGCAGACTAAACTCGTTTGTGTCGGCGACCAGCAGAAGATCTCGTCGATAGCGATGGAATAGGCCTCGTACCTTTTCTGCCTTGCTCTGTACCGCCTCCATATCCTCACGGGTTGCGAGCGGTCGTTCTTCCTCTCGCGCGGGGAGCAGGTCAAACTCGCCGTCCTCTCTCGGAACTGACCTCCGCCGCCGCCCCTCGCGAACCGCCGCAGCCTCGGGGCTTAGTTCTTCCAAGCAAAAGTAAAGGACGGGCCGAAGGCACCCCGCCTCCGCCAGCCGCCCGACGTGCCCCTCCACATCGTCGACCTTGTACCGGCCGAGCGCGGCACGGACGAATTGCGGCAGTTCGTCCCGTGCGCGGGATTCCTCTTTCCATTCGCCGCCCTGCTCCCATCGCTCGACCCACTCCTCGCATAGCCCCAGCCGCTCCGCGAGCAGGACATCGTCAACCCTTAGGTGGGGCACCCTTTCCTTCCTCGGCATCTTTGACGTGGGGGAACGCATTGCTGCCCAGATTGTACTCCGTTTTCCCCCGTCCGCCATCTCCAATCAAGTCCCCCCGAAAAATCCATCAGTGCGGCGATACATTCAAGGTTTTTCCCAGATTTTTCCAGTATTGAGTGAATAGCCAGCAAATGCTGACCACCAACCTCCGCTCAAAATGAGCGCAGGTTGAGATACAAGTCCGAGCGGCGATACGACACGCTGGCGGGACTGGAAAAAGGAGAGAACCAAATGGCAAAGAAGGACGATGCACTTCTGAAGATTCCTTCAGAAGTCCCCTCCGGGAAGGATGTCCCTTTCGTGGACATTACGGTAATGTCGTTCAGCGAGGCGCAGGCAACTGACGACATCAAACTGGGCGAGCACGTAGTTGCCCTGGGCGAGGAGTTCGTCAAGCGGGCGGGATCGGCAGTGAAGTTCGTGATGCTCCACCGCTCCGCAATCCAGGAACTCCGCAAGCGTTACTCCAAGCAGGGACGGCGCAATCCCGTTCCCAGCAGCCCGTCGTGGGGCGAGTTCTGCACCAATGTCTTCCACGTATCGCAGCAGTATATGAACTCCATCCTCGCCTCGGCATATCCCAAGAAACTAGCCGCAAAGAAGAAGGCAGCCAGGAAGGATGCGGCGGCTGCCGCCCCGGGCACGGACGGTGGCGACGACGATCCCCGTCCCGAGGCGGAAGCGATGGACGAGACAACCGCACAGGCAATCGCCCCCAGCGACGAGGCAGTGGAGAAAATCCACGAGGCGGCGAACGAGCCTGACCAGCCGCTCCCAGTGACCGACGCCGAGGTCACACGGATACTCGAGGCTGCCGCCGCCGACACGCTCCCCGACACAGGGGACGAGGTCGCTGCGGAGCGGGAGGACCCCCGTACCGAACCTGCACCGTGCAGTCTCAACGAGGTGACCGTCTCCGTGCTCGCCAACATCCTCAACAGGGCGTTTGCGGAGAAGAAGGGGAGGCACGAGGCGGTGCGGGAGATGCTCAAGCTGCTGGACAAGTGCGTCCTGTGGGAAATCTCCTATGCCAGCAGCGAGGAGCGCAGCAATAGGCTGCAATCCGCCGACATGAGCGCCCAGCACGTGTTTCCCTCGGAGGCTGCGGAGGAGGTGCTCAAGCGTGGAGGGTTCTGGTCTGCCAAGGCGCTCATCGGGGAGGCGGACATCCACGTCACGACGGACTCCGTCCCCAACGGGTGCGGGGTAAGCCTTGACCATTTCAAGCAGCACGTGCTCGGATGGCTGCGCCTGACCGGCAGGCTCAAGACGAGGATGCTGGGCAGGGTCAACTGGTATTGCCATCCCGACCACGAGGCTGCCCTCAAGGCTGCGAAGAAGCCCGAGGGACCCGAGTTCCACTACGCCGAGGGCGAGCTTCAGAAGGGGGCGGCTCCGCAGCCGCCCCTTGTCAAGCCGAGGGCTGGACGGCGTGGACAGGACGCCGATGTTCACGTTCACCCTGCACCCGTGCCGCCGGGGGACGATTTGGTACCAGCGGACGGTGAACAGTTCGGTGATGTTCACGTTCACTCCGACGCCCCGAGCCAGAGGCGGAGGGAAGGGGGCGACGACGGGGACGCTAGAGCGAACACGGACGGGAGTTCACGTTCACAAGATGACCCGGAGCCAAGAGGCGTGAACATGAACAGCGAAGAGGAAGGTCCCTTCACAGGAAGCGACAGGGAGGAGGCTGCCGGGGCGGAGGAGGAAGCTAGGAAGCACGATGTGTATGCGTGGGTGAGAAAGAAAATGTATGCCGAGCACCCCGAGTGGCGGCAGGAGATGGAGCGAAAGCGTGCCGAGCACCCCGAGTGGCGGCAGAGGGGCGAGACCGACGAGCAGTGGGCGGCACGCAAAAAGGAAAGGGAGAAGAAGGTACGGTCCGAGGCAGCCCGCCTGGCGGCGGCGACCAGGAAGGCGCAGCGCATCCCCATACAGCTTGAAGACGGCAGAACGGGGCATATCGTCAGGGGCGGCGGGATAAGGAGCAGGTCCAGGGAGTTCACCGTGGAGGTCTCGGACGGCACCGTCCTCAAGGTCCAGAAAGATGACTACCGCTCACAGGCAGAAAACATGAGGTACGACGAGTGCTATGTGCCCGGGTCGTGGCTTGACGACGACTTCAACCTTCCTGCCGAAAGGGTGAGCGACTTCCTCCGCCCCTACATGGAGACGGAGGCTTTTGAAGAGCGCCCGGACGAAACCAGTGAGGAGTGCTGAGGGAGGCGGCGGGTATCCTTCCCTCATCGCCGGTTTCTCACGCCTGACGATGGCGATATACGCCTCTATGCACCTGTAGTCGTCATGCCCGAGCATTTGCCTGACGGAGTCGTGGACAAAGGGGGGAAGGAACCCCGCTAAGGCGTGCCCGCATGCAAGCGGGTGTCCTAATCCCTCCACATGAAGGTCTCCGTCGGATTTGAGCATTAGAGGGCGAATTGGAGAGTTTTAGAACTACGCAGTTCACTTATCAGGAGGAGTTATGGAAAGGGTCTTCAGAACTAAGGAGGCAGCCGAGTACATCGGCGTCTCCCCTTGGAAATTGAGAAAGCTGGTACACGAGGGGCGTCTGGCGTACCTGTCTGACGGGGACAACACATCCGCCCTGAGGTTCCGGGTCAAGCACTTGGAGGAGTATATGGAGAGATACACGGTGCCCGCAACGCCGTCTACGGCGGTAGGAGGGGTGGCATGAGCACCTGCACGCTAAAAAACATTGATTGCCGTGAGGGTATTAAAACCCTGCCCGACGACAGCGTCAACCTCGTCCTCATGGACCCGCCATATTTCATCGACAAGATGGACGACTTATGGTCCCCGGAGAAGATCAAGCAGGGGGTTGAGAAGGCGGGGGTCGTTGGCGGTATGCCCGTGGGCATGGCGTTTGACCCACGGCAGGGACGCCGCCTCCAGGAGTT
>Ga0224558_1003834_pt1 | contig 12183 bp, 10 predicted proteins | sample 714S32024metaG_FD_180682 | JGI IMG/M metagenome (GOLD analysis project Ga0224558, IMG submission 180682) | Peat soil microbial communities from Stordalen Mire, Sweden - 717 S3 20-24 | ecosystem: Environmental > Terrestrial > Soil > Wetlands > Peat | place: Sweden: Norrbotten County, Stordalen... | reverse complement strand
ACCAGGACCGCCGTCGGCGCCCTGCGCAGCATCCAGAAACAGCCACAGAGAGTAGAGAGCTACTTCAGTCAGAAAGATGTGTGCTATGCCGCTGCGTAGCAGAACTTCAGGGCCGGATCAATAACGGTGCGAAGGTTGCGCTCGGCGGCAAGCGCCTCAACCGCACCGGTTCCTTTATGGAGACGACTATCCTGACCGATGTCACGCCCGAGAACCCCGCTTTTCGCGATGAATTCTTTGGCCCTGTGGCCATGTTCTTCCGCGTAAAGGACGAGGCCGCTGCGATTGCACTGGCGAACGACTCTGATTTTGGTTTGGGCGGTTCAGTGTTCACCAAGGACGTCGAACGCGGCAAACGCGTTGCTACCCAAGTGGAGTCCGGCATGATGTTCATCAACAATATGGACTGGTCGGACGCAGAACTTCCGTTCGGCGGCATCAAGGACTCTGGTTATGGACGCGAACTCGGCAATATGGGCATCCAGACGTTCGTGAACAAGAAGCTGGTGCGCACGCACGACATGGACGCCCCTTTGGTTTAGAAGAGCAAGATGGGTCCTCGGAAGATCGTTAGGGGGCCGCGAAATCCATGTTTGAGTAGACCCAGACCTCGTGCCCTCTACCGTGGAATCGAGAATTACTTTGTGCCGTGTAATGCCTTCAGCAGCTTGAGCAGGTCGCTGGCTGCTGGAGCGGAGGAAGCTGGATTCTGTCCAGTGATCAGGTTCCCGTCTACCTGCACGAAGGGTGCCCAATCCGGTCCCTTCGCGTAGTGACCGCCAAGACGTTTCAATTCGTCTTCCACGAGGAATGGAACCACTTTGGTGAGTTGCGCGGCCTCCTCCTCTGTGTCAGAGAAACCGGATACGTGCTTTCCCTTTACCAGCGGGGCGCCGTCGGCTGCTATGACGTTCTTCAGCACTCCCGGAGCATGGCACACAAGAGCGACGGGTTTTCCCGCACGGTCCATCGCCTCAATCAAAGCGATCGAATGTTTGTCGTTGGCCAGATCCCACAGCGGACCATGCCCGCCCGGATAGAACACGGCATCAAACTCGCCTGCTGTTACGCTGGCCAGTTTCACCGTGTGGGCAAGTCCATCTTGCGCCGCTGCATCTTGCTTGAAGCGTCTGGTTGCTTCGGTCTGCGCATTGGGTGCATCGCTGGAGGGATCGAGGGGCGGTTGCCCGCCTTGGGGTGAAGCCAACGTAACGGTCACTCCCGCATCGACGAAAACATAATATGGCGCGGCGAATTCCTCCAGCCAGAAGCCCGTCTTTTTGCCAGTATTGCCCAGTTCAGAGTGTGAAGTAAGTACCATCAGAATTCTCATTTTCAGCCTTCTCATGAGTTGGTAGTGGGTTGACCAAGTGGGTCAGCGCGATGTTTCCGACCGGGACGACGAGACTCAGTGCCACAAAGCGCCCTGCAGCAGTTGCAGGTCGAAGATCCAGATCACTTGTGAGGATCGACATGTGGCGTCGGATTGCATGGCCATCAAACAGAAGGCCATGGCTGCCGGGACGAACATCCCAAAGGCGCCATAGTGATCACGCTACTTCATCTGGCGACAAGGGACTGTTCTCTTTTGAACGGTTTAATCTCGGATTCTGTTGCTAACCTTGGCGGTGGATCGACTCAACAAGCCTGCCTTTGCTGTCGGCAGAAATTGCGCTCCATTTCGGGAACTGCCGGCAAATCGCGAGAAAGGGAGTTGATAGTGATTCCAATCCGCACCGAGGAGAAGTAATCGATGAAGATTCTGGTTGTCTATCACTCAATATATGGACACGTTCAGACACTTGCTAAGGCTGTCTGCGAAGGTGTTCAGGAAGTTCCTGGAGTCGAGTTGGTGCTGCGCCGCGTTCACGAATTTCCGGAGTTTGTGCAACACATGGAGCAGGAGAAGGGCTTTTCCTATCAGGTTTACAAGGGACAGCAGTCGATCCCTGAGTGTACGGTGGACGATCTGCGCGAGGCCGACGGTGTTCTGTTCGGCAGCCCCACGCGCTATGGCAATATGACCGCCCAGATGAAGGCATTGATCGATAGCACTGTGGAGTTGTGGCTAAAGGGCGAGATGGAGGGCAAACCGGCGGGTGTCTTTACCTCCACTGCCTCTACCCACGGCGGCCAGGAGACAACGCTGCTCACTATGATGGTTCCCTTGCTCCATCTGGGCATGGTGATTGTCGGTGTCCCGTATTCAACCCCCGGCATGATCCACACGGAAGCTCGTGGCGGCACGCCCTATGGCGCTTCGACCATTGCCGGTGCAACAGGTGAGCTTCAACCGATGCCTGGGGACTTGGCGATCGCCAAAGTACAAGGTAAGCGCGTGGCGGAAGCCGCTATGGCCCTGCGCTCAAAGAGGTGATTCCCCTCGATCTATCGCTTGTCTCATCGCGCCGTGGCGCCTCGATGCCACGGCTTCATACCATATTGATTTACGCGTGCCTCTGCCGCTTTCGCGGGGCACTCCCGCTACAGCGGTTCTCCAGTTTCTATAGAGGGAAACCGCTGCCGCTCGACAGCATCGGTTTCGGTGAATGCAATTGGAGAACCGCTCTATCGAAACAGGTTGGTACGGGCGAGATCGACGATTTCGTCTCCCCGTCCGTTCAGAATCGCCTTGATCATGTAGAGGTTGAAATCGACGATCTGGTCCAGTTTGAGGCTGGGTGGCATAGCCAGTTCCTGCCGGTTCACGGCAATATCCACCAAAGCGGGACCGTTGTGCGCGAAGGCCTGTTCGAGAGCGGGACGAACTTTCTCCGGGTCATCGACGTGCAGCCCAAGAATTCCCGTTCCCTCCGCAATCTTGGCAAAATCCGGATTGACCAGTTCCGTGGCATGGCTGAGGAATCCGGTCGCTTTCATCTCCAGCTCCACAAAGCCCAGCGACCCGTTATTGAAAACGACGATCTTCACGGGGAGATTCAATTGCCTGAGCGACAGCAGATCGCCCATCAGCATGGAGACGCCCCCATCGCCTGAGAGTGTGACCACCTGGCGTCCGGGGTGAGAGATCTGTGCACCGATGGCCTGCGGCAGGGCATTCGCCATAGATCCATGATTGAATGAACCTAGCAGCCTCCTGCGACCGTTCATCGTCAGATAGCGCACCGCCCAGATCACGGGAGTTCCCACATCCGCGGCGAAGATGGCATCTTCAGCAGCAAGTTCATCGAGCACCTTGGCCACGTATTGAGGATGAATCGGCAGTTGCCCCGGCTTACCTGTTGCCAGGTCGTCCAAATCCTTGCGCGCTGTGCGATAGTGGTCGAGCGATGCATCCAGATGACGGCGGTCCTGCTTCTGTTCAATCCCCGGCAGCAGCGCGCGCAAGGTTTCCGCTATGCCACCCACCAGCCCCAGGTCCACATGGCTGCGGCGTCCCAGTTGCTCTCCGCGAATGTCGATCTGCACGATACGCGCTTTCTTCGGATAGAACTGCTGATAGGGAAAGTCCGTTCCCAGCATCAGCAGCGTCTCGCAGTTTATCATGGCGTAGTAGCCGGAAGAGAAGCCAAGCAGGCCGGTCATGCCCACGTTGTATGGATTGTCGTACTCGATATACTCCTTACCGCGCAAGGCGTGAACGATGGGAGCCTGTAGCTTCGCGGCCAACGCGACCAGTTCGTCGTGCGCCTTCGCACAACCGGCGCCGGCCAGGATGGTCACTTTTTTCGCTCGATTCAGCTCCGCTGCCAGGCGATCGAGTTCTTCCCGGAGAGGAACAATCTCCGGCTCCACGCTGGTGAAGGCGACGCGCCGAGCTTCATTGACGGCATCAGAGAGCGCAACATCGCCGGGAATTACCACCACGGCAACGCCTTTCTTCGCCAACGCCGTCTGGATCGCAACTTCAAGAATGCGCGGCATCTGCGAGGGATGCGAGACCAGTTCGCAGAAATGGCTGCACTCCTTGAATAAGTGCTCGGGATGGGTTTCCTGAAAGTATCTGCTGCCAATTTCCGGCGTCGGAATCTGCGCCGCAATGGCCAGCACCGGCACCCGGCTGCGATGGCAGTCATAGAGGCCATTGATAAGGTGCAGATTGCCCGGTCCGCAACTGCCCGCACAGACCGCCAGCTTGCCCGTCAGGGCCGCTTCAGCTCCGGCAGCAAAGGCGGCTGTCTCTTCATGCCGCACTCCAACCCACTCGATTCCCTTGCGCACACGCACTGAATCCGTGATGCCGTTGAGAGAATCGCCCGCCACGCCATAAATACGTTCCACACCGGCGGCGGTCAGGACTTCCACAAATAGCTCTGCAACTTTCTTTGCCATTTTGTTTAGACTCTTCTGCCGGCTCAGCAGGAAGGAAATCAATATGCTCCTTCAACTGGCTGCGGAAGTCCTTTCTCGCATTTTGCGCTTCCGCCTAGCGGCAAAGCTCACCCGATGCGAACTGCGCGTCGGGTGGAGCGCCTTGTCAGGCTTGGCTTCGGATAGGGTATGCAACCGTTCAGGCTGCTATCAGCCAAGATTCTCTGCCGCAAAATCCCAATTAATCAGTTTATCCAGGACTGCGTTGATGTAGTCCGCGCGCCGGTTCTGGTAATCCAGGTAGTAGGCGTGTTCCCACACGTCGATGGTCAATAACGGTTTCATGCCAGTGGTTATCGGCACATCTGCGTTGCCGGTCTTAACAACCTTGAGCTTGCCGCCATCCTGAACCAGCCATGCCCATCCGCTGCCAAACTGGGTCGTTGCAGCAGTCGCCAACTCCTTCTTGCATGCATCCAAGGTGCCGAAGGAAGCCTCGATCTTTTGCTTCAATACTGCGGGTGGTTCACCACCGCCCTTCGGCTTCAGACTGTGCCAGTAAAACGTGTGGTTCCATGTTTGCGCTGCATTATTGAAGATCGCGGTCTTATCAGCCTTGCCAGCTGTCGCGGTGATGATATTCTCCAACGGCAGGTCCGCAAACTCCGTTCCTGCCACCAGCTTATTTAGGTTATCGACATATCCCTTGTGATGCTTGCCGTAGTGGAAGCCAATGGTGTGACCTGAGATTAAAGGAGCCAACGCGTCCTCTGCGTAGGGCAGGGACGGTAGAACGTACGGAGATGCACTTTCAATGGCACTCTTCACTTTATCCTCCCCTTCTCGTGATGAGAATCGAAGCCTGATTGCTGCTTTGAAAGCAGCCGCATATATTTATAAACATGTGGCCTTCCTGGATGTGAGCAATATTGAACACCTCTGGAACGGGGCACCCTTTTGCAATAGAAAATACTGAACTTAGGATTGCATGGAATCGAGGCTTGGCGAGCAAGTATCGATTCCTCAATAACTTATACTCCTTGAGACGTTTGTCGAAAATCGATTTTCGACATTTCTTGGCCGATCACTTGCGTACTGCGCGTAAGCCACTGGAAATAAAGCAGGATGCGAGCGCGGAAAAACGGCCGCGTTTGACGAAATGCGAAAATCGACTCTCGGATCGCAGAAATGGCAGGAGTCATGGTTTGTAACGGCCAAGTGAGCCGTCCTGGTCGGCGCGTTGCAGCCACGCCGCCACGGCGTAGGCCGCTTGCTCGTCTCCGTCCCGGCCTTCTTTCGGGAACCGCCGCGTCCACAATGAAGGGTAGACCTCCGCGACGACCGATTTGCCCTCAGGAACCTCCCACCCATCGAACGGCCAGAAATGGATTGGCCGTTCGCACCAATTTCGTAGGTAGAGGAGCCAAGGCAGACCGGCGAAGGTCGATTTGGTGTTAGCGCCGGAGCAAAAATAGACCACATTACGCCGCTGTAGCGGCGTGACGTGGCGGAGTAAAAGTAGACCACCGCCAGATTCTGGTTTCACGGACAAGATGGATGCTTCCGGGCCCCGCCCACCCATTGGCCACATCTCGCGGCTAACCGTCGGCTGGGCCCGTTTCAACTCGTCGTACTTTCCCATGCGACATCATCGCGAAACGAAATCTGGCACTTCAAGATTAAGCGCGGCCCTAGATAAACAGGTTAAGGTTGGAATCTTCGGCTTTGCCGAGGTAGTAGCCGACGCCACCGACTTCGACACCGTCAATCAGTTCTTCCTTGCGTAATCCCATGACGTCCATGGTCATCTGGCAGGCGATGATTCCAATGCCTGCTTTCTGGGCGGAAGCAATCAGATCCGCCAATGAGGAGACGTTCTTATCCTTCATCACCGCGCGCATCATTTTTGTTCCCATACCCAGCATGTTCATCTTGGACAATTTAAGCGCACCCGCGCCACGAGGCAGCATCCAGCCAAACATCCTGTCAATCGGGCTCTTTTTTACGCGCACGGCTTCGGGTTTGCGCAAAATGCTCAAACCCCAGAACGTGAAGAACATGGTCACCTTTTTACCCATGGATGCCGCGCCGTTGGCAATAATGAAGGCAGCCATTGCCTTGTCAAAGTCGCCGCTGAAAACAATGATCGTCTTGTTGTCTTTTCCAGCAGCGGCCATCAACGGTTGTGCGGCAGAGTTCTGACCTTTTTTCTCAACCGAGGCCAGGACAAGGCCTTTTTCCTTCCTTACCTCGATCAGGCGGTTGCCAGTCCTTTGGCACCAGGCGCCGATGTCGGCAAAAAAGCCAGGATCGGAGGCCGTGATCTCCAATACCTGCCCTTCGTCCATTTCATCCATCGAGGCTTTCACGCGCATCAACGGGCCGGGGCAGGCAAGGCCGGTGGCGTTCAAGGTGCAGTGGGCCACACGTCTGACCGGCGCCTGGCGCATGACTTGTGTTTCCGTATCCAGCACGATGCCGGACGGTGTAGCTGATGGCTGGACGAGTTGCGCCAATGCTGATTTATAGCCTCCGGTCATGTTTTTGACGCGGAAACCATTCTGGCTCAGAATGCGCGAGGCAATATAGCCGCGCACACCGACCTGGCAGTAAGTCAGAATCAATTTATCTTTATCCAGATCCGATAAACGTCGGCGCAAATCGTCGAGGGGAATGTTAATCGCGTCAGGCAGGTGGCCATTCTCGAACTCCATTTCCGTCCGCACGTCCAGCAGAATTGTTCCTTGGCGGTTAAACGAACCAAGCTGCTCGTATGTGAAGACGTCGCTCAGGCCAGAAAGAATATCTTCTGCCACAAAGCCAACCATGTTCACAGGATCCTTGGCCGAGGAATAGGGGGGCGCATAGGCAAGCTCAAGTTCAGTCAGATCCCTGACCGTGCCTTTGAGACGTATAACTGTGGCAATGACATCGATGCGCTTGTCAACGCCGTCGAGGCCGATGGCCTGGGCGCCCAGAATACGCCCAGCATCGTCAAAGAGCAGTTTGATGGTCAAGGGCAGAGCACCGGGGTAGTAAGCCGCATGAGAGTTGGGGTGCACAATCGCCGCATGGCAGGCGACACCGAGGCGCTGCAACGTGCGTTCGTTGTTGCCGGTAGCAGCCGCTGTAAGTGTGAAGACCTTCAGAATTGCTGTTCCCAGCGAGCCTTTGAACTGACTGGAAAGCCCGGCGATATTATTGGCTGCAATCCGGCCTTGCTTGTTCGCGGGACCGGCCAGCGGAATGGCGGCGGGCTGGCCGCTGACGAAGTCAATAACTTCAATTGCGTCGCCGACAGCGTAAATGTTGGCTTGTGAGGTTTCCAGGCGGTCATTCACAAGGATATGCCCGCGCCGGCCAAGCGCAATGCCACTGCCAGACAGAAAAGCCGTCTCTGGCGCGACGCCGATTGCCAGTATCACCAGGTCGGCGGCCAACACCTTACCGCTCTGCAGGGTGACGGACAGGCCATCTGCCTGTTCCTGGAAGCTGGCTACGCCGTCCCCGAGAAAAAGCTGTATGCCGTTTTCCTCTAGTTCGCGCTCAACCAATACAGCCATGTCGCTGTCAAAGGGGGGCAGGATGTGAGGGGCCGCCTCGGTAAGTGATACCTCCAGGCCGCGCTCTTTCAAATTCTCTGCTATTTCCACACCGATAAAGCCACCGCCCACAACGACAGCCCGGCGGCTATCCTCGCGATCGACGAAGGCCTTGATGCGGTCTGTGTCAGGGACATTGCGCAATGTGAATATCCTGCTGCTGTTGATGCCAGGCAGGCTGGGGCGGATCGGCTTGGCGCCCGGCGAGAGAATCAGATCGTCATAAGTCTCCTCGTATTGCCCGCGGTCCTTACTGTTAACCGTAATCGCCTTTGTATCTGGATGCACTGCTGTGACTTCGCTCTGCACGCGGACATCAATGGCGAAGCGGGCGCGCATGGCCTCTGGCGTTTGCACCAGCAGCTTGTCGCGTTCCTGAATCACTTCGCCAATGTAATAAGGCAGTCCGCAGTTGGCGAATGAGATATACTCGCCCCGCTCCAGCAGAATGATTTCCGCCTGCTCGTCCAGCCGGCGCAATCTTGCTGCCGCTGAAGCGCCACCCGCAACGCCGCCAACGATCACTACTTTTTTCCTTGTCATACGGGTCAGCCTTCTTTCCGGGTTGAAAACAGCATGCCGATTAACTTGACAACGCGCTGGTCACAGACCAGATAGTTGACTTCAAGACCGTTGCGCGTTCCCCTGATGATGCCGGCCATCCGCAATTTTTGCAGGTGCTGGGAAATAGTTGATTGCGGCGCTCCGAGGCAATCCTGCATATGGCCAACATTACAGCCACCCTTTTCAATCAGGCCACGGACGATGCATAGGCGCGCTGGATGGGCCAGGGCCTTGAGAACTTCTGCAAGTTCGGCATAGTGCTTCGCATTCATATCCATCCATAACACCTCTGGAGTGAGCATCCACCGGCAGGCCGGGAAAACTTCTGCTATTACAGTACATCTGTATATTACGATACAACGATGGTTCATGCAAGAAGAAATGTCAACCGTGAGGGTAAACATCCGCTGGCCTGCCCGGCAGATTCCGTACCAGTTTCCTTCATCTCCGCTGGTACAGAATTTGCCGGGCAGGCCACCGCCGAGTTGTCCAATTCTATCCGCCCGTCATTGAGATAGCGGGCTTGTGGCAAAATGGATACGAGGGGCCTCATGCTCAACAGGACTTCAGCCAGCATTTCTTTGCGCTCCGCAATCCTTGCTGTCGGGATCATCATCCTTTTTGCTGCCGCGCTCTCCGTTGCGATTCTTTTCCACGGGTCGGTCTGTGGCGACGACTCTCAATTCCATCTCATTTCCTGGCTCGACGCCCAGCACAGTTGGAAGCAGGGTATCCCTTATCCACATTGGACTCCGTCGCCAAACTACGGAGCCGGCGAGCCCCGTTTCGTCTATTACCCGCCACTTAGTTGGATGGCCGGGGCAGCGCTGAGCCTTATTCTCCCTTGGCGATTTGTTCCAGCCGCGCTCATCGCGCTGCTTCTCTCAGGGATCGGGATCGCCACCCTGACACTGGCTCGGTGCCTCCTCCCGCTCCCTGCCGCCGCGTTGGCCGGCTGCCTCGCGCTCAGTTCCACGTACAGCCTGTTCACCGCCTACGAACGTGCCGGGTTTGGCGAGCTTGCCGGCAGCATCTGGATACCCCTGCTCCTTCTCTTTGCGCTGCAGGACCGTAACCCGGCCGCACCCGTCTGGCGCCGCGCGCTGGATGGCTCCGCCGCTCCGCTGGCACTTACATTTGCCGCCTGCTGGCTGTCTGACCTTCCCGTCGGAATCATGGTCAGCTATCTTCTGGCCGGTACCGCATTTGCCTCCGCCGTTCTCGCTCGATCCCTTTTTCCCCTTATCCGCGCAGCCATTGGCATGGCACTCGGATTCGCGTTGACCGCTTTCTATTTGCTACCCGCACTCTTGCAGCAGCGCTGGATCAGTCCCGGTGAGGCCATAAATGGCCAGACGGACCCCGAACTCGTCATCCAGAACAACTGGCTCTTCTCACGCCCACCTCTTATGCAAAACGGGTCGCGCCTGTCGATCACGACCGTCATCTCACTCTCGATGATTCTGCTCGCTCTGCTCAGCGCCACATTGCTCTGGTGGAGCGCTCGCGGACCAAACCGCTCCTTCCTGCTCGACTCCACTCAAAAACGATTCTTCACAATCTTCGCTCTCATCTCAGGCATCACCCTGTACCTTCAGCTTCCGATCTCTTTGCCCATCTGGAATCTGCTTCCCAAACTGCGTTTTCTTCAGTTCCCATTCCGTTGGCTGGTCGTTCTCGATGCCCCAATGGCGGTTCTCTTTGCGGGCGCGGTCTGGCCCCGCAAGTCCCCTTCCTTCTCACGAAGAGCCTCCGCCCTTGCGGCCGGCATCGTACTGCTGGCTATTTCAACTGCTTATGCAAACATCTCGTTTTTTCCGGATTGCGGGCCGGGCGAATCACTCGATGAACTTCTGTCCACGTATCGCGCAGGTACTGGCTTCTGGGGAGCGGAGGAGTACGCACCTCCCGGCTCTGACAATTCCACCGTGCCGGTTTCGCTCCCGCCTGCCTGCTTCACACCGAACCCCACCGTCGATCTTTATGTCGCACATGCACCGAATGCGAACCCCGTCTGGCGACCCGGCCAGAACGCGTGCGAGCCGCTCGGCGACTTCACGCTGCAGCAGCCGGAACACCTCCGGATCGCCGCCATTGTGCCGCGTCCCGGTTTCGCCATCCTCCGCCTTCGCAGTTATCCTGCATGGCGCGTTACCGTCGACGGACAACCTGTAACAAGGTTCCCAACCCGCATTGACGGCTTGATCGCCGTGCCGGTACCCAAAGGGGCAGTCCAGATTGAAGCCCTCTGGCGGAACCCGCCTAGCATCGCCGCCGGCTGGCTGGTCAGCATGGCAGCCCTGATCCTCTGCGCTGCTCTGGTCGCAATGAACCGCAGATCCCCACATACGAGCGAGTAGTAGGTGAACAGCTTTATTGTGCGCGGCGGCTGTCGATCACGATGGAAACTTCCTTCTGCATCGAGGCGCTGGAAGAAGCCCTTTCCAAGAATGAAAAACCAGAAATCTGCAACACCGATCAGGGCAGCCAGTTTACCAGCGATGCCTTCGTCGGGCGACTAAAGGAAAACGGCATCAGCATCAGCATGGACGGTAAGGGCCGCTGGCGTGACAACGTCTTCGTGGAGCGCATCTGGAAGTCGATCAAATATGAAGAGGTCTATCTCCACGCATACGAGACGGTCCAAGAAGCCAGGACTTCCATCGGGAAATACCTGGAGTTCTACAACGCCACCCGGCCGCACTCCAGCCTGAATGGGTTCACGCCCGACCAGGTCTACTTCAACCGCTTGCCGGAATTCATGGCAGCCTGAACAAAAGCTTTGCTGGTCGAGTTCGTAGCCCAGTTGAAAGCCAAGAACAAGGATGCCGCTCGGCGGCGGCTTGCTTGGTGAGTTTTTCAAGGCATGGGGAAATCTATCGATCCGATGTTGAAAGAAAAGGCCGGGAGGGGCAGTCGTACCCACTCCCGGCGCTCATCGGTGTCGATGAGTCTCCAGTCGGCTATTCCTTGTCGGGTTGCTCTCCAGCAGTGCCCGTCTCCGCTTCACCGACCGGTGAAGAATGCGATAAAGTGGTCCTGTCGGTCAATCGATACGGGGACAATGGCAACATCGCCGACCCGGTCAACTTCAACCGCCTGCCAGAACCTCTGGCAGCCTAAACCGAAAAGCAGACCTTCCACTTAAAAACCGGCGAAAACTGTCCGAACGACCGGGACCACCTCAATGCGCTTAACGAGCCGTTACTTCGGGTTCCGGGCGAATTGTAGGCTACTCGGAGATTACTCTTCGGTAAATAGTAGATTTGAGCCGAAGAAATCGACGGCTAATGAGCAAAATGCAAATGAGATATTGCCCGTTACTGTTTGTATGCGTGGCACTCTTCCGCCCTTGCCAATGGCCGGTTTTTCGGTCATTTTTGAGGAAAGCGCTGAAGCAAGAGCTTTTCAAGACATGAGAGTCACGACCCAACATTTGAGCAGCGCGATTCTTGCATCCGCGATGGCCCTGTCGGCAGCCGGGCAAACTTCCCCGGCTACAACCAGAAACATCCATGATCAGTTGCAGGCACCTACTGCTTCCTCTGCAGCGCAGTTGGATTCCTCGGCTGCACAGGTGACCCATGCGGTTGAGCAACTGCCTCGCTTCACGGATTCAGAGGCCGCGCTCAATCTCGAAGTGCAACATTTCGCTTTGGGATGATGTTGCATGGGGAAGTACTACGAGCAGTTGAGTTTATCTGATCGGGTTTACATCCAGGCGCAGTTGGAGTTGGGTTTCAAG
>Ga0224558_1003832_pt1 | contig 12186 bp, 13 predicted proteins | sample 714S32024metaG_FD_180682 | JGI IMG/M metagenome (GOLD analysis project Ga0224558, IMG submission 180682) | Peat soil microbial communities from Stordalen Mire, Sweden - 717 S3 20-24 | ecosystem: Environmental > Terrestrial > Soil > Wetlands > Peat | place: Sweden: Norrbotten County, Stordalen... | reverse complement strand
GAGGAACCCGGTCGCGGATTCGGCTGGGGCGGCAGGAAAAATGGACCGGGATTCGAGCAGGTTTCCCTCAGGGGCTAAAGCCCGCGTTGATTTTGGGGCCTTTACGGCACGACTGAAGTCGTGCCCTGACACAGAACTGCCGGTGCGGAGCCAAGTGAAGTCATGCCCTGACACAGAACTGGCCGATACAGAACTGGCCGCGCTGGTTGATTCCACAGGGGTTATGAGTGGGCCGGAGCCGGTGGAATCGGGCCGGTTGGAGCTGCTGGCGGGGGTGGTGGAAGAGGCTATGGAGGCGGCGGGCTACCGGCCTCGCGCGATGCAGCCGGCCAACCGACGCGACTTGAGATTGTTGTTGCGGCGGCTGGCGCTTTCAGCGCACGACACGCGGCGGATTCTGGGCATCTTCCGGCGGATACTCTGGCGGCTGAGGCACGGGGCCGGCAATTGACGGTGAATGTGGCTGTGCGGGATGCGCTTGTATTCGACTGCAAGGCCTACTACTGTGGCCATCGCTATTCTTCCTGGCGGATGATCTCGTCGAGCTTGGGCTTGTGCTTGATGGCGCGGCCGGTGCGCGGCTCGGTGTCGATGACACGCGCGGGTTTCGGCTGACCTACACGTGCACGGGCGTTGGCTTTGACGGCCTTGGCGGCCGAAAATTTCCCTGGCTTGCGTTTCGTCATGGCAAGGCTAGTATGGAATAGAAGGCGACGGAGCGAAAGTACCTCCGGGGCCCGGCGGCGGATTTCGCCGGGATGGAGAGCTGGGAAACCATGGAAGAGCGGGAATTTTTCAACGAAACAACGGAGCAACGCACCCATACGCTGACCTGTCCCAAGTGCGGGCAGGAGGGCGAGTACAAGGTCACGTGGATTGTGCGGCGCAAACGGGCGCAACTGCCGCGCGGGGCCGACGAGCGGGACCGGGCCAAATTCGTCAAGGCGCAATCTTATATGGTAAGACACGACGAGAAGCTGGCCTGTGCTAATATTCGCTGCCGCAAGGCTTTCGAGATCAGTTCGCTGCAGTCGGTAGCGTTCATCGCCGACTGAGCCGGGCCCGAAGCGAACTGCCTTTCCACTCCTGCGACAAGAACGAAATTGTCGCAACCCTTCCCCAGTTCCGCACACCTTCGGAGGCAGGCGTGCATCGCCCGCGTTCTTTGAGGAGAAACCATGCACGCTCCTACACTTTTTGCCCGCCACCGGCCAGCCGCGCTGATTGGCTTTTTTGTCTTGCTTTGGATTGTGCCCGCCGGCCTCTCACAGGAACTCAGGCCCATCCAGTTGCCCAAGCCGCAGATGAGCGCAGGGATGCCCCTGATGCAGGCACTGGCCGAGCGCAAGACCACGCGCGCTTTTCAGGACAAGCCGCTTTCGGAGCAGACCCTCTCGAACCTTTTGTGGGCGGCCTTTGGAGTGAACCGCCCGCGCGAAGTCAAGCCGGGGTTAGGCCGCACGGCGCCCTCTGCGATGAACAAGCAGGAGATTGCGATCGATGTGGTTCTGGCCCAGGGCGTCTACGTTTATGACGCAGAGGCAAACCTTCTGCGTCCGGTTGTGGGCGGCGACCTGCGCACGAAGATGGGCGCGCCTCCAGCCGGACAGGCAGCCGTGACACTGGTCTACGTGACCGGCGCGAATCCGGACTATGCGCAGGTTGACGCGGGTTTCATCGGCCAGAATGTGTATTTGTTCGCGGCATCGGAGGGGTTGAATGCGTGGTTCTATGCCCTGCACGGGCAGCAGGACGCGACGGCTGTGGCGGCGGCGCTGAAATTGCCTGCCGGGAAACGTGCGCTTTATGCGCAGTCGGTCGGCTACCCGCCGAAGTAATGCGGCGGATTGAATCGGTTTCACACGGCCTCCAGCGAGAGCCGTGTGGAGTTGTTAATCAGGTTCTACCCCTGGCACGACCCGCGCAACCTGTGATTGAATCGAGGGTGTGAGCGGCCGTGCCGGGAGATCAGAAAGAAAATGGCGCGGCTCGACAGGGCGGTTCTTGCCCGAGAGAAAACTGGAGAGACGACAATGGCAAACTCCCTACTTCCCCCCGAAGAGCGGCATCTGACTCCCGACCAGGTGGAGGCACTGGATAAACGGCGCGACCTGGGCCACACCTTGCTGGTGATCGCTGGGCAGTTTGCGGTGATCGCCACCATCCTGCTGCTGTGGGTGGGCCAGGACCTGGCCTATTCGCCGGGCTGGGCGCATCCCATGGCTTATTACTTCGCCATTGCGCTGGTGATTATTGCCGTCTGTGGGGTGGTTGGCTTTCTGCTGCGACGGGGTACACCAAGAATCGACTGAGTGCGGGAGCTATGGAACCTCTGAAGAGGTCTTGACCCACGCCGAAGATTCCCTCAGGGGCTAAAGCCCGCATTGAATTTGCGGCATTTACGGCACGACTGAAGTCGTACCCTTTCAAAACATCGACACGGAGTACCCTTGGAGTTACCGATGGCCGCTGTTTCCCCAAATTTCGCTCACGTTGATCACACGCCGGACAAAAAGCATCCGGTGGAAACCACGGTAATCCCTGTGACGCGGCTGACCGATGGCCTGGGGCGAGTCATTCACGATCTGCGCGTCTCGATCACGGACCGCTGCAATTACAAATGCGTTTACTGCCGTACGGGAGAGCACGGCGCGCAGTTTCCGGAGCTGGGCATCGACGAGTACCTGCGGCTGATCGGAATTTTTGTATCGTTGGGTATTACCAAAGTACGGTTGACGGGCGGCGAACCGCTGCTACGGCGCGGGATTGTAGAGCTGGTTCAGGAGCTCGGGCGCCTGCTAACTCCAGCCGGCGAGCCGCTGGACTTGGCTATGACGACCAACGGCCACTTGCTGGACGGGCTGGCCGCGCCGCTCAGGGCTGCCGGATTGCGACGCGTCACGGTGAGCATGGACGCGGTGGACGCGGCGACTTTCGAGCGGATCACGCGGGTTCCGGGCAGCTTTTCGGCTGTGCTTGCGGGGATTCGCGCGGCGCGGGCCGCGGGGCTAGAGCCGCTCAAGATCAATTGCGTTCTGCTGCGCGGCTTCAACGACGATCAGATGGAAGGCTTTGCGCACTTCGCGCGGCGAGAAGGCGTGGTGGTTCGGTTCATCGAGTTCATGCCTCTGGAGGAAGGCCGGCTGTGGACGCCGGAAATCGTCGTGCCTCTCAAGGAGATTGTTGAGCGCATTGGGCGGGTGCTGCCGCTGGTGGAGCTGGAGCCACGCGAGGCGAGTGAGACGGCGCGGCGCTACGGCTTTGAGGACGGCGTCGGCGAGATCGGCATTATCGCGCCGGTGACCCAGGCATTCTGCGGGGCGTGCAGCCGGGTGCGGTTGACCTCCGACGGCAAGATTCGCACCTGCCTGTTTTCCCAGGTGGAGCACGACCTGTATGGACGCCTGCGCGCGGGGGCGAGCGATGCGGAACTGGCAGGCTACATTATTCGTACAGTACAGGGCAAGGAGCCGCGTCATCATATCGGCGAGCCGGGATTCCTCAAACCCTCCCGTTCAATGGTGCATATTGGCGGTTGACGGAAGCCACCCGGACGGCACACAATCTTAACTACCTTCCCCTACAATGCAAGCCAGACGCGCGCCTGTTTCCGGCTCAGCATTTGGAACCATGGTGTGACAAAATTGCGAATAGACTCATAGCGCGGACTTGCTGAATTTTTGAACTCCGAAATGAGCACCGGATGAGTAAAAAGACGGAAAGCCGCATCCCGCTCGACGACCTTCTCGTCTTCCACCAGATAACGCGCTCGCTGACCTCGAGCTTCGACCTGGATACGATTCTGCGCACCATCATCGAGCACATGGAGCGCTTCATCGAAGCGGAGTTGTGGACGCTGCTGATGCTGGATGAATCCGGCGAGGAGCTCTACTATGCGATAGCCGCGGGCAGTCAGGAAGTGCCGCTGCAAGGCCTGCGCATGAAGGTGGGCGAGGGCGTGGCCGGTTGGGTGGTGGAGCACGGCGAGACGCTGCTGGTTCCCGAAGCCGGGGACGATCCGCGGGTGGCGCAGGAGCACGGCGCACAGCCGAGCAAGGTGCGCTCGGTGATCGCCCTGCCGTTGCGCGGGCGCAAGGGAACGCACGGCGCTATCGAGATATTCAATCCGCGGGCCGACCAGCTCACCGACTACACTATCGCTTTTCTGCATATTCTGGCCGACCACGCGGCTATCGCAATCGAAAATGCGCGCGATGTGGCGCGCATTCAGCAATTGACCATCACGGACGACTGCACCACGCTCTACAACGCGCGCTATCTATACGAGGTGCTGAGCCGGGAGCTGGAGCGGTGCATGCAGGCTGGGTTACCGGTGAGCATGGCGTTTCTGGACCTAGACCACTTCAAGATGGTGAATGACGCACACGGCCATCTGGTGGGCAGTGAGTTGCTGGGGCGCGTGGGGCTGCGACTGCTGGAGCTGACCCGCAAGCAGGATTGGTGCTTCCGCTACGGCGGCGATGAGTTCGTGGTTCTGATGCCGGAGACCGGCGAGGATGAAGCAATGGCGCTAAGCACCAAGCTGCTGCGCGGGCTGATGGACACCGAATTCCTCATGAAGGACAAGCTGAAACTGTGGGTGAGCGCGAGCGTGGGCGTGGCGACCGCGCCCGTCGACGACACGACCGTTCACGGCGTGATCGGGGTTGCCGATATGCGCATGTACGCGGTGAAAGCGCGCGGGCGGGGGGGGGTGCGGGGTGCGTAGGGAGCTGATGAGCTTCTCAGTGGTAAGAGAACAAGAATTCCGAGCTACGGCTGAAGTCTCGGTAAAACAGCCGGTATCCGCCCAAGTCATAGCCATCCACCGCGAAAAGAACCTCTGATTTGCCATCGCCGTCGTAATCCCCGGCATCTACCAACCACATGTTCGATCCGAGAAATCGAATCTTACCCGATGGCGCTGTGGCATACCATTGGCCATCAAACGGACCGTCATCGTCTGTTGGGCCGTCACAGGCATATCCTGTCAGAGCAAGTTCTATCAGAGACCAGCCATTACTTGAGGAATAGGCCGACTGAATCTTGATATCCCCATCTAGATAGTTCCACGCTTTTAGCTTATTCTCGTCTGGATTCTTGCAATTCGATGCTATAGGAAACTTGCTGCGGAACAGAAGCCGCGCAGTATCAATTTGCTGCTGCGAAAGCTGCGCGTGCTTCCATTCGTCCGGGTCTTTGAAGTTGGGGGACGACACAGCGACAAGCGGACGGTAAACAGGGTCACCAGTGAAGCCACCGTATTCTCTTGCTCTCTTGCCTACGGTTGGAATCGCCCCGAAATAAGTAATCTCCTCAATCCCAACTTGGCTGTAAAAGCGAAAATCGGCGGGGGTGCGAGCTTTCACCCGGCCCAGGTCTCTTCCATCAAAGGCAATCGTCCAATTCACTTCTTGAGGGTACGATTTTGGGAACGACTTCAGGCATTGCGGGTTAGAACAGTCATTCGGAAAAGGACGCCACTCGTTGCCATACCTCTGAAATACAGCACGAACAACCCGAAAGTATGGATCACCGCTATATATGCCCGCGTGATCCTCTAAGACTCCAAGAATCACATTGGGCTGTGGTTTACTCGAAACGCTCTGCTGCTGAGCGGCAGCATGAAGAGTCAACGTAACAAGGAGAGACAACAAGAAGGATCGAATCGATACCTTTAGGTTTCGCCTCATTTATCCGCCTCGGATGAAGCCTATCACAGGCGAAACGTCTATTCTTCCCCTTTCCCACTCTTCTCGGTGATCTGCTCTGTGGCTAACCGATCCAACTGGTTGCGCCAGTCGAGGGATTCGACGAAGGTCTTTGACTCGCGCCAGCCGGGTTCCACGATGACGTGCAGCTCGAGATAAACGCGGGTGCCGATGAGGGACTCTATCTGCCGGCGGGCCGCAGTGCCGATTTCCTTAAGTTTGGAACCGCCTTTGCCGATCAGGATCGCCTTCTGGCCGTCGCGCTCGCAATAAATCGCCGCGGCGATGCGGGTGAGCGGCAGGCGGGCCGGAGCCTGGCCTTTTTTGCGCGGAGGGGCCGGCGGCTCGGCCTCTTCGTAGCGCTCGATGACTACGGCGGAAGCGTAGGGAACCTCTTCGCCGGTCGCGACCAGAATGCTCTCGCGGATCAACTCGGCGACCATGAATCGCTGTGGCTGGTCGGTGTATTGATCCTTGGGGTAGTAGCGCTCGCCGGTGGGCAGAGCCTCGACGATCTTGCGGACGAGAATATCCATGCCGTCGCGCTTGCGCGCGCTGATGGGGATGACTTGTGCAAAGCCGAAGTGGCGGGTGAGCGTGTCGATCAGCGGCAGGAGCTGGTCTTTGGCGACGAGATCGATCTTGGTGAGCACGAGGAAGACGGGGCAGTCGAGCTTGCGGATAAGGCCAAAGAGAAATTCATCTTCGCTGGCCCAGTTGGTGCGCTTGTGCCTGGGGGCGGAGGGTTCTGAATTCCCAAGTCCCAGAATCGGGACCTGGGGCACCGGCGGGGTCGTGGAATTCCAGGTCCCAGAATCGGGACCTGGGGCACCCAGATCTGTTACGGGCTCGGCGGCGGCTTCCAGTTGAACGCGGCGGGTGGCGTCCATGAGGACGAGGACCAAGTCGCGGGTTTCGAGAGCCTCATAGACCTCCTGCAACATGCGGCGGTCAAGGTGGGAGCCGGGCTTGTGGACGCCGGGAGTATCGACGAAGACGATTTGCGCCGCGGGATGCACGCCTTTGCACGCCGGAACCTCGACCACTCCCGCGATGCGGTTGCGGGTGGTTTGCGGCTTGGCGGAGACGATGGCGACCTTTTCGCCGGTGAGGGCGTTGAGGAGCGTGCTTTTGCCGGCGTTGGGCCGGCCGAGAATGGCGACAAATCCTGATTTCAAAGGGGGAAATGCTCCTGACTGAGTTTACGACGTTTGGGATGGCCGGGCGGGGTTTGTGGTTTCCCACCCTTTCGCAAAGTGCGCGAAAGGATGGGGCACCCGCGGTTTGTGCGGCGGTTAAGAAGCCGGTGTTGGTCCGGATTCTTCCGCCGGTGGAAAGACTCGGAGGCGTTCGACGCGGCGGCCGGTGGAGGAGACGATCTCGATCTTCATGCCGGCTGATTCGAGGAGGACTAACTCGCCGGGCAGCGGGATACGGCCTTCGATTTCGCTGACCAAGCCGCCGAGCGTGGTGGCTTCGTAGGCCTCGTCGAGATCGGCCAGTCCGGGTTGCTCGCCGAAGAGGTCGGGCAACTGGTCGACGGGAAAGCTGCCGGGAACCAGCCAGACGCCGCCGGGCTCGCGCTGCGGGTCTTCAATGGGTGCGTCCACCTCGTGCTCGTCGCGGATGTTGCCCACGATCTGTTCGAGCAGGTCTTCGATGGTGACCAGGCCTGCGACGGCGCCGTACTCGTCGATGACGATGCGCATGTGCTGCTTTTCGCGCTGCATCTCGCGCAGCAGCTCGTAGCCGCGCTTGGTTTCAGGGACGAAGACCGCCGGGCGCTTGATAGAGGCAACAGTGCGCGTGTGGGCCTCCTCGTCGGAGATTTGCAAAAGGTCGTGGGCGAAGGCGATGCCGGTGACGTTGTCGAGGGAACTGGAATAAACGGGGACGCGGGAGAAGTTGTTCACCCGCAGCAGATACAGAAACTGCTCGAGGGTAGTCTCCTCTTGCACGGCAAAGACATCGGGGCGCGGGGTCATCACATCGCGCACGAGCTTGTCGCCAAACTCGACGGCGGAGCGGACCAGGTCGCGGTCGCTCTCTTCGAGAATGCCCTCATCTTCACCGGCTTCAAGCAACGCCTCGACATCGGCTTCGGTCTCTTCTTCGGGGCTGGCCTGCTGCTCGGCCAGTGAGGCTACGGAGAAGAAGAAGCGGACAAAGACGGTGATGGGCGTCATGAGCCACAAAAGAAAACGAATGGGCCAGATGAGCCTTCTTGCCCAGCGGCCTTGCGTGCGGTTGAAGAGCAGCGTGGGGAAAAGCTGGTTGCAGAAGACCACGACGAGCACCAGTGCGAGAATGGCCTGGGCAATCTCGGCTGGGGTGGGACGAGCCAGGTTTGGAGCGCGATCGAAGAGGAACGCGCCGAAGCCCAGCGCGATGATGCCCAAGGTGAATTGCTGCAGGACCGCCGCGCATATCGCTGCGTGCTCGCGGCTGAGGCCCAGTTGCGGCTCGACCAGTTCCTCCCAGGCGTCGAGGTTTTCTTCGATCTCGCGGGTGAGAATCTTTCCGAACTCGGCGTAGACGCGGCTGATGTACGAGGCCAGCGTCTCGATGGCGGCGAGGACGACGATGAGGAGGATGAAGAGCGGGGTCATCTCTTCGGACTCCGTTTGCGAATTGGGGTTTGTAGTTTCCGAGATCCCTGTGAAGGTCTAGAAGAACATCCCTCAGGGGCTAAAGCCCGGTCCTTCTTTTGGCTCTTTGCGGCACGGCTAAAGCCGTGCCCTTTCAAAACTGTGGCCTTCGATGGAGCTTTTGCGGGTCTGAGGGCTGATGGCTTTTGTGCTTCAGCGCGCTCGATGAGGCCTTGCGGCAAGTTGAGTTTGGCGCGGAGCAGGCGTTCGCGGCGGGCCATCTGGCCTTCGTCGGCTTCGTGGTCGTGACCGGCGAGATGGAGCAGACCGTGAAGAATGAGAACTTTGATTTCGGTCGCGAGTGAATGGCCTTCCTCGATGGCCTGGCGGAGCGCGGTGGGAACACTGATGGCCAGGTCGCCGGCGATTTCTTGTGCGCCAATGCCTTCGGCAGGAAACGAGAGCACGTCGGTGGCTCTGTTTTTGTTGCGGAACTGGCGATTGAGTTTGCGGATGGCCGCGTCGGTGGTGAGCAAGACGGTGACTTCACCTTTGAGGCGAACTGCGGTTTGCGCTTCGGCGAGAAAACGGGTGAGTGTCCGAGCGGAGGGCAGGCTTAACTTTCGGTTTGAGGTTGAAAGGCCGGACGCAGCCGTTTGCTTCGCTGAAGTTGATGCCAGCGCGGGGTCGGGGTCCAAATCTGGGTCGAGGAGGATCATCGTACTCGGAAGCGCGGTGAATGCGGAACCGGTTAATTCTCATTCTACGCGGGTTCGTCATATCCCACCCTAGAATTGAAGTTTCAACAGGTTGTCCGTTGGTCTTGATATGACGGCAAAGCTGGACCATCGGGCACCCCCACCCCTATTTTGTATGCAAATTCCTTATTTTCTTGAGTTTACAGACAGGGTTGCTCCGTAAAATCGTGAAAACAAAGAAGTTCTTTGCAAAATCGTCCAGTATAAGGAGTTACGTGACGTTTCGGCCTGTACCAGCAGCTTCCGGCTGAAAGGCGGCGCGAAGAGGACGTGCCGGGACAATGATTTAAGGATGACTTCTGAGGATCATTGTGCGACGAAGTGGGGAAATAATCTGCAAGGAAGGGGTCAACTGTTCGCCTCACACATGGCTGATGGCGGCTTTGGCGGCGAAGCAGAGATCGTCGAAGATACGTGCCTCGAAGACGCTTCTGGCTCCGGCCGCGGCGGTTATCTCATCCAGCTTGTGCGAAACGCTACGATAGGTTCGCATCATCTCTGGAACAGAGGGGCGCGCCGCATGGCTTCGGACAAACGCGTTGCAGATTTCGCGCATGACGCCTTCCACCGTGCCGCCATGGATGTTCGGGTCGCTGCCGTCCAAATCGCTCAAAGACTTCTGCACTCTTCGCGCCCGGGCTTCAAAGACAAACCAACTGTGCTGGCCAGGATTGAGCTTGGCCCAACTCACAGTGAGGCCCAACTCAAACGGCATATTGAAGCGGGGTGTGCGGGGCGGATATCGATCCAACTGAACCCTGGAGAGATCGTGAATCGAATACCGGCAGCTCTGGATCAGCGCCAGTATCCGATCCAATCTGCGCTCGCCTCCGGGGATTCCAAGCGTGGCGCGCGGCTCAAGGCCAAGCTGAGTCAAACCAATAATGTATGCAAGATAAAGGCGGCGAAAGCTTTCGTCGTAGGGAATATTCACGAATACAGCATCTGTGCTAACGGGTGGAGGCACGCTTGCTCTTCTTGCTTTCGAAAAGTGAACCCGACACATTCCGGCGACGCTCGAGCATTTGACCGTTCCTGCTGCCTCTGACAATTTCTATAAGGCGCTGCTGGCGCGCCTTGCTCATATTCAGCCTCTTGCCAACCTCTTCGAGGGTGGGAATCGGAGTCGTGATGGTTACGGAACGGCCCATGCAAATATCTTAGACCAAATCGACCGCTGAATCCTCGGTCAATTCCGATTAATTCCGCAAGTAAGACCTTTACTGACCACTGTTCACTGCGGCTTGGACGGATGCAAAGGCTGCGCCGGTGTCCGGGATTCGCGTGGCTGGGAGCCGACCTCGATGGCTTCGCCGAGGGCCAGCGGGAGCTCCTGCTGTTGCGGCTTGACCGACTCGTAGGCGCGGACGATGCGCTGCACTAAAGCATGGCGCACCACGTCGCAATCCTCGAAATGGCAGAAGTGGATGCCCTCGACGCCGTCGAGAATGTTGATGGCGTCAAGCAGGCCGGACTTGCGCGGGTTAGGCAGGTCGATCTGTGTGATGTCGCCGGTGATGACCGCCTTGGAGTTCGAGCCCATGCGAGTGAGGAACATCTTCATCTGCTCGATGGTGGTGTTCTGCGCCTCGTCCATGATGATGAAGGCGTCGTTGAGGGTGCGGCCGCGCATGAAGGCCAGCGGAGCGACCTCGATGACGTTTTTCTCGAACATTTTGTCGACCTTCTCCGGATCGAGCAGGTCGTAGAGGGCGTCGTAGAGCGGGCGCAGATAGGGGTCCACCTTTTCCTGGAGGGTGCCGGGCAGGAAGCCGAGGCGCTCGCCAGCCTCGACCGCGGGACGGACGAGCACGATGCGGCTGACTTTTTTAGCGTTCATGGCGGAGACGGCCATGGCGACGGCGAGATAAGTTTTGCCGGTTCCGGCGGGTCCGACGCCGAAGACCATATCGTATTGCTCGATGGCTTCTACATATTTCCTTTGATTGATGGAGCGCGGCTGGACGGTGCGCTTGACACCGGCCGAGCGCTGCTTGCCCGAGTCGGCCAGCGAACGCAGAGTGGTGGCAGGGTCGGCGACCACTAGGCGCAACATCCCGTTCAGTTCGCCGTTGTGGGGGTTGACGCCCTGGCGGCGCATGGCCTCGAAGTCCGCGAAGATGCCACGGACGCGGGTCACGCATGTTTCCGGTCCCTCGATATGGACGGCATCGGAGCGAAGATCGATGCGCACGCCGAGCGAGTCTTCCATGAGCCTGAGGTTTTCATCGCGAGTCCCGAACAGGGGCTCCAGATTGGGCGTAATCTCCAGAGCGATCTTCAATGGTTTCGATGGCCTCCAGTGCGGCGTGGTGAGGTTGAAGTGAACCTGGCTAAGGCGATAGCCAGGACGCAGGGCCAACCGACAGCGCGACCGATGAGCCGCGGGCAAGCGGTTGAATGAGAGGGAAACCGGCGGATGCGGCGCAGGACCGAGCCGAAGCTCTGGCCTGAGGTGCTGTGCCGCGGGTTGGAGAAGGCTACCAAATCTGGAGTCAGTCTTCGGTATCTGGGCTTGAGAGTAGCGCCAACGGAGCCGGGAGTCAATGCGCGGCGCAAGGATTTTTAGTGAAAAGTGTGCCTTGGGGGTTACCTTCTGCCGGCTAACCCGTTCATGGGCGCTTTTGCCGCCAAAAACGCGCTCTCGCGCCGCGCGGTGGTTCATCCTGCTCAGACGCGCATTGGGAACGCATTTAACACTTATTTGCGAGTGGAGGATAAAAGGCCAGAGAAAGTATCCACCACCCTGGCGCTATGAACTTCGAGCAGGTCAGGCGCCAATCGGGCCGTTCGCAGTTCGAAGAATGGACACGCCGAGATGCCGTCATTGATCCATCTCATCTACGCAAGTTCAGCAACGCAGGAGTTCGGTACAGAGCAGCTTACAGATCTGCTACGGCAGTCCCGCGAGGCGAATGAACGCGTCGGCTTGACCGGCATGCTTCTTTATTCCGATGGCAATTTTTTCCAGGTGCTGGAAGGCGAACCTGAGGAAGTGGACGAGCTCTACGAGAAGCTTCACCAGGACAAGCGCCACACACAGTTGACGTTGATTATCAGGGAACCAATCGTCAGCCGATCATTTGGAGACTGGAGCATGGGTTTTTCCAACATCTCTCTGAATGAACT
>Ga0224558_1003829_pt1 | contig 12194 bp, 7 predicted proteins | sample 714S32024metaG_FD_180682 | JGI IMG/M metagenome (GOLD analysis project Ga0224558, IMG submission 180682) | Peat soil microbial communities from Stordalen Mire, Sweden - 717 S3 20-24 | ecosystem: Environmental > Terrestrial > Soil > Wetlands > Peat | place: Sweden: Norrbotten County, Stordalen... | reverse complement strand
CCCTTGAGCAGTTCCAGGCCCTCCTTGTGAACCCAAGGCAGATCGGGACTCACAGCGCCCTCGGCCATGGCACGGTTGAGCGCTTCTTCCGCGGTCATGAAGGTGTGCGAAGCGCGGTTGTGGCAATCGATGCAATCCATCACCCGCCGTTCGCCGCGCGGCACGCCCTGACCGGCGACGCTGGTGGCGAAGACAGTCTCCGAGCCATCCTGATTCCGCTTCTGCACCCAGGGAATGGCGGTGCGGGTCGGGTCGGTGGCGATGTATTCGATGTGTCCCAGATGAACGCCGTGAATCCCTGTCAGATGAGAGAGCGAATCGCGCCCACCCAGATGCAGCACCAGCACCGTCTGCGTCTCGGTGTTCTTCTCGTCATCGGCAAACTTCGACTTCACCAGCAACTTTTCGCCGATGAACCGCGCCGGAGTGTGGCAGCCCTCGCAGGTATATCGCGCCGGGCGCAAGCTCAGGACCGGCGACGCAATCGGCGTGGGATAGTCGGAAATCCACTTCGGAGCAAGGGACGCCAAAGGATGAAGGCTCACCTCAATCAGTTGCTTGGTGCCGTTCACCTTGGCGGAAAAGTATGCGGCCGCGCCCGAGCCGATGTGGCAGTCCGCGCAAGCCACATGGGAGTGCGCCGAGATTTTGTAAGCCGTGTACTCCGGCTGCATCACGTGGCAGGACTGGCCGCAGAACTGAGGCGAATCCATGTAAGCCGAGCCGCGATAGCTGGCGATGACCACCACCAGCAGGTTGACGATGGTGGCCACCAGAACAATGTCCAGGCCATGGCGAAAGCGCCTGTCGTTGAGATCGATCTTGGGAAATTCTGCCGGAACCTGCCCAACCTTGCGCAGTTTTCTGCGGCGCATCCACACGCCCAACGGAATCAGCAGCAGTCCGGCGACAAAAACAACAGGCAAAAGCAGAAAGAAGATGATGCCGAGATAGGGATTCTCATTGGCCCGGCCGAGCAACTCCACCAGCCAGTAACCGATCATGGTCACGCCGGCGGCGGTGGTGATCGCCCCGCCGGCAAGACTGATGGGATTGTTGCCAAAAAACAGCGCCGGGCGCACCCAGCCTTCACGGAATCGTTCGAAGATTGGCACCGTACTCTCCCCACAATTCTCAAGACTACGCCCGGCAGACAAGTCGAAACGGCCCGTCGCTTCACAAGGCCAAGACTGACAGGTCAAGGCCTTATCGAAGCTCTGAACGAGTCCACCTGCGAAACCAGCTTTCCCTCGGGGGCTAAACAGGCTGCGGAAAAAGGCTGATTTTAGGGAATTTCGATGAAGGACATCCCTCCGGGGCTGAAGCCCGTATTGATTCCAAACGGTTTGCGGCACGACTAAAGTCGTGCCCTGACACAAAACCTAGCCACATTGGAGTTTTTCCGCAGCCTGTAAAGCCCACGGTGATTTTGCTGGTTTTATGTACGGGCTAAAGCCCGTACCCTTCACCTACTCAGCAATCGGCAAGTAAAACAACATTTCAACATTGCGAAACCCTATAAACACCTTGGTTCTTCGCTTTACGTGTCGCCTTACTTACCGACCAGTGAGTAAAGTCGTGCCCTTTCAAAACATCGGCTTATGCAGAGGTTCCTTGGAGCGAAAACGACCTTATTTTTCGAGTCCCTTGTAGAAGGCCACCGCAGCCTTGATCTGCGCATCCGTGAGTCCATTGGCCGGCTTCATCTTGCCCTTGCCGTTTTTGACGGCGGCAAACATCTGCTCCGCCGTCAGCTTCTTGATGGCCGGATCGGAGATGGGCTTCACGCCCATTGCCTTCGCCATCCCCGCGCTGGGCGTACCGGCAGCTCCATGACAGCTTTGGCATTTGGCTTTGTAGGTTGCTTCGCCCGCGGACTGAGCCAGGCACAAAGCGCTGGTCAGGGAAACGACCACGGCAAGAGCGGCAATTGCCGCGTGAGACTGAATCGCTTTTGTCATTGCAAAACTCCTTTTCATGCTTCAGGAACTGCGCCCTTTGCGCCTTGCTGAAGGAACGATGAAATCAGTACTCGTAGTGAACGCCAAGCGTGTAGATGTTGCCATGGAAGTTGCGCGGGGCCGTCGGTCCAACCGCTGAGCTTTCCCCATAGCCATAGTAGTTATAGTCGTATTTGAAGGCCCACGCCGGCGTGAATTTCCAAGTCAGATTGGCATAGGGTGTCTGGTATTTGGACTGAAGCGCACCGGGGACCTCCGCCGGATTCAGAAGCTCCGTCTTGCCCTCGACCGCGCTCACGCGATAGCCGAAAGACGAGCGGAACTGCTTAACCGGAGAGACGACGAAAGCCGCCGACCCGAACTGCGTTGGCGCATCAAAGTAGCTGGTGCCGTAGAAGGCGGTCGTGCTGGTTGCGCTGTTGACGGCATTGCCGCAGGTCACGCCCACGGGCATCGGCGTCGAGCCGGAGGGAGCAGCGGCAACGGTATCAACAAAGCAGTTGACCGAGCGCGAAAAAGCATCGACATACCCGTAATTCACATCCAGGCCCCAGCGCTCGTTCGGCGCCAGAGAGACGCCCGCCGCAAAACTACGGTTGTGGGCGAGGAAGTTGACATTGGCGGCGTTGTCGCGCTTCTCCTGGTCGTTGAAGGCTCCGCTGATGGTCGCCCAACTCTTCGGCCGGTAGGTCGAGCGAAGCTGGTAGTGCTGCGATTGCCGCGGACTGATCTGCGTGAATGCGCCGTCGGCCCATGTTGTCTCCACCGTGGCGTTGACTCTCCATTCCCGCATGGGACGCAGGGCCACGCCCAGCAATCCGCTTTGCTCGTGAATCTCCTGGCTGTAATTCGCGCCGGTTGGCAGGTCTTCGGTCGGGACCGACTCGATATAGCCGATGTGGCGCGCGCGGGTGCGGTATCCGAGCGAAAGCTGGACCCAGTCCGCCGCATCCCAGGCCGCCATCACCGTGTTGGTTTGCGTCCGCTGCCCCAGAAAGTTACTCGCATTGGTAAGCAGCGGCGTACTCGTCACGGTAGGCGTTGAGGTCATGGAGGCGGTTCCATACTGATCGACTTCTGAAAGATAGCCCGTCCCCGACTGGTGAAAGTTCTGGAAGTCGTACTGATCGGAGAGACTGAACGCGCTGGAAACCTGCCACACAAGGCCGAAGTCCGCCGAAGCATTGACGTGCTTGCCGCTGGCATAGCCGGTGATCGTGTTGATCCGGGCGTCGTAGCCCTTTGGAGGAGTGAAGCCGGAGTTTGGGTTTCTCGTCTCCAAGCCGTTGAAGGTTTCGGAATACACCGGCAGGTTCATCTTTGCCCCGGTGTAGAGAACCCGCCCGGTCATCTGAATATTCCTGAGCGTCGAACTCTGGAAGCGGAACTCCTCGGTGGGGAAGAGAGTCCGCGTCGGCTGGGAGCGGTTGTACTGGAGCGTGCCGGAACAGGTTCCGGTGGTTGTCGGCGGAGTGGTCAAGCCGCTGGAAACGCAGCTTGACGCGGGAATGCTGTCGAAGCCGAGACTGACCGGAGTACCGTTGGCAAGCTGATAATTGAATCCCGCGATCTGCCAACTGGTGTTGACCTTGCCGTGCGTCACGTGCTCTTCAAGGGTGAGGGTGGTGCGCTCAAGCGGCTTCCAGTCCACAGCGCCAAGCCAGGAATCGGTCGAGTTGCGCCAGTTCTGAAGCAGCAGCGCATCGCCAGCCAGGTGGAGAGAGCTATAACTCGGCCCCTGGCTGATGTTCTGCGCATAGCCGGCCCGAAAGCTGACCTTGGCAAGCGGCAACAGCGTCAGATTCACATCCGTCATGCGCCGCACGGTGTTGAACAGATGCGGCGCATGCATCACCTGCGAATAGGTGTAGGGATTCTTGCTGGCATCCGTAGCATTTACGCCTCCGGCAATCAGCGGATTACCCAGCAGGTCATAGTCGAAGTATTGGCGATCGCGCCGGAAGAGCCCCTGAAAGTCGTAAAGCTTCCCTTTGGATGCGCGCAGGGTGGTGACGTTGTAAGGATCGCCGCCGTAGCCGGAGCTGGCTTCAAACAGCGAGTCGAAGAGCGTGCGCTTCGATCCGCTCACCGGATGCAATTCCAGGGTGTGATTCAGAAAGCGTGGGCCTGACTGGAGATTCACCAGCGTATCGAACATGGAACCGCTGCCCGAGGTGTTGGCGATACGGCCGCCCAAGTCGAAGGACTGATGAACGTTGTAACCGTCCATCACGGTTCCCTTGTTCTTCGCCGTGCCCCTGGACGGGTTGGCGCTCTGCGACCTGGCGCTGGAAATCGTCAAGAGCGCAGCTAGAGCGAAGCCTCCGGCACGAAGAACGGAAGCGCGAGAAAGGAAGCCAACGAATGCCTTTTGAGAGCGCACGTTTTCCATCTCAAGCACATCTTTCCGTTATGTGAAGAGCCCATTTACCCGTTCCCTGAAAACTTCATCCTTCCGTTACTTGAAGAAGTTGTATTCCGCGTTGGAGCCGTGGATTTGCGTGTGGCAATTGGTGCAGGCCACCTCGGTCGAAACCTGGCTGTGAGCCGGTCCGGTTGGGGAGGTGGCGTGCGGAAACGCGCTGGCATTGGTCGTCGAGTGGCACTGCAGGCAGAGCGTGTTCACGTTGCTCACGTTCAGCAGGCGCGCATTCTGCGAGCCGTGCGGCGTGTGGCAGCTTGTGCAGCCCTCCACCTTCACCACCGGATGCTCATAGACGAACGGACCCGCCTTTTCCGTGTGGCATTTCGTGCAGATTGCATTCTGGCTGGCCGTCGTGCGCAACATCTTTCCCTGCATCGTTCCATGCGGATCGTGGCAATCCGAGCACTTGACCAGTCCCTCGTTCACCTTGTGGTGGAAGGGCATGGAGAACTGCGGCTGGAGGTCGGTGTGGCACTGGAAGCACAGCGCGGGCTGGGCAGTTTTCAGCAGATGCTCCGAGCTGGCAGCGGCGTGGACGCTGTGACAACTGACGCAACTGACGCCAGCCTTGGCATGAGGCGAACGGTCAAAGTTGGCGTGCTTGCCGGAGTGGCAGCCCAGGCACTTGGCGTCCACATCCTTGGCCGTAGCGCTGGCGGGGCTGAATATCTTGCTCTTGTCGCCGCCCCCATCCACATGCGCCTTGCCCGCGCCGTGGCAAGCCTCGCAGGTGAGGCCGGAATGCATTTTGGCCAGCTTGCTGTGAGGATTGGAAGCGAAGTTCTTGGCCTCCGCTTCGTGGCAGGTCGCACAGGTTTCAGCGCCCACAAAATCGCCGGGCACGACCGCATGCCCACTCTGCGCCGACAGATGCGGGACACACAACAGGCCCACGCCTGCGAGCAATATCCAACAAGCCCACAGGCCCCTGCCCAAATCCGCACCGATCCGTCCCAGCCTGACAAGCCCATCTCTATGCATTGAATACCGCCTCGGGTGACTTCATGGCTTCTTCCGCAAACCATCATACCCGCATCCGCGACCACACAAAAGCCATATTTCACGACTTCAAAAAACTCCACTCATTGAGGAGGACACTTCGGCACCCTGAATCGACTGCTTTTTCCTTGGAACCGGAAATATCGGAATAGAGAAGCCGCTTCTCTTGGTAGAGTGAACATAATTTTGGCATTTATGGATGTGCAAAACTGAACACCCTTGCCTCCTTTAGCTTTGCAATGTGAGCCCCATCACATCCACAGCAGTGGAGGCTCCGGCAAACTCACTGTAGGAAAAAAGTCCTTTTCCCGCGAAACCAGCGCGCTTTTCATCTCCTTGCGCCGGTCCGGCCTTTGCGGCAGCGTGCAGGGCCAGTCAAAGACCAAGATCTGAACCGGCGGCGGACGGCGCACATCCATGGCGCATACAGAAAATCCGGCAGCAACGCAAACACGGCAGAAGCACATCGCCCGGCAGATCCCCGTGGGATGCGCGGCCTGCGCCAATCGCCGTCCAAGCTGGTTCTGCTCACTCGGCGGCGCCGTGCTGGCCGATCTGGAGCTGGCCAGCAGCACCCTCTCGCTACCCGCGCAGGCTTCGCTCTTTGGCCAAGGCGAGGAGGCGCACTGCCTTTACGTGATCTGCGACGGCTATCTGAAGCTCACCACCGGGCACCATCACAATCGTCAAATGATCGTCCGCATCGCCGGTCCCGGCTCCCTGCTGGGGCTGTACGCGGTTCTCTCCCACGGCGCTTACGAAGTTTCGGCCGAATCGCTGACCTCCGCCCAGCTTCGCCCCATTGAGCACGACCGGTTCGTCACCTTCCTGCGCGGCCACAAGGAGGTTCAGGCGCGAGCCGTCCAGTGCATCTGCCAGGAGTACCGCTTCGCCCTGCAGGACGCCTGCCGCATCTCCCTGTCGGAGACCGTTGCCGCCCGCCTGGGGCGTCTGCTGATCGAGCTGGCTCATCAGATTGGCGAGCACCTGGATGAGGGCGGCTTCCGCTTCCCGCTGCTGCTGACCCACGAGGAAATGGCCTCGATGGCCTGCACGACCCGCGAAACTGTCACTCGTACTCTGGGCCAATTCCGCAAGGATGGCTGGATCTCCATAGAAGATTCGCTGATTACCCTCCACCAGCCCGATCATCTGCAAGCGCTGGCGTAGGTTTTATGCATCCTTTTTTAATGCTTTCCAAGGCCTGACTGCCGACTCAAAGAGCTATCATCGTATGGGAGTTCATGGTGCATATGACCCGTTTTGTAGCTGGTTTTTCTGCTCTTCTGCTTTTATCCTGCTCTGCCGTTGCACAGAATCCGGCTCCCGCGGCCGCTTCAGCTGCGCCCCTGCCGGCCGTCACCTCGGCCGAAAGCCCGCAGATTCGCGAGTTTCAGAAGATTGAAGACACCTGGTCGGACGCCATCAACCTGCGCGACCAGTACAGCCTGGAACTGGTGCTCTCACCATTGTTCATCGATGTTTCCGCCGGCGGAGAAATCACCACGCGCAACCAGCAACTGGCGCTGTTGATTACCGGCGAGGACAAAGTCCTCCATCTCACGCAGAAGGTCATCACCGTGCGCATGATGGGCGACATCGCGGTGGCCAACGGCACCTATGAGATGCGCCACAAGACCAACTCCTCGCCGGTGGACGAAAAGGGCGTCTTCACCCACGTCTTCGAGCGCTCCCACGGCGGCTGGCTGTGCATCAACTCGCAACGCACAAAAGTCACTGAGGACAACAACCCCAAGAAGAAGCAGCCCGGCTCGGAAACGCCCTTCCACTTCCCGCTCTTCCCCAGATAGCGGCGTCACAGGCTGCGGAAAAAGGCCAACTTTGGGGGATTTTGACGAAAAACATCCCTCCGGGCCTAAAGGCCCCGTTGATTTTGCGACACTTACGGCACGACTGAAGTCGTGCCCTTTCAAAACAGTAATTTTTTCGCAGCCTGGTAAGCCGCCAGGCGCACTATTATTGATCCGGCAAGAAAACAGTGACATCGTATTCCCACCCATTTCCGCAAAAGACGCGGAAATGGATGGGGCACCCTGACAGTATTTAGTTGCCGAATCAATAGGCTCTTCCCTTCCCTTGCAGGCGGATCGAAACATGCACCAGGCCGAGCGCGGCCGGCGTCAGGCCGGGAATGCCTCTGGCTTGGCCGATGGTGGCCGGGCGCACCCGTTCCAGCTTCTCCCGCACCTCGCGCGAAAGACCGCTGATGGCGCCATAGTCGAGCCACTTCGGGATTTTGACGGCCTCGGCGGCCTTCAGCTTGACGATGGACTTCCGTTGCTGCTCCAGGTAACCGGCAAACTTGATTTCGGTCTCCACGGCGCGCGCTTCATTGCGAAAGGTACTGCGCAGAAAAGTGGACTGCGCCTCGGCTGGCTGGCCCGCGCGCGGCTTATAGCAGGCGGCAACTTCCGCCTCGCTGACCGGCTGGCTGGCTGACTGGCCTACTGGCTGACTGGCTGAAAACAACGCGCCCAGCACCGCTTCGATGCCCACTTCCGGCCGCTTCAGCAATTGCGCCCAGGTTAAGCCAGTGGTCGCCGGAAGCTCGCCAAAGCCCGCCGCTTGCAGCCGTTCGCCGTCCACCTTGCGCGTGGTCAGCAGCTCCATGAGCGCCGCCATTCTTGCCTGTTTTTTTTCGTACTCCGCCCAGGCCTCGTCGCCGATCAGCCCCAGCTTCCGACCGTAGGGAGTCAGCCGCCGATCAGCGTTGTCGATGCGCAAGTGCAGCCGGAAGGCGGCGCGCGAGGTAAACATCCGGTAAGGCTCGTCGGTTCCCTTCGAGATCAGGTCGTCGATCAGCACGCCCGTGTAACCTTCGCTCCGGTCCATGGTGAACGGCGGTTCCTGCTTCACCCACAACGCGGCGTTGATGCCGGCCATGATGCCCTGGCAGGCCGCTTCCTCGTAGCCGCTGGTCCCGTTGATCTGCCCGGCCAGATACAGCCCTTCCATGCTCTTCACGCGCAAGCTGCGGTCCAGCTCGGTCGGGTCCACGCTGTCGTATTCGATGGCGTAGCCGGGGCGCAGCATCTCCGCCTGATCGAGCCCCGGAATCGAGCGCACAATCGCCCACTGCACCTCCATCGGCAGCGAAGTGGACATGCCGTTCAGGTAGACCTCGTGCGTGTGCAGCCCCTCCGGCTCCAAGAAGAACTGGTGCTGCGTCTTGTCGGGGAACTTGACGACCTTGTCCTCGATCGATGGGCAATAGCGCGGCCCGATGCCCTTGATTTGCCCGGAGTACATGGCCGAGCGATGCACATTCTCGCGGATTATGCGAAGCGTTTCCGGCGTGGTAAAGGCGATGTGGCAGGTGATCTGCGGCTGCGCAATCCGTTTGGTGCGAAAGCTGAAGGGCGTCGGCTCGGCATCGCCCGCCTGCTCCCGGAAGGCCTCCCAGCGAATGGTGCGGCCGTCCAGCCGCGGCGGCGTACCGGTTTTGAGGCGGCACGTCCGCAGCCCAAGAGCCCGGAGCGCCTCGCCCAGCAAGACGCTCGCCGCCTCGCCGTTGCGCCCAGCCGGATAGCTGTCGTCGCCAATGTGAATCAGCCCGTTCAGGAAGGTACCGGTGGTAATCACAGTGGCCCCGGCCAGCAGCCTGCGCCCGTCGCGCAAATTCACACCCAGCACCCGGCTGCGCGGTTTGGATACGGGTGCCCCAGGTCCCGCTTCTGGGACCTGGGATGAATTCCCAATCGAAAGCGACCCGCCCTCGTCCAGAATCAGCCCCACGACTTCGGCTTGGCGGATATTCAGACCCGGCTGGCCTTCCAACACTTCGCGCATCTTCATGCGATAGAGCTGCTTGTCGCACTGCGCGCGAGGGCTCCACACGGCGGGGCCGCGCGACGAGTTCAGCAGACGAAACTGGATGCCGACCGCGTCGGTCACCTCGCCCATCACTCCGCCCAGAGCGTCCACTTCGCGCACCAAGTGTCCCTTGGCCACGCCGCCAACTGCCGGGTTACAGCTCATCTGCGCTATCAGGTCCAGATTCATGGTGACCAGCGCCGTACGCAGTCCCATCCGCGCTGCGGCCATCGCCGCCTCGCAGCCCGCGTGCCCCGCGCCCACCACCACCACGTCATAATGTTCGGAAAATGCCATCTAATGCTATTTTACGGACTCCGCAAGGACGCCGCTGAACAGCTCCTTTCAGTGGGTGGCTCCTCACGAACAGGTCATCGTCTGTAGAGGGGAGATTTCCATTCTCAGGCCTTGGAAGCCATGAAGAAAAACCCAAGCCGTTCCTGAGCCGAAGCTCAACGCTGAAGTAGAAGAAATCGCCTCTCACACCACCAAAAACCTTACACTAGCAAGAGAATCGATCTGGAAAGAAGGTCCATTATGATTCGCTTCAGGCTTTTGTTTCTGTTTCTGGCAGCCACATGCGCCTCCGGTATTGCCGCGGCTCAGTTGGAAAGCTCGTGTGCCGACCTGGGGCACATCAGGTTGGATCACATCGAGATCACGAAAGCGGCCATGATCCCGGCTGGCACCACGATTCCTCCTGCATATCCTGGCGCTCCGGTCACCGGCCCATTGCCCGCGCACTGCCGCGTGGATGGCGTAATCAACCGGCGCAAGGGCGCAGGCGGAGAAGAGTACGGGATCGGTTTTGCCTTGGCGCTGCCTGAAGCGGCGGCATGGAATGGTGACTTCATGATGCAGGGAGGCGGGGGCAGCAACGGCGTTGTGGCCTACCCGATGGGGGCTTCGTACTCCGGCGACAAACCTGCTCTTGTCCGTGGATTCGCGGTGGCCAGCACCGATACGGGGCACAAGGCGAAGGGCGGTGGCTTTGATTTTGCATTCATGCACGATCAGCAGGCTTATCTCGATTTCGCATACCAGGCCAATGCCGAGGTGGCCGGGGTGGCCAAGCAGATCATTGCGCAATACTATGCGAAGCCTGCCGCGTATTCCTACTTCGTCGGCTGCTCGACGGGCGGACGCGAAGGCATGATCCTGTCGCAACGCTACCCGACGGTTTTCAATGGCATCGTCTCCGGCGATCCGGCAATGCGCACGGGCCTTTCGAATCTTGCCATCGGCCAATGGATTCCGGTGGCGTACAACCAGGCATCGCCAAAGGATGCGACGGGAAAGCCGCTCACGAACAAGTTCCTCAGCGCTGAAGAGCGCCAGCTCTTCATGGACGCGCTGATGAAGCGCTGCGATGCCAAGGACGGTTTGGCCGACGGCATGATCTCCGATCCGACGGGCTGCGATTTCGATCCTGCCGCGCTGGCATGCAAGGACGGCCAAAGCGAAGGCTGCATTGCCCCGGAAAAGATTGCGGCCATCAAGAAGGCCTTCGCTGGGCCAAAGAATTCGTATGGGACCCAGGTGTACCCAGGATTTCTCTATGATGCGGGTATTGCGGATACCGGTCCGCTTCCTGGCTTGCTTGCCCTCGGCTCCGGTGGAATCTTTGGTCTGTATCCGACCGCAACAGAGATCGATGTCGACAAAGAAGCGTTGCAAGCCTCCGATCCGCTGGTCGAGCCAGCCTCGACCAATCTATCGACGTTTTCTGAGAAAGGCAAAATCCTCTTCTTCCACGGAGACAGCGATCCCTGGTTCTCGCCGTTGGATACGCTTGGGTACTATCAGTCCCTTGCCGCGACGAACGGCGGTGCGGACAAAGTGGCGGAGTGGGGCCGGATGTTCCTTGTGCCAGGAATGCGTCACTGCGGTGGAGGGCCTGCGCTCGACCAATTCGACATGCTCGGAGCCGTGGTCAACTGGGTCGAGAAGGGGACTGCGCCCGAGTCCGTGATCGCTACGGGGCGGGCATTTCCCGGCCGAAGCCGGCCGCTGTGCGCATATCCCAAACACGCCCACTACGCAGGGCATGGAGATACGAACGACGCCCATAACTTCAAATGTCAGTGATGTTGCATCATCGTTTCTCAAGCCGGAAGTGGTACGTCGCAAGGATGACAACTCTTCTTGGGGGGACGAAAGAACAAAAACATCCGAAAGCTGGATAGCCCCGTGCGTCGAGACTCTCCAACCGCCAAGCCCCTGCGTCTAATCTGATAGAAGCGCCATGCGAGACAGAAAGACAATGCGCAATCGATGGGTTTTACTCACGCTGCTGGCGGCTGCGCTGGCCATGGCCGCCACGACGCAGGGCCATGACAGCTTTACGCCCATGGCGCTGGACTCCGGCTTCGGCCGCATGGACCTCGCCGCCCCCTCGATCGCGCCGGAAGAGATCATCCGCCAGTTTGCAGCCAAGGAAAGCGAGTTCCAGCGGGCGCTGAACCACTACACCTACCGCCGCGTCGCCCGCGTGCAGACCATCGACGACGACAACAAGGTGGACGGCGAGTGGTACGAGGTGGACGACGTGATTTTCGACCCCTTGGGCAAGCGCACCGAGAAAACGGTCTTCGCGCCGGAGAGCAGTTTGCAGCGCGTGCAGATGTCGCCCTCCGATCTCCAGGACATTCAGCACGGCTACTCCTTCGTGCTCACCACCGAAGAAATCACCCAGTACAACGTGAAGTATGTGGGTCGGCAAAAGGTGGACGAGGTAGACTGCTACGCCTTCGACGTGGCGCCGAAGGTCATCGAGAAAAAGCATCGCTACTTCAGCGGCCGCGTGTGGGTGGACGCAACCGACCTGCAGATTGTGGTGACCAACGGCCGCATGGTTCCCGACGACACGCGCAAGAACAACGAGGACCTGCATCCGCCGTTCATGACCTGGCGGCAGCAGGTGGACGGCCACTACTGGTTCCCGGTCTACACCAAGGGCGAGGGTATTCTGCACT
>Ga0224558_1003828_pt1 | contig 12198 bp, 4 predicted proteins | sample 714S32024metaG_FD_180682 | JGI IMG/M metagenome (GOLD analysis project Ga0224558, IMG submission 180682) | Peat soil microbial communities from Stordalen Mire, Sweden - 717 S3 20-24 | ecosystem: Environmental > Terrestrial > Soil > Wetlands > Peat | place: Sweden: Norrbotten County, Stordalen... | reverse complement strand
AGCAATTACAAACTGCGGCCCCGGAAGCGGCAGCGCACGCGCCGCATCGACGTCTCCAAGCGGATCAGGATTGTTAAGTGAACAGTATTGCTGCTAGCCCATTTTCCGCACTTTTTGAGGGGAATGCGTATGCTATACAGCCGCGCATAATTACAGGGACATCATGCACTGTCCGGATGCCCTGTTTTCGGGAAGTTCTGCATTATGCGATGTCCCCGTAGCGATGCGCGGCTGTATATCAGTTGGTTAAGGGCCAGCTCGGCTATTCTTTGTCACTACAATCGTCGACCGGATCGAATAGGGTCCGCTCCTCCGGAAGTGTCAGCTCCAGACGGTCCAAGCGAACACGCGGTCGGGGCAGCGCAACATTCAGCGAGTGCAGGACCAACGCTTCTTCGGGTCGGGGAGTGCTGACTCTCTCCAGTTCCAGTTTCATCCCGTCCGCTCTTTGCAGACAGATGGTTCCCATTTGGATGCCACGCAAGACCTCCAGCACGCGGCGGCCACTCAGCGATCCGCCTCGCTGATGATGGGTCCGCTCCAGCACCCAGTACATCGCGTAGGCGATCCAACAGAACAATACATGGGCCTCGGCGCGCTCCTCCCGCTGATGGCAAACCGGGCGCAATGCCAGATCGTGCTTCAGCGTGCGAAACGCGCTCTCCACGCGCACCAGCGTCACATAATCCTCCCACACCTGTCCCGCGTCGGTTCCGGCTACGTTGGTGCGCAGCAAGTACACACCCTCCAGTTGCCGCGCCAGTTCCTCGGTCTCTTGCTGAACGTGCCAGTGCACCACCTGGCGCGGTTTCGCGGCCCGCTTCCGCTTCCCTGACGCGGTCTCCACCGTGGCCGGGGGAAGTTCCTCGCGGCGCACGCACACCCAACTTGACATCCCCGGATGGCGCGCCAGGATCGCTCCGATCCGCCGGTCGATCTTCTCCGGATTCACCAGCCGCCCCTGGCGCACCGTGTTTTCCAGGCGCTCCAGGTGAGCCTTCAGTTTGGACAGCATGCGGAGGTGGATGCCCTTCTCTTTCTGCGCGCATCCCCGGCTTCGTACCAGGATGAGGCGGTCGCCCTCTTCCTCGCCCATCTCCTGCACCTCCACCACGGCCTCACCGGTGTCCGGGTCGGCGCGCCTGGTCTGCCAGCTTCCATGCTGCACTCGTTCCGTAAATCGCTCGGACGCGTCCCGGCGATCGGCCAGTACATATCGGACTGTGGACTCCCGAATCTGTTTGAGGCTGTCCTCGGTGACCATCCCCCGATCCATGCACAGGGTGCGATCCGCCAGACCAAACCGCGCTCCCAGTCGCTCCAGCATCCCCGCTACGGTTTTGTGATCTCTCACATTGCCGGCCAGCACTTCATAACCCACTGGATACCCTTCGCGATCCACCACCGCTCCGATGGTGACCTGCTTGCAGTCCGGCCGGTGATCCCTGGAGTAACCCCGCCGCGCCTTCGGGTTACTCTCCATTTGTCCCTCGAAGTACGTGCTCGTCAGATCGTATAGTAAATACCGATAGGATTGTCCGAATAGGCTCTGTCCCACGCCGGCAATGCGCTCCTCAATGGCTTGCTTGTGGGGCAGCACCAGATCCAGGCAGCGGTAGAGACGGTCGTCGTTGATGGTCCCCAGCGGAATCCCCAATAGCTGTGGCAAGGCGGTCCGTTGCCACCAGCGCACCATCGGCCACTCCGCCATCGGCTCGACCAGCCGGTTCACGGCGATCAGCGCGGCCACCGCCGGCCAAGGCACCTTCGCGGCAGAGTTGTTCATGCGCTCGCCGAGCAGTTCCCCCAGCCCGAGCCGCTTCCACAGAACCAGCGCGGTGTAGACGTCGCCGAACGCCACCGGCTCACGCCAACTGGTTTCCGACAGCCGGATGGAAACCAAATCCGAGGCATCGGAAGCAGACGCCGAGCGATCCTCGAGGGTCCACTTGGGAGGCCGGCCTTGGCGACCTCCCTGCCGGACACGGCGCTCGAGAGCCGCGGCCATTTCCGGCTCGCCCATGCGTCCGGCGAGATCCCGCCAGTCCGCCGCGGTGAAATGGGAAAGGTCGCCCAAGTGGGCGACGACTTGTTGCCGAGGACCGGAGCCGGTGCGGACGTTCTCGACCAGCTTCCAGTAACGGTAGGTCTTGCCGCCCTTCTTGACGACCGAGCTACGGAGAAACATGGTTGTCACCCGAGCTTCGAATAATGGCTCAAGACAATAATGCCAAAAGCGTCAGAATTGATCAATAGGTCAAATACGATTTGTCACTACAAGCGTTTTTCTGAATTTTCGGAACCTAACTGCAATGGCTGCAAGGACGGAGATTCTAAAATGGTCGAACTACTACATCTGTTTGCGGAAAACCGGCTAGCGCGAGGGGCCCTGAGCGTCGATCCGTTGGCCGCTTTGGACGAGGAGTAGCAACAGGTTCGCCGGCCAGTATCGGACAGCCTACACTCATTCAACGGAAGGGCGTTGCTGGCTGCCGCCCTGCCCGTAATCTGTCCACCATTTGCCGCACCTGGGGATCGGGTCTGATCCGCAGGGCGGCTTCATACTCGGCAATCGCTTCCGTCAGCCGGCCGGGAGTCTGCGCCAACGCCTTCCCCAGGCTTACGTGCGCTTCTGCGAAATCGGGCTCGCTCCGCAGGGCCGCGTCAAACTCGGCAATCGCCTCCGGCAGCCGGCCGGGTATGCGCGCCAGCGCGTTTCCCAGATTGTAGTGGGCATCCGCATGATCGGGTCGAATCCGCAGCGCCGCCTGGTATTCGGCAATCGCCTCCGGCAGCCGGCCGGGTATGCCTGATAGTGCGTTTCCCAGATTGTTGTGGGCATCCGCATGATCGGGTTCAATGCGCAGCGTCGCCTGGTACTCGGCAATCGCCTCCGGCAACCGGCCGGGTATGCCTGATAGCGCGTATCCCAGGTTGTGATGGGCATCCGCATGATCGGGTTCGATGCGCAGCGCAGCCTGGTACTCGGCAATCGCCTCCGGCAGCCGGCCGGGTATGCGCTGCAAGGCGTTCGCCAGATTGTAGTGCACTTCCGCGTTATCGGGTCGAATCCGCAGTGCCGCTTGGTATTCGGCAATCGCCTCCGGCAGCCGGCCGGGTATGCGCTGCAAGGCGTTCGCCAGGTTGTTGTGCGGTTCTGCGTGATCGGGATGAATCCTCAGTGCCGCTTGGTATTCGGCAATCGCCTCCGGCAGCCGGCCGGGTATGCCTGACAGCGCGTTTCCCAGGTTGTTGTGGGCATCCGCATGACCGGGGTCAATCCGCAGCGCTGCCTGGTACTCGGCTATCGCCTCCGGCAGCCGGCCGGGTATACGCTCTAACTCTTTGCCCAGATTGTAGTGTGGCGTGGCGTTTCCCGGACAGGCGTCCACGGCGCTGGTCCAGAGGCTGCGATCATCCCGCCAGTCGAAGTTGCGGGCGTAGGTCCGCGCGGTGAACGCCAGGCACACCAGTCCCAGCGCGGCCCAGGCAACCAGCGCAGCCCCGGGCCGCTGCAGTGATCGCCGCTGGCCAAGCGCGTGGATGGCCGCCACCGCGCAACCGGCCAAGCCCACCGAAGGCAAATAGAGAAACCGCTCCGCCATGATGCTCCCGATGAGGGTGATCAGGTTCGAAGTAGGCGATAGGGCGACGAAAAAGAAAAGCAGGAAGAAGAGTAGCGGCTTCCCCGTGCGGTGCCAGCGGATAGCCAGTAGGACGGCCAGAAGCCCGGCGCCCAGGCAAACCGCTAGCGCGATGAGTGCCTTGACGTCCTCCCAGTTCGACACCTGCCAGCCGAATAACGGCACCGCATTGTAGGAATAGTCCGCCGACAACCGGGCCGGCCAGAGAAACAGCCACAGGAACTTGCCAATCACTTTGACGGCCGTGAGCCGCGCTGTCCAGAAACCGGCGCTCACCAGGGGATTCTCGGCGAAGGGGATCACCATATGCATTTGCAATTGGCCGCGCAGATAGAAAAACGCGGCGAACGGCAACGCCAGTGCGCCATAGGCCGGAGCGCGCCCGCTCCACGCGGCGCGCTCGGACCACGTAAGGTCGTATACCAGCATGATGCCCGGCAAGACGGCGGCGCTCTCCTTCGAAAAGAGCCCGATCGCCTGGGCGCCGGCCAGACCTGCCAGCCATGCCGCCCTGCGCCGCCCCGCGGCCGATGCGCCTCTCACGTGGCATAACAAGCCCGCCAACACGCCGAAGGCCGCGAGCAGGTCGGCGCGCCCCACAATATTGGTGACGGATTCTGTGAGCAGCGGATGCAATCCCCAAATCGCGGCCAGCGCCATAGCTGGCGCGGTTTCTCCAAAAATCAGTACGCCTAGCGAATACACCAGCGCAACGTTGACTTCGTGCAGCGCCAAATTGACCCAGTGATAGCCCGTCGGGCGCGGGCCATTGCCGAAAACTGCGTAATTCATCAGGTAGGAGATAGAGGTGAACGGCCGATACAGTCCTGCGGTGGTGTTGAAGTACCAATACCTTCCGGTCAGAATGGACTCGATGTTTTGCGGCGTTGCCTCGCGGATACGGGGATCCTGCCCAATCAACGAGGCATTGTCGAACACCAGGGCCGCCTGGAAGGAATTGGAATAGGCAACCAGGACGAGGCCCCAAATCGCCAGCAACCGCCACCCGTGCCGCCGCCACATCCGGCCTCGTCCCCCGGCGGCGAAGGCTTCCTTGGCGGCCGGCCGTGACGCTTCGCGCGCCCCCCGGCGCTTGTCGATCTTCCCCACTTGACGCACCAGTATAGCTCTTGTCGGAAGATGAACGCCTCAGCTCTGTCCGGCACCAGAGGTGCGACACCCGCCGGTATGGTGGCAACGCCGACCTGGCCGGAAGCCACAGAGGTGAACGTCAGAACTGCTACGGCGATGTCGATGCTTCGACGTAAGCGTCTGCGTAGCTGAACTCCTTTCACTTGCTCAGCTTCTGCTTGATATGCTCCTGTAGTTCCTTCTGCACGGCGGGTCACGTCTCCCGGCATCACGTTCGCGTTCCCGATGCGGATGGGAATGTTGATTCCGCTCAGCATCACGTTGTTGATCGACGTTGGATGAGGGGGCCCGGAAACATCGTTACCGGTATTTCACTTACTCCGGAGACTTACATCACCGCGCCGTTCATCACGAACCCGTTGTTTGTCGCAGCATAAATCGCGGTGGCCATATTGTCCCCGATCGCTTAGCGCGATCTCTGATCGGGGATCGACCTTCTCATCTCGTCCGGGCGACGTCCTTGAGCCTTGTGGCAGAGCGCCGGGCCGATTCTGCGTTTTGAAGGTTCCGGTGCTGCAACCAGGGGTAATTCGATCCGAAAATTCTGCTTGACATTTCCTGTCGAAGGGAATAAACTCCCTGTGGAATGTGTAGTTTTTGCTCGAAGGTGACAAGATATAACGTCTTAGACTATAACCATACACCTCTGGCATACGAATCATTGGCATCCCCTCTTTACTTCCTTTTAAGGGTAGCCACTTAACTCAAAATGGCGCTGGCTGGAGCGTCCAGGAGAAACTCGAGATGAGGTCCAGAAGGGGTAAAGCGTTCGTGCGCTTGACTCTGTTGACGGCCGTGCTTGTAATGCGGCTGCCGGGGCAAGGCGACCGAGGCGTACTTACCGGAACCGTAAGGGACGCTACCGGGGCCGTTGTGCAAGGGGCTCAGGTGACGGCCATTCACCAGGACACGAATACCACATATAGGGCAACCTCGAGCACGGCTGGAGATTTCACCGTGCCCTCGCTGCCGGTTGGGACTTATGAAGTGAGGGTCGAAAGCCTGGGTTTCAAGACCCACGTTCGAGGGAATGTGCTGCTCACTGCCGGCGGCACCGTGCGCGTAGATGTCGCTCTTGAGTTGGGAACGACGCAGCAGACCGTCGAGGTCACCGCCACCGCGCAGTTGTTACAGGCTGACACGGCCAGCGTGGCCACGGCTGTAGAGAACACGATGGTGGACGGACTGCCGGTGGTGGTAAACGGCAATGTGCGCAGCCCGTTCGACCTGGCGGCCATCGCGCCCGAAGTGAACACGGTGGCAGGCAACTTCCGCATCGGCGGCGGATCAAACACCTGGGGTATGACGCTCGATGGCACCTCGATCACCGGCGACAAACTCGGCAGCGACCCGCTTGCTACCGCGATGAACAGTCCCTCGGTGGAGGCCCTCACGGAATTCACCGTAGAAGCCGCCGGCTTCAAGGCCGAGAGCGGACACGCGTCGGGCGGAACGGCGAGCTTCGTTTCCAAGTCTGGCACCAACAAGTTTCACGGAAGCGCATTCGAGTTCCTGCGCAACCAGGACATGGACGCGCGCGGCTTCTTCGCAGCCACGAAGGCCGTTTACAAGCAGAACGACTTCGGGGTCACCGCGGGCGGGCCGGTGTGGATTCCCAAGCTGTACCATGGCAAGGATAGGACGTTCTTCTTTGTCGCGTATGAGGGCTTTCGCAATAGGGTCGGGGCCACTCCGACGCCCTACAGCGTGCCGCCGCCGGAATTTTACACCGGCGACCTGCGCAACTGGGTGGACCAAAACAACAAGATGTATGTGGTTTACGACCCGAACACGCAGAGCTTGGTCAACGGCAGTTACGTCAGGCAGCCCTTCCCGAACAACATCATTCCGCAGGACCGCATCGATCCGGTTGCGAAGTCGATTCTGACGTACGTACAGGGGATCCTGAAGCCGAACGTCCCGAATCTCGTGCCCGGCACCTCAGCCTATGTGCGGAACAACTACATCTCCAACGGCTCTAGCATAACCCCTAGCGATAAGGGCAGCTTCAAGATCGACCAGACGTTAGGGTCGAAGCACCACATCTCGTTTCTCTTCAACCACTACAAGGATGACAGCCTGTTCGGCCCGAATGGGCCTTTGGGCCTGCCCTCGCCGCTGAGCGGCTCTGAAGGCTACAACCGGGCGGACGTCTATCGGGGGAGTTGGGACTACACCGTCACGCCGACCTTGCTGAACCGCTTCTATGGGGGCTTCAACAACTGGCGGGAGGACCATGGGCCGCCCGGGGGAGAAACAGGGTCCCCCATGAGCGAGGGCCTTCCCACGATCCCTGAGGGAACGTGGAAATCGAGGGGCACGTGCATCCCTAATTATCCCTACTGCGCCAATATTCCCATAGTCGGCTTTACCAACGAGTTCACTAGCTGGGGATCGAGTGGCGCGAACGGTTCGGACCGCCTGGTATTCGAACTCAGGAACGACATGACCAAGATCACCGGTCCGCACACGTTCAAGTGGGGTTACTTTTACAACCACAGTAACTACGACGGTTTCGGAACACAGAACATCTCGGGTAATCTGGGCTTCAGCCGGCTCGGCACCTCGATCCCACTGAATACCAGCCAAGCCACGGGAGGAGGCAGCGGGTTCGCTTCATTCCTCCTCGGTTACGTGAACAACTACTCTCTGGACACCCCGCGATACCTTTCCGCCTGGTACCGCAGTCACCAGGCGTTCTTCCAGGACGACTGGCGCGTCTCGCAACGCCTGACGCTGAATATCGGCTTGCGCTATGAGATGAACGTTGCCCCGAGGTCGGGAGACGACCGCTTGAGCGACCTGGATCCGACCCTGCCGAACCCCGGCGCGGGCGGACTTCCGGGCGCCATCATCTTCGCTGGTTCCGGCCCAGGCACGGTGGGCGCCCATGCGTTGATTCACAACTGGTGGGGCGGCGTTGGGCCGCGGCTCAGTTTCGCCTATTCATTGAACAGCAAGACCACCATACGGGGCGCTGCCACCCGAAGCTTCGGACCCGTGGTGGGAAACGGGTCGGCAACGCATAATCTTGGCTACGTCGTGCGACTCACTGCCACCGACCAGAGCCAGGGCTTGAGCCCGATGTGGTATCTGAAGAACGGCGCTCCGGCATGGACCCCGCCGCCTTCGATCGATCCCTCGATTGGCAACGGCCAGAACCCTCCGTATTACGACGGGGACCAGGCGAACCGAAGTAGCAGCGAGCTTACCTACGCGTTCAACATCCAACGCCAGCTCACGGGCAACTCGGTAGTCGAGATCGGCTACCTGGCCACGTTGGCGAGTGACATCACGTCGAACTTTATCGGCCTCAATGACCTCCGCTATCGAAGCCTGCCCGCAAATCTGAGCCCGTTCACCGCGTCGGGCCGCACCCTGCTGAACTCACTGGTCGGCTCGGCTGCCGCCAACGCCGCCGGAATTGTCGCACCCTGGCCGGGATTCAACGCGCTCTGGGGCTCGGCGGCGACTGTGGCTCAAGCCCTCAGGCCCTTTCCTCAGTTCACGACAGTCAACACCCTGGACGGCGGAGGCGAGCGGATCGGTCATTCCACTTATCACTCGATGACGGCGAAGTACTCGAAACGGTTCTCGTCGGGCCTGACGGTGCAAGCCTCTTATGTCCTGTCGAAGATGCTGACCGACACCGACTTGATCGTCGGGGCCACATCCCCAACCCTGCAATCGTACGACTCCTACAATTACAGCCTCCTCAAGTCGATTTCAGGCTACGACCAGACGCACAACGTGAGAGTCAACTATGTGTACGAACTGCCCTTCGGAAAGGGCAGAAGGTATCTCAGCAGCAAGAGTGTGGCTTCCGCGATCATTGGCGGCTGGCGCTTCTCCGGCATTCAAAGTTACGGGAGTGGAACGCCGGTGGCCCTCGCCACGACCATCAGCTTTCCCATCTTCAATTCGGTCAACATGATAACCGCCCCGACCTACGATGGTTGGCGCGGGGCCATTGCGGGAAGCAAGTTCGATCCCAACGTGGACAGCTTTCTCCAGCCGGTTTCGTTCTTCGGCACACAGCCCACCAACGCGTTGGGCGACATTACGCGGTACAATCCGAAGCTCCGCAATATGCCGAACTATTCTGAGAATATCTCTTTGGCCAGGACCATCCAGATTCACGAGAAAGGGCGCGTGGAGTTTCGTTGCGAGTCCTTCAACCTGCTGAATCGGACCGCCTTTGGCCCCTTGACCAATGGCACCACGCTCCAGAACGCCAACTTCGGCCTGTGGCGCAACCAGACCAATACGCAGCGCCGCGTTCAGCTGGCTCTTAAGCTGTACTGGTAATACTAACTTCACGAACTCAGGAGAGACTGACACCATGAACCGACGCACTTTTCTCGGCGGTCTCGGCGGGGCCGCACTGGCTTACAACGAGTTTCTGGCGAACGCCCGCGCACAGGGCACTTCCGCCGCGCCCAACCTCAAGATCCGCGAAATTCGCGCGGTCCGCTTGCGCGACGGCTTCAACATCCGCTTCGTGCGCGTCTACACCGACCAGGGCCTGACCGGCACCGGCGAAACCATGGATACGCGCGGCGAGGAGTACATCATCAACAACGACATGTCGCCCTCCCTCGTTGGCCGCGACCCGCTCGATATCGAGGGCATCCTCTATGATCTCTGGAGTAGATCGGTTTTCGCACGCGGGCTGGGCGGGCCCTATCTCAGCGCCATCAGCGGCGTGGAGATGGCGTTGTGGGACCTGGCCGGAAAAGCCTTGGGCGTTCCGGTGTACCGCCTGCTGGGCGGTCGCGTCCGGCAGAGGGTGCCGATATATCTTCACGCGGTCGACGCAGCGGACGCCCGAGGGCTCGTGGCGGCTACCAAGGTCAAGGGGCTCAAAATAGGAATCGACTACCGTCCGGAGCCCGGGCAATTCGGTGGTCCTGGCCACTTCGACTCGACCCTGAAAAAGGGAATCGAGCCCGAGAAGTCCGAGAATATGCACCTCAACAATCCGCAGACCGACGACATTGTCAAGTTGGTCGCTTCGGTGCGCGAAGCTGTGGGCCCCGACTACTCCCTGATGCTGGAGTGCCACACGCGGTACGACGTCGAATCGGCCATCCAGCTTTGCCACTTGCTGGAGCCCTACCGGTTGACTTGGGTGGAGGAACCCATCCCCAGCGACAACGTCGACGCAATGGCGAAGATCCGGTCCGCTGTGCGCGTCCCCATCGCGGCCGGAGAGAACATCTACACGCGCTATGGTTTTCGGCCGTTCCTGGAAAAGCAGGCTCTGAGTATCATCCAGCCCGACATGTCCAAGACGGGAGGGTTGCTGGAGGGCCGGAAGATCGCGTCGATGGCCGAGACATACTTCGTGCCCGTGGCCCCGCACGGCGTGGCTTCCCCGCTCGGCACAATGGCCTATGCTCACGTGTGCCTGGTGATGCAGAACCTGCTCATCCTGGAATTTACCCACTATCTGAACGAGAGTTACCAGAGCCTGATGGACAAGGTGACCCTGACCGACGGCTACCTCGTGCCAACCGCCAAGCCCGGCATCGGCGTGTCCCTCAATGACGACGCCGTGAAGGAGCGCACCGAGACAGGCTTCCGGCCGCTCTAAGCCCAATACTGTTCACTTTGGCATTGAGCCCGATAGGGCGAAAGAACATAGCCCAAGGCGCCAGCCTTGGGAAAGGGATGAACGACCGGAAAGCCCCGGAACGGGCCGGAAGAACTGGGCCAGAACATCTTACGCCCTTCCAGGGCTGAATCGTTTTCATGCGTATTCCCACGGCTTGCGCCGTGGGCTACAGTCTACCGCTCCTGCGGAGCTGGCTTAAGTGAACAGTATTGGCTCTAAGCCGCATGCCGCCAAGGCCGGCCGCTGCGCGGGTGATCGAAACGGCTGTCGCTGCGCAACCCGCTGCAATCATATAGGGGTGTTGGTCCGAATTGTTCCACTCCAGGTGGAATTCGATAGCCTCCTTCATGAGGCGCGCGGTCTCCTCCAAAGTAGGGCCGGCTGTAACTGATCGCGGTCTTTTCGTAGATCACGAGATACTTGATTTCAACCCCGCTTGTTTCAGAACACTCTGCGCCGGACTGGGCCGCGCAGCCCCGCAGGGGCGCCAGAAAGTAGCCCAGCGCGTGAGCGCTGGGGACCCGGTCACGGAGTCCGCGAGCCCCGGGCAGGGGCGTAAGAAGGGGCTACGCGCCGAGACCCAAGGCGGTTGCCGAAGGCATTCTTTCGCCCCTGCTGGGGCTCTGTTGCTACACACTTCTTCCCATGGCTCGCGCCACTGGCTCGCGCCATGGGCTACTTTCTAACGCCCTCCGGGCTGGATCTCTGCGAATGCTCGAAAGGCGTCAGTCTCGGCGGGCGGAAATCGGGCTCCAAGAGCCAGACGGCGCGGCCGGGATAGTAGCTGCGCAGTTTCTCGTCTTCGGCCTCGCCCAGGTCGCGGGCCCAGACTATGCGGGCTCCGTCAATATCGGCTGCGTTGTAGACCCACTCGTCCTGGAAGATGTGCTGTGGGTAGTAACGAACGAACACCAGCAACTTGCCTGGTATCCCGGCAAGCTGCCGGTTGACGTAAATCCGCCGTTCCGGATTCCCGTGGTTGATGGCGTCCCAGGTCTCGTATGGCCGCATCGACATCGAGACCTCCGAATCGTCGAATACGTGAAGGCCGTACCAGAACAGGAAGTGCGCGACGCACAGGAAGACTATCAGGTGGGCGGCTGGGCGGCCAATCCGCTCCAGGCCCGTCACGCTCACCAGAACGAAAAGGCACGTGACCGCGGCGATGTAATGCAGTTGAAAGGCCGGGAAGAAGTTGACCCCCAGGCTGAAGAGCAGCAAAGTGAGCGCCACCCAGACAAATCGGAACTCCCGGATGGTTACCAGAAAGACTACCAACGCCAGGTAGAGCGGGGCCAGAAAGAAGAAACGGTAGTAGCGCACGCGGTATTCGAGCCGCTCCAGGAAGCTGGTCATCGTCTCGGGACCAGTGTGAAACGAAAGCTGCATTTTGTAGTCGAGCGCTTGTTCCCTGGTCAGATCCCGGTGGGGCACCGGATTCGATTCGACGGTGAGCGCCGCCGGTACGCCGTACTGATACTGGCTGAGCATCTCGGGAAGCGTCGTCCAACTGCCGGTGACCGCCTTGTTCTGGAACAGCATGATGGCGACGGCTGGAACGAGGACCAAGATGACATCCGGCGCCACTCTGGCCAGTTTGCGCGGGTCCGGGACGAAGAACAGAATCACGCCGAGGAATAGAAAGACCGACTCATACGGGCGCGTGAGCAGGTGCATCGCCAGGCCAACGCCCAACAAAACCGCATCGCGCGTGCGGGGTCCGTGGCGCAGCCGGGGCAGCGCTCCAAACACCAGGCACCCCGCGGCGGCGGCGAATGCCCCGCC